>Ga0315273_10001256_pt1 | contig 28599 bp, 27 predicted proteins | sample YL17G02_0_MG_FD_205753 | JGI IMG/M metagenome (GOLD analysis project Ga0315273, IMG submission 205753) | Sediment microbial communities from Yellowstone Lake, YNP, Wyoming, USA - YL17G02_0 | ecosystem: Environmental > Aquatic > Freshwater > Lake > Sediment | place: USA: Wyoming | collected... | reverse complement strand
ATTTTAGCAACAAAAAACTATGTCACTCACTATCGTTCGTTCCTAAGTTTTTTCGTTACATTCACACCTTCTTTATTTTAGCAACAAAGAAACCTTCGGTATCGTTATCCTGAGGCCACAAACGTAAACACTTCTTAACTTCATCAGAATACTTCTTTTTTTCAAACTCAACAATAGCAGGAGAACGCTTGATATCAAGAACAATATCTTCAATTCTTGCATCACTGTGTTGCTTTAACAAATAATCAACAACTTCCTCATCCTCCTCAGGCTCTAAAGAACAAGTAGAATAAACCAAAGTACCACCCTTCTTCAACACGCTCCAAGCAGTATCAACAAGCTGTTTCTGGGTGGAAGAAAGCCGTGTTATCATAGTAGGATTCCAAATAGTAATAGTCTTCAAAGACTTCCTAATAGTACCAGTACCAGAACAAGGAGCATCAACAAGAATCCTGTCAAATTCCAAACCTCTAAATCGCTGACCAGTCATCAAAGTAATAATAGAATTACTAATACCCATACGCTGAAAATTAATACCTAACGGCTTAATCCTATCACCCTTAAAATCATTCGCAATCAAGATACCCTTGTTCTCCATATACTGAGCGATTTGCGAAGCCTTACTACCAGGAGAAGCACACATGTCTAAAACTTTCTCACCAGGTTTTGGGTCTAAAACAACAGGAGGAATCATAGAAGCAGCCTCCTGAACATAAATATAACCCAAAGTGTGCTCTACCAAATTACCAATATCCCTGCGCTCACTCTTAATCCAAAAACCCTCTTTACACCAAGGAATCTGAGTAAGAGTCCAACCCTTAACTTCTAAACGCTTCTTCAAATCAGCAACAGAAATTTTAATAGTATTAACCCTGATAGACCTATTAAGAAAAGTAAAAGAGAACTTAACAAAAGCATCAAAGTCAGGACAGAAACTCTTAAACCTCTCAACAAACTTAGGCTTCAAATCAGATTCATCAAACTCAGTAACTTTCGACTTCATAACATCAAAAAGACTCATTAGGTTAATAAGCGTTTTGGAAAGAGATAGAAAAAAGAAAGATAAAAAATTATTGGTTTTCTGCATTTATTGTTAAAGACGTATTCAACATATTTTACTATTATTGGGTAGTTACAAATAGAAAGATTTATATATCTTTAATGTTATATACCTAGTAAGGGATAAAAATGTCAAATCAAATAGAACAAAACATTGTAAACTCATTCAGGTTGGCAAAATCTGACATAATAAAGATCCAAAGAGAAGTTCTTTCTTTAGACAAATTTCAAAAAGATTTGCTGGAAACAATAAAAGTTATTGAGTTCAAATTAGAAAAACTGAGCATCATGGTATCAAAATTAGATACAAAACCAAAAACAAGGGTAATAATCAACAGATCACCTAAAAAAAGAATAATCACTAAAACAAAAATTATTACAAAAAAAATAAAAGCAAGAGCGAAAAAAGTATATCTTGCAGCAAAAACAGGAAAAAAATTCCATATTTCACATTGCCCATTCGCAAGAAATATCAAGCCTAAGTCTAGAGTTAAGTTTAAATCCAAGAATTCAGCTTTAAACAAAGGTTACAAACCTTGTAAATGCGTTTAATCAGATTATTCTTTAATACATCCATTATCTTTATCAAACCAACTCATAATCTATTTTTCTTTTTTGGTTTTTATTTTATAAGTTCTGATTTTGCATAGCAACATTTTTAAGCAACACTAATTCATGTTCGTGTTTAATATGAGAAGCTACAAATATTTTTATTTAATAGTTGGCATCTTTGTTGCAGTACTGATAGTCTCAAATACGTCAAGCACTAAGATACTTGAGTTAGGACCTTTAGTATTTGATGGAGGGACAATACTCTTTCCACTAGCATACATATTCGGAGACATACTCACAGAAGTGTACGGATACAAAAACTCAAGAAAAGTCCTCTGGACAGGATTTGCATGCCTGTTTTTAGCAACACTAACATACTACATTGTCGGCATGCTTCCGCCAGCAGCGGACTGGAAAGGACAAGAAGCATACATGCAGATATTAGGCATAGTCCCAAGAATAGCAATCGCAAGTCTAATTGCATACTTTGCAGGAGAATTCTCAAATTCTTACATACTAGCAAAGATGAAAATATGGACAAAAGGAAAATTCCTCTGGCTAAGAACAATAGGATCAACAATAGTAGGAGAAGGACTAGACACAACACTATTCGTACTAATAGCATTCCTAGGAACTATGCCAACAACACTATTAATTGCAATAATGATATCCAACTACATCTTCAAAGTATTAATAGAAGTATTATTCACACCACTAACCTATATAATAGTTAACTGGCTAAAGAAAAAAGAACAAGAAGACTACTATGACTACAAAACAAAATTCAATCCATTCTCGATAAAGGACTAGACAGAAAATCAGTTTAGTCACTACTTTTTAATAGAAAACTTTTTAATGTTGGATGCCATAGTAGCTTTCATGACAAAGAACTTAGTCAGCAGAGCAGAAGCAAGAAGCTTGGACACTAAACAAAGAAGGAAATTATTGCTTAGCACGTACGGGATAAACGAGTCTGAAATAGACTCGATAATGCCGATAGAATCAGGGAAAAAAAGATATGCTGTAAAAGAATACTACGAAGAACTGGCAGCACTAATACTCTTAAAAACACAAGAGAAAGGACACACAAAAGAATTCTCTTTGGCACAAATAACACTCACAAACATGGCATTAGCTACACCATACAAACAAGACATTGAACTGAACGAAAGAACAGTCGGAGGAGAGATATCAAGATACTTCAGAAAAGAAAGACAACAAGAAGAAACAAGACTAAGAGAACAAGGAATAAACACAAAACTAAACAACCTATACATGCTAAGAAAAGCAGCATACCAAAAAGCAACAGGAAAAGATTTACAATCAAACCTTGAAGAAACAATAAACGCATGGGGAAATGATATATCATTCTCACTACAAGACCTACTGTTCGGAACAAAAATACCACCAAAACTAACAACAACAACTGCCTTCCTACTCGGAGTATACCAAGTAGATGGATCACTATGCAATAACGCACTATCACTAAGCGGAGAAGGAGATAACACAAGAACAACACCAGAACAAGAAGGATTCTACGAAACAGTAATGCACCCAATTATAAAAACATTATTCAAGATAAACGGAAACTCAAACTATGAAAGAGGAAGAATAAGACTAGAATCAGAAGCGCACTCAAGCTGGCTAAGAAAAATAGGATATGAAAAAAAAGATTTTCCAAACTGGAAAAAACACGTGAAAAGAAAAAACAGACTATCAAAAGAAACAGACATTGCACTATATGACAGAGCATTCTTTTTTGGAATGCTAGCAGCAGGAGTAAGACAAGCAACAGAATCATCAAGATACCCATTCATAATGCACGACTCAGAACATGCAAAACAATTCGCTAAACTAGCAAACAAACTAGGAGTGCAAGTAAACTATGACCCAAAAAGCTCAAGAGTCTACTTAAATAGAGAAGGAGTAGAAAAAATAATGAAAGAAAGATTTGAACTAAAAGCGAACAGACTAGAATTCCCTCGCATTGGTGGATTTTATAATCCTGCACACATCAAATTCTTATGCGAAGATTATGTACAGATGTTTTACATAGCAGAAACTAGAAAGACTTAACCATAAAAGAATATCACCGTTAGAAGTAAAAAATCGTCGGATTGTTTTAGTAGATGATTAAGTTTCGGAACCGTTAAATTCCTGTTAAACTCTCTCGTTAGGTATTGATTTTTAGTGCAACGTTCCGTAGCGAAGCGAAGGAAAAATTCAAAGTCGAATTTTCACACAAAGGTATACATTTCTGTGTAAGCAGAATATTGATTTTAGAGCCGAGAACCCCTATTCGTTTTTTATGTAACTAACTTAATAAACTGAATAAACCAAATAGAATAAAGAGTATGGCTGTAACCCAATTTATCACTTTTCTTGGGATTTTTTCAGCGAGTTTTGTGCCTATTGAGACATATACAGCTATGACTACTGCAAGAGCTAAAACTAATCCAATAAATACAAGAAAAGGAGAATTATATTTGGCAGCTAACAATCCAGATGTTATTTGTGTTTTATCTCCAAATTCGCTAAGAAAAACAGTCAGAAACAAAGCAGCTATCGGCAGATTAGTTGAAATTTTTTTGTCCTCTTTTTTATTTTTACTTAAATAAGGTTGGGCTATAAGCCATGTTCCCAATAAGATAAATAATACTGCAATAGGAATCTTAATCAGGCTGGATGATAAAAAGGTGCCTAAAAAAGAGCCAGCTAAAATAGCAATAGCATCCATAAGAACTTGAGCAGAGAATCCTATAAGAAAAATCTTTAATGGTGATTTGTATTTTAATACTAAACTTAAGATTACTAATTGAGATTTATCTGCAATCTCTGCAACAAATACCAATAGGAAAGTAGCGATTAATGGTTCAAACATATTTCATAATTTTGAATTGGTCTATAAATAATTATCGGTTAAGGGGTTCTCGGCTCGTTTTATCAAGTGAAAATTCGATTGAGTTTAACACCTATTATTTACCATTGGAATCATTACAACCTCTTAACCATATAAGGACCTTGGCGTTTGTAGCCAAACTTTTTGTAATAACCACGAACACCAACACCAGAAATCACAACAATCTTCTTCTTGTAATAAGTCCTAGCAATCCTTTCAGCCTCACCAAGTAAAGACCTACCAACACCTTGGTGTTGGATGTCACCTTTCTCTCCAATTGGAGTTGACTGACCATAAACATGAAGCTCTCTAATCAAAGCAGAATCATCATTGATCTCTTTTCTTAAAGACTGAGAAGGAAACCTTAACCTGCAAAAACCAACAATCGCATCACTAACTTCAGCGGAAATAAAAAATTCATGACCATGAGAAGCATAATAAAACTGAGTCTTCAATTCATAATCCTCAACCTTACCATCACTCCTACCAATCTCCCTACACCTGATACATCTGCATTTAGGATTAAGATTCTCAAAAATGTACTGCCTCAAATTAGTCATGCCAACACCAGCACTAGTCATATAAGTAGGAATGTCACGCTGAACACGCATAATCCTAACATATTCTGGAACGAACTTCTTGAATTCAGCAATCAACTTAGCAGCTTTAGCTGTTGTCAAAGGCTTGAACTTACCCTTTTTCCAAATCTTGTAAAGCTTAGAATTAGGAACAACCATGCATGGATAAATCTTCAACATGTCAGGCTGAAACAAAGGAGTCTCGAACAACATCCTCATACCCATCAAATCCCTCTTCTTATCAACACCAGGCAAGCCAGGCATGTAATGAGCATTAATCTTGAAACCCAAATCCTTAAGGATCCTAATAGAATTGATAGTGTCCTGAACAGTATGACCTCTTTCAATCCTTTCCAAAATATCATCATACACAGACTGGACACCCAACTCCACTCTTGTAGTTCCTAATTCTAGCAAAAAATTCCCATGCTCAAGCATACCATAATCTGGACGAGTCTCAACAGTCAAGCCAACACACTTAATAACAGACATTTCATTATTATCCTGCTCTTTACTTAAAGAAGCCTTACCTTTCTTCTTCAAAAACAAAACCCTTTTCTGAATAGACTTAACCCTTTCATCAGAACTAATATTTCCAGGAAGCTCAAAAAACTTGTTGAACTTAACAATATCAACCATACCATTCTTGAAAAACAATTTAGAGAAATCATTCATAGCCTTCAAACAAAACATGACAAAATCCTTCTGATACTTTTTCGGAAAAGAAGGAAAAGTCCCACCCATAACAATCAACTCAACCTTCTCAGGACAATGACCAATGGCAACATACTGCTCCAACCTATTAAAAACCTGCAAGTAAGGATCAAACTTATTCCTTATAGCCCTCCTAGTTGCCGGCTCTTTACCAGTATAAGACTGAGGAATATTACAATCAACATTAGAGGGGCACATAATACAAGCACCATGAGGACATTTCTTAGGCTTAGACATCACAGCAACAGGAGCAACACCAGACAAAGTTCTAATGGGTTTGATGGATAATAATTTACCAAACAATTTCAAATCCTCAACAGAAGCACAAGCAGCAACATCAGCATTAGTAGGAAATTTTCCTTTGTATTTCCTGACAACAGTTAACTTCAACTTGTTAAGATCAACTTTGTCCTTAACTAAACCATTCCTCAAACCTTCAAGAATCTCCTCACAAACAACACTCTTAACCATAAAAACACAAAAAGAAATAATAGTTTATAAAACCTACTCCCAAAAGATTTAAATATAAAACACCATATTTTTTTAATATGCAAGACCAAATAATAAACTGGATAAAAAATTCCTTGACAAAAAACTTCTCAGAACAACAAATAACACAAACACTAACAACACAAGGTTACACATTACAACAAGCATTAGACTTAATAAGACAAGCAAAAACAGAAACTCAAACAATTAATCAGCAAGTAAAACCACATACAGCAATTAAATTATTACTTTTTATAATATTGCCCATATTGATACTAGCACAGATAACACTCCCATTCATCCAAGGTTTCGTGAACTCAGGAAATATGGGATTCTATATTATAACCTCCATATATTCACTCATTTTAGGATTTATATCAGCACACATATTCAATAAAATAAGCGGGAACACAAAAGAATATTTGTTAACAGGAGTAATACTATCAACAGTTCTTTCAATAACTTATGCAATAAATGTAGTAATAATCTCAATAATATCCAAACTAAATGCACAAATGTCCAAAATATCGCAAGAAGGAGCAACACAAGGATTATCTTCTCTTTTCTCAAATATATCTTTTAATCCATACATAGCATTTACTTTAGCACTAATCTTCTTTAATGCACCATACTTTTTTTACTACCTAAAAAAACAAGACAGAAATGAAAAACAACTAATACCTTACCTAATACCCGTAATAACTTTCATAGTATTAAGCTTGATATTAATGTTTTTATTAAACAATGTCATATTTCATAAATAAAAAATAAATAATTATTTACAAACATTTCAATTTAAAATAATCCCTGGCAGCATCCTCAACCCTTTTCTTGTGCTGCCTGTCACAAAAAACCCTGACAACAGGATAAGAAGAATCATCAACAACCCTAATACCATACTTCTCCTTAACACCATTCTCAAACTCATGAGTGATAGAATCACGCTGCCTCATAACTTCACCATTATCAACAACATAAGAAATCAATGAATCAACCCTTTGAGAGTTCTTACCCTTAACAGGCAACTTGATAATGACATCACCAATACCTAAACCAGCAGCGCGAGCAATTTCAGCCTCTATGTTACATTTCTTCTTAGCATCAACAACTTCTTCAATCCCTGGAGAATCCTTCCTGTAAACAGAAAAAGCAGGAACATACAAGTTACCATCATGAATCCTGCTGATCAATTTCAAAGCAGGAGTAGCCCAATCCTGAAATAAAATAGTTTTCTCAGCCTCAGCTTTTTCAGAAAGTTCTAACTTTATCTTATAACAAAACTCATCATCATTCAACTCAAAATAATCATCCAAATCAATATTCCCTCTTAACAAAGCAATCTCCAACATCTCATTAGCACAAACATTATTAGGATTATTATACAACTCTTCATGCATTATATTTCTGGCAGCATTAAGCTCTAAAGCAAGAGCAACACCCTCCTCAGAAAGACAGATGTGGTTGTCCTTCAAAAACATAGAAGCAATCAAACCAGAAACATCAAACCTGTGAAACTTAAGATTCGCCTGCCTAGAATCCCTTCTAACATAACTAATCCTGTCACCATCATGAGGGCCAGAAATAATCTGCTGCAGATAAGGCCTAGCATTGTGAGAACCCTCAATAAGCTGAGCAACAACATCCTTATCAATCTCGTAACTATCTAAAATAGAAGGAATCTTATCAGCATTATCAATTTTCGGCTTGCCTTTCTTGTTTATTTTGAAATTACCCCTGACAATCTCAGCACCAATCCTATCATGAGAAGGCAAACCCTTCAGCACCCTAACCCTATCAGTGATATGACCATAAGCCATGTAACCAACATCATGCAACAAAGAAGCAGCAGAAACCAATTTTTTATCTTCATCACTTAAACCTAAAGCTTCACAAATCACCAAACAATTATAATAAGTATCAATACTATGACTCAACCTAGACTGAGTAGAATTAGTATTATTCAAATCAACAAAACTAAGCTGCCTAATACCCCTCAACTTGTAAAACTCAAACTGCCTACAAAGATCACTAACCAAAGGACTATCATCAACAATAACTCTAGGAGTATTAACAATACCCTCAATATCTCCCCTCGAAAACGCAGCCATTTTAAAGCAATAAGCAAGAAACACTATTTAAAGATTACTCAAGAGTAGTGGCAAAATGAAAAGTTTATAAGAAAGAAGTTCTTTACAACAAATATATGACTGACAAAATAAACGATGATTTATCCACAGACCCAAGACCAAGATATTGTGACATGAGAGATATAGGTTCAGAAAAACCATTAATAATAGACAGACTTGAGCTGAATAAGTGGTATGAAATACCAATAGCAAATACTGAATTTGTAGAAAGAGAACTGCAAATACCATTAAAACACAACACGAAATACACAGTAGACATAAAATTTGATGGAGAGCTAGACTTCAAAAAGAAAAAGATGGAGGACTTCCTGAACAATACAGAAAGCTTTCCAGCGTCAAGATACGTATTTGAAAGATACAACATGAAAAGAACACCAGAAGGAATATACAGGTTTGAAGCAACCTGCAGAATGCCAAGACTCCCACTTACACTTGAAGAGACAGAAGCAAATACTAAAAAAGCAATAAGAAAAGAACATTTAGGAACATACAAAGTAGACCCAAGAATCATATCAGCAATAAAAGATCAAACACTAGAAAAAACAATTCTAAAACTATACACATTAATAAAAAATTATAGCACAAGTGAAGAAGTTCCAGACATGGACTACTTCGACTTTGAAAAACTGCACCAAGTACTATCTGAAGAAAGAGTAGTCTTAGGAGACTGCAAATCAGTCTCAACAATGACGATAGGAATAGCAAACGGCTTAGGCTTAGCAGCAAGAAGAATGGAAGGACAGGTAGCTTTCAAAAGAAGCACAGATGAACTAATACAAGAACTGGAAAACAAAATAGAAGGACAAATATCAAAACAAAAAATGTACAAATCAGAAAAAGACAAAACATCACACAATCAATTAACAAAACACATACAAATAATAAGAAAAAGACTTGAAAAAATAAAACCCGGACAAACATGTGTGGATGTAGGAATACACACATGGGCAGAAATCTATGTTCCAACACCACTAGACTTAGGGAGCTGGATACTTGTAGATCCTGCAATGCATCACATAGGCGGATACAACACAAAACAAATACTATACGTAGCAGACTGTAAACTGCCAAATCTTACAAAAGCAAAAAAACTAAAAATCAGAGTAAAATATGAAGAAATAGCAAAAAAAGCAGCAATGTACAAGTTGATGAAAGCATTAGGGATATAAAAAATTGATTTATTAACATCCCTGAATAACAAAATTAAGCGTAACTTTATAAATAAATGACCATCACATACCAGAATAAACATGAAAAACTTCAATAAAAACTCTACATTCAGGAAAAGAGAAACAAATAGGTTCAGCGATGAAGAATCAGAATATAAACCAAGAGGAGACAGACCTAGAAGGAGTCCTTCAAGATTTGGCAGAGGAGAAGACAGACCAGAAGGAAGAAGCCCACCAAGATTTGGAGGAAGAGACTCCGGAAGATCAAACATTGAAATGTTCAGAACGACCTGCGACAAGTGCGGAGAAAGATGCGAAGTCCCATTCAGACCAACAGAAGGAAAACCAGTCTATTGCCTTACTTGCTACAAAAAAAGTGGTAGTTCAGACTCAGGAAGATCAGATTCAAGAAGAGACAATAACCAAGACCAATTTGACAAAATAAACCAAAAACTAGACAAAATAATGCACATGATGGGCATACACGAAGAATCAGAATAAAACAATTCTAAAATAAAATTTCAAAAAAACCTTAACAAACTACCTTCCTCATTGCTGTATTTCTTTTCTATCTTAGGAGTTTTTTTAGAGATGAAAGCATGAACTAAAACGTTCTCTTTCAATTCAGCAAACTCTAAAAGACTCTTATCTTGTCTCTTCAACCTATCACTTCACTTTCTCAATATGAATGCATTGCACAGGACACTCATCAGCAGCTTCCTGATTACAACCAAGCTCATCCAACTCAGTCTTTTTAGGACGAGACTTGCCATCATCAGCTATCTCCCAATTAACAGGACAAGCACTAGCGCAAGCACCACAACCAATACACGAATCCCTATCATGCACAATCTTATACATACCAAATCACCTCTCCAAAATCACTTCAAACTTTGAAACATCAACAACTTTGTCACCCTCTCTAATAATCAGAGGATAATAAACCTGGATAGCAACAGTGCTGTTAGCCAACAAAACAGAAGACTCAGGGCTGCCAACAGACTCAACCAAAAAATTTTGACCACTAAAAGCACTAAAACCATTAATGCACTTACCCAAATTGTTATCAATGTAAGAACCAAACTCTTCCTCATCAGAATAACCAGCAACCAACTTCTCTTTAGCAACAACCTTGACACAACCAGTAACAAAATTAGACACAGCAGAATAATCAGGAGAAGAAGACAAAACCTGCTGAGCAACAGGAGAGACAGAATAAGAAGCAAGCGAAGAAGCAACAAAGAAAGCCAAAGAATAAGCAAGAGCAACAAACATCACACCAACAAGAAAACCAACAAGATGATGCTTGTGCTTCTCATGCTCATAAAAATAAGCCAGGAAAGGCAAGTTAAAACAAACAAAATAAGTCAAACTAACAAACAAAGCATTCAAAGAAGTCAAACCACTATAACTATTAGCAAAAACCAAGAAAACAGTCAAACCAATAACAGCAGGCAAAGGAATAACAGTACCAGCCAAAACCTCCTTCTTCTCCTTATGAGTGATCTTCTCAATAAACCTAGCACTGATATGACCAAAAACCAAAGCAACAACACCAGTTATGATATAATTCACAAAAGCAGGAACAGAAACATAGAAAATAGCCAAAGGAGCAGACAGTATCAAAACAGAAACCATCAACAACAAAAGCAACAAGAAATACGAACCATGCCTAGACTCTTGACCCATAAAAATCACGCTCCACTCTTACTCAAAAACTTCCTAAACAACTTATCAATCTCACCATAAACCAAAACCGAAGATGAAATCAGAATAATATACAACCAATCAATCCCAGATAAAGGAACAGTCTTGAAAACACCAGCAAAAAAAGGAACATAAATCACAACAAGCTGCAAGACAATAGAAGAAACAATAGCCAAAACCAACTTCTTATTACCCAAAACTCCAACCTTGAAAATAGATGAGTTTTCAGAACGACAATTCAACACATTAAACAACTGAAACATAACTAGAGCAGTAAAGGCAACAGTCTGAGCCTTAATTAAATTGTTGGCAGGATCAAACAACCTGAAAAGGAACAAAGTACCAAGCATCATAATAAAACCAATAATAACCATCCTCTTAAGTACATACTTAGACAATAAAGGATCACTCTTCTTCCTAGGCTTACGACTCATAATATCCTTCTCAGCAGGATCAACACCCAAAGCAAGAGCAGGAAAACCATCAGTCAACAAATTAATCCACAAAATCTGAATAGCAACAAGAGGAAGAGGCCAACCAATAATAATAGCAAAAAAGATAACAAGGATCTCACCAAGATTACTTGAGAGCAGATACTCAACAAACTTCTTAATATTATCAAAAATACCCCTGCCCTCCTCAACAGCATTAACAATACTTGCAAAATTATCATCAGTCAAGATCATATCTGACGCTTCCTTAGCAACATCAGTACCAGAAATGCCCATAGCAATACCAATATCAGCCTTCTTCAAAGCAGGAGCATCATTAACACCATCACCAGTCATAGCAACAACATAACCCTTAGCCCTCAAAGCCTCAACAATCCTCAACTTATGCCTGGGATCAACACGAGAATAAATAGCAATCTCATCAACAACCTCTTCAAGATTAACAATAGAATCCAACTCATGACCATCAACAACCTTGCCCTCCAAACCAAGCTCTTTACCAATAGCCTCAGCAGTCCTCTTATGATCACCAGTAATCATGATAACCCTAATACCAGCACTCTTGCACTTAGCAATAGCAAGCTTAGCCTCCTCCCTAGGAGGATCAATCATAGCCTGCAAACCAACAAAAACAAGACCATCCTCATCAAGCTTCTCACTATCCTTGAAAGCAAAACCAAGAACCCTCAAAGCCTGAGACGCAAACTGATCATTGATGTCAAGAATCTTTTTCGTATCCTCCTTACTCAACCTGTCAATCCTTCCATCAACCAAAATCCTATCACACAAATCAAGAACAACATCAGGAGCGCCCTTAGTAAAAACAACACTCTTATTGTGCATCTTATGAAAAGTAGACATCCGCTTCCTCTCAGAACTAAACTGTATCTCACCAATCCTAGGAATATCATTATTCATCAAATCCGCCTTAACACCAGCCTTAGCAGCGCTAACAATCAAAGCAGCCTCAGTAGGATCACCAACAACATTGCCCTCAGAAATCTTAGAATCATTACACAAAACACCAATCTCAAACAACAACTTAAAACCAGCAGGGTCAACAACATTATTATCAAAACTAAAAACACCCTCAGCCTTGTAACCACTACCACTAACATCAATGATCTTATCATTAACAAACAACTTCCTCACAGTCATCTCATTATGAGTCAAAGTACCAGTCTTATCAGTACAGATAACATTAGTAGAACCCAAAGTCTCAACACTAGGAAGCTTTCTTATCAACACATTACGATAAATCATCCTCTGAACACCCAAAGCAAGACTAATAGTCACAATAGCAGGCAAACCCTCAGGAATAGCAGCGACAGCTAAAGATATAGCAGCAATAAACATCACACCAGCAGCATTACCAAACAATATCCCAACTAAAAAAACAACAATACAAACAACAATAGTAATAATACCTAAAGTTTCACCAAGACGCTTAAGCATCTCTTGTAAAGGAGTAAGCTCAGGCTTAGCCTTCTGAATCATGTCAGCAATCTTACCAATCTCACTACTCATACCAGTCCTCACAACAACAGCCTTACCCCTACCATTAGTCACAATTGTCGACGAGAAAACCATGTTGTGCTGCCCAGCAATATTAGACTTCTCACTAAGATCCAAACTCTTAACAGAAGGAAAACTCTCACCAGTCAAAGAAGCCTCCATCAACTCAAGATTAACACACTCAAAAATCCTAGCATCAGCAGGAATCTTCTCACCAGTCTCCAAAACAATAACATCACCAGGGACCAACTCTTTAGCATCAACCTTGACCTCTTTACCATCCCTAATAACAACAGCTTTCAAAGAAGAAAGCTTCTTCAAAGCCTCAATCGCTTTTTCTGCCTTGAACTCCTGCAAAAAACCAAGAATAGTATTAACAACCAAAATAATACCAATAACCAAAGCATCAAGCATTTCACCAAGCATCAAAGAGATCACAACAGCAGCCAACAAGATAACAACAATAAAACTCTTGAACTGAGCAAAAAATATTTCACCAGGAGAGATCTGTTTTCTTGCCTTAATCTCATTAGGACCATAACGACCAAACCTAGAAACGGCATCACCCCTAGACAAACCATTAGGAGAACTCTTCAACTCAGCAAAAACATCCTCAACATTAACAGAATGGAACAACATTACTTCCTAAACCTCCAAATAAGGTGATTAGAAACGGCACCAATAATAAAAGCAGGCAAGCAAAAAATTATCACAAAAGCAAGAAACAACAAAGCATAAAAAATAACAGACTCAGTCAAAGAACAAGTAATAACCCTACCAAGACTATAACAATTCAATTTCCCAGAATCAGAAACAGTAACCAACATCATCCAGACAATCGAGAAAAAAGAAATCAGCAAGACAGGAACTCCAGCAACAAAACCACCCTTCTGCCAAGGCCTCAAATGATCCCAGTAACTAAAAAAGTGCTCCTTAACAGACTCAACACTTCTCTTCCTCAACAAACGCCTCTTAGCAAGCAAGATCTCAGTCAAAGCATCATCAACAGTCTCCTTCTTATGACCAATAGAAACAAGATAATTCCTGATCTCAACATGCTTGAAACCAAGCTTCAACTCCTTATTAATATATTTAGCTAACTTAAGAACGTGCTCTTTCTTCACAACTTCAATAACAGCATCAACATCCTTGACAGGATACTTATGCTTAAGAAGCTGCTCCCTAATAACCTCAACCCTAAAACCTCTCAACAAATTCTCCCTAACATAAGCAGCTATTTTTTCCTTTACCATTTTCACAAACTAAGCATCCTAACAAGATAAATATAAGTAAGAACTGCAAAAACCACAAGCAAAACAAGAAGAATAACACCAGCAATCTCAACAGACTCCCTCATCTTCCTACTAAGCCTACCCTTAAGCTTGCTGTGCAAGAAAACAATAAAACAAGACAACAAATAAACCTCAAAGAAAATAATGGCAGTATTAACAAAAACATTCCAACCAGAAATAGGCTTGAACTCAGGAATACCCTTCTTGAACAAAACCTTGATATTACTATCAACAGCCTTAGAAGAGTTTATGCAATCAAAATCCTCCTCACTCATATAATACCTGCAATTCTTTGACGGATAAAAAGAGACAGTCTCACAAGGCAAGTTGAAAAAAGGATCCAAAGCATAAACCTTAGAAAAAGTCAACGGAAAATTAATAGTAATAATAGTTTTGTACTTGTCAATAATATTTTTCTGGATACCAGAAGACCTCTTCTCCAACAACAAAAGCTTGGACTGCAAATCCTTACCAACCTGAGAATCCTTGCTGACCTGCTCAATCTCCGCACTAATCTTAGAAGAAGAACAAAGACTTTTTCCCACAGCAGGCAAATCATAAATGTTAATAGAAAAATGCAAGACCAGCATAATAATAATGATCAAAGGCAAGACAAGCTTTGCTTTAGTAGGATGAAGAAATACTTCAACCTCTTCTTTCAACTCTTCCATCTTATGAAGCTCATCATATGCAAGATCAACAGCACGATGAATATCCTCATGAGCAAAACCTCGCTGCATCAAATCATCCTTGATTGTAAGAATATCATGGCCCTTATCCAACCTATCCTTGATGTGCTCCTTAATCAAGTGATGCCGTCTCTCCCTATGACTCATCAATTCAGCCATCACTCACACCTCAAAAGGGGAAGACTGGTGAAGGGGTCCTCTTCGTTCACTCCCCTTACACCAGTCAGAGCCAAGTTTTTCGCCAAAAAAACCATGACGAACTCCCTACTCCTGCTATCCCCCAACGAATAATTCAATCTCTTGAAAATAAGACTCTTGACACAAGATTCAGCAATGCTCATTTTTTAGCAACCTCAAACTCGACAAACCAACGATTCAAAGCAGAGTCATACTTGAACACAACATTATGCTTCTTTTTCGTATCAATCGCAAACAATAAAGGCATAGGAATAGTAGTCTCAAAGCTAGAACCACGTTTGTATAGTTTTCGACGGATTTCTGCCATTGTACTTATATTATTATTATTTTAAATACAACCTTAAATCTTATCTTATATATAAACCTTTTGCTTAATAAAAATATTATTATTTATGATTATAAAAATACTTATTTTCTAGGTGGCGGTCTTTACTGAAGAACCTGTGCAATTCCTTATGCATCCACTCTTTTTCCTTACCATACAATTCCTTCATCTCTTGCAACACATTCTTCTTATGCTCAGCTTCATCCTCCCAAGGACGCATTATCGCTCTCTCCAAATGATGCTTGTGATTGAAGAAAAACTTCCTAGACCACAACTCAAATAAGAAAGTGAATAATCCAAAAACGTAAAAGACAAGCAAAATAATCATGAAAACAATAAATTGAACAGCAGCAGCAATATTATTCTCCTTCAACAAGATAGATATGTACTGGATGTAATAAGTCACTATACTATTAAAGAAAAGGAAGATGTACTTAGCAAAGAAAGCAACAGACACCAAGATAGAACCAGTTATGAGATATTCCCTTATCTCATCATACAAATAAAATATCAAGAAGAATATTATAACAGCAAGAGCAAAAGCAGAGAAGATCTGATCAAAGTTCAAAACAGAAGTCTGGATATCAACACCAACAATAGTCTTATCCTTCAAAGATTCCAGATGGAACACAGGATTAACAGCGAAAGCAGCTAAAGAAGCAAAAAACAAAGCAACCAATAACTTATTAGGAGCATAAGTTCCTCTCTTAAAGATACGATACCACAACAAACCAGGAATAAACAACAACGAAATAAGAGCAAAAATGTTCAAAAAATACAAAAACCAAATCTCAATAGACCTAGTAAAAGATTCATTCTCAACACTCTCAGCAAACAAAGAAGGCTCTTTAACTTCCTTGCCAAAAAAAGAAAGTGTTGTAGGAATCATATTAAATATCACACGATGAGCTCCACTATCCAAGCTTTCACCATACATCTCATTATCAGTACCAGTCAAAGCAGGAAAAGTAAAAGCACCAATCTCAGTCATGGAATGTAATATTAACATACCTGAAATAGCAAACAAGATAAGACTCTTGTGCTGGAAAAACTTAACAAACTCCTCATAAAAACTATCTGTGATATCACCAACCTTAAACAAGAAAGAATCAACATGAAACTTCTCATGATGCTTCAACAAGATAAAGATGTAAGCAAAAACAACAATCAACACAAGAGGAGTGTCAATAGCAATAGTCAACCACTCCATAATAAGATTGAAAACAATGATGAAAAAACCACACAATATAAGATAAGATGACAAGAACCTTACAAAAGTCTTAGAAACACTTCTTGTAGGAGTTCCATCCTCATGCAATATATGCATGATAGAAGGACCTTTGATCTCTAACTTAAGAGCTACATAAATAGCGATAATCAATAAAAGAATCGCACCAATAAAGAAAGTTGACACTTCATAAGCCTGATAATTCTTTAGTAAGAACCTATACAAAGGCTTCAAGAAATAAGCACTATCAATAGACAACCTTGCTACTTCTATCAAATCCTTAAACAACAACATAAAATACGCAAAAATAATCGCTATGTCAAGCTTAATAGACTTGTTGCCAAAGAAAATATCAGACAAAGAAGCCTTGTACAACAAATAAGCCATGCAAGTCCAGGAAATAATCTTTTCTATATAACCAGCATCAGTAGGGAAGAAACCAAAAATGTCCAAGAACTTAATAGCAACCAAGATAAGAAGAACTAATTCCTCAACACCAACCTCTAACTTAGTTATTATCTGATGCAAGATATGCCTTCTTTCGAATTCAAAAGCATGCTGCACATACTCCAAAGGCCACTTAGCAGCCAACAAAGCATTCCTTATAGCCTCCCTATGAAAACCCTTCTTCTCCTGCCTTCTCAAATAAATATAAGCCCTATTAACCCACTTACTAGTCTCCTTAAATTCTTCACCAAACTTGCCCAAGAAAATAAAAAGCCAAGCAACCAAAGGAACTAACAAAATAGGAATCATCAACTTAGCATACTTCTGAAAATCAGTCTCTAAATATTCGCCAGCAATCTCCTCAGCCAAAGCTAAGGTAGCAGAGCTATCAGCACAATCAAAATCAGTCAACTTGCCAACTTCGTAGAAAAGATCAACATTGCTATCCAACTCAGCAAAATGCCAAGCAATCAAAGGATCATCCTCAATAATGGTGAAATTTTGGTTAGTTGCAAGAATCTCGTTAATCCTCTGAGCCAAACACTTAGGAATCTCCTCATAAACTGTAAAGTTGTATAGCTTTTTTCCTGGTTCTATATTCAAAATAATCTTGGTCTTACCATTTTCCTCAACAACCCTCTTCTCAATATTTGTGAACTTACTGGTTTCCTCACTTCTTTCCAAAGTCTTACTGACTTCTTTGTCCATTTCTTCCTTAGACAACTCAGCAGCAGAAACATCTGATTCAATCTCAGCAATCTTCTCCAAAGAAACCCTAGAAGGCAACGAGTACTGGATTGTTATCTCTTCACCAGGATTCAAAATTGGGATTATGAACTCAACAACAGGATCATCTTCAATCACTGCATAATTATCATCACTTTCCAAGTCAGAAGCTTTCTTCAAAACATCCTTAGGAAAAGTCTCTCTAACAACAACATTGTTCAAAGGAACACTCTGCTCACTCCTCAAAACCTTACTCTGAACAGTCCTCTCCTTTCCACTAACAAACTCATAACTCACATCATTCCTACTCGAAATCTTTACTTTACCAAAAATCTTCTTAGCCAAAACCTCAGTCTTCTCTTTGCTTAACGAGTTTTCCACCTTTGTACCTGCATAAGGATTGAAATCAATCTTCTTAACCTCAGCAGAAACAGAAGACGAAACTCTTGAAGAAGAAACAACAACACTAGGAGAACGACTGACAGAAACCGACTCAGCAGAAGAAGGAGCAGAATTTTCAGAAGACTTAACAGAATCAGAAACACTAGGAACAGATTGCTTAGAATCAACAACCGGAGCAGTACTAACAGCCAAAGAAGGAGCAGCAGTAATGGAAGACTTAATACCGCCAGAAGAACTACTGCCAGAATAAGTAGTACCACTAGAAGTCGTGACAACCTTCAAAACATCCAAAGTAAAAACCTTACTGATCTCATAATCAGAATCCCTAGCTTTTATCGTGATATTCTTTACACCATAATAACCAGTCCCGGGAGTAAACGTAATTAAACCACCATTAACAGACGCAGAAATGTCAGAGATAGAAGTGAAATTGAAACTTAATGGATCAGAATCATTAAACAAAGGAGTAAGGTTTAATATTGCAGAAGTATCTTGGTTCCAAGAAACTAAAGTAGCATTACCAACAAACCTTAAAGGGATATCAATGGAAAGATTATTGGGATAAACAACATAAGAAGAGTCACCCTGGGAAATCACAACCTTACAACGCAACTGAACATCCCTAAAATCCAAACCAGAAGTGTTCCACTCAATAAACCTCTTGAAAGGTTTGCTAAGAACACAAGAGGAATTTATAGCAGTAACATTATCACCATAAAAGTTACTTTTACCATCAGGACAATAATTACCATCACTATCTAATCCATCAGTGTAAAAGTTGTTATTGAAAAAAGAAACATTAGAATTCTCAATAGAAATATTAGAATAAATGTCAGAGTTCTTGATGATTATATTATCTGAATCAGTAATGTTAAATGATAACTTAAAATCAGAAATATTACAATTCCTAAAAGTAATATTTCTAGAATTATTAATACGGAAAAAATTATTGTTGAAGTTTCCAGTAATATAAAAGTTATTACAATCAAAAACAGTGTTTGAAATATTAGTAAAAACATTATTATTACTAAACCCGACCCGGTTAGATTTCATGACATACTTATTCCCATCAGAATCAGACTTAACTAACCAAATATCATTTAGTTTAGCATCAGTGAACGAAAAACTGTCCTTATCATAAACAGGATCACAACTGCAATTACCAAAATTATTCCAAGAACCATTATAATATGCATCTGCAACACAAGTCTGGTCAGACTCAAACATGTTATAAGCACCAGGACAAGTGACAGTTGCCTTATCAAGCAAAACCTTAGACGAATCAGTATAAATAATAGAAGAATTAGGATTATTGTTAACAAAATTAATCTGAGGATCAGTCACATAATCTGACTCAAGGAAATGTAAAGAAATATTACTTGACTGGATAGTTTCTCCGCTACTCAAAGTAATATTAATAGTTAGATACCTATAACCACTGAAGTTATTATTTTTTGTTATGTAAGCACGGTCATTACTCACGTCAAACATAATGCTTATGTTGTCTGTGCTTGAAGTATTATATGAAGAAGTAGTAATTTGTGGGGCAGAATGAGTTTTATAATAACCAATAGTACCCCTACCAGTACCATCAATCAAACTAAAAGAATAGTTAATCTGTGAATTGTAAATAGTCTGGTTTGTTAAGATATACTTTTCATATTTGTAAACAGTATAATTATACCCTGTTGTTGCAGTCCTCCAACTATCATAAGTGCAATTGATATACCAATAATTACTACCTATAGCGAAGGGACTGGGTGGAGGCGGAATTCTTCTTGAAGTTGGTGAAGGATTACTACTACCAATATTCCTTGAAGAAAATAATGTATCGTTAACTACCAGAGTACAATTATTTATGGAACTATTTTCAACATTTGAAACAATATTAAAACTAAAATATACTGGCTGATCCTTAACCCAATCAGTAGGATTGCCACCAACAATAACTAACTCATCAAATACACTAGTTACATTTACTATTATATTATTAGCAGAATCATTTCCATTCTGGTTTGAAGCAGTAATGTTAAGTGTTGAAACGCCGTTGTAGTTTAATGCAGGACTGATCTTTATCAAACCATTAGAGATGTTCACAGAGATGCTAGAATTGCTTCTGGAATAAGAATAATTTAGTACTTCATTAAGAGGGTTGTGGAAGAAAGTAGACAAGTTAACAGATAAATTAGTGTCCTCAGAAAAGTTGATATAAGTCAATAATCCATTATAAAAAGGGGGCTGAGAGCAGTTGACTGGCCAGACCAAAGCATCATTATCCCTACAATCACCATCAACCAATCTGAAACCATCGCCATCAAAGTCAGTGTTTGAATTCTTGCTAGTAGGAGATTCTTCCCAAAGCCAAGGAGTATAATTAATGTTAGCAGAAACCTTGAACAAAGAATTATTGTTAGAACCCCACCAATTAAGATTCAAGACACTATTATCATTAGAATAAGCATTAAGGACTGAGTTGTTAAAGATATTGTTATTATCTATGGTTATATTAAAATTATCAACTAAGTAAATACCATAAGGGTTGTTCAAGAAATTACTTAATTCAAAATAGCTATTAGAACAGTTAACAACAGTCAACTTACCAAGATTAGAAGAGTTCACAACAATTAGGTCAAGATAAGTAATCGCTGCAGAATTAAGGTTTGTGTTAAAATAATAATGAATCGATTCATTGTTCACGGAATTCAATGTTTCAATATGATTATACAACGAACTGTTATCTATAAATAAACCAAAAGAAGAACCGTTATCTTTTGTTATTGTATTATTCGTGATAAGATTATTAATAGAATTATTAACTAATTCAATACCAACAGAGCTTGAACCAGTCAAGTTTATAACACAGTTCTGCAAAGTAATATTATAGTTGTTTGACAATAGGAATGCAATGCTATTATCCAATCCACCAAAGATTTTGTGACCATTACAGTCAAAAACCAAATTATTACTGGAGAAGTTAAAGCAAACATTTGAAGACATCAAAACATCAGAACTCAAAAATGTAGTTTGGCTAATTGAAGAACAATCACTAACGTTTGGAGCATTAGAGAAGTTAAGACTAACAGGAGCAAAACCAGTTATTGCAGACTGGAATAATAATGAGAGGGAAATAGCAGACAATACTAGAATAGGAAATACAAGACTTAAATCAAAACCTTTCCTGTTCAAGAGTTGCCACCTCTTTTTTTAATAACACGATTATAAGTGGTGTAAACAGTCTTAGGGCTTTTGTTCAACAAAACAGAAACTTCTTTCAACTTCAACTTCTTAATTTCATGCAAGTAAACAATAATATTCTCAAGGACAGAATAAGAACGATTAGCAAGAATATCAATAGGGATGGTAATACTAGAATCTTCTGGAACTAATCTTTTACTGAACTTTTTAACAGCATGCTTGTAAGAAGTAAAGATAGCACCAGAATTCCTGTCCAAAAGCTTAGCAATCTCAGAAATTTCCAAACCCAGATTCTCTTTCAAATACTTAATTATCAATTCAGAAGGAGGAAGATCATACTTGAACAAAGAAATAGGCAATTCTTTAGTCTGTTTCTGCTTCTTAACAAAGTCAAGATAAAGCTCAAGCAAAGAAGACTCATCCAACTCACTCAATTTACCTAAAACAAACTCTTTAGTACTAATTGTGGTCAATTTAGTTAAAATGTAGTACTTTTTATATTTAAATGTTTCCTTTTCTGAACACTACCATAAGATTGAACTTGTCTGACTAAACTATACCCCCTTCAAGATTCAGCAAAATTTATAAATAAACAATGACTATTTCACTCAATTGGTGATTTTATGAATAACTATAATTTCTTTATGAAAACTAATGTGGACCAATTTATTGGTGAATGGATTGCTATTTGTAATCAAAAAATTGTCTCCCACGGGAAAGACGTGAAGAAAGTATTTAAAGAAGCTAAAGAGAAATGTCCAAAGGAAAGGCCACTATTGACCCGAGTTCCTGATAAGGAAACAATGATCTTCTAATAAAATGACACTCTCTTTCAATTATAAAACCATTAAAAGACCTGATGGCACCGAAGTCAAAACACCTTCAATACCCATAATATTAGGTGGGAAAGAAAAAATTGAGACTGTAGCTTTATTAGATTCTGGAGCAGACATTTCTGCCATCTCTAAAGACATGGCTGAGATTTTAGGACTAAACCTTAATGGAAAACATGGTCCTGCTTATGGGATTGGAGGCAGAACTGATGCAGTAGATACTGATATGGAAATAATCATTGAAAAAGGCCATGAAAGATACGCATTTAGAATACCTGTTAAGGTCATACTCGGAAATTATGATTTTCCAGTACTATTAGGCAGAGTAGGATTCTTTGATAAATTTGTAATATCATTCAAACAAGCTGAAGGAAAAATCTTACTTAAAAGACACATCAAAAATTAGCTATAATCATATAAGACATTTTAAAATATTCATTTCTAAAAACAGTAAATATTATAAACTTGCTATTAGAATTTTATCAGCATGATAAAAACAAAAATAATATGTACAATAGGGCCAGCATCAGAATCACCAGAAATGCTGGAAAAACTAGCAAAAGCAGGAATGACAATAGCAAGACTAAACTTCTCACATGGAGATTACAAAGAACACGAACTAAGATTCAAACGATTAAGAGAGCTAAGCTTCAAACTAGAAGTTCCTTTAGCAATAATGCTGGACACACAAGGACCAGAAATAAGACTAGGCATATTCAAAGAAAAAGTAATGCTACAAGAAGGAGAAGAAACAACATTAACAACAAGAGAAATATCATGCGATAACAAATTAATATCAATAAGCTACAAAAAACTTCCACAAACAGTCAAGACAGGAGACTATGTATACATAGCAGATGGAACAATAGAACTAAAAGTAAAAAAAATAGAAGGGACAGAAGTCCTTTGCGAAATAATTGTTGGAGGAGAAGTCAGCACAAAGAAAAACGTCAACATACCAGGAGCGATAATAGACCTACCCTCAATAAGCGAGAAAGATAGAGAAGACATAAAATTTGGAGTAAAACATAGCATGGACTTCGTAGCACAATCATTCGTACGAACAGCGCAAGACGTTATTAATATGAAACAATTACTAAAAGAAAATAATTCAGAAGCGCATGTCATAGCAAAAATAGAATGCATGGAAGCACTAAAAAACGTTGACGAAATCATAAAAGTAGCAGACGGAATAATGGTGGCAAGAGGAGACCTAGGAGTACAGATACCAATAGAACAAGTAGCAAACGCACAAAAACTAATAATAAAAAAATGCGATTGCGCAGCAAAACCAGTAATAGTAGCAACACAGATGCTGGAATCAATGACAAAAAATCCAAGACCAACAAGAGCAGAAGTCACAGATGTAGCAAACGCAATATTTGACGGAGCAGACGCAATCATGCTTTCTGGGGAAACGGCAGCAGGAAAATACCCTCTAAGAGCGGTAGAGATGATGACACTGATAGCAAAACAAACAGAAACAAAAATAGATTACACAGGGATAATAAAATCATGCAAGATAGCAAACATAGAAGAATCAATAAGCAGAGCAATCTGCCAAACAGCATACGAGATAAATGCAAGCGCAATAATAACATGCACTTACTCAGGAAAAACAGCAAGAATGATATCAAAAAACAGACCATCAACAATGGTAATAGCTGTAACGCCAAACATGAAAGAAATAAAAAAACTAAACCTGTGCTGGGGAGTCTATCCATTAGCAATACCAAACCCACAAAACACTGATGACCTAATACAAAACGCAGTAGAAGCAACAAAGAAAAAGAACTTACTAAAAAATGGAGATGTCGCAGTAATAACAGCAGGAATACCATTTAACACACCAGGAAACATAAACTTCATGAAAGTACACGTAATAGATTAAATTCGATAGATTTATAAGGCATCGATTAATACTTCATTTTTATTAACGGAGGATACAAGGAAGAGCACAGACTTTTTCTTGAACACAGATGGGACTTTTCAGAAAATTAGGCATAACAGAGCCTGTAATAAAATCGATAGAAGAACAAAAATTCGAGAAACCAAGCGAAATACAAGAAAAATCAATACCTCTAATTCTAGCAGGTAAAGATGTAATCGCAGGTTCAGCAACAGGATCAGGAAAAACACTAGCATTTGCTTCAGCAATAATAGAACACTCTCAAAAAATAAGAAGAATACAAGCACTAGTGATGACACCAACAAGAGAGCTAGCAGAACAAGTAGCAAAAGAAATAAGAAAATTCGCAAAACACAAACCGTTAGAGATAGTAACAGTGTATGGTGGAGTAGCAATAAATCCGCAGATAGACAAATTAAGAGTAGCAGATGTAGTAGTAGGAACACCAGGAAGACTACTAGACCATATAAACAGAAGAACAGTGGATTTCAGAAATGCAAAAATACTAGTCTTAGATGAAGCGGATAGGATGTTTGATATGGGGTTCATAGATGATGTAGAAGCAATAATAAGACAATGCCCACAAAAAAGACAAACGATGCTTTTCTCAGCAACAATAACAGATGATGTAGCACACATAGCAAGAAGATACATGAACAACCCAGTAAGGGTCTCAGCAGAATCACAAGTAGACCCAAAAAAATTGTTGCAATTCTATTACGACATTCCAGACAACATGAAATTATCATTACTAGTGCACTTATTAAAGACAGAAAGCACAAAATTAGTAATGGTGTTCTGCAACACACAAGCAACAACAAACTTTGTCGCGCACAACCTGAAAGCGCAAGGCATAAACGCGCTAGCAACCCACGGCGGACTATCACAAGATAAAAGAACAAGAACAATGGAACAATTCCACTCACAAGAAGTCACAGTATTAGTGTGCACAGATGTTGCTGCAAGAGGACTAGACATAAAAGGAGTATCACACGTTTACAATTATGACATACCAAGAGACAGCAGACAATACATACACAGAATAGGAAGAACAGCAAGAGCAGGAAAAGATGGAAAAGCAGTAAGCTTACTATCACAAAAAGACTATGAAAATTATGACAGAGTACTAAGAGATAATGATGTAACAATACACAAGATAGAAAGGCCACAAGTAGAAAGAATAGAAACAAGACAAGCAGAAAGAACACACTCTGGAAATTATGGAAGAAGGCCACAAGGAGGAGGAAACTTCGGAAGAAGAGGCGAAAGTAGAGAAGAAAGAAGTGAAGCAAGAGGAAATGGTCCATTCCACAAAAGATTCAGCAGACCAAGAAGATAATTCTAACAAACTAAAAATTTATAAATCAACAAACATAAGACACAACTATGGACTCAAACATAGCATTGATAATACAAATATTTGCTCTGATAAACCCACTAGCTTCTTTCCCATTCCTAATCTCAGCATATGAGAAAAAGATGAATGTTAAAATAATCGCGGTAAAATCCGTGCTTGTAGCATTTGTCTTAGCGATTCTGATAACACTAATAGGACCATCACTATTCACTATATTTGGAATAACTTTAGATTCTTTCAGGATAGCAGGAGGAATAGTCCTTCTGTTATTAGGCATAGATATGGTAAGGCCAAAAGAAGAAGAACACAAAGTAGGAAAAATAAACAGCCTAATAGCAATCATAGCAACACCACTACTAACAGGACCAGCAACAATCTCATTTATCACGATAAAAGCATTCGAACTAGGAAAAATGCATGTGCTATACAACGTGTGCATAGCGTTCGTACTAGTGGCAATAGTATTCATACTATTCTCATTCCTGATATCAAAAATAAACACGACAGTAGTAGACATAGCATCAAGAATAATGGGATTATTCCTGACAGCAGTATCAATAGAGATGATAGCATCAGGAATACAGGGAATATTCCACATAGCAATCTAAAAATCTTACAATAAAGGATCCATCAATTTCTGCAGAAGCCTACGCGAGAACCCATTAAAATGATACCCTCCAACAGCAAAAATAAAAATCAATATCTCAACAAGCACAAAAATCTTAGAAGAATCAGTCACATAAAAAAAGCACAACCAAAGCAAAACAAAAACCAAAGCATAAACAAGATATAACTCGCTAATAACATACCTTTTCAAAGTCTCCCTAAAAGCAGTATGCTTCTTCACAATCTCATTCTCCCTCTTCAAAGTAGAAAACATCATTGATACCAACAGCATGCTAGAAGTGATAACAATAAAACCACTACCTCCAGCCAAAACAACACCTAAATAAAACCTCAAAGGATGAGTCAGACCGTTAAATACCAACTCAAAAAAACGAACATGCTTCATACGAAAAGAATACACAACATTAACCAAAACAAACAACAACTCCATAAAAAAAAGAGTCATACTAATAAGATAACCCATAACAAGTCCGACAGAAATAGCAAAAATAGAGAAAACTACAGCTAACCTAATTGAAATAGCACCAGAAGCAATAGGCCTCTTCCTTTTTTCAGGATGCTTCTTATCAGAATCAAGATCCAGGATATCATTTATTGTATAAAGACCAGGATAAACCAATAATGAAAACGAAATAAACACCATAAACAACAAAAAGAAATCCCACCTAGAGAAAAAAAATCCAGAAGCGATAAAAAAACCCAAAATAACCTCTAAAAAAAATACAGACCGACTAAACTTGAAAAGTCCAAAGAATGATCTTAACCTACCCATGTCAAAACAACACCCTAACTAAATACCAAACCAACAAACCAAAAACAAAACCTGCAAAAACATCACTAAAATAATGCTTGTCAAGCACAATCCTAGATACACCAACCAGAATAACCAGCAAAGCTAAAAGCAACAAAGCAATCGGAGAAGAAAAAAAATGGAAGACAACCAAAGCGACAAGCATGACCCTTGCAGCATGAATGCTTGGAAAACTGCCAGAATCAATCTTCTCAAAAATATTAGAAAACCTCTGATTATTAGGCCTAGTCCTATGAAATACTACCTTAATTAAAGCACCAACAAACTCTATAATCACCAATCCAACAATGATCTTTAAAGAAACATTGTAATCAATAAATAGAAAGAACAAAGCCAGAACACAAAGAAACAAGAAAGAACCTAAAGCAGAAACATCCCTAAAAGTCTCAAGAACCTGCTTCTTAATAAAACCCAGATATTTTAGCATAAATCCAATCCTCAACCAGTTTTAACCAAAGAACCCACCTAAATATAAATCTTTCATTTTTTAGTAAGTCAAACCCTCTAGTTAGAGACTACTCAGTTGTTAACGCAACAATTTTACTATCAAATTATAGAAACAGTCTTAACATCATCATTATTAGACTCATCCAATTCAGCAATAGCATTAGAAGGATCAACCTTTAAAGCCAAACTCTTACTACCTATAGTTGAATAAGTTATGAATGAAAATATCTTCTTGCTCTCACCAACACTAAGACCAAAACCACCACCATCACTGACAGGCAAAGCATCACTAGACACAACAGACCACCTGACACTATTTGCAGCAGTTTCTCCAACATTCCTAATCACGAACTCAACAACAACAGGATTCTTACCATCCCAAATATTAACGTTCTCTATTTTCAAATCAGGAACAGCAACATTGTTAACAGTAACAATGATATCTTTTGAAGCAGAACCACCACGACCATCATTAACAACGACTGTCACAGTATGACTAGCTGCATCATTATAATTAGTCTTGTAAGAACTAGAACTCATCCAGCCAGAATAAGAAATAGTTAAACTATCACCATCAGAATCGTTAACTGTTGGATTTATTATAACAGTCTGACCTTCATTAACTGTAATATCAGAAACTGAAATAGTAGGAGCATGATTAGGATCACAAACAGCACTATAAGTTGAGCTAATTGCGCTGCATGAGTAAACTCCAAAAACTCCGCCAGAACATTGTGCATAACCATCAGCAGGATAATCAACCCAATTCTTACCAACACAAGCATCAATAGGACAATCTGTCAAACTAGCTGAAAACTTGTTATTATTAACA
>Ga0315273_10001255_pt1 | contig 28601 bp, 26 predicted proteins | sample YL17G02_0_MG_FD_205753 | JGI IMG/M metagenome (GOLD analysis project Ga0315273, IMG submission 205753) | Sediment microbial communities from Yellowstone Lake, YNP, Wyoming, USA - YL17G02_0 | ecosystem: Environmental > Aquatic > Freshwater > Lake > Sediment | place: USA: Wyoming | collected... | reverse complement strand
TCCGCCACGAGCTTCTTTCTCGAAGCCTTCCATGCCCCAACAGACGGCATCGCGGTAGACCTGGCGCTCGTGACGCGCCCTGCGCCAGGCGCGAGCCCGCCGCGTTTCGCCCGGCCGCATAATTTCGCTTCGGGGGTAGCACCCGTCACCCTTCCTTGTCCTCGTACTTGTCCTTCAACCCGTGAACGACCGTGGCGTCGGCGAGCGTCGTCGTATCGCCGAGCGCGCGCCCCTCGGCCACGTCGCGAAGGAGGCGCCGCATGATCTTCCCGCTGCGCGTCTTCGGCAGCTCGGCCGCGAAGATGATGTCGTCGGGACGGGCGATTGCCCCGATTTTCTTGGCCACGTGCTCTTTCAGCTCCTTCATGAGCTCCGCGGTGCCCGGGCGACCCTCCTTCAAGGTCACGAACGCCGATATCGCCTGGCCTTTGACCTCGTGTGTCTTGCCGATCACCGCGGCCTCGGCCACCGCGGCGTGATCGACGAGCGCGCTCTCCACCTCGTAGGTACTGATGCGGTGCCCGGCGACGTTCATGACGTCGTCGACGCGCCCGAGCAGCCAGAAGTCTCCGTCCCCGTCCCGCTTCGCTCCGTCCCCCGTGAAGTACATCCCGGGGAAGCGGCTCCAGTAGACCTCCTTGAAGCGCTCGGCGTCCTTGTAGAGCGTCCGCGCCATCGCCGGCCATGGCCCTTTCAGGATCAAATACCCGCTCTTCGTCGGCCTCCCCTTCTCGTCTACGACCTCTGCCTCGACACCCGGGAACGGACGCGTCGCCGAGCCGGGCTTCAGCGTGGTGATCCCCGGCAGCGGCGTGATCAGGATCATGCCGGTCTCGGTCTGCCACCAGGTGTCGACGATCGGGCAACGGCGCCGGCCGATGTGGTCGTAGTACCAAATCCAGGCCTCGGGATTGATCGGCTCACCCACCGAGCCGAGCAGACGAAGCGAGGACAGGTCTCGCTTGGCCGGCAGCTCGGTCCCCCATTTCATGAACGAGCGGATCGCCGTCGGCGCCATGTAGATGAGGCTCACCTTGTAGCGCTCGACGATCTGCCACCAGCGGTCGCGCGCCGGATAGTCCGGAGTGCCCTCGTACATCACCGACGTCGCACCGCTCGAGAGCGGCCCATAGACGATGTAACTGTGGCCCGTCACCCAGCCGATGTCGGCCGCGCACCACCAGATGTCGCTCTCCCGCCAGTCGAAGATCCACTGGAACGTCGTCGTGACCCCGAGCAGGTAGCCCCCCGTGGTGTGCACGATCCCCTTCGGCTTCCCGGTCGTCCCGCTGGTGTAGAGGATGTAGAGCATGTCCTCGCTGTCCATCGCCTCGACGGGACACTCCGCGGATGCCTTCGCCATCGCCTCGTGCCACCAGAGGTCGCGGCCGCTCTTCATGTCGACCGTTCCGCCCGTCCGGCGCACCACGACGACGTGCTGGATCGACGGCGTCTCGGCGACCGACGCGTCGGCGCTCTGCTTGAGCGGGACGATCGCTCCGCGCCGGTAGCCGCCATCGGCGGTCACCAGAACCTTGGCCTCGGCATCGAGGATGCGGTCGCGCAGGGCTTCGGAGCTGAAGCCTCCGAAGACCACGCCGTGAACCGCACCGATGCGTGCGCAGGCGAGCATCGCGATCGGCAGCTCGGGAATCATCGGCAGGTAGATCGCGACGCGGTCCCCCTTCTTCACCCCGAGGCTCTTCAGGACATTGGCGAACTTCTGCACTTCGCGGTGGAGATCCGCGTAGGTGAGCACGCGCTCGTCGTCGTTCTCGCCGAGCCACAGGTAGGCCTTGCGATTGCCGTGCCCCGCGGCGACGTGGCGGTCGAGGCAGTTCGCGGACACGTTCAACCTGCCGCCGCGAAACCAATTCACCTGCGGCGGATTCCATTCGAGCGTCGTATCCCACTTGCGGATCCACTCGAGCTTCTCGGCGGCGAGCTTTCCCCAGAAGCCTTCGAGGTCGTTCGCCGCGTCGCGGTAGACCGCATCGTCCTGGATCGTCGCGCGTCGCCGGAAGTCGGCAAGCGGCGGAAACCTCCGCTGCTCGTCCAGCATCGCCTCGATCGTCTTCGGGTCGGCCATGAATTCTCCCCCTCGCTTGACCCTCTCCCCAACGGGGAGAGGGGAATAGATGCCTATCGTAGTAGCGTAGTGAGCAAGGCCAGGTGATCCCCGAGGTTGCGCGTGATCAAGAAGTGCCAGCGGGCGAACTCGCGCGCGTCGTTGCCCATCTTGGCGGCCAGCTCGGGGTTGTTCAGCAGCGTGCGGATCCGGAACGCGCAGCCCTCGACGGAATTCACCGTGTAGCCGGTGACCTCGTAGATGAGCTGGGCGGTGATCCCGCCGGCGAATCCACCGATCACGGGCTTCCCCTTCCACATCGCCTCGGCGACCATCAGACCAAAGCCCTCGCGGGTGGACTTCTGGATGACGATGGTTGAGGCGCGCTGGAGTGCGTTGATCTCGATCTCCGCGTTCTCGGGGAGCTGTAGAATGTGGATGTCGGGATCGCCCGCCGCAGCCTCTTCCATCTCGGCAAGGAGCCGGCGCCCCTCCTCGCCCGCTGCCGGAGCACCCGCAAGCACCAGCCGGCAGTCGTTCTGCTTCTTGGCGATGTGGTAGGCCTCGATCACACCCACCGGGTCCTTGAAGCGGTGGAAGCGCGAGGCCTGGAGCAAGATTGGCTTGTCCCGAGGGATTCCCAGCCGATCGAGCGTCCCGCGGATCTCGTTCTCGCTGAGCTCCCGATTCTTCTCGGACAGCGGATCGATCGATGGATACACGAGGAACTGCGGGATGGGTAACCGCTGGGCGAATTTTGGCAGCGAAAACACCGCCGCGTCGTACTTGACCACGAACTGACGGAGCACGGCCCATGCCTTGCGCTGCGGGCGCGCGATGTCGAGGTGGCAGCGCCACACCCACTTGCCTTCCTGCGGGCGGATGTCGATCAACGGTGCGGGCTGGTGATCGTGAATCAGCACGACGTCGGCATCGAACGAAAGCTGCCGGGCGTTCTCGCGGTTCGTGGCCACAAGCTGCTGGAGCATCTCCTCGTTGAACCGATCCTCTTCGCCCTGGAGCATGTTGTAGAAGGCCTGGCAGGCCGCCTGAAAGCCCTCCCCGCCGCGGATCACTTCCCAGCGCGCGTCGATGCCGAGCTCCTGGAGGAGCGGCGTGTGCCGTTCGAGCATCTCCGCCACGCTCGTGCCGCTCTGGTTGGCACTGATGCGCAGGAACTTTCGCGAGCGCAGCTTCTCGGCCATTCGCCACAGGATGTCCACCGAGCCGGGGGGCGAAATGCTGCGATAGTCGTCGAGCGAGGCCGCCATTGCCGCTCTCGGGCTCAGTGCCCTTCTCGCTCTGCCTGCTCGCAGAGATTGATCAAGCGCTTACGCACGCCTTCGAGGCTGGTCGCGTACGGGTTCACCGCGCCAACCTTGGCGGCGAGCTCCTTCAACCCGAGCCCCTCTTCGATCCAAACGACGAAGTCGTTCCGCCGCTTGCCCTTACGCGCCATCGCCGCCAGAACGTGGAAGTAGACCGCGCTCGAGTCGACTCGCTCGAGGCCCTCGCGAAACTCGGTCAGTGTTCGCGCCTTGATTCCCGTGGGCACCGCCAGGATGCGCGACTGCATGAAGAAGAAGAGCTCGCCGTAGACCACCCGCGGCACGGACCCGACGTGAGAGAGATGATCGTCGAGGATCGTCACTAGCTCGTTGCGCAGCGCATCGAGATCGCCCACCTCGAAAGGATCGATCACGGCCAGACGCTCGCCGAGCACGCGGTCGCGCAGCTGGATCGCCGCCCAGTTGGCGAAGTCGTTCGGATAGGGACCCGCGATGTAGGGGTGGCGGAGGAAGTAGCTGTGGGTGTGGAAGTAGATGCTGTCGAGGGGGACTTCCTCCAGCCCGTCGAGGAGCTCCTGCACGTCCGCCGCCCGCCGCCCGAGCATCTCGCGTAGCTCCCAGCAGGCCATGAACTGGAACGGGGACCTCGTTTCGCCGTTCTTGCCGCTCAATGGAATCCCCAGGACACTCGGCTCAACTCGGTACTATATGCTCGCCGAAAAATCGACACTCGTTTTCAGATATTCCCCTACGTCGGACCCGGTTTTCGTCGCTTGATCGAGACAGCCTCCGACGGAGATGCCCACCGAAGTGAGTTTCCGGCGAGGAAAGACGCCGGACGCGGACGCCAGCCGGGGGAGGCCAGCTTTGCCGCTGGATTCGCTTGTGGTAGGAGCCCACCACGGCGAAAGGAGTGGAAATGGACTGGAGGAAGCGGTCGATCGCCATCGTTTGCCTGGCGCTGCCGCTGCTCGGCATGGGGATGCTAGGCGGTGGGGGCTCGAACGCCTTGGAGCGCAACTACGAGGGTACCTTTGTCGACCGCGATGGCACGAAGGTCGACGCCAAATGGATCAACGCAGGCGGCGATCTCGCTCTCTCCGGAGAGCTCGGCCGGGGCGACCTGCGGATCTCCTTCGACAACATCAAATCGATCGCGTTCTCCGGAGATCCCGCCAAGAGCTTCGTAGCCAAGGTGACCCTGCGCAAGGGGGACCAGATCGAGATGAAGGTGCGGAGCTCGCTCGCCTTCTCGGGCCAGACCGAGCTCGGCCACTACCAGATCCGCGCACGAGACCTGCAAGCGGTCGAGTTCCGCGGGCAATAGACGAACGGCGCGCCGCCTCCAACCGACGAATGCCGATCGAGCTGACGGGCACGCGGCGAGCTACCTCAGGAATCGGGGCGCTCGTTACGGCCGTGACCCTCGCCTTCCTCTCCGCCTGCGGCATGAGCCACGCCTTCGAGCTGCGGGCCTGGCCGCTCGCGGAGCTCGAACGACACGGTGACGAAGCTCACGCCCGATTCCTCGGTCCGCTGATCGAGTGGCAGCGCGAGGGTGACAACCGTTTCTTCGCCATCCGGCCTCTTTTCGCGATCTCACGCTCGGCTGTCGCCCCGTCTCGGGGTGTGCTCCTCTACCCGTTGGTATCGTGGCAGCGGTCCGCCGAAGAGCTCTCGGTTCGCTTCTTCGGCTTCGGCTCGTACGTTCGCCGCGCGTCACCGCTGGCGGAGCGTCCGTACACCCGCGAGCTGACGGTCTTCCCGCTGGTCTTCTACCACCGCGGGCCCGAGGTCGGGACATCGCTCTCGGTGATTCCCCTCTACGCGAACCTCGAAAACTTCTTCGGCTACGAGCGCGTACAGATGCTGCTGTTCCCGTTTTTTCTCAAGCTCTACGAGCCGCTCTACGAGAAGACTTGGCTCCCCTTTCCCTTCTTCTCGCGTGTCGGAGGCCGGGCCGGCGAGGGTCTCCGCATCTGGCCGATCTGGGGTCACACGGTGCTCGGTGCGGACTACGAATCTCGCTACGTCGGCTGGCCGTTCTACATCCGCGCCGTCGAGCATCCCGGTGGCGATCGCGCGGTGACGACGCGGATCTCCTGGCCGTTCTTCTCGTCGATCGACGGACCGCTCGTCCACAGTCGCTCGTACGGCTTCCTGCTGATCCTGCCTCTCTACACCGAGACGATCGACCTGAAGACGGACACCGAGACGACGGGCTTCCCCTGGCCCTTCTGGACGGTGCAGCGCGACCGCAAGACGGGAGAGCGCCTGTCGCTGCGGCTCACGCCGTTCTACGAGGATCGCCGGACCGCGACGATGGAATCGGCTTTCTACCTCTGGCCCTTCTACCGGCGCCACAGCGGACTCGGCGAGGATGCGTCGTATCGACGGACCGACGTTCTGTTTCTCTTCTATCGCGATCAACACGAGGGCGAAGGCCAGAACTCCCGGGATATCCGAGCGCTGGTTCCCTTGTGGGTATCTCGCGCTGATCGGGACGGAGGCGACGCACAAGGCATCACGCTACTCGATGGCCTGTTTCCGACGAACGAGGCGCTCGAGACTCTCTACGCGCCGCTCTACCGGATCTACGGGCAACGGAGCCGGGACGGCGCCACCGAGCACGATCTCCTCTGGCGAATGTGGACATGGGGCGATGGCAAGCTTCGGCCGCCGTGGTATTGGTCGTTCGAATGAGGGATTGAGGGTCGCATGGCCAACGTCACGCAGACGGCCGGGAGCGCGCGGCCGCGCTCTCCCGGGGTAGTGGCCGCGATCGGCGGAGGCGCTCTCGACGTTCTCCAGGTGACCGGAGAATGCGTGGCGCTCCTCGTGGCCACGGTCTGGCATTGCCGGTCCGCGCCGCGCCACGTGGCGAAGATCATCACCCAGCTCACATTGATCGGCACCGAGACGCTCGGCATCGCCTCGCTCGTCTCGCTCTTCGTCGGCATGGTCATGGTCGTCCAGGCAGCCGATCAGCTCGCGAACTACACGCAGGAAGTGCTCGGCTCGCTCGTCGGCCTCGCCATGACCAAGGAGCTCGGGCCCGTCATCATGGGCTTCATCGTCGCCGGCAAGTCGGGCTCGGCCATCGCCGCGGAAATCGCCTCGATGAACGTCTACGACGAGATCTCGGCGCTGCGCACGATGGACATCGATCCGGTCCCCTTCCTGTCGATGCCACGCTTCCTCGCCATGACTCTGGCGCTGCCCATGCTCGTGCTCTATTCGGACATCATCGGCATCGCCGGCGGCACCCTGGTGATCGCCTTCGATCCGACGATTGCGATCAGCGTCTCGCAGTTCCTCGATAACCTGAGAGAGTGGCTGAACTTCACCGACATCGTCGTCGGGCTCGTCAAGGGCGCCGTGTTCGGCATGCTCGTGTCGATCATCGCGTGCGCCTTCGGCTTGCGGACGACGGGAGGCTCCGAAGGCGTCGCGCGATCGACGACTTCCGCGGTCGTCTGGAGCTTCGTCTCGATCATCATCGCCGATTTCATCATCGTCCGCGTGGCCTTTCTCTTCTTTCCGTCGACGCCGAGATGACCACCGCGGCCAAAGCGGCCAAAGGCGTGAGTATCTCCATCCGCGACGTGTGGAAGTCGTACGACCGGCACGCCGTGCTGCGCGGCGTGCGGCTCGACGTCGATGCGGGTGAGACGTTGGTCATCATCGGCGGCAGCGGCGAGGGCAAGTCCGTGCTGATCCGCCAGATCATCGGTCTCGAGCAGCCCGACCAAGGGGAGATCCGATTGAACGATCTCACCGTCGCGGCGTACCGGGCGCTCACCATGGAGGAGAAGCCGTTTCACGTCTCGATGGTCTTCCAGACGTCGGCCTTGCTCAACTCGCTGACCGTGGCCGACAACGTGAGCCTCGCGCTGCGCGAGCACCGCACGGCGAAGCTCGCCGAAATCCGCACGATCGTCCGCGATTGCCTCGAGCAGGTCGACCTCGAAGGCACCGAAGAGAAGATGCCGAGCGAGCTGTCGGGAGGCATGCGCAAGCGCGCGGCGATCGCGCGTGCCCTGGCCATGGACTCGGACCTGATCCTCTACGACGAGCCCACGGCCGAGCTCGACCCGCTACTCACGGAGGAGGTCGGCGCGCTGATCCGTCGCATCCAGGAGCGGCGGCGTCCGACTCAGGTCGTGGTGACACACAATCTTCCACTCGCCGGCGAGATCGCCGATCACGTGGCGGTGCTCCGCCGGGGAGAGATCGTCGACTACTGCACGGGAGAGGAGTTCTTTCACAGCCAGCATCCACACACGCGGAACTTCCTGCGCGCGGCGCGCGTGGTGTGAGCCTCGAAGGAGCGAGCCATGATTCTGTCCAGAGAACAGCGAGTCGGCCTCTTCTTTCTCGGCGGCATCCTGCTCTTCGTCGGCTTCATCGAGGCGACCGTCGGCACCGGCCTCTTCTCGCGGGGAACCCGCGTGTGGGCAGAGTTCGCCGACGTGCAGGGCCTGACGAGCGGCGCCCAGGTCCGTGTCGCCGGCGTCAAGGCCGGCGCGGTCCGGGAGATCCGCCTCGAGCCCGATCACGTGCGGGTCGCACTCGAGCTGAAGAAGGGCATCCAGCTGCACGAGGATGCGGTCGCCCGTCTCGACTTCCAGGCGCTGTCGGGCGCACGCTTCCTGACGATCGATCGCGGCTCACCCGACCGTAAGCTGCTTCCTCCCGACGCGACGCTCCGCAGCGAGTCTGCCGCCGGGATCTCGCAGATGGTCGACGAGCTCGACAAGGTCGGCGGCAGCCTCCGCACCCTCGCCGACTCGCTGAACGAAAACCAGGATCGCTTGCTGAACACCGTCAGCGAGATGCTCGAGGAGAATCGGCAAGGCCTCGCGCAAACCGTGAAGAATCTCGGCGGGATCACCGACAAGCTCAATAACGGCCAGGGGACGCTCGGGAAGCTGCTCGCCGACCCGACTCTTTACGACGAGGCGGCCGCGACGCTCGCCTCGCTCCGCGATTCGTTCGGCGATATCCGAAAAGTGACGGGCCGACTGGCCCGCGGCGAAGGACTCCTCGGCAAGCTCCTGACGGAAGACGGCATGTACGACGATCTGCGCGAGAGCGTCGCGGGGCTCCACCTCACGGTGGAGAATTTCGCCGAGGTGTCGGAGCGGGTGAAGCACGGGGAAGGTACGCTCGGGCGTCTGGTCGCGGACGACTCGCTCTACAATTCCGCGGAGGGAGCGCTGAAGGGCGTGAGCCGCGCGACCCAGGGCCTCGAGGACCAGGCGCCGATTTCGGTCCTTGGGGCGTTTATTGGGACGCTGTTTTAGGAGGCTACTGGCTTCAGGCTTCGGGCTACGGGCGGGAAAAACTTCAGGGCTTTTTACCAGTAGCCCGGAGCCTGTAGCCTGAAGCCAGTATTCTCTTCGCACTCGCGAACACCTCGTCGAGCATCCTCTCCGTCAGCCGGCCGGTGAAGGTGTTCTGCTGGCTCGGGTGGTAACAGGCGATTATCCTCCGCCCGCCTTCGAGCTCGATCACGGCGCCGTGGCCGAAGCGTGGGGTGACGCGCGGTCGCTCGCCGACCGCGCGTAATACCCGCAGCAGGTTCGTGAAGGCAAACATACCGAGCGGGACGAACACCCGTACGCGGTCGAGGATCGCGAGCTCGGATGCGAGGTACGGCAAGCAGCGGTCGCGCTCCTCAACCGTCGGCTTGTTGTACGGAGGCGCGCAGCGGACGACGGCCGAGACGTACGCGTCGGAGAGATCGAGCCCGTCGTCGCGCGATCGAGACGTCGGCTGATTGGCGAAGCCGCCACGGTAGAGTGCCGCGTAGAGCCAGTCTCCGCTTCGGTCTCCTGTGAAGATCCGGCCGGTTCGGTTGCCGCCGTGCGCGGCGGGCGCGAGGCCGATCACCCAGAGGCGGGCCCGCGGGTCACCGAAGCCGGGCAGCGGCCGACCCCAGTAGTCCCAATCCTGAAATCGCCGCACCTTCTCGCGGGCTACGTGCTCGCGATGGGCGACGAGTCGCGGGCAGAGCCGGCAAGCGACGATGCGATTCTGGAGAGCCTCGTGGCTCTTCGGCAGCCGGGCGACGATCGGCATGGGCTTGCCGTCGCTTCGATCAAAGCGTCGGCCGCAGGCTCGCCATCAACGCGACGAGAGGGCGGCGACGAACCCTCCCTGGATCACCGTCTCGCCCTTCTGGTTCTTCGCGTAAAGCTCGCCCTCGATACGCTTTTCGCCGTTCGCCTCGTATTTCTTGATGACCTTGCCGCCACAGGCGATTGTATCCCCCGGCCACACTTGACTCGTGAACCGCACCTTGAAGCGCCGCAGCCCGGAGCGACCGACGTAGTCCGAGAGGCACTTGCTGACAAAGCCTGCGTTCAGCATCCCGTGGGCGAAGACTGTTGGGTATCGTGCCGCCTCGGCGAAGGTCTGATCGTGGTGGATCGGGTTGAAATCGCCCGACGCGCCGGCGTACTTGACGATGTCGGTGCGAGTCAGGTTCGTCACCTCGAATACGGGAATCTCGGCGCCTTCCTTCACGTCCTCGAAGTAGAGCTTCTTCCTCTCCATCGCTACACTCCTCTTCCCGGCTCGCGCCCCCTGCGCAGGGTGCCTTACATTGAAACAGCCTGGCGGCTGTTTCAATCCTTCTTTTCGACCGGCTTGGCGGTTTCGATGATCGTCGAGCGTGCGTAGAGACAGACCTCGCCGCGCTGGTTCTTGTACTCGGTCTCGAGGGTGACGAGCGTCATCTCGCCTCCGCGCTTGCCGGGACGCTTCTCGACGTTGGAGACACGGCCCCGCGCGGTGAGCGTATCGCCGGCGTAGACGGGCCGCAGGTATTCAAACTCCTGCTCGCCGTGGAGCACCCGACGAAGATCGAGACCGAGCTCGATGTGGCCCTGACCCTCGTCCCAGAACGACTGAGTCATGGTGAAAGTTGGTGGCGGCATCACGCCTCCAGCCTCCTTCTTCGCGTACTGCTCATCGAAGTACACCGGGTTGTCGTCCTTGATCGCCCGCGCGAACTCGCGGATCTTTCCGAGCTCGATGTGCATCGTCACGGGTTGTCCGCTCCGCCCGATTCTCGGATCCTGTTCTTCCATTGCCTCCCCCTGTTTCTGGACTACCGGCTACAGGCTACGGGCTACAGGAACGGCATCGGGAATCTTTTCCCGAAGCCTGAAGCCATTTCATAGATCGATCAGCTGAGCGACGAGCTCTCGGTTGTACGTGGCATCACCAAACGTGACCTCCGAGCCCTTTGCTCGCTTGAAGTAGATGTGCATGTCGTGCTCCCAGGTGAAACCGATACCGCCGTGAATCTGGATGCCCTCGCCGGCGACGATGCGGTACGCGTCGCTCGTGTAGGACTTCGCCATGGCGGCGGCGAGCGGCGCCTCGGGCACGCCGTTGGCGACCGCCCAGGCTGCGTAGTAGGTCGCCGATTTCGCGCTCTCGACGAGCAGCAGCATGTTGGCGCACTTGTGCTGAATCGCCTGAAAGCTGCCGATCGGCCGGTCGAACTGGACGCGCACCTTGGCGTATTCCACGCTCATCTCGAGCACCCGCTCCGCGCCGCCGCACATCTCGGCGCAGAGCGCCACCTTGGCCCGATCGATCACCCGCTTCAAGATGGGCCAGCCGCCGCCGCGGGGGCCAACCAGCGCTTCCGGGCCGACCCGCACCTGATCGAGCTTTACCTCGCAGAGCTTGCGCGTCTGGTCCATGGTCTTGAGAGGCGTGATCGTCACCCCGTCCTTCGGCACGTCGACCGCGAAGAGGGAGATGCCCTCTTCCCCTTGGCCGCGAACCGTCCGGGCCGCGATCACGACGAGGTCGGCGACGTGCGCGTCGGGAACGAAAAGCTTCACCCCGCTCAGCAGATAGCCGCCAGAGTCCACAACCGCCGTCGCTTCGACGCCGGCTGCGTTCCAGCGCCCGCTCGGCTCGAGCACGGCGAGCGTCGCCTTCAAATCGCCCGCCGCGATCGCCTTGAGGTAACGTCCCTTCTGCGCGTCGTCACCACCCTCCAGGACGGCCAAGCCGCCGAGCAGCACCGTCGAAAAGAAGGGTCCGGGCATCACGACCCGCCCCATCTCCTCGACGACGACTGCCAGGTCCACCATGTCGAGCCCAGCGCCGCCGTGCGGCTCGGGGTAGATCAGGCCCATCCAGCCGAGCTCTGCCATCTTCCGCCACGTCTCGACCGAGTAACCGACATCGTCCTCCATCATGCGGCGGACGTAGGTCATCGGAGATTCCTTGGCGAGGAAATCCCGCGCCGACTTGCGCAGCATTTCTTGTTCTTCGTTGAAACCGAAGTCCATCGAACCTCCCGCAAGACGTTCCGGGGCGCCGTACCCGCACACTCCCGCGCGGCTCAGACGACTCCGGTTTCGCGGAATTTGCCGATCTCGGCGAGCACCTCGTCCGTGTGCTCGCCAAAGGTTGCCGGCGGCTTCCGAATCCCTCCGGGAGTATCCGAGAGCGTGATCGGCATCCCGAGCGTCCGCTGCTTCCCGCGAGTCGGATCGTCGATCGTGACGATCATTTCCCGGTGCCGCACCTGCGGATCGGCGAGCATCATCGAGCAATAGGGTCCGGGAAGCTGGCGCGACAGATCGACGAGCCGGAGTCCCTGCAACGGAAGAGTCATGCGAGAGCTGGGTTCGGTATCACACGCCGCCGAAGGGTGTCACTTTTACCTTGCCGCGACGTCCCCTTCACCATCTGCGTCGATCTCGAGCGGACCGCTACTTCGCCGCGACCGATTTCGACGCGTGCACCCCCGCGTCGTAGAGCAGATCCGCGTAGTACTGCACGTTCAGGCCGACGAGGAGTACGCGCGGCGAGACGCTGGTTTGCACGTAGATCGCCGTTTGCGACGGATTACGGCCGCCAAGTTTCACGGAGAACTTCTTTCCGCCGGACAGTTCGATTTCCACCTCCGGCGACGACTCGGTCAGCCCGAACGCTTGCAAATCTTCCCGCTTCGGCGCGTCGCCGATCTGCTCGGCCTCCTGCCTGTCGGTGAGATTCTCGATCAGCGCCGAGACGAGATCGGGGGGTACCTTCGCTCCCACTGGCTGGACGATCTGCCAGCGCTTGTCTTTCCGCTCGCAACGGATCTCGCGCCCTTCGCGGCGCAGCGTCACCGCGGTGACCTCGTCGCTGTAAACGTTGAGAACCTTCTCGCGTGCCGCTCGGATTTCGGAGGGAGGCGCCGGCCGGCGTTCGAACGCCACGTAATACGCACCGAGCAGGGCCGCCGCGATCCAACACGCGAGCGTGCTGCGCCAGGTCAACTCATCCTCCGCTGCACGAACACCAGGCTCCCGAGTATGACGAAGATCGCAGGCAGGATCACCACGCCCAGCATGAACAGCGTGTAATTCTGCCGGCTCGACAGAAAGAACTGCTCCTTACCCGCGATCCTGCGCTCCGGACGCACGCCGATCAGAGTGTCCTCGAGCGCGAGCCAATTGACGCTGTTTACGACCAAGTCCCGGTTCCCGAGCATCTCGATGAACTCGTTGTTCGCGAAGTCGGCATCACTGTATACGATGATCCGGCCCGCCTTGCGTACGGCTTGATCTTCCTTCGCCGGTTCGTTCCCCGCCACGCGCACTGCGAGCGAAACGCCGACGACGAAGGGTCCCCGCCGGTCACCCCGCTTGGCGTCGAATTCGAGATTCTCGGGAAGCTCTCTGCCGCCCAGCGGGATCGCCCAGCTGCTCTTCGAGGTCGACAGCAACGGGAGCACGTCGACGTCTTCGTTGTCTCCGGGCTGGATGTCGATCGGTCCGAACAAGGAAAAGAGCGGATCGTCGGATGTCGAAGTGACGCTCGACTCGCGAGCCTTCTCCGGAATGCGCGAGGTGATCGGCTCCCCCGCGGAGAGCTGATTGTCGGATTCCCCGATCATCTGCGCAGGCAGATCGACTCGGTAGCGGCGAAGGAACGCCGCCCACGACGGGCTCGCTCCGGGATTTAGCAGCACGAGCATCGACCCCCCGCTGCGCAAGTAGCCGTCGAGCTTCGACGCTTCGTCGGGCAAGAGGTCTCGCCTCGGTCCGAGCACGACGATCGTCGCCGCGTCCGGCGGGATCTGCTGCGGGCCGAACAGCGAGAGCGGCTTTACGTGGTAGAACTCTTGCTCGAGCACGTTGCGCACGGTCGAGTATCCCTTGTGCCGGTCCGCATCGTTGGTGTCACCCTCGCCGTGCCCCGAGAGAACGTAGACGTACTTTTCGTAGTCCCGCGTCACCTGCAAGATCGCCGCCATCAAGATCTCCTCGCGCGCGTTCGAGAAGCTCTTGCGACGCGCCCCGCACTCGACGATGACCGAGCCGTACGAATCCGCACGGTAGGCGCGCGCCAGCGCCGGGTTTCGGTTGAGATCGACGAACCGGGTCTTGATGTGCGGCTGTCGCTCCTCGATTCGCCAGGACAGATCTCGCAGGTAGTTGTTCCGCGCGTCCTCGCGGCCGAGGAACGCGAGGATCTTTACGTCCTTTTTGACGTCGTCGAGGATGCGAAGCGAGTGTGGCGAGAGCGTGAAGAACTTGCCGGGCGTGAGATCGAGACGGAGGTTGTGGCGATAGCTGATGGCCTGGCCGATCGAGAACAACGCGACCACGCCGAGCACGTTCAGCAGCAGCAGGCCGTAGTTCTTGAGCGCCGTCATCGGCGGCCTCGCCAGCGACGCGATTCGAGCGAGCGCAGCGTGAGGATCGTAAAGAACGCGATGATCAGCAGGTAATAGCTCACGTCGCTCGAATCGATCACACCTTTGGAGAAATTCCAGAAGTGATCGAACGTGGAGAACGCCTTGAGGACGGTCATCACCTGATCGCTGCCGGCTGCCTCGTTCCAGGTCATCAGCCAGAGAACTCCCACGAGAAACAGCGAAAAGACCCCGGCGACGACCTGGCTGTCCGTGAGCGAAGAGACGAACAGGCCGATCGCGATGAACACCAGCCCGAGCAGCAACAAGCCGCTGTAGCCCGCGGCGACGAGCTGAAACGGGAAGGGCTGAACGCTGAAGAGATAGAGCGGGTAGAGCAGCGTACCCGCGAGCATGATGAGAAACACGGTCGCCGCAGCGAGGAACTTCCCCGCGACGATCTCGCCGTCACGCAACGGATAGGTGAAGAGCAACTCGATCGTCCCGAGCTTCCGCTCCTCGGCGAAGAGACGCATCGTCAGCAGCGGCACGATGAACGTCATGACCTTGGTCGCCATGTCGACGAACAGCAGCTGGAAGAAGTTGCTCAGGATGTCCATGCCGAAGCCGAACTGCGTGAAGAAGTTGAGATCGGAATAGAAGAACCAGCCGCAAAGACACAGGAACACCGCCGTCATCACGTAGAACAGAGGGGTGACGAAGTAGGAGCGGACCTCTTTCTTGTAGAGCGCCCAGGTTCGGTGCATCTCAGTTCACCCGCATCTCGTGCCGCCGCTCCTCTCCCACCAGACGTACGAACAAGTCCTCGAGCGTCATCGTGATCGGGCTCACCTCCACGAGGCTCCACCCGCGGTCGATGATCGTTCGGGCGATTACCTTGCGAACCGCCTCGTCCCTCGACACGATCTTCAACCGCGTCGTCGCGTCGCTCGGCACGTGGTCTTCGTTCACCTGCTCGACTCCGGGAATCGCCTGTAGCGCCGCCGTCACTTCGCCGACCGGGCCCTCCACCCGAACCAAGGTTTGATAGAATCCTTGAACGCGTCGGTTGAGCGCCTCGGTGGTGTCCTCGGCGATGATGTGTCCGCGGTGAATGATGATCGCGCGGTCGCAGACGATGCTCGCCTCGTGGAGGATGTGCGTCGAAAGCAGGATCGTGCTCTGGCCACGCAGCTCGCGGATGAGGTTGCGGATGTCGATCACCTGATTCGGGTCGAGGCCGACGGTCGGCTCGTCGAGAATCAGCAGCGCTGGCTCGGCGATGAGCGCTTGGGCGAGGCCAACCCGCTGTCGAAAGCCCTTCGAGAGCTTGCCGATCTCCCGCTTGCGGACCTCGCCGAGGCCCACGGCTTGGATCACCGCCTCCACGCGGCTACGAAGCTTCGGCCCGCGCAAGTCTTTGACTTCGCCGCAGAAGCGGAGATACCGGGCGACCGGGATGTCGGGATAGAGCACGACGCTCTCGGGCAGGTAGCCGATCAGGCGACGAACGCCGATCGACTCGCTTTCGACGTCCAGGCCGCCGACCCGCGCCCGTCCCGACGTCGGTGGGAAGAACCCGGTGAGAATGCGCATGATCGTCGTCTTGCCGGAGCCATTCGGACCGAGGAGCCCGATGATCTCTCCGCGCTTGACGTGGAACGAGACGTCGTCCACCGCCACAGTGGAACCGAACTGCTTTCGCAGCCTCTCGACATCGATCATGTGGGAACTGGTCATATGGCTTCTGCGATGGCCCGTCAAACCAGGCTTCGACTAGGACAGACCACCGGAGCTGCTCGAAAATTCAGGGGATGGATCCTGCCAACCAATGCGACTTGAGTAGCGGCCTTGGGGATGCGATGCAGTAAATTGCCATGCTTATCCGTAGCAAGCGCCGTTGGGAGATGCCGGAATCGCAGGCCACCCCCGAGGAGCTTTTCCGTGATCGGCGCCGGCTACTGGCCGGTCTCGCGGTCGGCACCGCGGCCGCGGTTGCGGCCGGCTGCGGCATGCTTCCGAAGCCGATGCCCCCGGCCTCCCCGAGCGAGGACGACCCCTCGGCCAATCTCTATCCGGCCAAGCGCAATCCCCGATACGTCCTGGACCGAGCCGTGAGCGAAGAGAAGCTCGTGACGGCGTTCAACAACTTCTTCGAGTTCAGCGGCGACAAGCGGCTGGCGCGGGAGGCTCAGGTGCTGCAGATCCGGCCGTGGAAGGTCACGATCGATGGTCTCGTCGAAAAGCCCATGACGCTCGACATCGATACGTTGCTCCGGAAGCTGCCGATCGAGGAGCGACTCTACCGCCATCGCTGCGTCGAGGCCTGGGCAATGGCCGTTCCCTGGAGCGGTATCCCACTGAAGTCGTTCGTCGACTACGCCCGCCCGCTCGGGTCGGCCCGCTACCTCCGCATGGAGACGTTTCTCGACCGCGTGCGCATTCCTCGCCAGCGCCAGGTGTGGTTCCCATGGCCGTACGTCGAAGGTCTGACGCTCGCCGAGGCCACGAACGAGCTGGCGTTCCTTTCGACCGGCGCGTACGGAAAGCCGCTCGCCAAGCAGAACGGGTCGCCGCTGCGGCTCACCGTCCCGTGGAAGTATGGCTTCAAGTCGGTCAAATCGATCGTGCGCTTTACGTTCACCGACACCCGTCCCGTGAGCTTCTGGGAGCGCATGGACAGAAATGAATACGGCTTCTGGGCCAACGTGAACCCGGCGGTGCCGCATCCCCGCTGGAGCCAGGAGACCGAGACCATGCTCGGCACCGGCGAAGACTTTCCGACGCAGCTCTACAACGGCTACGGCGAGTACGTCGCCGATCTCTACCGCGGGCTCGAAGCGGAGCGGCTCTTCACGTGAGCGGGAGCTCGCGGGCTTCGGCAGGGGTGGTCCACCGCGGTACGATCGCCAGTGCATTGGCCGGTGGTGCCAGGAAGAGCAGCACGAGCCAGAGAGCCTCGTCGGCCCGCGTGTCGGGATCGAGTCGCGCCGTCAACCAGACGACGAAGAACAGCAGGAAGCCGTTCAGCAGAAGCGCCGCCGCTTTCGCCGTCGCCCCGATCTCCGGATCGAGCCGCCGGCGGTAGCCGAGCACCAATGCCAGCCAGCTGACCGCCGGCGCCGCGAGCAGGAGCCCCAGATAAATGAAATCGGGCGGCGCCAACCGTCCCTGCAGGCGCCCGAGCCCGACCAAGAACACTGCGCCGTTCAACAGGAACGCTACCGCCCTGAGCGTCGCACGCACCCGCATCGCGCGGATTCATAGGAGATCGGCGGCGAGACCACAACGCCCCGTCGTGCGTCCGCGCCCTGGGCGAATCTGCTAAGCGGTCGCGCTTCGGGCACCCGCCCGGGGTATCCGTCTCCCCGCTCTGAGCAGCAATCTCCAGCGAACCGTATGCGCCGCCTGCAACTGTTGCTACTCCTGGTCGGCGTCGGCCTCTTCGTCTTCGTCGTGCAGAAGGCCGGGGTCGCGAGGGTTTTCCACGGCCTGCGCTCGGTGGGTCGGTGGTTCGTGGCGGTCTTCGCGCTCGAGCTGGTGATCGACGTCCTGCACAGCGAGGCCTGGCGCTGGTGCCTGCCCGGCGGGGTTCACGAAGTGTCTCGCTTCGACACGCTGCTCGCGCGAACCGCGGGCGCCGCGGTCAACGTGCTGACGCCGACCGCGACCGTCGGGGGCGAGGTCGTCAAGGGCATGCTGCTGCGCCGCTGGGTTCCGCTCGCCGACGGTTTCGCGTCGGTGATGGTCGACAAGCTCACGTTCGCGCTCTGGATCGCGGCCGTCGTTGCCTTCTTCGCGCTGCAGCGTGCGGGCATCTTTCGAGTCGGCCTCGGCGTCGTGCGGACGATTTTCGGCGGCGCCGCGCTCCTCGAACGCCTGCCCGGCCACACCGCGGCCTTCGATACCAAGGTGGCGACGTTCCTGCGCACTCGCCACCGCGAGCTTGCCGCTTCGGTCGGGCTTCACCTGCTCGCGCAATTCGCACGGGTCCCGCAGTACTACCTCGTGATGTCGGCACTCGGCCTCCACCCGACGGCCGCGACGTGCTTCACGACGGCGTCTGGACTGGTCTTCATGGAGGCGACCCTGTTCCTAATCCCGGCCAAGCTCGGCGTCTTCGAGGGCGGCAACGCGCTCATCTTCTCACGCCTCGGCTACGGGGTGGCCGATGGCATCATCGCTTCTTTTACGCTGCGTCCTGAGCTCGGCTCCGCCATGCTCGGGCTTGCCGCCCTCGCCTACCTCCACTTCCGTCCGCAAGAGCGGGTGTCGGGCTTCGGGCTTCAGGATTCGGCAGAGGATTCCTCCGAGTCTTTGCCTAAGCCTGAAGGCCTAAGCCTGAGGCCGGAAGCCTATTCCGATGGCTTTCGCAACCGCTTGTAGAGCGTCTTCGGATCGATCGCGAGCAGGCGCGCCGCCTGACTCTTGTTGCCACTGCAACGCTCGAGCGCGTAGAGAACGTACTCGTCGCTCACTTGCTCGAGCTTCAGGATCGGCCGCTCGTCCCAAGCGGTTCCTCGCTTGGGACGAGCGGAGCGCACGTTGAGCGGCAAATCGTCGACCTGCACTTCCTCGCCCACCGAGAGAATCCGCAACGCGTAGACGCAGTTCTTCAACTCGCGCACGTTGCCCGGCCAACGATAGGCGGCGAGCACCGCCACTGCCTCCGTGGAAATGCGCTTCACCCGGGGGTTCTTTCCAGCGCCCTCGAGGAGGAAATGGCGCACCAGCGGCTCGATGTCCTCACTGCGTTCGCGTAGGGGCGGAATGTGCAGCGGCACTCCGTTCAGCCGGTAGTAGAGATCCTCGCGAAACCTCCCGGCGGGGACTTCCGCGGCGAGGTCCTTGTTCGTCGCCGCCACCACCCGAACGTTTACCCGCGTCGTGCGGTTCTCGCCGACGCGGCGGATCTCCCCCGATTCGAGCGTGCGCAGGAGCTTCGACTGGACCGCCGGGCTCATCTCGCCGATCTCGTCCAGGAAGAGCGTCCCGCCGTCCGCTGCTTCCACCAGTCCGAGGCGGCGCTCGACGGCGCCGGTGAACGCTCCGCGTTGATGGCCGAAGAGCTCGCTCTCGAAAAGCGCGTCGGGAATGGCGCTGCAGTTGATGACCACGAAGGGCTTCGCGCGGCGCGCGGAGAGACCGTGAATGAGACGGGCGACGAGCTCCTTCCCGGTGCCGCTCTCTCCCTGGACGAGGACCGCCGAGTCCGCCGGCGCGACTCGCTCGATGCGGGCGAGCAGCGCCTGCATGCTCGCGCTCTTCGCGACCAGGGTCGCGCTCCCCGCCTCGCCGCACACCAGTCGCTTGAGCGCGGCGTTCTCGCGCCGCAGCGCCCGGTGCTCCACGGCCCGCCACAGCACCGCCGAGAGCTCGGAGAGCCGGCACGGCTTGGTGAGGTAGTCGTACGCGCCGGCCCGCATCCCGGCCACCGCACCCTCGATCGTGCCGTGACCGGTCAGCAGCACCACCTCGGTGCCGGGGGTTTCCTGCCGCAGCCGTTTCAGCGTCTCGACTCCGTCCATGCCGGGCATCAGGATGTCGACGACGGCGACGGAGAAGTCCTCACTCTGCGCGCGCTCGATGCCCTCTTCCCCGGAGCCCGCGGTAGTCACGTGAAAGCCGAGACGGGGGAGCTCGCGAGCCAGCATCGCACGCATCATTTCCTCGTCGTCGACGACGAGCACGTGGGGCGGAGGCGCCGAAGACGGCACCACGTCGCGATCGGGTGAAGCGCTCGATTCAGACATGGACACGAACCTCACTTCGAGGCGACAGGGTCAAGCGGATCACGAACTCACTCCCCACCCCGACCGCGGATTCCCTGAGCTCGATCTCGCCGCCGTTTTCTCGCACCAGATCATGGCAGAGCGCAAGCCCGAGACCCGTGCCCTTTTCGGGCGGCTTCGTCGAGAAGAACGGCTCGAAGATCCTGTCGCGGAGCTCTTCGGGAATACCGTCGCCGTTGTCCCGCACCGCGATCTCCGCCACGCCGTCGAGGGCGCGGGTCGCGATCCGCACCCAACCACCCCGTTCCACCGCGTCGAGCCCGTTCATCGCAAGGTTCAGCAAGACTTGCTTCAGTTGCTCCGGGTCCGCCTCGACCCACGCCCCGGTCGGGATCAGATCCCCGCGGAGCTCCTTCCCCTCGCTACGAGTGTGATTCGCAAGCAGCTCGATCACCTGACGGGCGATCGGGTTGACGTCGATCCGCTGCTTCTCAGGCGCACGGCTGCGCGCGAAGTGCAGGAACCGCTGGACGATAGTCTTCAGACGATCGACCTCCTGGCCGATCAGGCGCAGGTATTCCGGAAAGTCGCGGAACGCGGGCTCGGCCGCGAGCGTCGGGGCGCGGCTACGATCGAGAAGGCCTTCGGCAAAACCGGCGAGTATGCCGAGGGGGTTGTTGATCTCGTGCGCCACCCCCGCGGCGAGTCGGCCGACGGCCGCCATGCGATCCTGGAGGATGAGCATCTTCTGAGCTTTGGCCAACTCGTGCGTTCGCTCCTCGACCTTCCGCTCGAGCGCATCGTTCCATTGGCGGAGCGTCTCGAGCAACTTCCGGTTCTCCGCCAGCGCGCGCTCGAGCGCTGCGGTGCGGTCCCCGACCATCTGCTCGAGGCGCTCGGTCATCCGATGCAGCTCTTCGATGCGGGCCTTCAGCGACTGGCGCATCGCCTCGAAGGCTCGCGTGAGCTCCTCGATCTCGCTCGAGCCCGCCGGGGTCGGCAAGCGGAAATCGTAGTTGCCGCCGCCGAGTTGGCGGGTCGCCGCCGCCAGCTTGGTGAGCGGTCGGGCGATCGAGCGGCTGACGAAGAAGCCGATGCCGAGCGCGCCGGCCAAGGCGACCGCGGCGATGAACGCCAGCTGTCGCTCCAGCGCGCGGAGCTCCGTCGCGTCTCCCTTGAGGGATCGGAGGATCGCGTACCACGCGATCGGGGCTCCGTCGATGTCCGCGAACGGACTGACGACGATCGCGGGAACTCCGCTCGCGAGATCGACCGTTCCATAGACCGCGTGATTGCCGTGGATTCGGCCGGAGAGCTGCTCCACCGCTCGAATCTCGACCGGCTCGAGCGGTCGCGAGGAGGCGACGACGTTGGAGCCGACCAAGAACGCGATGTCCTGCCCGGAAAGCAGCGACAGCTGCACGGCGAAGTTGCCGTCCACCCGATAACCGACCGAAATCGTGCCCGCGATCCCGGTCGCCAATCGCACCGGCACCGACACCATCGCGTAGAGCCGCCCGTCCTGCACCCACATCGTGCTCGCGCGCTCACCGCGCAGCGCACGCGCCACGGCGGTCGTCTCGCGAAACGTCTCGCCGACCTCCCAACGGCGATCCGTGCGGGCGAGAATCACGCCCATCCGGTCGGTCACGATCACCACCTCCGAGCCGACCAGCTGGTTGATGCGCTGGCAGGCATACTCCAGCCGTACGGGATCGGTCTTTTCCAGCGGCTGGTAAAAGACGCCGAGATCCGCCACGAGTGAGGCCGCCGTGATCAGCCCCTCGGCGCGCGTGACGAGCAGCTCCTCGAACACGCGCCGCGACGTTTCGAGCTGCTCCCGCGCCGCCGCCTGCACCCGGTTGTTCATGTGCAGATCGACGAGCCAGAACGCTCCGAGCAGGGCGACGGCCACCAGCGGCCCGAAGTAGCCGAGAATCTTCGCCTGAAGACGAACTCTGCGCACTCGCCCCGAGTATAGGCGCCGTGGTTAGGGTCGGCAATTCAAAGGCGGACAGCCGCCCGCTCGGCCCCTGTGGGGTCGGCCTCTCGGTCCTCGGCCGGGCGGGCGCTCGACAGAATCCGCTCGCCCGGGCATCCGACACGAGTCCGAAACGACCGAACCGATGACAAACCGCTTGGCGCCTAAGGTCGACGTACAGCGGCTCGGAGGCTAAGCGACGCCCGCGGCCCCCGCGTGATCGCTCCCCGCTCGACGCCCGAGAAACCGCGGCACGAACATCACCAGGCAAGCGGGCAAGAGCGTGACGCTTGCCAGGAAGCTCACCGCCATCCACAGCGCCAGCAGCAAACCCATCTCCGCATCGAAGCGGATGCTCGAGAACGTCCAGAAGAGGATGCCCGCGATCATCGTCAGCGCCGTGAAGGTCACGGCTTTGCCGGCCGTCCGCAGCGCCGCGAGCGTCGCCGCTTCGACCGAATCTGTGCCACGGAGCTCTTCGCGCACGCGGCTCACGACGTAGAACGCGAAGTCGATGCCGAAGCCGACGCCCACGGTGATGACCGGCAGCGTCTGCACGTTGATGCCGATGCCGCGCGCACCCATGTACGCGTTGACCACCTCGTTGGCGATCAGCAGCGGCACGATCATGTAGATCCCGGCGACCACCGACCAGTAGGTGAGACAGACGACGATGAAGATCGCCACGTAGCCGACCACGTTCAGCGTCACGTCGTTTCGCACCATCTCCTCGTTCGCCGCCGCGAGCACGCCGATCAGTCCGCCGGCCAGCCGGAAGCGCGCATCCTGGAGCGGGTTCTCCGCGATGAACTGCCGCGCGCGCGCGATGATGCGCCGGATCGTCGGCCCGCGGTGATTCTTGATATAGAAGAAGAGCGCGGTGTTGTTGAAGTTCGGCTCCATGAAGCGCGCGGTCTCGGCGTACGACGTGCCTTGGAAGAACGCGCCGAAGAGGAAGCCCACGGTCGTCGCCTCCGTGGGGACGACGCCCCACCGCGGCTCGCCCTCATGCACGAACGTTGCCATCGTCGTGATCACGTCGACGAACGAGAAGCTCGCTCCGACCTCCGGATCGCGCTCGAGGAAGCGCTGGAACTTCTCGAACGTCCTCACGTTGCCCGGGATGCGCATCGCCCCCGGCTTCTGGGCTTCGACGACGATGATCAGCGGTTCGATCCCGCCGAACTCTTCCTGGATCTGGCTGTGCGCGAAGTTGTACGGCGAATCGCGCCGCAGGAGCGGCGTCACGGCCTCGGAATCGCCGACCACGAGCCGTGTCCAAAAGAGCGGGCTCCCCACCATCACCGCCACCCACACGACGAGGCTCACCCGCCTGCCCATGGGCGAGACGACCGCGCGCGCGGCCGCATCGATCCAGCGCTGGAAGAGACCGTGCTCGCGCGACTCGACCATCTCCCGCTCGGGCGGGTTCAGGTAGAAGTAGACGATCGGGTTCAAGAAAAGCTCGCTGACGACGATCGCCGCGATCCAGAACGACGCCGTGAGGGCCAGCTTTTGCAGCAGCACGATCGGAACGAGCAGGATCGCGAGCACGCCGAGCGCGTCGGTCAGAATGCCGGAAAGCGTCGGCACGAAGAGCGCCGCGAAGGAGCGGATGATCGCTTCCTCCTTTTGCCATCCGCAGCGGCGGTACTCCTCGTAGTACCGTTCGTGCATCTGTGCCGAGTGGCTGACCGCGCGCGCGGTGATGAAGAACGGGATCACCAGCGTCAGCGGGTCGAGCGAAAAGCCGATCAGGTGAATGAATCCGAGGCCCCAGATCCCCGAGATCACGCCGGAGATGGTCGGCCGAAGCGCTCCCTTCCAGTCGCGAAAGTAGAGGTAGAGGAGCATCCATGCGACGACCGAGGTCGCCAGAAGAATCCAGTACACCTGCCCGGCGTACTGATAGACCCATCCGTAGAGCTGCGGCTCGCCGGCGACGAGAATCTCCGTGTTCGCGTCGGCGAAGGGCTTGACGATGCGGGTCTGGATCTCCTCGAAGAGCTTGCGCTGGTCGATGATGTTCTCGAGAAAGCTCGCGCGAATGAGCGCCGCGCGATTGTCGATCGACACCAGAACCCCGTAGAGGTTCGGCGAAGCGTGCACGATGCGGCGCACCTTGTCGACGTCGGCTTGGGTCTTCGCACCGCCCATCATGACGGGCTGCATCTCCATCAGCCCGCCGGCGGACACGCGCAGCGTCCGATTCGTACGGTGCGCCAGCGACTCGATCTGGTAGTGGTTGACGCCGTGGATCTTGTCGAGCTCCTGGGTCATCGACCAGATCTTGTCGAGCGTCTTGATGTTGAAGATGTCGCCCTGCTGGACGCGCAGCATGATCAGCACGGTATTCGCCCCGCCGAACGTCTGGGCGAACTGCCGGTGGACCGCGATGAACGGATGCGTCGACGGCAGCAGCTCGTCGAAGCGACTCTGCAGCCGGAGTTGCGCCGCGTGGTAGCCGAAGAATGCGGTGAGGACGGCGATCAGCGCGAGCGCCGCCACGCGCCAGCGAATCAGAGTCCGTCCCAGCGAGACGAGCCGGCCTGCCTGCAGGTTGTCGCTCATGATCCCTCCCTCTTGCCGGCCCTCTCTTGCTCGATCCGCTGCTGCACGCGATCGAGTCCCGCCATTTTCGGCTCGAGCGCCCGCAGCCGAGCCAGCGCATCGAGCGCGTCCGCGTAGCGGCCGCTCTGTTCGTAGGCGAGGACGAGGTTCGACTGGTAGTTGACGTTGTTCGGGCGCGCCTCGGCGGCCCGCTCCAGGTACGGTACGGCGTCTTTCCAGCGCTTGAGGCGCAGGAACGCGGCGCCGAGCAGCTGGTTCAAAAACGGGTCGTCGGGATGAAGCTGCTCGGCGTAGTAGAAGATCTCGACGTAGCGCTCGAGGTCGTTGCGCTCGAGAATCTTCGTGTAGTCCTCGCTGATCCGACGCAGCAGATCGGCCTGCATCGTCTCGAGCGCGACCTCGACGTCCGCATCGCGCGGCGCCATGCCGTGCGCGCCCTCCAACTTGACGAGCGCCGCGAAGGTCGCCTCGAGCGTCGGCTGGGCGCGCTCGAGCTGCGCCTCGAGGAGCTCTTTTCGCGCCTCGAAGACCGCCGGGGGGAGTCCGGTGCGCCGCGCCAGCGCCGAGGGATCGAGTCCCTTCACCAGGGCGGCGAGGTTCAACGGAAACGTCTCCGCGATCCCGATCCGCCGGAGCTCCGCAAATTCGACCGACGCCCGATCGTCTGTCAATACGTCCGCCTGCGCCGTCAGCCGGTCGACCGCCGGCCCATCGAGCACTAGGTATTTGAGCAGATCCTCGCCGCGCTCGATGCCGTAAGGCTTCAGATCTTCGGCGATCTTCGCGTCTTTGCGGATCCGCTCGGTCAGCACGTCCGCATCCAGGGAGAGCGGGCTCGTGGCGCCGATCAAAACGCAGTAGCGGTTGGCGAAGAGCACTAGCATCTCGGGAAACGCGCCGCGAAACGTCTTCATCACGCCGAGAAAGTCGGCCTCGTTCATGTTGTGCAGCGGAAGCCACTGGGCGAAGATGCCGTTCGGACGCAGCCGCGAGCGCACGATCCGATAGTAGTCCGCCGTGTAGAGCGGCCAGCTCTCCCCGGCGGCGGGATGCGTCGCGTCGGCCGCGATCACGTCGTAAGGCTCGTGCGCCAGCCGCAGGTAGTTGCGCCCATCGTCGGCGATCAGCCGCCAGTCGGTGCGATTCGCGGCATTGTTGTTCTCGTCCGCAAAGAAACGCATCGCGTCGCGGACCTCGGGAACCAGCTCCACCGCCTCGACCCGGACGTCGTGCTGGAGCACGGCGCCGAGCGTGATACCGGCGCCGAGGGCGTTCACCAGCACGCGATGCGGGCTCGGGTGGAGCAAGAGCGGCCCGTGGCCGAGCAGCTTGAAGAAGAGCATCGCATCACGATGGTTGGGCACCTCCTCGATGCAATTGATGAGCAGCTCCTTGCGATCGTCGACTCGAAACACCGAGATCGTTCCCGAGAGACCCTCGTGGTAGTAGAGAAGATCGCCGCGCACCCCTTGGTGGCCGTCGTACCAGCGGGTGAGCGTGAGCGGCCCGACGAAAACGGCGGGAGCGAGGGCCGCCGCCGAAACCGCGACCGCGAGCCCCATTCTCCGCCGCGACGGATCGAGCCGCATCCTCACGAGCAGACCCGTGGCGATCGCCAGTCCCGCGACGCCGAGCAGGCTCCGGGCGAGCCCCAGGCCAGGGATCATCGCGAATCCGGCGACCAGCGAGCCCACCAGGCTGCCCGCCGCATCGGCCGCGAACACCGTCGAGACCGCGATGGCACTTTCGCCGTCTCGCGTCGGCGCCTGCGCATCGACGAGGAGCGGGAGCAGAAACGCGCCGGCCGCCGACGCCGGCACCGTTACGAGCATCGCCACCACCCAGCGGTCGATGCAGAGGTCGAGAACACCCCGCACGGGCCACGCTCGGCCGACGGCCGCGGCCACGTCGTACAGGCGATTGAGGACCGGCAGCGAGCCGAGGACGAAGAGACACAGGAGCACCTCGACCGCGAAGAACAAGCGAAGCCTCGAGTCCGTGCCCGCCCGCTGGCCCCGCGAGCCAAGCGTCACGTAGAGGGCGGCACCGAGCGCCGAGCCGACCAGGACCGAGGCGAGGATCAGCGAGAAGGAGGCCGTGTTGTTCTCGACGACGCACACGAGCGTGCGGTTCCACACGACCTGAAGCGCCATCGTCTGGAATCCCGCGAGAAACGCGGCGGCCGAGAGCACACCGCTTCTGCCGGACGAGGCCGTGCGTGGCTCTTCCGCCTCGCCGACGCGCGCGAGCGTCGCTGGCAACATCACCGAGAGCGCGAGGCCGGCGAGCGCCACGCCGAGATTCAGCGTAGTGGCGATCTCGCTCGTCGATGCCGCCCCATAGAGCCGGATCCCGTACCACGCCGTGGCGAGGGTACCGACGACGCCGCCTAGCGTGTTGGCAGCGAGCAGGCTCGCCGCCGCGCGGCCCGCGTTCATGAGCCCGGCGAGCCACCGCGAGACCACCGGGAGCGTGATTCCCATGAGCACAGTCGGTACGAGGAGCAGCGCCACGGCGAGCAGAGTGCGCATCGCGAGCGAGCCTGCCGAGCGCGCGTACACCGCATCCACGGCGGCGGCGAGCGTCGGGAACAAGAGCGCGTAGAGAGCGATCGCCGCCTCGGCCGCCGCATACACTCGCAAGGGATGAAAGGCGCGGAGCCAGCGCGCGCGGCCGAGCGCGTAGCCGCACGAGAGGCCGCCCATGAAGGCGCCGGTCACGACTGCGACCGAGTACGTGGAGATGCCGAAGGAGAGCCGCAGGCTCCGCTCCCACAGCACCTCGTAGGCGAGCGCGCTCGCCCCCGAGCCGAGGAAGAGGATCGGGACCAGGAAGGCTCCGAGTCGCGCGGGTCGCAATGTCCGTCCCGTGGCTACGCGCTGGCCTCGAAGTTGACGTCGTAGTCATCCGCTTCGCCGGTCTGGTCGTCGATCAACGCCAGAGACCCGCCCGTATAGGTACCCGCCGCGAAAAAGACGAAGCCCGTCACGCTCTCTCCGTGCTTGAGCTTGGTCGGCCTGAGAAGCTTGGACTTGATGTCGGGATCGGCGGCCGAAAGCCTGCGTTCCGCGTCCGCCGGCGCCATCGGCAACACCGGTTGGCCTCCTTCTCCGATCGCGCGCAGGCGCTGGGGATCGACGCTCAGTGTGCGCTCGCCCGCGTTGAGCACCCGCACCCAGACGGCGACGACTCCGAGCGGCTCGAGCTCGGTCGGAAACTCGATCTTCGCTTCCGGGCCCCGGTAGAGCACCATCTTCACGACCGGCCCCGTCGGCGGAGGCCAGACCCGATCGCCCATGTCGGCGACCTGGTAAAACCCGAAGCGCAGGCCGTCGTTGACCCACTGGCTGTTGCCCGACGGCGAGACCGTCACGCCGTCGGCACCACAGGTCACGGTGAGGCGCGACGTGACCTTGTCGGCATCGTTTCGACCTTCGATGGTCGTGTCGCTGCCGCTGCGCTCGACGCTGGTGATCCGGTAGTTCCGCGCCTTCAGCGTTCTCGCCCCGTAGCGTCTCCCATCCTCACAGCTGATGTTGTAAACCTTGCGCTCGAGATGTGGCTTCGCTGCGTTTCCCTCGGACAGCGGTCCGGTCAGGCAGCCGCTCGCCGCCACGGCCGCAAGCACTGCCGCGGCGGCGCAGGATCCTCCCGCTCGACGCATGCGATAGAAGCTCCTCGGCATCATCTACCTGCGCTTCGGATAAAACAGATCCCTTTTGTTTGGCAAGAGCGAGACCGGCGCCGGCCGATACCGCCCGGCTCCTCCGAAGGATTTCGGCCTTTCATTTCTCCGATCATTGACATTCTCGACGCGTCTCGCAATGGTGCCGGCGTTTTTAGCTCCATGGCGGGAGGAGTGGAACCATGACCGACACGAAGAATGCGGAGACCCAGATCAAGGAAGCCGTCTGGACGTACGGGGGGTGGTTCGTCCTGCTCACCTTGACGTTCGGAGCGGGAGCGGCGCTCGCTTACATCTTCTGGGGAGATGCCCCTCGCCTGCGTGCCGAAAATGCAGATCTCAATAAGAAAGTTGCCGCGGCGCGCGCCGAACGGGAGAACGTTCAAACCCAGCTGACGATGACGCAGGAGGAGGTGGCCCGTTGCCAACGGAAGCTCGCGGCCGCGCCGTCCTCCCCGGCGCAATGATGGGTCGCCGAGCCCGTTAGACCGCATCACCGATCACTCCCGTCGGCGATCCGAATCTCCGGCTAGGCATACCGCCGAAGGAGCCGTTTAGTCCTTGACCGCCGGCAAGTGGCCGCGCGAGCGTGGCGGCAGCACCGAATACTCCATC
>Ga0315273_10001253_pt1 | contig 28614 bp, 46 predicted proteins | sample YL17G02_0_MG_FD_205753 | JGI IMG/M metagenome (GOLD analysis project Ga0315273, IMG submission 205753) | Sediment microbial communities from Yellowstone Lake, YNP, Wyoming, USA - YL17G02_0 | ecosystem: Environmental > Aquatic > Freshwater > Lake > Sediment | place: USA: Wyoming | collected... | reverse complement strand
TATAATTTGTTCCATTATAATTATACCATTTTTTATCTGGGTTTGCTTCTGTTACAGAAATATTTACAAGTTGAGAATTATTATTTGTGTAATTAGTTGCTGTTGGATGAATGATTTGGATTTGAGGTTTTGTTGTATCTATTTCAAAAGTAAAGTTTGCAGTTGCCCATGCACACTTGTCTGCATCACCGCAAGCATAAACATTCCATTTGTATTCATCATCAGCAGTTATAGCTTGATTAATGCAATCAATAGTAACATTATTTCCAACTTGAACTTCAGAACAATTAGCATCAGGAGTTCCATTAATCACTGCTCTTTCCCTTATTATATTATCTCCACTATCCCAAACTGTGAATGTATAATTCACCCAATCAATGCTATCTAATGTCATATTAATTTGGAAATCATCAACTTGGGAGGTTGTATTAAATGTATCAATTGGAGAAATCAAATATGGAACAGGAGAACCTAAAACTATTGTGAAATTTCCAGTTGTTGCATTAGTGCATTGCCCTATGCTGTCGCAAACTTCACAAGTCCAATTATAAGTTCCCTCTCCAGTCACAACTGTATTAATTACTGGAGTATTATTTGAAACACTTGTATTGGTTATATTGTATGTTGAATTAATTATCAATGAAACATTTTGAACTGCAACCCCATCTGTTGGAGTGCAATTAAATAAGATAGATGTTCCAGTAAATACTTGTGCTTCTGTTGGATTATTCAAAGTTATATTTGGGTCAAAGTCTTCCAAATCCCAAAAACTTAAACCTCCTGCTCTTGTTACATTATTATAAGAATTAAATAATGCAGTTATTTCAGTATCTGCTAAACTTCTATTCCAAATCATAACTTCATCAATCTGCCCTGTAAATCCAGCCCATGTTCCTCCTATATAATCTGCAATTCCAATACCCAATCTTGCTGCATTAGTCCCATAAATATTAGTTGTTATCCCCAACCCCCCCTTTAAAGTTCCATTAATAAAAACATATATACCTGTTACATTAGAAATACCACAAGTAAAAAACCATTTATTCGCTTGAATACTATTTGCTCCACTTGTAACCTGTGCATCTGTTCCAACTCTGCAACTTCTCATTCTTATTGTGTTTGAAGTTACCAACAAAGCAAAAACTTCTCTTCCATCTGCTAAAGATTTTGATACAATAGTTTCATCACCAGATAAATCACTAACATTAAACCAAGCACAAAAAGTTACAGGATTATTTGCAATTATGTTTGTATAATTTAAATAACTTAAATTTGTATTTTTTGGTCCTCCACCAGACAGAGTTGTTGAAACTCCAGATGTCAAGAATGCACCTGTTGAACCTCTTACTTCACTATTATTATATAATTGATAACCAGATGTTTCATAACCAGGAGCAGAGTTTGAATAGTTGCCTGTTGTTTCATTCAAGGAATAATATGCTTGAAGTCCATTTGTTAATCCAGCATCCCAATATGCCCATTCATCTAATTTCTCTCCAAAGTATTCTCCAACCCATTCAATTTTATCTCCTTGCTTTGTTGTTGTCCAACCTGAAATAGTTATGTTTCCTTTCAGCATATCTTTTCCATTGTAATCAAAATGCTCGTAGGAATTGGAAGTTATATTCTCGCATTTCTTTTCAGCAGTCTTGTTGTTAATAATACAAACTTCTTCAGTATGAGGAGTTATCTTTAGATACTTGTAATCCAATTCAATTTCAATAGGTTTCATCTTGTCCTTGACATTATAGAACTTGATGTTTTGGATTGCATTAGTATAATCATCAAAGGTTTCAAATGTCATTTCAAATACCTTTTGATAACCAAGCCCAACTGGATTTACAGAAGGAGTGTCAAGTTTTACCTTTGCTATTGTTTCTCCTAATCCAAGAGCATTGGTTATTGTATAGGTTTTTGTTGAAGCATTATAATCTTTGACATTATCCCAAGATGCTGCTGAAACACTGGAAATTAGCATGATGAATAGCATTGCCAATAAGAATATCTTGCATCCAATTGGCTTATATGAAGAATTTTTAATCATTTTATGGTTCAAAACCTCCTGCATCTGCTTGAGTCCTTGCAAATAATAATATTCCAGCTACAACTGCAATTAGGGTTAAAATGAATGGAGAATATAAAATCATGTAAGAAGTCATTGGTTGCTCCTGCAATCGTGTGGCAATCTCATCTGTGCCTGAATAAATGTCCTGATACATATTGCTCATTATGATTGAACCAAAGATTAAGAGGATCATCATTGCAATATATAACCCAATGAATACTGGATGAGGATTATAAGAATAACCAACAACAAACACAATGGAGAACACAAGTGCAATTCCATAGCACAATGCCAATAGCCAAGGGAATGCCTGGACAATGGTATTTACTGTTCCAAAAGTATAAGTGGAATACTCTGAAATATTGGAATCTCCAACCACTCCAAGGTCTTCCATTATTGGAGTTACTGTATCACTGGCATAATCTATTATTCCAACAATCATTGCTCCAGCAAAAGCAGCAATAAGGATTGTGAATAGAATTAGGAAAAAGAGTATTATCCCAAACTGACCTTTCTTGTTCTTAAAATAAAGCATCTTTCATGTCCTCCTTTCTTGGCTGGGTTTTTAATTTATTCAATGCCTGCTCCCATTCTGGGGTTCTTGTTATGAGTCTTAATCCTTCTGTAAGTTTCAAGTCCCTTCTTGAAATAAGATTGTTCTTGAACCTTGTTTGCAATGCCTTGTCCAAGTCATCATAGGCTTTTGATGGCATTCTTACTGGAATTGAATTCTTCTTGGTTGTCATATTGTGTTTCCAAACATCCCCCTGTTTAATAAGTTCTGAAGATGCTTGTCATGGAACATGGAGACAAATATCCAAATCACCCATACAATTACAATTACTGGAGTAATTGCAAACATTATGTGGAATATCATAAAGAATGTTTTTGCCATTAATTGCTCTCCAAGATAAGCAAAAGACAAGTTGGAAGCAATGTATACTATTCCTATTAACAGCATCCATTCAACAAGCCATAGAACATTCCTGAAGTATTTCAAATAGCTAATTGACAATAGCTTTCCTTCCTCATCTCTTTCATTTGAAGCTGGAAGCATTCCAATCCCAAAGAAAGTTGCAATAAACATGAGAACAAGAATTCCAAAGAACCCTATATATAATATAGCCTTGCCTTCATTCAGTTCCAAACCAGAATAATTAACCTCAGCAGAAGTGGAATAGCTTTCTGCTCCATCAGTATCTGTCAAATAAATCAAGTAGGTTCCTTGTGTTGCAGGAGTAAAAGAATAATTGGAATAATAATCTCCAACATCCATAACTGCATTATTAACAAGGATTGTAGAATTTGGATTAAGAACTGTGATATTCCAACCAAGAGTGCAATTAATCTTGTCGCATCCAACTGTCAAGTCTAATGGAGTTCCTAACTGGTATGCTGCACTTGCTATTGGAATAGCTATTAATAACATCAACAGCAAGAGGAGTTTTATTTTGAAAGCCATTTGAACATCCCCTTGTTTTCCTGTTGAGCTGGTTTCCCTATGACTTCTGCAATATTAAAGTGCCTTCTTAATGAACCTCTTTCCTCTCCTTTCCAGGCACGATTATGAGTTGCATCTACAATAGCTTTCATTTCAGTGAATAGCAATTCGTATTCCCTTAAGTTTTCCATCTTTTTTGCCTTGAATATGGATTGGAGCTCGTCATGGAGTGATGAACCAAACTGCTCCATTACTTCTCTTCTTGCAGTTTCAATGTCCAATTCCTCTCCAAACATCTTCTTTGCAGTAATCTTGTATTGGACTTCCCTGTCTATTCTTTCATCCAGTATCTTCTTGCATTCTTCCAGGGTAGGCAATCGAAAGTAGACTTCATATTTGAAATACAAATGGGCATTAAGTGCCTTGCAAAAGTCAAGCATTCTTCTCTTGATTTGAATGTCATCGAAGTTGGATAATAAAGTTTCCTTGTTGACATAAGTTTCCATTACCTGCATTATCTTGTTCACTCCAAGGTCTGTAAGAACCCTGTCTTCTGGAGCAATTGGTTTCCATTCCATTCTCCCATCTGGAGTTGGTTCCAGGTAATCTTGTTTTAATTTGTGATAAATATTAGTTAATGTTTTCTCGCAATCCAATTGGGATTCTGCAAGGTTCTTTTCCTGCTCTTCCACATAGTATTGCTGTGCCTGTGCTTGTGCTTGCTTCTGGTTTGCTTCACTAACCATGCTATAAACATTACTATTATTCAATGTGTCTTCTTGTTCCATTTTATTATCTTACTACTTTTCCTATTTTTACTTTATCAGACTCCCAAATTTTTTGAACTTGTTTTAATGCATTCTTTTTATTTATTGCTACTGCACCACCCAATTGAATTTTTTTTCCTGTTCTTCCAATTGAATAAACAGAATAACATTTTCTCTTTGAGCATTTCATATTATTTTCTTTTACCTCCTTTTTCGCTTCTGTTTGAATAAGTTTCTAGACCGAGGTAGAACCTTGCTTACAGCTCCAACTACTATTGCTGCTCCTATTACATTGCCTATTGCTGAACCATAGTCTGTCATTTTTATCTTCTTCTTACTGATAATATTTTTGTTCCTTGAACAGATCTCCCTTGCGTTCTTCTAATCATTCTAACATCTGATGGTGCAAGACTTCTTACAACATTAAAAGTTTTTCCTTTTTTAAAGATTTTATTCCCTGAATAAACTGAACTTCCTGTTCTTTTAAATTTTATTTTATACTTTGCCATTATTTTCTTCTACCTCCTTTTCCTCTTTTTAGATTTTAATCCTTTCCAATATAAAAGTTCAGGTTGCTCTTTTGTTCCTTTCTTTATTCTCTTGCTTCTTGGCTCTATGAATAGAATTCCTTCCTTGGTTTTCTTTGTCCTGAATCCAGCAACTCTTGAACCCTTGAATGACGGAACCTTGAATGTTGCACCTAAAGTATATTCAGCAGCTTTCTTTCCAACTCCAACTGCTTCACCTGGAGTTGCACCATAACCTACAATCTTGAACTTTCCAAATCTACGAAGGAAAGCAGGGAACTTTCCTGCTGCCTTTGCTTGCTTTGCTATTGGCAACTTCTTGAATGAAAAAGGTTTTGGATAACTTGGAGTTGCTGGTTGCTTGTAAGAAGTTGGAATCCTATATGAAGGTGATACTGGAAGTGGGGATGGTGAAGGCAATGGACTTGGTGATGGGATTACATAATAAGGAGATGGAGATGGTCTTGGAGTTGGTGAAGGTCTTGGGTATGGACTTGGAATTGGTGATGGAATTGTATAAGACACTGATGGGATTGGAGAACTTGGAGCTAATGGTGGAGCAGAACTTGGAATAAATAATGAAGACATAAATGGAAGATAAGAAGGAAGATATGCAGATGCTGCTGAACTTGAAGAACCTATTGCAGTCCCTATTGCTGATGCTCCTGCTCCTGCTCCAGGCACAACTTGTCCAATTGAAATAGGGATTCTAACTCCTTGCCATGTTGTGTAATAAGGAGTTCCAGACACATATACTCCTGTTCCAGGTGGAAGAACTGCTTCTACTTCTGTTTTTATTCCAGGAATAAATGCTTTTCCAATTGGTGCAGACTTTCCTTTTATAAACTGGCTTGGCTTAATTGCTATTGCTCCAGGACTTCCAGCAAAAACTTGGAACAGATTAATACCTTCAATGAAATTGGTTATTGAAGATGAATAACTTGATGCAACTCTCAAGAAATTTGGTGAAACTCCATAACTACCATAAAGACCTGGGAATTCAGATGTCCCTGGAGTTGTTGTGAAAGTCATTCCTTTTTGCCAAAATTGTGTTCCAGTTGCATGATACATTACTGGTTCTGTTTGTCCTGGCAATCTTTGGGATTGGGTTTGGAATAATCTATAATGCGTTTTTGTTGGAGCAGTTGGAAACCTTTCCTTCCCACTTAAAACATCTCCTGGAACTACTTTCTCTGTTGGAACATATTCTTTTCCCCAGGTTCTAACCCATCCTTTTATGATTGGATAAGCTCTTGCACCAGCAGTTAGAGTTCCAATTTCAAATGCAGATTCACCAATCACTCCTCCCTTGCCTTTCCAATCTGGAGCTGCTTTCCATTGTTCATACTTTCCTTTTCCATAAATATAACCAAGAGTAATTCCTCCATAATAACCAAGTGCTTGAGTTACTGGAACTCCAAATGAACCTGAAATTACCACTCCTGTTTCAGCCAGAACTGGTGCTGCCAATGCTCCTGTTGCAAATAATACTGCTGTTTTTACTGGATGATAAATTGGATAAGTTGCAGTTGATTTTGCTGCTCCAGATGCAAGACCTAATGTTGGAATTTGTTCCAATGTTTCAACAACTTCTTTTTTGAATTCTGGGGTTGTTGCTCTCCCACCTAATCCTATTGGAGTAAGCATTGCAAACATTCCTTCTTCAACTTGCCTTTCCATCCAGTCTCCAGCTTTCTCTTGCCATTGCCTGAACTTGGATTTAGGTTCCTCCTGAACTTGTTGTTGTGGTGCTTGAACTTCTGGAGCTGGTTTTGAAACAGTAATTCCTTCTTTCTTTATTTCAACTTTCTCTCCACCCTGGAATTCAATTGTTGATGGCTGGTGAATTATTGCTCCCTGCCTTACTACTTGTGCAGTCTCCTGTCCCTGGACATAATACCTTGTTGAAGTTGGCTGTCCTTGGTAAGACTCTTCAACCTTTCCAGTGAAGGTAGAAACCTCTCCTCGCTGCTGCCGCCCTGCAAGAACCCTCTGCCTTGCTGCATCAGCAGCTCTTATGCCTGCAACTTCAGATGCCTGGACTTGAACCTTGCCCTGAATTGTTTCTCCAGTTGCAAGAGTTATATTTGCTGTTGCAAGATTCTTTCCTTTTGATTCTAGGGAATACATTTCCTTTCCCTTGTAGAAATACCTGGTTGATTCAGCTTTTCCTTCCTTGTCGTATTGGGTGACGGATCCTGTTACTGACTCTCTTAATGCCTTTTCAGCTCTTCTTTTTTGTGATGCCAGTGCTGCTTTTCCTAACTCACCCATTTTGTATTGTTACATTGTAACCACAGAATAGTATTTAATATTTTTGAAACTACTTTTGAATTACAAAACTAATTGGATTGGGAATTGGGGTGTAACTAATAAGTGAAACTAACGGTTTAAATAGCAGGTTTTTTTAGATTGGATTATGGAATTGAATTGGAATAAATTTAATGGATTGAAAGTTCATCTCATTCTTAAAAACAATTATGAATACAATGGGGTTATTCAAGCCGTCAATGATTGTGGAAATGGTTTGATATTCCTGGAGCTGCTTGATAAATTTGGAAAGATAGTAGTGTTTGCAACTGGAGAGATTAAATTCATCGAGGTAAAGGAATAATGTTAAAAAGGAATAAATTAACTACTGATGATATTTTACTAATTGGAACAAAATCTAATAATTCTTGTATGAAATGTAAGACAAAGAAAGGATTAGAAATACATCATGTTATTCCTATAAATGATGGAGGAATAGATTCCTCTGAAAATATGATTATCCTTTGTAAATTATGCCACAGGATGATCCATAAAAATAAAAATGATAAAGAATTATATAACGAAGAAAAAACTTATAAATCATTTCAATCCCATTCGATAAGTTCAAAACATTATTTTTCACAAGATATAGGATGGAACATGGAAATTGATAGCACAGACCATTTTAGTTTTAATTGCCCACGATGTAAGGGAGAAGCGATTATAGAAAAAGTTTCATTAATAGATATGACTAATTTGAATGTTCCTCCAAGATTGTATATCTTTCTCAAATGTAATCATTGTAAATTAAAAGGACAAAGAAAAATTTATTTGAACAAATGACAATACAAAAAGAGGAGATACCTATTGAAATAGAAAACATACTCAAAGATAAAAGGTTATGGGATAAAATTGTTCTTGATGAATTAGACAAGAAAATTGTAAAGGAGTATGAAGCAAGAGAGATCCTATTCGTTTGTGCTATGGGTTCGTTGGTTAAGAATGCTAACTACTGCTCATTTAACTTGCTAATTCATTCAGATAGTTCAGCAGGAAAAGACTTTATAACAAAGAATGTTTTAAGCATAGTCCCAGAAAGAAGTTTGTTTTCCAGGACTAGAATTTCTCCAACAGTCTTAAATTACTGGAAACCTTATTTAAGGCATGGGTTAACTAGTTGGGATGGTTGCATGCTTTATCTCCCAGATATTAGCGAGAGTGTTTTGAATAGTGATGCTTTCAAATTAATGTGCAGTGATGGAAGTCATATAACCATAACAGAAAAAGGAGAAGCAAAGGATATAGAGATTAAAGGAAAGCCAGTTATCTTTACTACTACTGCAACATCTACTCCTAATGAAGAAATAATTAATAGGTTTTCAATAATCCATTTGACTGAAAATGAAGAGCAAACATTAAACATAATGAAAAGACAAGCAAACAAAGCGATCTATGGCAATACAGAAAAATACGAGGAAAACATGTTAAATGCACTTAACTTCCTGAAAAGATATAATGTTAAGATACCTTTTGCAGACAAGATAGTAAGATTCTTTCCAAAGAAAAGGGTTACTGAAAGAAGAAACTTTGATAGATTCCTGGACTTCATTAAAGCAATTACTTGTGTTCATCAGTTGCAAAGGGAATCAGAAGGAGATTATTTGATTGCAGAAATAAGTGATTATGATAAAGCTAAAGATGTATTCATGAACATCCAAAGAGGAGTTGGAGCTATTCCATTAAATAAAAGACAAAAGGATATAGTGGGTGTTCTAAAGAAAGAAGAAAAGTTATCTCTTACAGAAATACATACTCGATTAGGGGAATATATTGCTCTGAAGAACTTAAGACCTCATCTGGATACTTTGGTTAATTTAAGGGTTTTGAATCAACACCATGAAATTGATACTTTTAATAGAGAAGTAATTAAATATGAATTAAGTGAAGAATACTCTAATTTTAAACCTATTATATTACCTAATGGAATAGAATTAGATAGTTACGATACTTACGATAATAACTATACTAACGATACTTACCATACTTACTTAAATTCACAACAAATAGCTTGGGGTGGCTCAAATTAATGGGTAAGTATCGTAACCATCGTAACCACCTCCAATTTAAATACAATAGGTTGTACCTCTATTTCCAATGGAACTTATAACCATAATAATTAAGATTTAAAACACGAACTAAAATGAAACCCCAATGCCCATTCCAATCAGGAAACACGAAGTATTGCACCTTTAAAGGCAACCCAGAACGAACCAAGTTCAGGAATAAAAGTATTTGCCCTTACAATAATATAAACGAGTGTCCATTTCTAATTGAACACAGGAAAAGAAATGGTTGAAGAACATAATGACTTTGAGATAAAAGAAATAGATTCATACACTTCTGGAAGTGGGAATAGCGAACAATTCAACTACCCAACTTTGGTAATGAGAGCTATGAGTAAGTGTATTGAAGCAAGTGCAAAGGAAATGAAAGAAGGGTATTATAACACCAAAACAGATAGGACAGGAAATACCACAAGGAATTATATTCCTGACACAAGATTGGAGTTTATAGAGTCAGTCGAGACATTGAAGATGGTATTAATAAGAGACATAGATGACGATGCAATTGCAAAAATAAAAATCCTTGAGGAAGTATTGGTCAAGCAATTCAAAATATTATGTTCAAAGGAAAAGGAGAAGTGGGGATCCTTGAATTATATTGAAAAAGAACAAATGAGAAAGAAAGGGTTTGAATTTGTAGAAGGATGTTTAAGTAGTGCTTCGTTTAATTATAATCTTTATTTGGAAAAGAAAGTAGAAACAATGAGATTGATCTTCGCAGAGCTTTCAAAGTTAGTTAAAAGGTTAGATGATTACAAGGAGGCAATGTATACTGCATAATGGGAAATAGAATACAACAAATAACATTCCAGGAAGGAGAGATATTTTGCAAGTGGATGCACAGCAGACTTATAAGGAATAACAAGAATGTTTTAAGTGCAGAGTTAGGTCCTACAGGAAGTGGAAAGTCATACAGGGATCTAAGGAAAGTTGAACTTTGGTATCAGTATTATTTCAAAGAGAAGTTTCCAATAGAAAATATTTGCTTTGGTATTGCATCTGCAATGAAATTAATCTCGTCTGGCAAGTTGCGAAAAGGAGAAGTAATAATATTTGAAGAAGCTGGAGTAAATTTGGGTTCATTGGATTTCCAGACCAAAGTTTCCAAGATGATGAATTATGTCCTTCAAAGTTTTAGGAGTTTGAATATTGCAATCTTCTTTAACCTGCCTTATTTATCTATGCTCAGCAGTCAGGCAAGGCTTCTGATGCACTTTTCTTCAGAAAGTGTTGGAATAGATCAAGAAAAGAAAATGAATATCTGCAAACCCTTGTTCCATCAGGTGAACCAAGACAAAGGAAAGATCTATAAGAAGTTTCCAATCGTGAAATGCAATGGAGTAACGAGGAAGATTAAGAGATTCAGTTATTCCATGCCCTCACAATACTTAGTTGATGCTTATGAAGCAAAGAAAAACAAATATCTTACTGACTTGACAACTGAATATACTCTTGAATTAGAGAAGCAGGAGTCTGATAAGTTGAAGAGGTTAGGCAGAAAAGACATTACACCTACACAAAGAGAAGTAATTGTCTTATTGCAGCAAGGTTTAAACTTAGCAGAAATTGCAAGAAAGACAAATAAAACTATTCAAGCAGTTAGTTTCATTGTAAAAACATTAGAAAAGAATGGTTATAGGATTAGAGACAACCAAAAGGAACCATTACCTCTAAAGGTGAATGTTGATAGTTAAGCCGTGAGCCGAATAACTGAATTTGGAACTGTGCACTAAGCTTAGCTAAGTGCACAAAATAAGCAAAATGACACACCAACCACTAAAAGAACTGAAATTATTCAAAACAAAGAAGAACCAACCACTAAATGAAATAGTGCAGGTCAATTGGGTTAAACTAATTGGAGGACTCATTGGACTATTAATAGGAGCTGCAATTGCAGGGCTTATAATAATAGCCAGGGTTGGAGTATGAATTTAATAATACACGAGAATATAGACGGGCGGATATATATTAGAATGTTTTATTCTTTTTTCAAAGAGGAAAATTACACACCCTTTATTTTGACTATATAAAAGTATATAAATAATCCTTTATTAAATAATCTAATGGAGATTCACATATGAGTTTAAAAACCTTTCTTGCAATAACTTTATATACCATAATAGCTGCAACCCTCGAGTTTTTCTTTCCAAATTATGGAATAATATTCTGCTTGCTTATAATGATCCTGTTGATGATGCAGCCAAGAACCCAATCACCGTCTATGAATTCCAATATCATAGAAAAAAAAGCAGTTGGTTTTTTATTGCAAAAAGCAAATGACTCCTTGAATAAAGCCAACCAGATCTTCGAGGGTTTTGAACCCAGCAAGGAGTTCGAGGTAAAATGAAAAAAATTCAAAAATCTTATTATGAAAGGCATAAGGAAAAATGTAAAGCACAACAAAGGGAATATAAGAAGAGAATAAATTATAAAAATGAAAAAACACCTGTACAAAGATTTATTAGAAATATTAAAAGACAAACTCGTTTATATTATCCTCTTTTAAATCATTATTGCGAATTTTGTGGTGTTCCTGCTACTGAACATCATCATAATACTAATCCTATTCAATTTGATAAGTTTAATTTTGTTTGTAAGGATTGTCATAATAGAATACATAAGGAGGAAAAACAAAATGGAAACACAAAAACCAATTGAAGACTGGAGAGCTGAAATAACAGAACCAACCTCAACATTGAAGTTGAAAGACGGAGATGTTGTTGTTGGAACATTTGCAGATGAGGGTTCAAAGAAGACTCATCCTGACTATGGAAATTCAGTAGCTTTCCAATTCTTGAAAGACGGAGAAAAAGAACCAAGAACCTTTTATGTCAAGTCAAATAATTTTGATTTGCTTGGACAGATCAAGCTGCTTGGAGCTCTTACTGGAAAGAAAGTAAGAATATCAAGAATAGGAAGCACAAGGTCCAATACAAGATATAGAATAACCCAAATATAACCATGCTCACCAAGGACAATAAATGTGAATCACCATCTGCATTTTAGCATTTGTCCTTGGTGCTTATATTCACAATGAAACTTCAAATAACCAGAAACCAATTCGCTGAATTAGTAAAAATAAAAGATTGGGGAAACGAATGGAACAAAAAACAAAGACAGAAAAAGAAAAATACCAAGAAATGAGGGAAATGTTTTACAAGGAAATAATGAGAATGGCAAAAATGCTAATGAAACAAGAAGAGAAAATGATGAAAGAGATTGCAGGAAAAAAGGAGAGCAAATGAAAACAGGAATATTAATCTGCCTTAATTGTGGAATAAAACCACAAAGAAAAGGAATGCTAACTTGCAGTCATGAATGCAGTTTGGAATATCAAAAGCAATATAAAAAGCAATATAAAAAGCAATATAAAAAGACTGACAAATATAAGCAATATCAAAAGCAATATCAAAAGACTGACAAATATAAGCAATATAAAAAGCAATATTATCAAAGAAAGAAAAAGGAGAGCAAATGACATACTCCCATACCCAAAAGGGTAGGGTATCTTAACGAACTATGAAAAACAGATTAATACAACATGATAATTGGGCAACACCTAAAGAAGTTTATGATAAACTTAATCAGGAATTTAACTTTGATTTTGACCCCTGTCCTTTAGACTTTAAACAAGATGGAACTCTAATAGAATGGGGAAAATCTAATTTTATAAATCCCCCTTATTCAAGAAAACTAAAAGAAGCATTTGTTTTAAAAGCGTTTAAGGAAAGTAAAAAAGGGAAAATTTGTGTTATGCTTTTACCTGTATCAACATCAACAAAAATATTTCACGAGGTTATATTACCAAATGCAGAAATAAGGTTTTGGAAAGGAAGAATTAATTTTTTAGCTAACGGACAACAAAACGATAAATACAAATCAGGACAAATGGATAGTATGATTATAATATTTAAAAATACGGAGGTAAAGCAGGAAGCTATGCAATCTGAAGCACGACATTCTTCCCAAGCCTAAAGTCTTGGGTATCCTGCCTAATTTTATATGACAACAAAAAAAGAAATACTAAAAATGTCTAAAGACGAACTGCACAATTACAAATGGAATGGTGATTTAGATTTAAAAAGAGAAAACTCTTATTGCTTTAATTGCTTTAATTGCTCTAATTGCTCTAATTGCTCTCATTGCTCTAATTGCTCTGATTGCTCTAATTGCTCTGATTGCTCTATTTGCTCTTATTGCAGAAACTTAAAAGACGGAAATAAACACCAGTATAAGATTTGTAATGTTCAATTAACTAAAGAAGAATACGAAAAGAAGATGAAAGAAATTGCAGGAGAAAAGGAGAGCAAATGAAAATAATAAATAGTTGGATTATTTACTGGAAAGGAGAATATAAACACTTTGAATTTGGTAATGAAAAAATAAATGATGAGGAGATGCTCGAGAATGTTTATGAGCAGTTTTACAAGTAAGATGACAACAAAAAGAAGACATAAAGATAATTATAGATGGATACAAAAAGGACAAAATTTATTCTTTAGAAAAAAAGGATGGGATGATGTAAGAATACATAATGAACCAGATGAAAAAGATTTGGTTACTGCACAGGTATTAACTATATTTTTTCTTATTGTTTGTATTGCTTTTGGAATTGGATTAGCTATTGGAGGATTTTATTTTTAAGATGAACCCAACACTTCGAAAATGTCTTGAAGCCTTGTCATTAAGGCAATATCATAATCAAGTTCCCATAAAACTTGATAAGGTTGATGAAGTAGTTTCTACAAGAGGCACTTTTCAACCTCCTTTTAAACAGGAGCAGGAACGAATTTCCCAAAATTGTAGAATACCTGCTCCTGTTGATAATACTCCTGTTGTGCCTTATGTTCCATCTCCTTGCGGGCATTTTAGAGATTGGGCAATGGAAGATTCACCAAAAGATGACAAAACACCGTCTGTGCCTTATGTTCCAGTAAGTATGAAATGCAAAGCATATTATACATTAAGTGAAGGAATGAAAAGATTAATTTGCTCAAAATGTGATGGTGAAGGGCATTTGATTACAGAATTTGGAAAGGCACGGTGTGCTCGTTATAAAGGTTAAATATGGTTTACTCAAAGGAATACTATTGTGGAAAAGAATTTACAATTTGGGATAGATTAACTTTTAATATAGAACATTCAATGTTTGGAAATAGTCATAGAAGAAAATGTTCAAGAGAGGAAAAAGTAAATGATAATTTATCCTGATTGTTCTCCACTACAAATTCCTAATTGGTTATATTTTATTACTTATAAACATCCATTAATAATTGTTGATATATTTTTTATTATTTTTATGATAATTTATTTAAAAGTAAAATTTCAAAACCATGTGTTTGGTTAATAATATAAATGACAACAATTCAAATCAAGGATGATTATGCAGAAATCTATGACGATGTTCATATTCCAAATCCTCATGGATTAAAAGTTCAATTGGGATGTGGAAATTGTTATATAAAAGGATGGTTAAATACAGATAAATCCCCATTAGTAAAAAGAGATATGTTTGTTGATTTGGAAAAGCCATTGCCTTTTAAAGATAATTCAGTTGATGAAATAATTGCAAATCATGTTCTTGAACATATTCATAATTTTATTCCATTAGTTAAGGAAATGCATAGGATTTGCAAGAGAGGAGCAAAGATTTACATCAGAGTCCCATTTTATGCTGGATGGGGGCAATGGAATGACCCAACTCATGTTAGATTCTTTTCATTATATACATTTAATTATTTTAATCCAAGCATTTATTCCCATGAATGCGGAGTTTCCAATAAATCAAAACCAATGTTTAATATTGAAGTAAAATTAAATTATGCTATTGGAAGATTAAGTTTCCTGAATTGGATTATGAATCCTCTCATCAATTTGTGGCAGAATTTTTATGTCAGGTTTTTAGCATTTATAATTCCAGCTTCAGAGATAAGATATGAATTAACCTGTTTAAAATGACCCAATCAGAAGTAATCAAGCTGCTACAGAAAGAAAAGAAATGGATGACAGCGAGGGAAATAAATTCAAAATTGAAATTCACCAGTGCCAATTCCAACTTGTGCAGGTTGTTCAAGGGAAGTGAAATATTAAAAAGAGAAATCAAAAAACCAGGTGAAGTTTTAAGAGTGGAATGGAAGATCAAATGAAGGTTTTGCCTTAAAACCTCGACGGTTATTGTGACACTTTATTTGTTGTCACAAAAAGGTGACTTGGAATTATTAAAATTTATGTTTATATTGTTCTGATAAATTTCTTCAACTAGAGTTGCAATGTTATGGCATATACATTTTAGTATAACTTCATTTTTTTGTGATTCAAAATTCTTGCATCTTAGAAATTCTCCGTATTTTCTTTTTACAGAACTGAAAGTAGACTCAACCAAACTTCTTCTGTGATAGAATTTATCATATTGTTCTCTGTACATTTGAAAATAAGTAAACATTGCATTCCAAATGGGGCATCCCTTTGAAGTACCTGTTGCATTATTTTTAAATGCTATAAAAGGAATTGCTTCAAGACTTCCAATTAGTTGCATGTTCTTTCTGCTTGAATAGGCTTTATCTGCTGTCCATCTCTTTGGCTCAAAGTTTTCATGAGTTTTATTGACGAGAAACGGAAGTTGTTTTGTATCTGAAGAAGTTCCAGTGGTTACTTCTATTGCGGTTATTATCTGAGTTGTTGTTCCAACTGCAATGTGTGCTTTTACATAATTTCTTTTGGAATATTCATGTCCTAGAACTCTTTGAAATCTTACTCTGACCCAACGTTCATATTGATAACTTCCAAAGCCACTTGAATCCAAAGCAAAATCAGTTTCTACACTTTTTAATGGAAGAGCAGTTATGGTAATTAATTTATTTAATATTTCTGTAAGAAATTCATTATTCATGAAAGCAAGAAGTGTATTATAGTGTGGAACTTTTTGTATTAAACCCATACTCTTTGCATGTTGCAAGTCAGATGAAATTCTTCTTGCTGAAAAATTATTGTATGCTTTTATGCAGGAACAGAATAATAAATCTCTTATTGGAACAGGTGGTCTTCCATTTTCATGAATTGGTTCTGGTATCATATTTAATAAATCATCTAGCAAAAGATAGAACATTCTTTTTTCATTGGTTTTCGCCTGGTTGTATTTGTGCCAGTATTCCGTATCTTTTGGAATAAAATCTTGTATTTTCTTTTGCGGTTCTGGTGGCAAAGGAATATCTTTGTAGATTTTGGCTTCTATCTTTTTGAGTGCTTCTTTTTCTAACTCATGCTCTGCCTGTGCTTTTATTACGTAAAACTTTTTTATTCTTTTCATTTTGTTTTTCTCCTATGATTTATTTTTAATATAAGTGACCCTCCCATAACTGGTCACTTTTCGTCCCATAACCGAAATTGTCTTTGATTTGCCCATAACCTCATTGACTATTATGTATATATTCGTTCTAATCTTGTGAATATATGTTTTATATCCTTTTTAAACTTTATGTTTTAGAACGAAACATATATAAATATAATATTTCTAATAAATGTATTATAAATAATAAAAACTTATAAATGCAGAAAAACATAAGGATATATGCAAGAGAAAAAAAGAGAGACCCATTCATATTCAATTGATAAAGAAATGTACAAAAAGTTTTCAGAGCGATGCTCTACAAATTGTACAAATATGTCTAGATTAATTGAGTCACTAATTAAAAAATACCTTGAAGAAAAAAATGGAAAAAAGAGATGATTTTAAAATAGAAGACAAAGGAATAACTAAAATAACGGATGAAAAAACACAGATTGCAATAAGGATTCCTGCAGAAATAAGGGACAAATTTAGGATTAATCCCATAGAAGATGGAATTCAGTGGTTAATCTTAAAGACTGAAGGAGAAATAAGTCTTCAAGCACAATTAGTAAAGGGAGCATTTAAAGATGAAAAAGAAAATAATAAATCCAAAAATAAATGAGATAGTACTTGAGATGTTGAAAAATACAACTTCTAGTATGAGTGTAAATCAGATAACTAGAAAATTAAAAGAAGAGTATCAAATTAAGGTAAGTCCTCAGGTTGTAAAAAGACACTTGGACGAATTAGCTGAAAAAGGAGAACTTGAAAAAATTTAACATGCCAAAACCAATAAAATTTAGAGCAATATTGCCAAGAGTAAGAATTGTAAATAGGTGTATAATTTGTAGAAAAGTTATCCCTTGGGGATACTCTATATGTAGTGTATGTAGTGGAAGGAATAGGTTTCCAAGAGTGAGGGGATAAAATGGCATTCAAACTCTCTCCCTCTTCTTTGTCTTTAATGCATGAATGTCCTAGATGTTTTTGGCTTACACAACATAAAGTTTGGAAAAGACCTTCTGGAATATTTCCTTCTCTACCAAGTGGAATGGATAAAATACTGAAAATACACTTTAACAAATTTATGGAGAAAGGTCAGTTACCTCCAGAATTATGTGGAAATGGAGACTGCAAGAACATGAAGCTTTTTGATGACCATGAATTACTTGCAATTTGGAGAAGTAATTTTAAGGGTATTTCTTATGAAGACAAAGAAGGTAATATCTTACATGGAGCAGTTGATAATATTTTAATGAAAGGAAAGAAGCTAATTGTGTTAGATTACAAAACAAGAGGTTACGAATTAAAAGAAGATACAGCAGACCATTACCAGAATCAATTAGACATTTACAATTTCCTTCTTAGAAAAGCGGGTTATCAAACAGAAGACTACTCTTTCTTATTATTTTATGTTCCTAAAGAAGTCATGCCAACAGGAGAAATTATATTTGACACGACTTTAAAAAAAATGAAAGTTGATGTTAAAAATGCTGAAGAGATATTCACCAAAGCAATTAAATTATTAAACTCCAATTGTCCAAGTAAGAATTGTGAGTGGTGTGAGGGAAGATAACATGTTGACTTGCTTTGAAAGTTCAACTAATGTGGCTTTCCAAAAAATACTTAGATTTTTTCTTGAAGAAAATTCAATTATCCTAGACATAACTTATGGTCGTGGACTTTCTTGGAATAATCTAAATGGGGGGTATAACCTAATAAAAGTAGATAAAAGAAAAACTTCTAAAGAAGTAATCCAAATGAATTTTAATGAATATTTAACTAAAAAAGAAAATGAATCTGTTGATGGAGTTTACTTTGACCCCCCCTATTATTTTATTGAGAAGATAAAACAATTTGATATTAGAAAGCAGATATTCAATAATCAAGAAGAAGTATTTTGGACTGAAAATGAATTTAAAGAAGCGCTATTAAATCTTAAAAAAAATATACCCCGAATCTTAAAACAAAGAGGTATATTCATAGCAAAATTAATGGATGGATATATTGGGAAAAAATATTATCCAAATGCTTTTAAACTCTTTGATGCACTTCAAAAAGTAACGGAGCCAATAGGCATATTTATTTGTCCCATTAGAAGAGAAGATTTAGTTTCCGATTTGATAAGGACAAATCATATTTACTACTTGGTTTTTCAGAAAAAGGAGAAAGAAAATGAGTTATAAATCGGTTTGGGATTTTGGAAGAGGAGGTGGAACTACCAATTATAGTGTTCATGCTATTGGGGAATATCCGAGCAAGATTAGACCGATAGTTTTTCATCATATTGTTAAAAGATTTTCTAATAAAGGAGATATAATTTTAGACCCCTTTTGTGGTTGCGGAACTATGGCTGTTGAAGCAAAAATACAGGGAAGACATTCAATAAATTTTGATATAAATCCTAATGCTATTGAATTAACTAAAATAAAATTAGGAAAATTAAATAAAGAAGAAATAAAAAAAGCCTATGACCAAATAATGAATGATTTGGTTAATGAGTCAGACTCAGAAGATTCTGGAAAACTTAGAAAAGAGCAAATAACAAAAGAATTGGTAAAATACAAAAAAGAAGTTGAAGAAGTATTAAAGTATGAGACTAAACATATTGCAGAAGTTAGAGATGCAAGAATTGATAATTATCTTGGGGATATAAAAAAGATAGATAAAAATAAAAATTTTGTTGATGCAATTATAACAGATATTCCTTATGGAAGTATGATTAAATATTCTGAATTGAAGGATGATTTAAGCACGATTGAGGATTACGATTCTTTTATGAATGAAATGTTAAAATCTTTTGAAAAAATGGTTGGTGTTCTTAAAAAAGACGGTTATTGTGTTGTTTTTGTAGCAGATTATAGAGTTGGAGCTTCTAGAAAAATTTTGCCAATTCACGTTGATGTTGTTAATATTATGAGGGATTTAGGTTTAACTTTATTTGACACTTATATTTGGAGATATTATAGGAGTGGCGGTTTTAGACCTTTTGGAAAAAGACCATTTCAAGCTATGAATGTTCATACTTATATTCTTGTTTTTCATAAACCAAATGGAGAAGAGTTAAATAAAAAGAATAGCGAAGTGAAGTATAGAAAAAGATTAATTGAAAAGATTGGGAATAATGGAAATAATGTTGCTCTTAAAGAACCCTCTTAAATTCTAAATTATTACTTTTAATTATGTATTCCATTAAAATTGGTTTTTGAGTATCGGTTATTAATTGTTTAGCTTCGTTTATCCTATTAGTATCTGCTTTTAATCCAATTAGGACTGGTTGAATTTTAAGTTTAGAAGGAGTAGTATCATTCCCAAAAACTAATTGAGACATCCATTTAGTATAATCTTTTATCTGTTGTATATCCTTGCTTATTATTTTCCCTTTTTTTAATTCTATAACCGTTGCCTTTGTTCGTTTCGTTCCATCATTATGTATTATTAAAATATCAACTTTTTCTCCTCCGATACCATATAAAACATTATTTCCAAAATATTCTATTTCATCTTTATTTCCTAATATTTCATTTAGTCCTTTAATATTATTTATCCCTATATTTTGCATTAACCATGCTTCAAGAAATGCTTCTATTTTTAATTCCCCACTAGAATCTGTATCTAATGGAATAATAATATTTTGAGGATTGCTTGGGCTATATTTTTGAAAAATATTATTTTTAGATACTTGGCAATTTGTTTCAAATATTTTTTTAAGTTTCTTAAATTCCTCTGGTAAAATATGGGTTATACTTCTTGCTCTCCCTTCTCCAGAAGTTTTTCTAAAAAGCATAGTCCATAAAACAGGTAAATCTTCTTTTATGAAATTTCTGTCTATATAAGCAGTATTATCATCTATGGGAGTTTCATATACAATAACTGGTTCTATTAAAATTCTATTAGGTAATATATGGTATTCTAATTTTGTATTACAACTTCTGCAAATCTTCTCACCAGTAAGGGCATCCGCCTTTTCAGATAATTCAGTATTACAATGAGAACATTTTCCAAGAACTTTTTTATCTTTTGAACCTAAAGAACCAATTGAATTTGGCAAACCATCAATATCAGAATTATCAAAGAACGGATTACTAACAACCCTATATATTCCTCTAAATCCTCTATCAAATTTAGCTTCTTCCTTTCTCATTTGATAAAATATTACATAGTCTCCAATCCTTAAAGTTACTAAATCTGCTATAAGTCCGTAGTGAGAAGAATTTGGTCTTGATGTTCCAGTTCTTTGCATAATAGAATTTTTATTTGGATTCTTTATACCACAAAAGAGTCTATCTCTATGAACTGGAAAGCTATCCGCATCAACTACAAATACATGAGCATTATGAAACTTTTCCATAGAAAATATAGAACAAGTATATTTTTAACACTTTACTTTTCAGATAAAGGGAGATTTATCACACTATGTTTATCCAATTGTTTTTACTAATTGAGAGATTATACTTGGCATAGCTGTTGAATATACATCTCCAAGATAATCATAATTTTTAGCATGGTCAAGAGTTATATGGCATTTAAAAATTCTAGTAGGATGACTTATTTTGAGATAACTGTTATTTGATACTAAGGACTGTGCTTTTTTATTAACCATTTCTGGTTTTATTTTTATACTATATTCATCATTATAAGGGGTATCTGAAGAAGTAATAGGAATTACTGTAATATATCTTTCTTTTTTATTTTGTTCTATTTTTGAGATAATCAAAAATGGATGATTTTCTTTTCCATGAACATCTTCTCCATCTTGATTTACCCGTTTATTGTTTTTGCCATCCCAAATTATTCCTTTTCCTTCGCAACAGCAATTAAATCGGATAATCATACCAGAATCCATACGGGGGAAGTCTTGCATTTAAACCTCCACAAAGTTTTCTTGAATGGGGGAATTATTTTCAATTTTTTTTGTGCTTTTAAAAATTGATGCCCCACTTGCAAATGAATCCATAATCATAGTTGTTAATGCAAAATTGGGATATTCTGTTTTATCAGCTTTTAAAAAATCTTGAACTTTTGAAAATAATTCTTTTTCTTCAACAGAATCTTTTTTATCTATTTTAACAACTTCTATCAAAGTTTTATCCATCTAATCTTTTTCCTCTTTCTAACGATTTGTATATTTCATTTATTTCTGAACTCTTTGAAGATAATTCTTTTCTTTTACTCTTTATAGTTTCTATTATTTTATTAGAAGGGTATCCAAGTTTTTTTAAAAAGTGAATTGATGCAACAATTTCTAGCCATTTTTCATCTTTATTTTTTATAAACGAGCAAAATTCTAAAAATCTTTTTTCTGCTTCTGTATCTCCAAATTTTACTTGAGGAGAAGTATCAAAATTAATGCTAAAACAATCTTTTGCTAATTCTGTGCAGTATGGTCCATAATGATACCAATTGAATTCATATCCAAGATTTAATTGGAACATAGATTGCATTATATAAACAAATTTTTGAACTTTTATCCTATTTTTAAAAGAGAACATATTAAAATTATTATAATTTCTATTTATCAATCCAGCCACAATATTTGGGTTCATATTAAAACTAGTCACCTCTTTTTATTAAAATTATATGTTTTTCCAGATATATAAATTATTACTTTTTGTGACACTATTCTCCACTTTTTCGGTTTTAATTCCATTTTTCGTATTTTTCTAGGGGTTCTAAGGCAATAAATTGAAGTTTTAAGGCAAATCAAGGTTTAAGGGCAAAGTATCAAATGAAGTTCACTTAAAAGTAACTACTAATAGTTATAAACCCAATAAACCAACTTCTAATATGAAGGTAGCTTTATATGCTCGTGTTTCAAAAGAGGAAATGAGTTCTGCTGGGGTATGGCAAGACCCAGAAAATCAATTAGAACCAATGAGGAAGTTTTGTGAAGCAATGAAATGGGAAATAAGGGATGTTTATATCGACAAGGCTTCAGGTGGTTCTGCAGACAGACCTGAATTCCAAAAAATGATGAATAGAATCAGGCAAAAGTATTATGATGTTGTATTAGTATGGGCATTAGATAGATTTTCCAGGGAAGGAATGATAAATACCTTAAATTATATTCAAACTCTAAAGAATTATAAAACTGGGCTTAAATCTATCCAAGAATCCTGGTTGGACACTACTCAAGAAGGTGTTTCTGAATTATTATTGGCTTTTATGGCTTGGGTTGCACAACAAGAGAAAAGAAGAATAAGTGAAAGAACAAAAGCAGGACTTGCTAAATTAAAGGCAACTGGAAAAATATTAGGCAGACCAAAGGGTTGGAGAAAGAGTAAAATAGAGGGAGTCCAAAATCCTTCGTATAAAACTATGTTAAAGGAGGCACAGAATTAACCGTGCGTTTAAAATGAACATAGGTGGTTATGAGATTCCAATCTCTCTTGACATTTCAGGATGGTTAAGCAGCTCCTGGATTTGGGTTGCTGTGGTATGCCTTATTGGAGTAATTGCTTGCATTGGAGTGGCTTTAATGCTGTTTTTCTACACTTATAAAAGGAAGATCATTGTATTTGAAGAAATATCTGGTTGCTTGCAGCCAGTTCTGTCTACAAGAGCAAGAGTTATCAAATTACGAGCTGGGGGAGAAGAGGTAATGAAAACATTAATTGGAGGTTATTATGTTTCTGCTTATGGAAGAAGAATAGGCAGAAACTCATATTGGTATTTGAAGGGTTCTGATGGTTACTTGTATAATTTCATTCTTGACAAGTTTGGAAAGCCAGTTTATATTGATGGAGACATGAGAATGTTCCATGTTGCAATAGACAGGTTAAGTGAATCTACCTATGGCAAGTCCAGTTTCCTGGAAAAGTATGGGATTCACCTGATGCTCTTTGTATTCCTAATAGTATTGGTGCTTGGAATGTGGTTTATCATTGGCAGGATTGGAAGTGCAATGGAGCCATTAGCTATTGCAGTTAATCAAAATGCCCAATTGACAGAAGCCAATGTGCAAACTTCTGCCACTTTGTATAATATCATAAATAAATTGGGTCTGACAGCTGCAAATGCAACTTCTTCAGGAATAGCCCCAGCAGGATAAAATGCAAATAAATTATAGGAGGTTAAATAAAAAATGGCATTTATAAATTATATAGAACCAATGAATTTAGGTCAGATTTTTGTAGGAATGGGCACCTTAATCATAACTTTTGTTTTTTGTTATATTATTTTAAAAGTAGCCAAACCCTTTATTGCTTGGATTCAAGGTATTTACAATCATGATTTAAAATATTGGATTGTAGAAGAAAAAATACTTGATGAAGTAGCAAAATCAAAGGGTATTGATTTGGATGCAGAGTTGATTAAAAGAGAAGCAATCTCAAAACCAACTAAATCTTTTAGAAAAAAGATTGAAGATGAAGTTTTTGATAAGATGTTTCCACAAGAGAAGAAGAAATCCATATAAAATATCCATAAGATAGAAGGAGTTAAGCTCCTTCTATTCATATTCAAATAAAATGCAAATAAAACTTTCAGTAGAGTTCCTGGCAGTTGCAGCACCAATTACTCTTTTGATAATCTGGGCTGTATGGTATTATTTAACTTTATGGTATGCAAAAAGGAAGTATTCACTTGATAATGACAAAGGAAGAAATTACAAAAGAGCAGAAGGAGGAGCTAATCCAAGCATTGCAAAGAGAAGTGTCAGCATCGAGAGAGTTGACACTATTGCAGAACGAGGCAATATTCAGGCAGCAGTTGCTGATAGAATTGAGCCAGATAAGAATAGCAATGGAGAGGCAAGCACTGGCAATGGAAAAGTTAGCAATCCCTTCAGAAGAACCAAAAAGTAAAAAATGATTTCATGGTTTGTGAATCACTTTGAAGACATATTAATAATTCTAATGACAATTATTGCTCTCCTGGTTTCTTGGAGAATTGCAATGAATATGATTGATGATTATTTATTAGAAGAAGCAAATAGAAAAGCTGGAATAAAAGATGATGAATTAGTTATAGATCTAACCAAATAATTCTAAAAAAAGAAATTGGAGTGCAAGTTCGTGCCAGGTTTTAGACTGGATAACTGCACCCACAAATTAAAAGAGTTTTTATTGAATGGCAATTAGATTCCGCCTTGACCCATCCTCATTTTCTGCCAAGCACCTACAAGAAGTGCAAGGATAGACAAGATTAGGACAATTGCAGCAACTAATAGAACAGTTGGAATCTTACCAGAAACATTGTCAATTCCTGAAGTGAAATTCCCAGTTAATAAACTGGATGAATATTCTTCATTTGCTTTTGTGACATAAGTGTAACTTACTGAAACATCACTTTGGTTTAGATATGCCCCACTTGTTGTGGTAAGCACTCCTGCAGCTGAAACTGTATAGTTTGCAGCTGGCACCAGGGTATCATAAGCTGTGCTGCTGTTATCGTAAATAGAAGTGATTGTATAAGTCATTCTATTTGCAGCAACTTGAGCAAGTGTATATGGATTCGCTGATGTGTTCAACCAAGCCTTTGTTTCGTTTGTTACTGTTGTGGTAGTTCTTCCTGAAGTCAAAAGGTTTGCATTAGTTAAAGTGGATACAATAACAAATGCTATGATAACTCCAATTATCAAACTTGCAACACCAAACACAAGTCCAACAATCAGATTAATGTTTCCTTTTTTGTTCTTCATGGGATTCTTAAATTCCTCCTCCGCCACCCATTCCCATTCTTTGCCATACTCCTACAAGTAAAGCAAGAACACCTAAAATAAGGACAATAGCAGCAACTAACAATACTGTTGGAATTTTTCCAGAGACACTGTCAACACCTGATGAGAAGTTTCCTACTAATCTATCAGTAGCATTATCTTCTGCTGAATTATTTGTCAATAATCCTGCACCTGTTAAAGTTGAAACTATAACAAAAGCAATTATCACACCTATAATCAAAGAAGCAACACCAAAGACAAGACCTGTGATCAATCCACCTGCCTGTCCCTTTTTCTGTTGTAACATGAATTAAAACCTCCTTACACCTCTATAAAGCATAAGGATTCTAATGAGAGTTCTATTTAAAAAGATGTGTAACACGATTACACTTCTTGTGGTTTCCTGTCAAGGAAGAACCAAACACCAGACATTATTGTAACTGCTGTCACAATCACAAGAACATCAAGCCTTATTATTCCTGAAATTGTTGACATAATTAATGTAATCATGAATGTTGACAGCGAAGCTATAACACACCACATGGAATAATCTGCTGTCCCTGTTCTTAACTTCTGCCTTCCAATTCCACCAAGGAACACTACAAAGAATACAAATACTAAAAGCAATGGAGCAAAAGATGGAACTGCTGTGACTGTGTCTACAAGTATCTGATCCATTCCACTTGTATTATTTGGGAGATTGTATAAGTAAGCCATTTTAATCAGGTAATCCTCTTAATGTTTTGTATACAAAGAGTCCAATCATGAAAACTATCACAGCAATGAATGCTGTCACAAATATTCCAAATCCACTTCCAGTTCCAAATATTTTGGTATAAGCAACTTGCATTATGTTAATCACAACACCAATTGCACTTAATGGTGTGATTGCAAATGGAGCTGCACTTTGAGGGATATCACTTCCAGGGTTTATTGTTGTATTTATTATTGAAGAATATTGGTCCCCAGTCTTGTCATTGAAGTCTGAAAGATTTTGGTTTGCATTAGTATATAATCCAGACAGTTCAGGATCATCAGCAAGGCTTATTGGAGCAGAATTGTCAATTGCAAAGTTAATTGCAAACCCAATTATTGCAATTGTAAACAAGCCAATCAATACCAATGAAATTGTTAGTTGTATTTGCCCCATTAGCTTCTCCTTGCTCCTTTTATTATTACTATTATAATTGCAACTAATAACCATAACACTGTCGCTGTTGCACCTATGAATCCATTGTTAGCCACAAGGTTCATTGCCATTAATAATATAACCCCAACCATGAAAAAGATTATGGAATAGACTGGATTATCTGACATCCCAGCACCAATTAATGTAATCATAAGGAACAATCCAAAGAACACCAATACTCCACCATAAATGTCAGATGGTTTTTGATCCAGCTTGATGCTTCCCTGCCCTACCAAAGTGCCATCCTTGTATAACTTTGCAATTACTGTTGCATTTCCAATTGTTGCAGGAACATTGCAAGACAAGGTTCCTGATGCTGATGTTATTGTATCAGTGCAAATTGAAGTTCCAAGAGCATCAGTCTTTGTGATATTTAATAGTATTGTTCCTGGAGTTCCAGATGGAACTTCAAACACAGATGAAACTGTTCTTGGAGTTTCATTATATCCTAATGTAAATTTGAAGTCCACTGATTCAGTGTAATTTGGAACAGTCAATCCAGAACCAAAAGCATTAAGGTTAATTTCACACTCTGAATAGGTTGGGTTCTCGCAGAATGCAATCACATTATTGAATGTTGCAATTGTCACTCCATATTTTACTACCCTAAAATTATAAATTGCATCATTTAATTGCAAGTGTGCAACTGTTTCCCCATTATTATCTGTCTTTGGAACTTCAACTGTCTTGAATACTCCTTCATCAATGTATTTCCTGTCAACATAAACCAAGGCATCAGCTAATGGAAGGTATGCTGAATCCTTCACAATAATCTTGAATTCCTGCCCTATTGATTCATTGATGTCATACAATGTGATGCTTGTGTTGAAGTCTGTGTAATCTATTGTTGCATTTTGAATGTGATAAAATTCAGGATCATACCCAGCAGCATCATACTGGGTTTGCAGGTAGGCATCATAATTGCCAGTAAGGTTTTCTGAAAGGCAAATGGCAAAAGGATTAACTCCATTGAATGCAGTGGAGTATTCTGCAATAAGAGTGCTTGTTCCATAACTATACAATTGAATATTAATTGTTGCATTCACATAAATTTCAGATTCATTCAATTCAACTTGTGTTTGCTCATCAACTATTGTGAAGTTATACAAAGTATAATTATTGTCTGTGCAATTATCAATTCCAAAATTTAATACAGATTGGTTTGCTGAACTCTTTGAATAATACCATCCATCTGCCATTGTGAAATTCCATAAGAAACTGATATTCACATCCTCGCTGACTGAGGGAGATGACACTTTCCTTGAAATTGTGTAAGTGCTTCCTGAACTTGCAATTGAACCTGTATAATAAGTGTTGTTGTAAGTCAAGTTTCCGATTGTTATTCCAGTTCCATTTGTTTTAAATGTCATATTAAACCAGTTAGAAAGTCCTTCTGAAGTTGAATTAACATAAACTTCACTTGTTTGGAATAATCTATAATCCAAAGGAATTATAGTATAATTTTCATTTCCAAAAGTGTCATTTGCCCATAGAACAATATCTGATTCATAAGCTGAATATTCACCTGGAGCTTTATAAGTAGTAATATTAATGCTTAGATTCTGTGTGCAATTAAATACAACATCAAAACTACTCCAATATGAATAAAAACAAGTATCAATGTTGGCATCTGCAATTGAAAAATTTATTGTCAAATTAGTATTCTTTTTATGATAATCCACAGTTGTTGTTGGATAAAGGATTGTAAATTGAGGTTTTATTGTATCAATATTAACAACTCTTATTTCAGAAGCATTTTCATTTCCATACCAATCAATTCCTGTTGCATTGTAATAATAAGTTCCATCTGACAAGCCAGTAAAGTTATGAGTTACTTTTTGATTATGAACAATCCCATCATAATAACAACTTCCATTCCCGCTATATTGGCTTACAATGTCTGTGTCATTATAAACATAAAGAGTTATATTAACATATTCATAAGTTGTGCAACCATCTTGGTATGCTGAAATTTCAAAATAACTTGCTGTAAGATTGCTAACATTTACTGGAGTTGGAGGAGTATCAAAAACTATTTGAGGAGCAAGAGTATCAACAAAGAAAGTCACACTTGTTGAATTTTCATTTCCAAAAGTATCATTAGCATACGCCCATAATGTATGGCTTCCTTGTCCAAAGGAAACATTAACAGGAGTTGTGTAAGTATAATTTGTTCCATTATAATTATACCATTTTTTATCTGGGTTTGCTTCTGTTACAGAAATATTTACAAGTTGAGAATTATTATTTGTGTAATTAGTTGCTG
>Ga0315273_10001252_pt1 | contig 28621 bp, 33 predicted proteins | sample YL17G02_0_MG_FD_205753 | JGI IMG/M metagenome (GOLD analysis project Ga0315273, IMG submission 205753) | Sediment microbial communities from Yellowstone Lake, YNP, Wyoming, USA - YL17G02_0 | ecosystem: Environmental > Aquatic > Freshwater > Lake > Sediment | place: USA: Wyoming | collected... | reverse complement strand
CCCGATCGCCTGCGGCGCAACCTGTTGATGGCCGAGTCCGGGGAGTACGTCGAGGACCTCCCCGCAGGCGCCCGGTGGATCGCGCAGGTGGACGCGGTCACGGGCGCGCTCTTCGAGCGGGCCGCTCCCGACACCACCCAGGTCTTCACGCTCACCTCGCGGGAAGGCACGATCCCGATCCGGATGGGCGATCCGGGCGAAACGCCCATCACCATCGAGCTCCAGTTCCGGTCGTCGCGATTCACGTTCCCCGACGGCGACCGCCGGACCGTCGAGCTCGTGGGGCCGAACCAGATCGTGAACCTCCGGGTGATCGCGACCGGCGCCGGCCCGGGCACGATCGAGGTGGTCACCCGTGCGCCGAACAACCTCCCGCTGCATCAGCAGCAGCTGGTGGTCCGTGTGACCGCCGTGAACAGGATCGCGCTGATCATCACCGGCGCCGCGGCCCTGCTGCTGGCCGGACTCTGGGTGAGGAGGGTCATCCGACGTCGGACGTGACCCCCACCCCCGAACCGGTCGACTTCGCGGCCGAAGACGCCGGCTACGTCCGCAACGCGGCCGTCATGACCGCGGGCACCGCCCTGTCGAGGGTGACCGGCTTCCTCCGGCTCTCGGTCCAGGTCGCCGCGATCGGCGTGACCGGCAGCGCGCTCGCCGACACCTACACGACCGCGAACACCACGCCGAACATCCTCTACGAGCTCGCGCTCGGCGGGATCCTCACGTCGGTGTTCGTTCCGGTGTTCGTGGACTGGATGCAGCAGCACGGCCGCGAGGCCTCCTGGGAGGTCGCCGACCGCGTCATGACCCTCACCCTCGTGGTGCTCTCGGCGATCGCGGTGCTCGGGGCGATCTTCGCGCCCCAGATCATCGGGCTCTACAACTCGCTGTCGGACGCGCCCGACAAGGCGGCCCAGCTCGAGCTCGGCACCTTCTTCCTGCGGTGGTTCATGCCGCAGATCGTCTTCTACGGGATCGGCGCCGTGGCGGGCGGACTCCTGAACGCGAACCGGCGCTTCGCCGCCCCGATGTTCGCGCCGGTCCTCAACAACCTGACCGTGATCACGACGTTCGGTGTGTACGCCTGGATCCTGCACGGCGGGTCGCCGACGAGCGTCGCCGACGTCACCGGACCGCAGGAGCTGGTGCTCGCGGCCGGCACCACCCTGGGTGTGTTCGTGATGACCGCCGCCCTGTGGCCGTCGCTCCGCGCCGCCGGCTACCGGTGGCGCCTCCGGTTCGACTGGAACCACCCGGCCCTGCGCCGCCTGGCCCGGCTCGCGGGATGGGTCGTCGTCTACGTCGCCGCGAACCAGCTGGCCTACCTCGTGATCATCGTCCTGAACCGTCAGGTTCAGGGCGGGATCACGGCCTATGCCGCCGCGTTCATCGTGTTCTCGCTGCCCCATGCGATCTTCGCCGTGTCGATCTTCACGGCCCTGCTGCCCGCGATGTCCGCCGCCTGGTCCGAGCGCCGGGTGGACGACCTCCGAGACCTGTTCTCCCGCGGGATCCGGGACACCTCGGTGGTGATCGTGCCCGCCGCCTTCGGGTTCCTCGCGGTCGCACTGCCCGCCGCTCGCCTGCTGTTCGAGCACGGCCAGGGTGGCTCGGTCGACGCGACCCTGATCGCCGACACGCTGCGCGCGTTCGCCCTCGGCCTCCCGTTCTTCTCGCTGTTCCAGCTGCTGACGCGGACCTTCTACTCGATGCAGGACACCCGGACCCCCGCCCTCGTGAACGTGCTGGCCGCGGTCGTGAACGTGCTCGCCGATCTCGTCTACTTCTTCGTGCTCGACCTCGGCATCCCCGGGTTGGCGCTGGGACATGCCACCTCCTACGTCGTGGGCACCGTCGTGCTCCTCGTGGTCGCTCGCCGCCGGCTGGGTGGACTCGACGGCGCGCGGATCGGCGCCACCCTCGCGAAGGTGATCCCCTTGTCCGTGCTCGCCGGTCTCGCCGCATGGGCGGTGACGCTCCCGTTCCCCACCGATGGCGTCGCACTCGGCACCTGGCTCGCGGAGGTCTCGCTCGCCGTGGCGACGGGGTTGCTTGTCTTCCTCGCCGGGGCGCTTATCGTCGGGCTCCGAGAGGTCGATGAGGTCAAGAACGCGGTGCGCAGGAGGTTCCGCGGCTGACGGAGGACGAGATGCGAACACAGCTGCACGGCGAGACCGGGATGATGGGCAAGCTCGTCATCGTCTGGATCCTGCTGTTCGCGGTCGCCGGCGTGGCGGCGGTCGACACGGTCTCGATCATGTTCACGACCTTTCGCCTGGCTGACGTGGGGGGCAAGGCAGCGAACGCGGGCGTCGACGCGTTCGCCCGGACCGGGAGCGCGCGGACCGCATGCGACGAGGCAGCCGCCTTCGTCCGGGCCGCCGACGACGCGATCAAGCTTCCGAAGACCGGCTTTTGCACCGTCAACGCCCAGTCGGGCAGCGTCACGATCACGATCAAGAAGACGGCTCACACCTTCCTCGCCGGACGCGTGGAGTTCACCAAGCACTACGCGCAGGTCGGCTACACCGAGACCGCCGGACTGTCGTCCGTGTAGCGTCGGAGGGTGACCGGACCCGACGACCTCCTGCTTCGCCGGGCGCGCGAGGGAGACCACGACGCCTTCGGCGAGTTGGTCGAACGTCACCAGACCCGGATCTACGCCGTGTGCCTCCGGATCCTCGCGGACCCCGAAGACGCACGTGACGCGGCGCAGGAGGCGTTCATCACCGCGTTCCGCAAGCTCGGGCAGTTCCGAGGTGAGGCGGCATTCACCACATGGCTGCACCGGATCGCGGTGAACGCCTGCTACGACGCGCTCCGTCGCGCGAAGCGCCGGCCGATGCTCCACGCGATCGATCCCGGCGACGACGATCGGGCACTGGAGCCTGGACCGCCGTCCCCCGACCCTGCCGACGAGATCGCCGGGACGATCGACGTGGCCCGAGCGCTCGCCAGGGTGCCCGAGAACTTCCGGATCGTCCTCGTGCTCGCCGACATCGAGGACCTCCCCTACGACGAGATCTCGCGTGTGCTCGAGGTGCCGGTTGGGACGGTCAAGTCCCGTGTCCATCGGGGCCGCATCGCCCTGGCAAAGGCGTTGTCCGGGGAACTTCCCGAGGGCCCCCGAACGTCGGAGGAGGAACGATGACGCACCCCGATGAGCTCCTCGCCGGGTTCGTCGACGGATCCCTGTCCGGCGCCGACCGGACCTCGGTCGACGCCCACCTGCAGACTTGCGCCCGATGCCGGGCCGAGGTCGAGCTCGCGGGCGCCGGTCGCGCGGCGCTCCGCGGCCTCCCCGATCCCGAGACGCCCGACCTCGCCGGAACCGTGAGGGCCGAGGTCGGCGACCTCGTCGCCAAGGAGGCGGCCGCACGGGCGCCCCGCTGGTATCGGTACGGCGGCATCGCGGCGGCGGCCGTCCTCGCGGTCGCGATCGCCGTCTCACTCCCGAAGGTCGGCACGGGCCCCTCGGAGGACCGGCAGGCGGCCGCCACGGGGGAGGCCGCCCCCACGGTCGGCGAGGCCGACACGCTCGCCGCGCTGGCGCTCGAGCTCCAGCAGACCGACTACGCCACTGCCGATGTCCAGGCCCTCGCGAGTGAGGCCGCGCGCGTCGCCCCTTCCGAGGTGGCCGGGACGGGGAGCGCGGCGATGGTGCCCGTCGGTACGGCCGCGCAGACGGCTCGAGCTCAGGCGTGCGTGGCGAGGGCGTTCCCCGACTTCCCCGGCACGCCGATCAGGTTGATCTCGGCGCGCTTCGAGGGGACACCGGCGTATCTCGCCGTCGTCCTGGAAGGCCCGGCGCCCGATCAGGCGGCCGACACCACAAGCGTATGGGTGGCCGACCACGCCACCTGCGAGCCGCTCAGCTTCACCACCACCCGGATCTGACACAGGGCCTCCCACCTTTGGGAATATGGAGGCGTTGAAGCCAGCGGGAGGATGGGATGAGCGACGATCGTGACGTGATCATCATCGGGTCGGGGCCCGCCGGGTACACGGCGGCCCTGTACGCGGCCCGCGCGAACCTCGCCCCGCTCGTGCTCAAGGGTCTCGAGGCTGGGGGCCAGCTCATGCTGACCACCGAGGTGGAGAACTACCCGGGCTTCGGGGACGGGATCTTGGGCCCCGAGCTGATGGAGCAGATGGAGAAGCAGGCGTCGCGGTTCGGCGCCGAGATCCTGCCGGTGCACGTCACGCGCGTCGACCTGTCGTCGAGGCCGTTCGGTGTCTGGGCCGGCGATCAAGAGTGGCGGGCCCGCGCGCTGATCGTCGCCACCGGCGCGAGCGCGAAGTGGCTCGACGTCCTCGGCGAGGAGAAGCTGCGCGGCAGGGGCGTCAGCGCCTGTGCGACCTGCGACGGGTTCTTCTTCCGTGATCGCGAGCTGGTGGTCGTGGGCGGCGGCGACACCGCGATGGAGGAGGCGACCTTCCTCACGAAGTTCGCGAGCAAGGTCACGATCGTCCATCGGCGCGATGAGTTCCGGGCGTCGCCGATCATGGCACGGCGGGCACTGGACAATCCCAAGATCGAGGTGATCTGGGACTCGGTGGTGGAAGAGATCCTCGGCGACGACGCTGTCACGGGTGTCCGCCTGCGGAACCTCAAGACAGGCGAGGTCGGCAACTTCGCGACCGACGGCGTATTCATGGGGATCGGGCACACGCCCAACACCGCACTGTTCGAGGGTCAGCTCGAGCTCGCCGACGGCTACGTGAAGGTGGCCGAGCCACGCACGGCCACGTCGGTGCCCGGCGTGTTCGCGGCCGGCGACGTGACCGACACGATCTACCGCCAGGCGGTGACCGCGGCCGGACAGGGCTGCAAGGCCGCGATCGACGCGGAGCACATGCTGGAGGACCAAGCTCGCGCCTGAGGTCGGGAATCCCCGCCTGCGTTCGAGCGTTCTGAGAACCTAGACGGGCGGCCCCCGAGGTCGTTGACCCAACCACGGACGAGGAGCGAACGACATGGCGAACATCGGCGACGTGACCGACAAGGAGTTCAAGACCACCGTGCTGGACTCCGAGACTCCGGTGCTCGTGGACTTCTGGGCCGAGTGGTGCGTCCCCTGCCACATGGTCTCCCCGGTCGTCGAGGAGATCGGCCAGGAGAAGGGCGAGGCACTGAAGGTCGTCAAGCTCAACATCGATGACAACCCCGACGCCACGCGTCAGTACGGCGTGATGAGTATCCCCTCGCTGATCCTGTTCAAGGGTGGCGAGGAGGTAGCGCGTGTGGTCGGCGCGCGGCCCAAGGACGCGATCATGCGCGACCTCGCGCCGCACCTGGGCTGACGAAGCCCTCGCCCGGTTGCCGCTCTGCGCACGCGGAGCGCAGACTCGGAGCGTGCGCATCTTCCGCCTCGGCGACGAGGGCACCGAGGTCCTCGACATCCAGCGACGTCTCCTCGAGCTCGGCGCGATCCTCGACCCCGCCGAGCTTGACGGCCGTTTCGGCGCGTCCACCGACCGAGCCGTGCGAGCGTTCCAGGACGCGCGGAACCTCCGGGTCGACGGGCTGGTCGGACCCGACACGTGGGGACAGCTCGTCGAGGCAGGGTGGCGCCTTGGTGACCGGACGCTCTACCTGCACTCCCCGATGTTCCGCGGCGACGACGTCCGCTCGCTCCAACGCAAGCTGAACGCGCTCGGGTTCGATGCGGGCAAGGAGGACGGGCTCTACGGCCCGCGCGCCGACCGAGCCGCAAGGGAGTTCCAGCGCAACGTAGGCGACGAGGTCGACGGCATCGTGGGTCCGCACGCGATCGCCTCGCTGCAGCGCCTCCGTCCCCAGGAGTCGGCGCCGAGCCGCGCGCTCGTGCGTGAGGAGGAGGAGCTCCGGCACGCCCGGGGGACGATCGACGGTCGCGTGATCGCGATCGACACCGGAGGCGGCGACAGCGACCCCGTCGTGGGGGCGATCGTGCGATCGCTCGCCGCGGATCTCCGTTCCATGGGCGCGGAGCCGGTCATCCTGGGCGAGGGGGAGACCGCGACGACGCCCTCGGACCAGGCTAGGGCGGCGAACGAGGTCGAGGCGGCAGCCTGCGTGTCGCTGCGCCTGGCGGAGGGCCTGCCCGAGGCGGCTGGCCCGACGTGCTCCTACTTCGGAAGCCTCGTGACGCACTCCCCTGCAGCGATGCTGCTCGCACAGCTGATCCTCGAGGAGCTCGAGGGAGCGCTGGATCGGCGCGGGCGGCTGCAGCGGCTGACCGGCAGCATCCTGCGCGAGACCCGGATGCCGGCGGTTCAGATCGAACCGGTCTTCGAGACGAACGAGGTCGAGTTGGCGGGGCTCGGCGACCCGGCGACCACCGCGGGGATCGGGCGGGCGATCGCCGCGGGCGTGCGGCGGTTCTTCAGCGGTTAGCGACCGACGTCAGCCCTCAGCCGGCCCGCCGGCCGCGGCCGAGCACCGCCAACACCGCGCCGAGCGCGAGCCCCAAGAGGGCCGCACGTACGGCCCGCTCGCGCTCGGTGGGCTCGCCAGATGCGGCGCCCTCCTCGAACACGTCGGCTGGATCGGCCTCGGGTTCCATGCCCGACTATGCTACGCGCCGATGCGTGTCTGCCTCATGCTCGAGGGCCAAGAGGGCGTGACCTGGGAGGGATGGGTGGCGGCCGCACGGGCGGCCGAGCGCCTCGGGTTCGAGGCGATCTTCACCTCCGACCACTACCTCAGCGTGATGCGCGCCCGGGATCGTGGGTCCTCCGACGCCTGGACGAACCTCGCCGGGCTGGCCGCGGTCACCTCGACGATCCGCCTGGGCACGCTCGTGTCGCCGGTGACGTTCCGCGAGCCGGCCGTGCTGGCGAAGGCCGCCGTCACCGTCGACCGGATCAGCGGAGGGCGCGTCGAGATCGGCATGGGCGCGGGTTGGTGGGAGGAGGAGCACCGAACGCACGGGTTCCCGTTCCCGCCGGTGGGCGAGCGGTTCGACCGGCTCGAGGAGCAGCTCGAGATCGTGCACGGCCTGCTGACCGAAGACGAGGTCTCGTTCGAGGGGCGCCACTACCGGCTCGACCATGCGCCTTTCGCCCCGAAGGGCGTGCAGGAGCCGCACCCGCCGATCATCGTTGGCGGCGACGGCGGGCCGCGACTCGCCGCACTCGTCTCGCGATGGGCCGACGAATTCAACACCGTGAGCGGGCCCCCCTCGAGTGTCCGGGAGCGGTTCCTGCGCGTGCGCGACCGTGTCGACGTCGATGGACGCGACCAGTCCACCCTCACGACCTCGCTCATGACATGGTGCTACGTGGGCGCCACCGAGGCCGAGGCCATGGAGCGGATCGAACGGGCGCGCGCTCGGGCGATGCGCGCCGGGAAGTTCGAGGACGAGCTCGCGACGCTCCGTGAGGAGTGCATCGTGGGCTCCCCCGCCCGGGCGATCGAACAGCTCCACGAGTACGAGGAGGCCGGCGTGCAGCGCATCATGCTGAACCATGAGCTCTTCGAGGACCTCGAGATGCTCGAAGTCCTTGCCGCGGAGGTTATCCCAGAGGTATCACGCTCATGAGCACGCGGCTTCCGATGCCCGAGATACCCGGTCATACCGACGACACCGGCGACGAGCGTGCGGTGCTGACCACCTACCTCGACTACCAGCGCGGGGTGATGCGACGCAAGATCGCGCAGCTCGACGAGGACGGCCTGCGGCGGTCCATGACGCCCAGCGGGCTGACGCTCCTCGGTATGACGAAGCATCTCGCCTATGTGGAGCGCTACTGGTTCGGGGAGGTGTTCTCGGGCGAGGCGGTCGAGTTCCCGTGGACCGACGAGGATCCCGATGCCGACTGGCGTGCGGAGCCCGACGAGACGCCCGAGGGGGTCGACGCGCTCTACGTCGATGTCTGCGAGCGATCGCGCGCGGTGACCGCCGGGGCTTCCCTGGACGACGTGGTCACCTACCGTGGCGACCGACGGATCTCGCTTCGTGCCATCCTCGTCCATATGATCGAAGAGACCGCGCGGCATCTGGGGCACGCCGACCTGATGCGCGAGGCTATCGACGGCGCCACTGGGGACTGAGATGCTTGGCTCGTTCGCTCAGATGTCGCCGTCGCCGACCGTGATCGAGGTCGATGCCGGTGGGTGGGGGGTGTTCGTGGTGGTGGCGTTCGGGCTGTTGATGGTGTTCGCGATCGCGGCGCTCGTCGTGTGGATCTGGGCGCTCGTCGACGCCATCCAGGTTCCCGACGACTCGATGTATCGGTCCGGGACCAAGCTCGTGTGGGTGCTCGTGATCGTGCTCCTCCAGGTGGTCGGCGCGATCGTCTACTTCGCGATCGGCCGGCCCGTGAAGGGGGCGGTCGCCCCGATGGCACGCGGTGGCGCGGCCGGGTTGCCGCCCCCGCCGACTTGACCGAGGGCAGGGTCGTACTCATCACCGGCGGCGCCGGCGGGATGGGGCGCGCGATCGCGGCGCGGTTCATCCAGGCCGATGAGGCCGTCGTGCTCTCCGATCTCACGGCCCAGGCGCTTACCGCTGCAGCAGAAGCAGAAGCAGTCTCGGGAGTCGCCGACACGGACGCGCGGCACGGAGGGATCGACCTCCTCGTGACCGCCGCGGGCGTCTGGGTCGAGGGGCGCCGAGCGACACGATGACCGAGTCTCAGTGGGATCGTACGATCGACGTGAACCTCAAGGGGACGTTCTTCGCCATCGCCGCCGCGATCCCCCATCTCGCCGCCCGCGAGGGTTGCGTGGTCGCGATCTCGAGCGATTACGGCCTCGTGGAAGGCCCCGGCGCGGCGATCTACACGGCCTCGAAGTTCGGCGTGAACGGACTGGTTCGGTAGCTGGCATTGGAGCTCGCGCCTCGTGGGGTCCGCGTGAACGGCGTCTGCCCCACCGACGTGGGACACCCCGATGCTCGCCGGCCGGGCGCGCGACTTCGACGGGGGCGACGAGGACGGCTATCTCGCGACCCTCCCCCAAGGGGAGTCCGCGCGGTTCATCCGGCCCGACGAGATCGCGGCCGCCGTGGCGATCCTCGCCTCGCCGGAGTCGGCCACGATCACCGGCGTGTGCCTGCCGATCGACCGGGGCGTCGCCTCCGGCTACTGAACCCGGTCGCCTCCGGGGCCGATGCTAGGCTGAGATCCTTCCCATGGCCGAGTTCTCGATCGATCGCTTCGTCGACCGCTACGCGCGACGGACGCAGGGCATGTCCGCCTCCGAGGTACGCGCGCTGTTCGCCGTGGCCTCCCGCCCCGAGGTGGTCTCTCTCGCAGGCGGTATGCCTTTCGTCCAGGCCCTGCCATCCGAGGACGTGCTCGAGGTCGTCCGACAGGTACTCGACGAGCACGGCTCGTTGGCGCTCCAGTACGGGGGTGGCCAGGGCCACGTCGCGCTCCGCGAACGGCTCACGACGCTGATGCTCGAGGAGGGCGTCGCGGGCGACCCCGAGGACATGGTGATCACTACCGGCGCGCAGCAGGCGCTCGACCTGGTGGGCAAGATCTTCATCGACCCGGGGGACCTGATCGCGGTGGAGGCACCGGCGTACGTAGGCGCGCTCACCGCCTTCAGCGCGTATGAGCCGAGGTACCTGCAGATCGACCTCGACGACGAGGGCATGAACGTCGATCAGCTCGAGGAGGCGTTCGTCCGGGGCGAGCGTCCGAAGTTCGTCTACACGTGTCCGAACTTCGGGAATCCTGCTGGTGTGACGCTCTCATACGCTCGTCGGCAACGCCTGGCGTCCCTCTGTCGAGAGGCCGGCGTACCGATCGTCGAGGACAACCCGTACGGCATGCTCCGCTTCGAGGGCGAGGCGATCCCAGCGCTGCGAACCCTCGACCCCGACAACGTGATCTACCTCGGTACCGTCTCGAAGGTCTTCTCCCCCGGCGTGCGGGTCGGGTGGGCACTGGCGGAACAGTCGGTGATCCAGCGGCTCGTGCTGGCGAAGGAGGCCGCCGACCTGTGCGGCTCGTCGTTCAACATGCTCGTCACCGAGCGGTACTTCGCGGGCGATCGCTGGCGGGTGAACCTCGCAACCCTGGTCGACACCTATCGGGCCCGACGCGATGCGATGCTCGAGGCGATCGGCGAGACGTTTCCCGACGGCGCGAAGTGGACCAACCCGGCGGGAGGCTTCTACGTGTGGGTGACCCTCCCCGGATGGGTCGATACCCGCGCGATGCTCGCGGCGGCGGTCGAACGCCGGGTCGCCTACGTGCCGGGGACCGCGTTCTATCCCGACGGTCGCGGCACGAATCAGATGCGGCTGGCCTTCTGCTACCCGACCGAGGAACGGATCCGAGACGGCGTCGCCCGCCTGGGAGCGCTGCTCGCCGATGAGGGCCAGCTCTATCGGAGCCTGGGCGGATGAGGATCGGGGTCCTCGCCGGCGGCCGGACGCCCGAGCGAGATGTCTCGCTTCGTTCGGGACACCGTGTGATGACATCACTCAGCGAGCTCGGGCACGATGCATGGCTCCTCGACCCCGCCGATGCCCCTCTCGTCGAGGGGCTTCGGGCGCGGCGGCCCGATCTGTGCTACCTCGCCCTTCATGGGAAAGAAGGGGAGGACGGCACCGTCCAGCGCCTGCTCCACCTGCTCGACCTCCCGTTCACGGGCACCGCCGCCTTCGAGTGCGAGATCGCGTTCGACAAGGTCCTCGCCAAGGACGCTCTGAGACGCGCGGGCGTGGACACCCCCGTGTGGGCGGTGGTCGAGGATTCGGCTCTACGGGACCTCGGCGCGGGCGCCGCCCTCGATCGGATCGTCGACCGCGTCGGGCTCCCTTGCGTCGTGAAGCCCTCCCGCAGCGGATCGGCCCTCGGCGTGACGTTCGTTGAGCACGCGACGCAGCTCCCGGCGGCGGTCATGGCCGCCCTCTCCTTCAGCGGCGCGGCGGTCGTCGAGCGCAAGGTCGAAGGCACCGAGGTGGCCGTCGGGCTCGTCGGCGCGGAGCTCGAGGCCTTGCCGGCGGTCGAGATCGTCCCCAAGAACGGCGCGTACGACTACGCGGCGCGCTACACCGCCGGCGCGACGGAGTACTTCTCTCCGGCGCGCCTCCCGGGCGACGCGGCCGCCGAGATGACCGAGGTAGCCTCGCGGGCTGCTCACGCGCTGCGACTGCGCGACGTCACGCGCGTGGACGCGCTCGTGGACGCCGATGGTCGACCCTGGGTGCTCGAGGTCAACGTGAGCCCGGGGATGACCGAGACGAGCCTGCTGCCGATGGCCGCACACGCAGCCGGGATGTCGCTCGCCGATCTGTGCGACCGCGTCCTACGTTCGACCCTGGCACGAAGCTAGGCCGAGGCCGCCCGATCGCTACTCCGGAGCGAGTCCGGGTCCCGAGCCGATGATCTCCGACACGATCCGCTCGAGATCGTCGGGGGAGCCGAACTCGATGATCACCTTGCCTCGTTTCTTCCCCATCTGGATCTGTACCCGGGTGGCGAGTTGCTCGGACAAGATCTCCTCTACCTCGCCCATCCCACCGCGCTCGGCCTTGGAGGCCGGAGTTGGGGCCTTCGGCGACTCTTTCGGGGCCTCGAGGTAGCGGCGTACGAGCTCCTCGGTCTCGCGGACCGACAGGTCCTCCGCAGCGACACGCAGCGCAAGGGTGGCCTGGGCCTCGGCGTCGCCGAGGGAGAGCAGCGCCCGAGCATGCCCCGCCTGGATCTTCCCGTCGGTGAGAAGCTGCTGGACATCCAGGGGCAGCTGCAGCAACCGGATCGTGTTCGCGATGTGTGACCGCGACACACCGACCCGCTCGGCAAGCTCTTCCTGTTTCAGGGCCAGGTCTTCGAGGAGCGCGCGGAACGCGTCGGCGAGCTCGATCGGGCCGAGGTCCTCCCGGTGGATGTTCTCGATCAGCGCCTCACGCAGGATGTCGGAATCGTCGGTGTCACGCACAACGACCGGGATCGTCGCGAGCCCCGCCTGTTTGGCCGCACGCAGACGCCGTTCCCCAGCGACCAGCTCGTAGCCGGAATCCCCCGCCCTGCGCACGATGATCGGCTGGAGGATCCCCACCTCACGGATCGACGCGGCGAGCGACGCCAGCTCCTCATCCGCGAAATTGGTCCGGGGTTGTTTCGGGTTCGGTGCAACCGCGTTGACCGGGACCTCGAGCAGGCCGCTCGGCATCTGGCCGGCCTCCGGCGCGCCCGGGATCAGAGCCGACAACCCTCGGCCGAGTCCACCTCGCTTCGACATCACTCGCCTCCCTTGCGGAACAGTCGCCATCGGCGCTTGGGCAGCTCATCGTCGTCCCCGAGCGTGGCCCCGATGTCGGCGACCCCCTGATGGGGCTCGACATCGGGCGCGCGCGAGGGCGAGCCAGAGCCTCCCGGCTCGGAGGGCGTCACGTAGTCCGCGGCGTCCTCGTCGATGACCACCACCCGTCGTTCGGGAAGGTGCCCGGGTGGGGCAGGGGAGCGAGGTGGCGAGACGCGCGGGGAAGCCGCAGATGGCTCGTCCACCTCCTCCCACACGTCCTCGTCGTCGTCGTCGATCGACGGCGTCGTGGTCTCACCGATCGCCTCTGCGATCGGCGGAGATTCCTCCAGTTCGCGTGGTTCGGCCTCCTCGCGCAGGAGCTCCTCGGTCTCGGCGGCCTGCGCGGCCTCGACGCCGCCCGGCAAGAGCTCAGGGCCATCCTCTAGCTCAGCGGCCTCGAGCGCCTCATCGACGGCCTCCGTCACCTCATCCTGGATCACCTCGGCCTCGAGCTCGTCTTCGATCTCCTCGGTGGAGGCGACCTCGGCGGCCTCCTCTTGGGCGGCCTCTTGCATCACGGCGTGCACTGTGGGGATCTCCGCGAGGTCGGCCTCGTCCATCGGGGGGCGTACGATCGTGTCGTTGACGGCCGGCACTACCAGGGTCGGGAGGTTGTCGAAGATGGGCATGGGCTCGTCGGGTGGCGGCCTGAGGGCGACCTCGCGAGCGAGCTCCCGGTAGCACTCGGCACCCTTGGACTTCGGGTCGTACACGGTGATCGGCTGCCCGTAGCCAGGCGCCTCCGACAAACGCACGGTCCTCGGGATGATGACGTCGTACACGATATCGCCGAAGAAGCGCTGAACTTCCTCTACGACCTGCTCCGAGAGCTTCGTGCGGGGGTCGAACATCGTCATCACGATCCCGGATAACCGGAGCCCGGGGTTGATATTCTGCTGGACCAGCGAGACGTTCCGCAGGAGCTGCCCAAGACCCTCGAGGGCGTAGTACTCGCACTGGATCGGGACGATGAGTTCTTCGGCCGCCGTCAGCGCGTTGACGGTGAGGAGGCCGAGGCTGGGCGGACAGTCCATGAGTATGAAGTCATACACTCCCTCACCAACCTCGGCGAGGGCCTTCTTGAGGCGGTGCTCACGTGAGAATTGGCTGACGAGCTCGATCTCCGCGCCCGCCAGGTCGATCGTGGATGGGATCGCGTGGAGACGCTCCACCGGGGTCGGCACGATCGCGTCGCGGACGGGTGCCTCGGCGACGACGACGTCGTAGACCGTGATCTCGCGCGCCTCGTGGCGGATCCCCATGCCCGTCGAGGCGTTCCCCTGTGGATCCAGGTCCACCACGAGTACCCGGTAGCCGAGATCGGCGAGTGCGGCCCCGAGGCTAACCGCCGTCGTCGACTTGCCTACGCCGCCCTTCTGGTTGGCGATCGCGATGATGCGCGCGGTGCCGGGGGTCTCTGGAACGGTCGGGAGGGGTCTAGCCTTCGGCGCCGACTTGGGCTTGGATGCCGTCGACGAGGCATCCTTGCTGGAGCCGGAAACGCGCGAGGCTGAGGTGCCGGAAGAGGCCTTCGTCACTGCCGGCTCATGATAGCGAGTGCCCCCGACCTTGCAAGCGCCACGGTCTCGAAAAGCTCGATCGTGACCCCATCGGGCATGCCCACGCTCGCAACGAACCGCTCCCCGGCCCAGTAGATCAGTCGGCCGGCCGGCTCCAGCAGGCGATCGGCCGCCGTCCAAGAAGGCTCCGGACCACCGAACGCCCGTGCGGTGCACACGTCGAACCGCTCCCGCAGCGTCTCGGCCCGTCTCGCCCACACGCGCACGCGAGGGAGCTCCAGCTCGCTAGCGGCCATCGCCAAGAACGACGCCCGGTTCCGCCGAACCTCGGTCAGCACCACCTCGAGATCGGGCCGCAGGCACGCCAGCACCAACCCCGGCAACCCCGCCCCCGACCCCAGATCGCACAGGCGACGATCCCCGGCCCCCAACAGCGGCACCGCCCTCAGGCAATCCAGAACGTGACGCTCCCGAACCCGTGGAACGTCCCCCTTCGAGATCATCCCCATAGGCGCAGCCCGCTCCAGCAGCAGCTGCTCGAACCGCCCCAGCCGCCCCTGGGCCCCCGCATCCAGCTCAACGCCCAGCGCCGAAGCCGCTGACCCCCAACCCTCATGTTTCACGTGAAACACGCCCCCTTACACACGGTGCGAGAGTACCGGACGGGCAAAGTGGTTGCTGAGCCCTGCGGTAGGACGTGCAAGAGCCCGAGTATCCAAGAGGCCCACATCACGAACGAAGCGAGCGGAGGCGAGGTTGGCCGACGGGACCTCGGGCGAGCCGGGTCACGCGACAGCCACCACCAGCTCAAACCTTGCGGATCACCACATACCGATCGGGCGTCTCGCCCCGAGACATGGTCTCGACCCCGTCCACGCCGGCAACGGCGTCGTGTACGAGCTTGCGCTCGTAGGCGTTCATGGCGTCGAACTCGTACTCGCCGCCCTCGGAGGCGACGCGGAGCGCGGCCTCGCGGGCGTCCTCTTCGAGTTGGGACTCCCGGCGCTTGCGGTAGTCCTCGACGTCGACGATCACGCGGATCCGCTGATCGAGCCGGCGGCCCACCGCCATGCGCGCGAGCTCCTGGATCGCTTCGAGCGTCTGACCGTGACGACCGATCAGGAGCGACATGTCGTCCTCGGGCCCGTCGACGATGTCGACGTACATGTGCCCATCCTGGGGATTCGGCTCGGCGATCGCATCGATGCCCATCTTCGCCAGCAGCTCGTCCACGAAGTCGGCGATCGCGTCGGCCTGCTCCTCAAGATCTGCGAGCTCTTCGTCGTTGCGAGCGCTCGAGCTACCCGCGGTGCTGGCCACCGGGTCTTCACGGAGGCGCACGCGTACGGTGGCCTCGGTGGGTTCGCCTGCAGCCGAGCCAGCCTCTTGCACGATCTCGACCTCCACCTCGTCGGCGCCGACACCGAGCCAGTCGAGGGCCGACGAGGTGGCCTCGTCGACAGTGGCGGCGGTCCGCTCGATCTCACGAGCCATCGGTGCCTCCCGGCTTCCTGGGCTTCGGACGTGGTTGGTTCTTGGGTGGGGGTTTACGGGGTCCGCCCTTCGTGCCGCCGGACCCGCTTGTGCCCTTGGGCTGGCTGCCCTTCCCGGTTTCGCGGCCCGACGAGCCGCCCTTGCCGCCGCCATCGGACTGCTGCCGCGCCTTGTCGGCGCGCTCCATCATCCCGGCCATGAAGCCCTTCTTCGCGGGCTTCTCGGGCTGATCCGCCGCACGGGCCTTCTGCTCGGCGATCCGCCGGTCGAGCGCATCAGGACCGATGTGCCCCGCGCGGAGCAGGAACCCCTGCTGCCCGATCTGGAAGAGGTTGGACACCATCCAGTACAGCACCAGGCCGGCGGGGAACTGGAAGCCGAAGATGCCGAACATCAGCGGCATGAACTTCATGATCGCCTGCTGCTGCGACGAGGCCGCGCCGGGTGGGCTCGCCTTCTGCATCTGCCGCTGCTGATAGAACGTCGTGCCGACCATGACGATCAGCAGCAAGAAGTAGGGGATCTTGGCCGTGGGGCTGTTGCCGCAGTCGAGGGTGCCGATCGAGGTGTAGGGGAGCGGGTTACCCTGGCCGTCCTGGAGGGCCCATCCGTTCTGGACCGGCTGGCCCGCGGTGTCCTTCAACTGGGCCTGGGTGCCGCTCTGGGCCGCCGAGCACTGCAGGTTCACGATGAGCACGCCCGTGTTCGTGTGGGTGATCACGTCCTTGAAGAGGGCGCTGTCCTCGGGCAGGTGATTGTTCTTGACCAGGTAGGTCTGCGACTGCCCATCCACCGGAGCGAGGACGGGAGCGCGGATCACCGCATACATCGAGATCAGGATCGGGAACTGCAGGAGAAGGGGAAGGCAGCCACCGAGCGGGTTGACCCCGGCCTCCTTGTAGAGCTTCATCGTCTCTTCTTGAGCCTTCTGCTTGTTGCCCTTGTACTTCTTCTGAAGATCCTTCACTCGAGGTTGGATCGCCTGCATCGCCTGCATCGACTTGATCTGCTTCATGCCGAGCGGGAAGAGGATCAGGCGGATCAACAGCGTGAGCAGGATGATCGAGACGCCATAGTTGGGGATCAGGTCGAAGATGCGGGCCAGGACCCACCCGATGGAGTCGAGCAGCGCCTGGAAGGGAGCGAACGCGATCATCTAGACCTGCGCTCCCTTGGAGGTCGGTGTGATGGCATCATATGTCGCGACTCCGTGGACCGCGGCGGGGACGTGCTCGATGCCGCCCTTGCCGAATGGGTTGCAGCGCAATACACGCCAGGTTGCAAGGATTACGCCCTTCGTGGCACCGTGGGTACGGATCGCGGTCTCGGCATAGCGCGAGCACGAAGGGTAGAAGCGACACTGGCCGCCCAGCCAACCCGAAAGCGTGGCCCGATAGACGCGGATCAGGCTCACCAGGACCGAGCGAGCCGGGGTGCCGGCGATCCAGAGCGTGCGGCGAGCTGGGCTCATGCGGGCGTCGCCCCCCGCAGCAGGTCGGTCATCTCGGCCACCAGATCTTGAGTAGTGGCGCCCCGGATAGCCACTCGAGCCACCAGGACGGCGTCGGAATCGTCTGAGACCTGCGGCGATACCTGTCGCCAGGCCTCGCGCAGGATCCGCCGGGCTCGGTTCCGCTCGACTGCGCCGCCCACGCGGCGCGCGGCAACGACAGCGAACGACCCGGTCCCGGGCGCGAGAAACAGTACCACCCGGCCCCCATGCAACGGACGGCCCTCATCGAAGACCCGCCGGACCCCCCGTGCACGCACGGGCCGCGGGTCAGACCGTCAGCCGAGCGCGGCCCTTGCGGCGGCGCGCCGCGAGGATCGACCGGCCGGCGCGGGTCCGCATCCGGAGGCGGAAGCCATGCCGCCTGTGTCGGCGGCGGTTGTTCGGCTGATAGGTACGCTTGCCCTTGGCCATGTGCGGGTTTCCTTGGTCGAGTGGGGTAGATGGTGAGGCGAAAGCCGGCTCACGCCGGCCAAGGTCACAGAGTATACGGGCCCCCATCGCCGCAGGACAAAGGGCTTGACAAGAGAAAGTGTGTCAAGACCTACCACCCGGCGGGTCGTGTGGAAAAGCTCCGTGCTATCGTGCGCCCCGCGCTTCCCCCCGGCGGTGCGGCCCCAGATCCCGCCGCCAGCCAAAGCTTCCCGTAAGGGTTTTCCACCGTTGTGGAAAGGTACTGTGGATACGTATGGCTGTGGTCGTTCCTGAGCAAGACGCGCGTCGCATGTGGGCATCCGTCCTCGAGCGTGCCCGGACCGAGCTGCCCGAGACCACGGTCGTCATGTGGTTCGCCGATGTGGCACCTGTGTCCTTGTCCGATGAGGCGCTCCACCTTGCGGCCCCGAGCCAGCTCGTCCGCGAGCGGCTCCAACACCACCACCTCTCTCTGATCGAGGAGGCTGTTGCTGCCGTGGCCGGCTACCCGGTGAAGATCGACCTCGTGGTCGACGATCGGCTACGGGCCGACGCGGCGGCCGAGCGCGCGATCGCGAACGCCGAGGAACCGCCCCCCGCCGCGTACGCCGTGATCGGCGCGCCGGCCGAGCTGCCGGCGCCCAGGGACACTCTGGGCGCTCCCGGGCTGCCGTTCCCGAGCTACACGTTCGACGCTTTCGTACCCGGCCCCTCGAACCGATTCGCGCATGCGGCGGCGATGGCTGTGGCCGAGGCGACGCCCTCGACCGCCTATAACCCGCTATTCATCTACGGCGCAACCGGTCTAGGCAAGACCCACCTCTTGATCGCCGTGGGTCACCATATGCATCGGCTCACTCGGGGGATCCGCGTGAAGTACGTGACGTCGGAGCAGTTCGTGACCGAGTTCATCAAGGCGGTGCGCGAGCGCAAGGGCGACGAGTTCCGGCAGCGATACCGGGAGGTGGACGTCCTCCTCGTCGACGACGTGCAGTTCCTGGCCAAGCGCGAGGAGACCCAGACCGAGTTCTTCCACACGTTCAACCACCTGCACGGAGCAGGCAAGCAGATCGTGATCGCGTCAGATCGATCGCCGAACGAGCTCTCCGGGCTCGAGGACCGCCTGGTGAGCCGTTTCAAGTGGGGCCTGTGCGTCGACGTACAGCCGCCGGACCTGGAGACGCGCATCGCGATCCTCCAACTGAAGGCTGAGCGCGACCGGATCGAGGTGCCACCCGCTGTGATCGAATTCGTCGCCTCCAAGTTCGACCAGAGCGTCCGGGAGCTCGAGGGGGCCCTCGTCCGCGTGGTCGCATGGTCGGAGCTGACGAGCCAGCCCATCGAAGAGTCGCTCGCCGAACGCGCGCTCCAAGATCTGATCCCGCAGACCGAGACCGAGATCCCCGCGCCGCTGATCCTCGAGGAGACCGCCGCGTACTTCTCGATCCCGGCCGACGAGCTCATCTCGAAGAGCCGCTCGCGCCCACTCACGCACGCGCGCCATATCGCGATGTACCTCACGCGCGAGAACACCGGCCTCTCGCTCGTGAAGATCGGCGACATCTACGGTGGCCGCGACCACACGACGGTCCTGCATGGCATCAAGAAGATCGAGGATGAGATGCGGGCGCGTGACGCGACCTTCCGCCAGGTCCAAGACCTCACCAGGATCATCCGAGGGCGCGTCCGGGGTGCCGCCTGATGCGTTCCCAGCCGATGTGGAAAACCTCGGAGCTTGGGGTGGGGTGTTCGTGTCACTCACGCGGGATCGCGGAGACCGACAAGGGTCTTCCACCCGGTGTCCACATGACGGAGACAGGCTCTACGCTGCGAGAACCGTGCCGTTATGCACCTTTCCACAGCGCCTACTACTACCGGTCTTTGAGAACTCATAAGAACAGAAGCAGGGGGTGGGCATGAAGTTCCGATGTGACCGCGACGCGCTCTCGGAGGCGCTCCAGACCGTCCAGAGAGGCGTGTCGTCCAGGCCGGGGATCCCGGCGCTGACGGGCGTGCTCCTGGAGGCGACCGACGAGGGGAGGCTCACGCTCACGACCACCGACCTCGAGATGTCGGCGCGATTGTCGACCGAGGTCCAGGTGCAGGAGGCGGGCGTGGCGCTCGTCCCTGCCCGGCTCCTCGGGGACACGGTGAAATCGCTGTCGGACGCGCCGGTCGAGTTCGAGACGGATCAGTCCCAGGCACACCTGCGGTGCGCGGCGTACGAGGGCACCCTGCGCCTGCTCCCGTCCGAGGACTTCCCCGGATTGCAGGAGCCGAGTGGCACGTCGATCACCGCTGATGCAGGCGCGTTCGCCGAGGCCGTGACCCAGGTGGGCCGGGCCGCGTCCCGCGACGAGGCTCGCCCGGTCCTCACGGGCGTGCTGATCGAGGTGAGCCGTGAGGGCGTCGTGATGGCGGCCACCGATTCGTACCGCCTTGCCGTGCGTGATCTCCTGGCGACGGCCGACGGCGAGGCGCGCGCGATCGTGCCAGAGCGGGCGCTCACCGAGGCGGGCAGGGCAGCCCAAGCGGTCGAGAAGTCCTCGATCGAGATCTTCGTCGACGAGTCGCAGGTCGCATTCAGGATCGGCCAGCTCACGCTCACGTCGCGCCTGATCGAGGGTGAGTTCCCGAACTACCGCCAGCTCCTGCCCGAGCAGCACGAGAGCCGGCTCACGATCAGCCGTCAGGCGCTGCTCGACGCCGTCCGCCGTGTGGGGCTCCTGGCTCGCGACACGACCCCGGTGCGCCTGGAGTTCAACGCGCTGGGCGTGAGGCTCTCGAGCTCGAGCCCCGATCTCGGCCAGGCCGTCGAGACGGTGGAGGCGCGCTACGAGGGCGAGGACCTCACCGCGGCGTTCAATCCGCATTACCTGGCCGATGGGCTCACCGCCTGCCACGGCGAGTCGGTGCGGCTCGACGTCCGCGACGGGCTGAAGCCGGGCGTGGTGCGCGGCGACGGCGACGAGTTCACGTACCTCGTGATGCCGGTGCGGTTGCCCGCATCGGTGTCGTGAATCGACTGCGGCGCAGGGCTTCCCCACGATGCGCCTGGTCTGGGTAGAGCTGCGTGACTTCCGCAACCACGCGCTGACACGGATCGACCCCGTCCCCGACGGACTGCTCGTGGCCGTTGGGCCGAACGGAGAGGGGAAGACGAACCTGCTGGAGGGGATGCATTTCCTGTACGCGCTCGGGTCGCCGCGGGCCTCCACGAACGCGCCGCTCGTGCGGGTGGGTGCGACGGCCGCCTACGTGCGCGGGGAGTTCGAGACGCGTGAGGGCCGGGCGCTCGTCGAGATCGAGATCCCGGCCCGAGGCGCGAGCAAGGTGAAGGTGAACCGGTCGCCTGTGCGCCGCAAGCGGGACCTCCGCCGCCAGGTGCGCGCCGTGTTATTCGGTCCGTTCGACATGCCGATCGTGACCGGGGATCCGTCGAAGCGCCGCGCATTCATGGACGAGGCCGTCGTCGCGCTCTGGCCCGTCAAGGACGCGCTCTCCTCGGCATACGATCGGGCGCTCCGGCAGCGCAACCGTCTGTTGAAGGAGTGGGACCGCCCCGGCTCGCCTCCCGGGATCGAAGCGTGGGACGAGGAGCTGGTCCAGGCGGGATGCGCGGTGATCCGCACCCGCGCCGAGGCCATCGACCGCTTGGCCCCCTTCGCCGACCAGGAGTTCCGGGCGATCGCGTCGTACGGGCTCGAGTGCACGTACGCCCCCAACCTGTGGTCCGACGGCGATCTCGAAGCCGCCTTCCGGGCACGGATCGGCGAGCGCCGTCACGACGAGCTCCAGCGCCGCACGTCGCTCGTGGGCCCGCATCGCGACGACCTCACCCTGGCCGTGCGCGACCTGGGTGCAAGGGCGTTCGCCTCGCACGGTGAGACCTGGGCAGCGGCCCTGTGCGTGCGGCTCGGGCTCGCATCGGCGGTCGGGGCCGTGATCGGTGAGGCGCCCCTGCTCCTGATCGACGATCCGTTCAGCGCGCTCGATCCGCAGCGCCGGGACCACATCGGGGAGCGGCTGGCGGCGCGCGGCGGGCAGGTCCTGATCACGGTGGCAGACGAGGCGCACGTGCCCGGGAACGCCGCGGCCGTCTGGGACGTTGCCGGCGGCGCGGTCAGCTTGAGGAGCGCCTGACGTGACCCGTCCGAAGGGATCCGACAAGGGCAGGGGGAAGCGTTCGCGGGACCCGGTCACCCTCGGCGACATCGTGGATGGCCTCCTGGCGGAGGAGGTCTTCTCGCGGGGCTTGCCGGTGGCCGAGCTCGCCTCGCGGTGGCCCGAGATCGTCGGGCCCCGCCTGGCTGCCGCGACGGGACCCTTGAGCCTGGAGGGTGGCGTCCTGAGCGTGGGCGTGAGCACCGGGGTGTGGGGCGCCCAGGCCCGGTTCCTGCACGAGGAGATCCGACGCAAGGCCGACGAGGCTCTCGGAGGAGGGCGGGTCACGGATATCCGGATCATCGTGCGAAATCCCAGCTAGAGCACGGTTTTCAGGGGGTCCGACGAGGTCGGGCGTCACTCCCGTGCGGTAGACTGAGTGGGTTCGTGCGACCTTCCCGCGCACGGCCTCCCGCCAGGCAGCGTGAGGCTGCCGCGCGGGCTCGATCGGAGGCTCGTTGGCGACCAAGAAGACCGCAGCAAGCTATGACTCCAGCAATATCCAGGTGCTGGAGGGATTGGAGCCGGTTCGTAAGCGCCCCGGCATGTATATCGGGACCACGAGTTCGCGTGGGCTCCACCACCTGGTCTACGAGGTCGTGGACAACGCGATCGACGAGGCCATGGCGGGCTTCGCCGATAGGATCCTCGTCACGATCCACGCCGACGGGTCGGTGAGCGTCATCGACAACGGCCGTGGGATCCCCGTGAAGCCGATCCCCGGCGCCAAGGACCGCCGCCCGGCCGTCGAGGTCGTGCTCACCGTCCTGCACGCCGGCGGCAAGTTCGGCGGCGGCGGGTACGCGATCTCGGGCGGTCTGCACGGGGTAGGCGTCTCGGTGGTGAACGCACTGTCGACGCGGCTCGAGGTCAACGTCCAGCGCGACGGCTTCCTATGGACGCAGGCCTACGAGCGGGGCAAGCCCCTCGGCAAACTCGCGAAGGGCAAGGCGTCCACGAAGACGGGCACCCGCGTCCAGTTCTGGCCCGATCCCGAGATCTTCGTCGAGACGCTCGAGTTCAAGTTCGACATGCTCGCCGAGCGGATGCGTGAACTGGCTTTCCTGAACAAGGGCGCCGAGATCACGCTCGCCGACGAGCGTGAGGACCCAGTGCACAAGGAGATCTTCAAGGCCAACGGAGGCCTGGTGGACTTCGTGAAGTACCTCACGCAGGGAAAAGACACCGTCAACAAGATCATCGACATCGACACCAAGGCCGCCGACGGCGAGGTCGAGGTCGCGATGCAGTGGAACGCCGGCTACACCGAGTCGTTCTACTCGTTCGCGAACACGATCAACACCCACGAGGGGGGGATGCACGAGGAGGGCCTGAAGAAGGCGCTCACCAACGTGCTGAACAAGTGGGCGCGCGCCAAGGGCCTCCTGAAGGAGAAGGAGGACAACCTGATCGGCGAGGACGTCCGCGAGGGCCTGGTCGCGATCATCTCGGTGAAGCTGCGTGACCCGCAGTTCGAGGGGCAGACCAAGACCAAGCTCGGGAACGCCTCGATGCGATCGCTCGTCGAGACCACCGTGAACGCCGCGTTCTCCACGTGGCTCGAGGAGCACCCGGGCGACGCGAAGCGGATCTTCATGAAGGCCTCCTCCTCGGCGAAGGCCCGCCTGGCGGCGCGACAGGCGCGCGACCTCACCCGGCGCAAGTCCTTCCTGGAGAGCGGGTCGTTGCCGGGCAAACTCGCCGACTGCCAGCTCTCGGACCCGGCGCTCTGCGAGCTCTACATCGTGGAGGGGGACTCCGCGGGTGGCTCGGCCAAGAGCGCACGCGACCGCGCGAGCCAGGCGATCCTGCCGATCCGCGGGAAGATCCTGAACGTCGAGAAGGCGCGTCTGCACAAGATCCTCGAGAACAACGAGATCCAGGCGCTGATCACCGCGATCGGCACCGGCATCGGCGAGGAGTTCGACCTCGAGAAGACGCGGTACCACCGCATCGTCTTGATGGCCGACGCCGACGTCGACGGCGCGCACATCCGCACGCTGCTCCTCACGTACTTCTTCCGCTACATGCCCCAACTGATCGATGCCGGCTACATCTATCTCGCGCAGCCGCCGCTCTACCTGCTGAAGGAGGGCAAGCAGGAGCACTACTTCTATACCGAGCGCGAATGGGACGAGTACCGCAAGAACGCGAACGGCAAGAAGATCGGCGATCCCCAGCGGTTCAAGGGCCTCGGCGAGATGGACGCGATCCAGCTGTGGCACACGACGATGGACCCCGAGCAACGGACGCTGCTGCAGGTGACCCTCGAGGACGCGGTGACCGCCGACCGGCTGTTCTCGATCCTGATGGGCGACGACGTCCCGGCACGCAAGGACTTCATCGAGCGCAACGCGAAGTACGTCCAGAACCTGGACGTCTGAGGAGCTGATCGAAGGCATGTCGCAAGAGGGTCTGTTCGTGGGCAACGTCGAGCCCGTTGATCTCGAGGACGAGATCCAACGGTCGTACCTCGATTACTCGATGTCGGTCATCGTCGGCCGGGCGCTGCCAGACGTCCGCGATGGTCTGAAGCCGGTCCACAAGCGGATCCTGTGGGCGATGCTCGAGGCGGGGTACCGACCCGATCGGCCGCACCGCAAGAGCGCGGCCGTGATCGGCGACGTGCTGAAGAAGTACCACCCGCACGGCGACCAGTCGGTGTACGACGCGCTCGTCCGCATGGCCCAGGAGTGGTCGCTCCGCTACCCGCTCGTCGACGGTCACGGCAACTTCGGCTCGGTCGACGGCGACCCCGCGGCCGCCTACAGATACACCGAAGCGCGCCTCGCCCCGATGGCGATGGAGCTCCTGCGCGACATCGACTCGGAAACGGTCGAGTTCGTCCCGAACTTCGACGGCTACGAGCAGCAGCCGGTCGTGCTGCCGTCGCGCTTCCCGAACCTGCTCGTGAACGGCGCGGGCGGCATCGCCGTCGGCATGGCCACGAACATCCCGCCGCACAACCTCGGCGAGGTGATCGACGGCGTCGTGCACTACCTCGACAACCCCGAGTCGACGCCCAACGACCTCATGAAGTTCATCAAGGGCCCAGACTTCCCGACCGGCGCCACGATCATGGGCCGTCAGGGGATCAGGGACGCCTACGAGACGGGCCGCGGCTCGCTGAAGATCCGTGCCGTCACGCAGATCGAGGAGAGCTCGAACGGCAAGTCGAAGATCGTCGTCACAGAGCTCCCGTATCAGGTGAACAAGGCGCGGCTCGCCGAGAAGATCGCCGAGCTCGTGAAGCAGCAGAAGCTGAAGGACATCTCCGACCTCAAGGACGAGTCCAACCGCGAGGGCATGCGCCTGGTGATCGAGACCAAGCGCGGTGCGAACCCGCACGTCGTGCTGAACCAGCTCTACAAGCACACGCAGCTTCAGGACAGCTTCGGCGTGATCATGCTCGCGCTCGTCGACGGAGTGCCGCGTACGCTGAACCTCGCGGAGATGGTCGGCTACTACGTCGATCACCAGGTCGACGTCGTCACGCGGCGCACGCGCTACGACCTGCGCAAGGCCGAGGAGCGCGACCACATCGTGCTCGGCCTCCTGATCGCGCTCGACAACCTCGACGAGGTCATCAAGATCATCCGCGCGTCCCAGGACGCCGAGGCCGCGCGCACCTCGCTGATGAAGCGCTTCAAGCTCACCGAGATCCAGGCGAACCACATCCTGGACATGCCGCTACGGCGCCTGACACGCCTGGCCCGCACCGAACTCGAGAAGGAGCACGAAGAACTGCTCGAGCGCATCGAGTACCTCAACTCCCTGCTGAACGACCCCGTCAAGCTCCGCCACGTGATCAAGGTGGAGCTCGCCGAGATCCGCAAGAAGCACGCGGATTCGCGTCGCACCTCGATCAGGGCCGAGGAGGGCGACTTCGACGTCGAGGACCTGATCGCGGAAGAAGACGTCGTGATCACCGTGAGCCGCGCCGGCTACGTGAAGCGGCTCCCCATGGACTCCTTCAAGCGCCAGGGGCGCGGCGGCAAGGGGGTCCGCGGCCAGAACCTCAAGGAGGAAGACGTCGTCAAGCACGTCTTCACGACCACGACCCACCACTGGATGCTCTTCTTCACCACGAAGGGCCGCGTCTACCGGGTGAAGGCACACGAGATCCCCGAATCGGGCCGCACCGCGCGCGGGATGTACGCCGCGAACCTGCCGGGCGTCGCCCTCGACGGCGACGAGAAGATCAGCGCCGTGATCGACCTGAAGGAGTACGCGGAAGGGCGTTACCTGCTGTTCGTGACCCGCAAGGGCATCGTGAAGAAGACCGCGCTCCCCGAGTACGACTCCCCCCGCACGGGCCTGATCGCGATCAACCTGCGGGGCGACGACGAGCTGATCGACGTGAAGTTCACCGAGGGCGAGGACGAGGTGATGTTGGTCTCGCGCAAGGGGCAGGCGATCCGTTTCAAGGAGTCGCTCGCGCGCGCGATGGGCCGCGGCACCGGCGGCGTGATCGGGATGCGCCTGGCCGATGATGACCGCGTCCTTTCGGTGGGGCTCGTCTCCGAAGGCGAGGAGCTGATCAGCGTCACCGAGCAGGGCTACGGCAAGCGCTCGAAGCTCTCCGACTACCCCACGAAGGGGCGCGGCGGCAAGGGCGTGATCGGCCACCAGCTCACCGGCAAGACGGGCCTGCTCGCCGGCGCCTACGTGGGAACCAAGGACCTGGACATGTTCGTGATCTCCTCGAGTGGGCAGGTCGTTCGTGTGCCGGCCGACCAGATCCGGCGCGTGGGCCGAGCGAGCCAGGGCGTGCGCACGATGCGGGTCGAGGACGGCGCCACGTGTGTGGCCCTCGCCCCGGTGATCACGCAGATGGACGAGGACGAGGAGTAGGTGTCCTGAGGGGCCGGGGCGGCAGGGTCGCCCCAGCCCTCCAGGTCAGCCGCAGGCCGCGGCCAGGTAGACGTAGGGATCGACGGCGCCGCCGTTGCCGGGATGCCACTCGAAGTGATCGTGCGGCGCGGTCGCGTTCCCGGTAGATCCCACGTAGCCCACCACGGTGCCCGCGGTCACGGGTCCCAGGCGCCCGTAGGCCGAAAGGTGCGCGTTGTACACGTGGCCTCCGGCGCCGTACACGCTCACCGAGGGCCCGCCCAGCTCGCTGGTCGTGGCCACCGCTGTGCCGTCGAACGGCGCCACGATCGGGGCGCCTGTCGGGGCCGATATGTCGTCGCCCATGTGTACGTGCCGAGGGGTCCCCGGCATCTCGCGGATGATGCCGAAGTTGTCCGCGATCGAGATGGGTCCAGAGACCGGGCACACCTTGAACACGCCGTATGTGTCGAGCCATTGGGCCAATCCATCGCGGCGCGCGCGCAGCGCGCCGACCCGGTTCCCGACCTGGCGGATCAGGTCACGCTCCTGGGCGGCGAGCACCTCGATCAACCCGAGCTGGCGCTCGCGGAACTTCCGATAGCGGCCCTGGTCGCCCACACCGCCCACGCCGGGAGCGTTGGCGATGCGCGCTCGCGTGAACCCGACCCGCTGATGGATCGCGAGTCGCGCTTCACGGCGCCGCTCGTGGATCTGCTCGATCTTCACGCGGAGGTCGCGACGGAGCGCGACCGCCTCGTCGACCGTCGAGGCGGCGTTCGCGCCGACCGCGATCCAGCCCACGGTCAAGGTTCCTGCCACCACCAGCGCTATCGCGCGACGAAGCCCCGTCCCACGCATCGGATGCGTTCGACCCCCTCATCTCGGTTCCCGACTCAGATCCCGACGTGCAGGGCAGGTATCGGCCGAACGGCCCTCATAACTTGAGTCAGCGGGTGAGACGAGCTAGTCATCTGTGACCGGTTACCCTGGCGGCCCCACCCGGCCCCTGACGCATGTGATGATGCGTCGATGGAAGTGGTCGGCGCCGTGACGCTCGTCACGAGTGGAGCCCTGGTCGTCGCGGTGGCGGTGGCCTGGGCGCGGATCCCGAGGGCCCTCGGGGATGCCCTAGTCGCCTGCGGAGGCGCCGGGCTCGCGATCGGTGGCCTGCTCGTGCTCGGCGGCGCGGCCACCTCGGCCTGGATCATCGCGCCCCCAGTGGTGGCGGTCCTGTCGGTGGTCCACGTCCGCCTGCTCGTGGCCCCCGGCGGGCCGATGCGCATCTAGTTCGAGGATCCGGGTGCTTGCCCCGGGCAGGGCGTACCCTTACAACTCTTGCGAAGGAGATGGCGCACACGATCGAGGATCAACAGGACGACGCCCCTGAGGGGATGCGGCCGGCGAAGGCTGCGAGCGAGGCTGCCACGAAAGCGCCGGCTTCGGTGACCCCCGAGCCCGTCCCGGTCGGTATCGATGATCAGGATCTGAGGCGGGGCGGCGCGGAGCCTCAGCCCGCATCCCCATCGACCGCCCCCCGGCGAAGGTCCCTTCGGCCGGTCCGCCACGGGGCCCGCCGCACACGGGTCGTCGTTCGGCGAGTGGGGCCGTTCTCCGTCTTGAAGTTCTCGCTGATCTTCTACTTCTGCGTGATGCTGATCGTGTTCTTCGCGCTGGCGATCATCTACGCGGTGCTCTCGGCCGCGGGGGCGATGGAGGAGATCGGGAAGCTCCTCGGGTACTTCTTCGGGACGGGTGAAACGGGGACCCGCGATCCCGAGCCGATCGCGATCAACGGGGGAGTGCTGTTCACATGGCTGTTCTTCGGCGGCCTCGTGTTCACCGTGGTCTGGTCGCTGATCAACGTCTTCGTCGCCTTCCTGTACAACCTGATCAGCGACATCGTCGGCGGGATCGACGTCACCCTCGCCGAGAAGCCCCCGCGCTGACCGCGCCCCCTCCGCTCGATTGACGCGGTTTCGGACCGCGGGCTACGCTGGGCGACGGGCTTGACGTCCCGGCACGTGGGGCCTGTAGCTCAGCCCGGTTAGAGCGCTTCCCTGATAAGGAAGAGGTCGATGGTTCAAGTCCATCCAGGCCCACTCCCGGAAGGAGGGCACCTCCATGGCAGATGACACCACCGAGGCGACCGAGGAGAAGAAGGGCGGCTTCTTCAGGAAGCTGCTGAAGATCGCGTTCGTGGCGGCGATCGTCGCGGGCATCGCCCAGATCGTGAAGCGCCGGCGCGGCCAGGACCTCGACGACGTCGAGTGGCAGGAACTGCCGCCCCCCGCCGGCGGGTAACTCTCACGGTTCGTCACGTCCCGAAGGGCCCGCGCGCAGCGCGGGCCCTTCGGCGTCTCCCGCTAGACTGCCGCGCGATGAGGAGTGAGGCATGGGACCTGGCGCACGCCGCCGCCGAGACCGCTGGGG
>Ga0315273_10001251_pt1 | contig 28628 bp, 33 predicted proteins | sample YL17G02_0_MG_FD_205753 | JGI IMG/M metagenome (GOLD analysis project Ga0315273, IMG submission 205753) | Sediment microbial communities from Yellowstone Lake, YNP, Wyoming, USA - YL17G02_0 | ecosystem: Environmental > Aquatic > Freshwater > Lake > Sediment | place: USA: Wyoming | collected... | reverse complement strand
AATCGGATGATGAAAGGCAGGCAATTCTTATGCAGTTTCAGGATTTTTTGAATTCCTTGGATTTTCTGGTTCAAATCGTGGTTCAGTCAAGAAAACTTGATATCAGGCCATATATCGCTTTGTTAGAGAGCCGGTATAAGGAACAAACAAATGATTTGATGAAAATGCAGATTGAGCAATATATTGCGTTTATAAAAAGCTTTACTGAATCGACAAATATCATGACCAAAAATTTTTTTATCATTGTGCCTTATGACGCAGCCATAATTTCTTCAAAGGGCGGCTTCTTGTCCGGTCTGAGCCTGGGCGGCAAAAAGCAAGGTCAGGATGAAGAAGCCAAAAAAACCAAAGAGGAAAATTTTGAAGAAAGAAAAAACCAATTGGAGCAGAGAATGGGAGTAGTTGAACAAGGGCTGGTGCGTTGCGGAGTGAGAGTGGCTAAACTTGGCACCGACGAGGTGGTTGAATTATTTTACAAGACCTTCAATCCGGGCGAATCGGAGAAACCCATCAAAATCAACTAGGTATGTTTGATTTTTTTAAAAAAAAGAAAGAAGAAGAAAGCCTTACGGCGGTTTCTATCCTGCCAAAATCAATTACTGAGAGCTCCGAGCTAGAGCTTCGTGACATTTTGGCGCCAAGCGCTCTCAAGGTAAATGCCAAAGAGCTCAACCTGGGAGAGAAGATGGTCAGGAGTTTCTTTGTCATATCATATCCAAGATTTGTCTCCGAGGATTGGTTCTCGCCCATTATAAATATGGACAAAATGTTTGATGTTTCCATTTTTATTCATCCTCTGGAGACAGCAAAAATACTTCGGGGCTTCCAGAAAAAAGTAGCGGAAGTCCAGAGCCAGATCAGGTCAAGGGAAGAAAAGGGTCTGGTGCGGGATCCAAAGCTCGATACTGCTTATCAAGATTTGGAAAATTTGCGCGATGAGCTGCAGCAGGCGCAGGAGAAAATGTTTGAGGTTGGCCTTTATATTTCGGTCTATGCCAATGACAGCGAAGAGCTGGGCAAGGCTGAATCGGAAATAAAATCAATTCTTGAATCAAAATTGGTCTATGTTAAGCCGGCTCTTTTCCAGCAGGAACAGGGGTTCAGAAGCATTCTGCCGACAGCCAATGACGAGCTTTCCGTCCATTCAAAAATAAATTCCTCGCCCCTTTCCAGCCTCTTTCCTTTTATTTCTTTTGACCTCACATCAGACAAGGGAATTTTGTACGGCATCAACCGCCATAATTCTTCTCTGATTTTGTTTGACAGATTTTCTCTGGAAAACTACAACTCGGTTACGTTTGCAAAATCCGGCGCCGGCAAATCTTTTAATATAAAGCTTGAAATCCTCAGGACTCTTATGTTTGATACTGAAGTCATCGTGATAGACCCGGAAAATGAATACCAGCATATGGCAGAGGCGGTGGGAGGCAGGTATTTCAGCATTTCGTTAAACTCCGACCACCACATAAATCCGTTCGAACTTCCTGTCCCGGCAGAAGATGAGTCTTCCGTAAGCGTATTGCGAAGCCAGATAATAAATTTGGTGGGGCTTTTCCGCCTTATGATGGGCGGGCTCTCGGCTGAGGAAGACGCCATCATTGACAGAGCCATCACTGAAACTTACGCTTTGAAAGATATCACGGCAGATTCGGATTTCAAAAATGTAGAGCCGCCCCTTCTCTCAGATTTCGAAATGGTGCTCACCGGGATGGAAGGGGGAGAGTCTCTGGCCCAGAGATTATCAAAATATACCAAAGGTACTTGGTCAAACTTTATAAACAGACCGTCAAATATAGATATAAACAAGAAATTCATAGTCTTTTCCATAAGGGACATGGAGGACGAATTAAAACCGGTAGCTATGTATATCGTCACTCACTATATATGGAATGCTATAAGGCGGGAACTGAAGAAAAGGCTCCTTGTTATAGATGAGGCCTGGTGGATGATGAAATCCGAAGATACAGCTTCTTTTCTTCTTTCTCTGGCAAAAAGAGGCAGGAAGTATTATTTAGGGCTCGCCACTATTACTCAGGATGTTGACGACTTTCTAAAGTCTCCATACGGCACACCCATTGTCAGCAACTCGAGCATTCAGATATTGCTCAAACAATCACCTACGGTTATTGACCGCCTTCAGCAGGTTTTCAACCTGACTGACGAAGAAAAATATTTGCTTCTGGAATCAGGGCTGGGCGAGGGTATCTTTTTTGCCGGCCTCAAGCATGTGGCTATAAAGGTGATTGCGTCATATACGGAGGAACAAATTATCACCTCCGACCCATCCCAGATTTTAGCTATGAGGAAAAAAGAAAAGGAGTCAAACCAGCCAGCTGAGGAGGAAAATAAAACATGAGTGAAGCCCCCCAAAATCAGACCGCCCCCAAAACCCCATTAGGAAGGTCGGTAAGGGCGTTTTCACAGCAACAGCCTGAGAAAAAAGAGAGGATACCGACATGGATGGCTGTTTGTATGATAATCGTTGCCTTGTGCGTTGATGGCGCACAAGTTCTTTTGACAATTCTTGTTGTGGGGGTGGTGCTTGGACCGGTTTTATCAGTTGCAGCTTATGTCGCTTTTGGAATATGGTTCATGATGCTGGGCGTGTCTTTTACCGGTTTCAAAAAAATAGGGACTGCGGGAGGGTCCGTTTTGTTAGAATCCGTTTTAAGTTTCTTGCCTGCTTTTACTTTGGCTGTAGCGGTATTTATTCTCATGACAATGGCGGAAGACAAGGGAGGAATGCTGGGAAAAGTCGCCGGTATGGCTCAAGGGAAAATGACTGGGATTGTGCAAGGGGCGCAACCAGCTGGCTTTGCCAGACAAGATGGAGGTATAAAGAGATTCCAGCCAAAAATATCAGGCCCAAACAAAACAGAATCAAAACCCGTTCAAAAGACATCACCAGAACCGATACCCGACAATGTAAAACAGTTTCCTCCACAGACGGCTCCTCAAATTGCTTCTGTCTCTAGCCATGCAGTATATAAACAACCTGACTGGATGCGAGATAAAAGTGTTGATGAGGCAATGAAATTTAGAAAACAAAGAGCCGACGTCGCAGATAGACTTGGTATGAGTAAAGAGCAGTCCGCCAAACATATTCTCGACGCAGAAAACAAAGACTACACCAGACGAAGAGCGGCCTGAATTTACACTATGTCATTTGAGGCTGGGTTTTCTTTTTGTCTAAACGCTTCGCCCCATTTGTACGGTTCCTGACAATTTGGGCATTTGTTTCCTTCCTGTATTTCAGCCACATCTATTGGTAATCTGGAATTAACACTCATCACTTCCAGTATTTCGTGTTTTGTTCCGCATTTGGGGCACACGTATTCTCTTTTTATTACTCTTGTCATATAAATAAATATTACTAATAGGATTAAGATTCAATCAAAGAAACCGCGATATTTTGAATTTTTGTAAGAACATCGCCAAAAATCTTGTCGGCAAATTCAACTTTTCGGCTTTTCCAGTCAATTGTTTTAAGTTGATGAACCAAAGCGACTCCTGACACATTTGGGGTATCAATTTTAATCTCTGTCCCATAGCCTCTTGCTCTAGAAGTTATAGGAACCGCAAACATCACTCCGCTTTTGGAATTAAAATTTTTTGAAGTTAAAACCAGCCCGGGTCTTCTACCTTTTTGTTCGTGACCCTTCGCTGGAGAAAATGAAAGCCACACCAAATCGCCCCTTTCAGGAATATATTTTTGTTTTTCTACCATGCTTCTTTGCCCATTGGTGGGTAATTCCAAAACTCTTTTTCTTTCCCATTAAACCCCTTAATCAGATCTCTCATACTGAAGCGATTTTTGGGTTTTCCTTCTTCTGAACACTTCAAAACAAACCTGTCATATTTTTGGGCTTTGTTTTTCAAAATATCATATTCTTTTTTAGATAAATTTATGACTGTCATAGCCATATTATATCACAAATGGGGGGCTTGGGAAGAGGCCAGTTTCATTATTTCATCTTTCACTTTCTCAGGATGGGGAACTTGGGAGAAATTAAATCTTTCCTCCGTGCCGGCTGTTTGAACATGTAAATCGCCAAATTTTAAAAATGTTTGTATAACTCCTCTGGTCTGAACGGAGATATCCTGGATTCTGCTCATGTGCAGTTCAGAAATCGTCCTGCTAAAAAATCCGTGCTGGGCGCTGTCTATAATACGGCGGTCAGTGACAATCCAGACATCCAAAGTATACATGGTGAGAGTGTAGAAAGCAGTTGACCAGATGAACAGACACCAAATACTGAAAACAAATAAGAAAAGGGACAGGATGTTGTGCGCAGACAAGAAAGGTAAAAACACTGCCCCGGCAATTGCCGGTATCAAAAAAAGAAAGGCAAGGAAAATCAGTTGAATGATTATAAAAAAGGGGTGGCGGCGAAGAAGCAAAATGACTCTCTCGCCATTCTCTTCGCCATCAAAAGAGTTGGTTGACTTTGTGAAAATTGAGAGTAGCGATTTCATTTTTGATATACGAAGTTAAAAGCGCTGTTGTCCAACTTTTCAAACTGATTCTTCAGAGAGTTAATATCTAAATTAGATAGGAAAACGACGCTTATAAAAAAGAGAGCGACCGAGCCCAGAAGAAAAACCACGGCAAATTTTTTTGGCTGGGTGCCGACGCCAAATCTGGCCAAATGATAAATAATTATGAAATTAAATACCCAATACCCAAGAAGTGCGAGAAGGGCAATGAGAGAAAAAATGAGCTTGGTGGAAACAAAATCCATATGCTTATAGTATACAATATTATCAACAACCGGTGAATAATGTGCGGGGAAAATGATATAATACGAAGGATGCTAAACAGATTTGTAATAATTTTGGTAGTGGTGAGTATCGGTGTAATGGTTTTGCCCGGTGTTTCTTGCGCTCAGATGAACCTCCCGAAAGTTGACGTCCCTTATGCTCTTTCCAACGAGCTAGGGATTGGGTTCATCCCAAATTATCCCAGACCAAATGAAACGGTCTTTGTAAATCTTGAACTTTACACAGCTGATTTAAATTCGGCAGACATCACTTGGTACCAAAACGGCAAAGCAGTCTTGAGCGGCAAAGGAGAAACAAGGTATTCCTTCAAAGCCGGTCCCGTCGGAGAGGAAACCAAAATAGAAATTCGTATAAGGCTTCTGGACGGCACTTCTTTTTCAAAATCTTTTTCACTGACCCCAGCCAGCGTTGATATCGTCTGGGAAGCATATTCTTATGTTCCTCCGTTTTATAAAGGCAAGGCTCTGCACCCAAAGCAAGGGGTCTTGAAACTTGTAGCTATGCCTGAGTTTGTCAAAAACAGCAAGAGAGTATCTCCGGAAAATTTGATTTACACATGGTCAAATGCCGTCAAATCATACCAAGACCAGTCCGGCTACGGCAAAAGGACACTCACCCTAGACGGGTCGCTCTTGGGCAGAACAGAAAGCATAAAAGTCCTGGTAACCGATCCTGTAAATAATCTGGTAGCCCAGGGTTTTATCGACATTTCCCCGGTTGACCCGCAAATAGTTTTTTATGAAAGTAATCCGTATTACGGGTATATATTTGACTCTGCCATTGTTGATACCTTCGATTTGAAGACTGAGGAGGCGCAGATTTTAGCCACTCCATATTATCTCACAATGGAGAAGGATGGTTTAATAAAATATGAGTGGCGCTTAAACAGCCAGATAATACCAAATCTCTCTGGCTCAAGGACAGCCACGTTTAAAAGACCAGAAAAGGAAACAGGGAAATCATCCGTATCCCTGCGAATAGAAAACGCCAACCGGATTTTGCAGCAGGCCGATAGCAGTTTAACAATGACTTTTGAGGAATAAAATGACAAAGAAAATAATTTTAAAAATAGGAATTTTGTTGATACTGGTAATAATCGTTCTGCCAGCAATACAAGCGTTAGCCGCTGATCCAATAAAAGACTACACTCTTTTGGCCCCATTGGGAGATTTGGACTCCGTTCCCTCAACCAAACCTTGGGAGAGATACCTGCCTTTTGTGTTCGATTTGTTGATAGGCCTTTCAGCAGCATTTGCTGTAGTGATGATTGTTATAGGGGGTTTTCAATATATGACAACAGATGCTATACAGGCAAAAAGTGCGGGCAAAGAAAGAATAAAGAATGCAGTTCTTGGTTTAGTTTTGGTTATTTCCGCCTGGCTTATTTTAAACGAAATTAATCCGGAGCTTTTAACACTGAAATTGGATATAACACCAGCTCCAACAGCTAGTCCGACAACAGGAGGGAGTTCGGGAGGAACTCCATCAGGGGGAAGAGCGGCAACGGGTGACGATCTTTTGACTGGAGCCAGTTTACAGGCTGACGCAGATATTAGAGATAACTTGGGCAACATATCAGTAAACAATCCTCCTTGCACAGCCGCAAGAACATCTTCTTGCACCAATCTCAACGGGTTACCATCAACATTGATTTCGTCTTTACAACTCCTCCAGACATCGTGTTCGTATTCGGTGGGAACTTCTTGTACGGTTCAGATTACAGGAGGAACAGAAACATCTTTACATAGCCCGGGGACAGCACATAAACCCGGAAATTCTGTGGTTGACTTGTCCAGTAGCGCGACTCTAAACAGCTATCTCGGGAAACCAAGTCCTAAAAGCGGAGATACAGTCACAATGAACGGTTTGACATTTAAATTTGAGGTCGCTGGGCAGGGAGGGTATTCTACAGGTGACCATTGGCATGTAACAAAATAAAATGACAAGAAAAATAATTCTAAAAATTGGAGTGCTGATGATACTGGCGGTAATTCTTTTGCCTGGTTTGCAAGCGTTGGCAACGGACCAATATGTATTTTTGGCCCCATTGGGGGACAAGACCTCTGTCTCTACAAATAAGCCCTGGGAGGAATATCTCCCCTTTGCGTTTAATCTGTTGATAGGCCTTTCAGCGGCATTTGCGGTAGTGATGATTGTTATAGGCGGTTTTCAATATATGACAACAGATGCTATACAGGCGAAAAGTGCGGGCAAGGAGAGAATAAAAAATGCCGTTCTTGGTCTGGTTTTGGTTATTTCCGCCTGGCTTATTTTAAACGAAATTAATCCGGAGCTCCTAAAGCTGAAGCTGGATATAACACCAGCTCCAACAGCTAGTCCGACAACGGGAGGAGCATCGGGAAGTTGGTAAATAAAAAATGACAAAAAAAATATTATTGATAATAGGGATACTCGCAGTCATAGGTGTAGCGGTATTTTTGATTTTTAATTCAAAGCCTCAGGCAGAGGGGGAGAGCAGGGTGGGATTTTCTATAAGAGATTATCTGCCCTTTGGCGGAAGTGAAGATTCTGGGGCAACAGCTCCTGTGAGCAACGAAGAGAAGGAGGGGCCGACGGTTGTGTCCACAAACCAGCCGGTGCCCAGACTCAGAAAAATATCGAGTGAGCCAGTAGCCGGAGCTATTATTTTCAATATGAGTTCTACAAGCTTGGTAAGATTTGTGGAAAAAGGAACAGGGAATGTTTACGAAGCCAAATCTGATACTGTCGCAATCCAGAGGCTCACCAATACTACTATTCCCAAAATAATAAGGGCCCTCTGGCTGCCGGACGGTTCTGCTTTTTTGGCTCAAACACTAATTCCGGAAAGTGAAATAATAGAAACCAATTTTGTAAAATTAAGCAAAAGTATTGCCAGCACTACAGACGAAACCCTGACCCCATTCAGCACAACCATAGGAAAATTACCGACAGGCATAAAAGAAATAACGATAAAACCGGACGGCTCCAAGATTTTCTACTATATCGCAGGCGGTTTATCAAAATGGTTTATCTCAAATCCTGACGGCACAAACAGCAGCCAGATAATGACCCACCCGTTGACAGAGTGGGTGCCAAAATGGGTTTCCGGTAATATAGTGATAATGCAAACCAAAGGAAGTTCAGAGAGTATTGGTTATATTTATTCTTTCGATGTTTCAAGCAAGGTCTTTAAAAAAATCGGTTTCGGAGTTTCCGGCATTTCATCTAATCCGAACGCTGACGGATCCCTGAATTTAATATCCAGTGGCAGCCCATCACCGGATCTTTTTGTTGTCAGCAATAAAAACGCTTCTTCAACAAAGACAATGGTCAGCACTTTGGCGGAAAAATGCGTGTGGCTAAAGGAAAAAAGCCCTTCTATTTACTGTGCCATACCAAATCAAATGCCTGGAGGCAATTATCCCGACGTTTGGTATAAGGGGCTTATTTCAACAGAAGACTTCATAGAAAAAATCGATTTGGGTAATGCCATGCTTTCGGATGTAGCCGACCTCTCCTCTTTGTCCGACCAAAAAATTGATGTGGTTGATATGAGTATTTCTCCTGATGAAACTCACCTCATTTTCCGAAATAAAATAGACGGTTATTTGTGGATGCTCCGGATCGAGGAATAAAAAATTATCTTGCGGTTAAAGTTTCTTTGGCCATCTGTTTTCTCACATAGACATCCTGAGCGATGCCGATAAGGTTGCTGACAAACCAGTACAGGGCAACAATGGCCGATATTTTCCAGGAGATAAAAAAGACAATAACAGGCATAGTGTATTTCATTTGCTTGGCCATTATTTTCGAGAAATCTTCCCTGCCCGCCGCAGCTTTAGCGAAGGCTGGTTTACCCTGATCGTTTTTGGTTGATTTGGAAGCCAAGTGCATCTGCCAAAAACTTGTTATGGCGGCAAGAAACGCCAGAACCACACTTTTTTGGGACACGTCTATGAACCCCAGAAAATTCATGGACACCGAGTCGGGCGCCTTTATGAAGGAATAGAGGAGGGTGGTGTCAATCGCAGGAAGGCCTGATTTAAAAAATATGTAATATAGGGAAAATATTATGGGTATCTGGATGATAACGGTCAAAATACTGGAAAAAGGGTTGATCTTGTTGGTTTTATAGAATTCCATTGTTTTGACCGCTTGCTCCTGTTTGTCCTTGTATTTTTCTTTTATTGAGGAGAGCTCTCCCTCTTTTTCTTTCATTCTGGCTTGGGTAACGGTAGATTTCTTGGCAAGAGGATAAAGAATTACTTTTACCAAAACCGTTAAAATAACGGCAGCCAAACCGGCGTCAATCCAGCTTACATTTAAGATGAGAACCAAAATGTTATAAAGGGGCACGTAAATTATTGTTTTAAAGAAAGCTATCATCTATTTCGTTTTTATTATGTTAATTTCGATTCTCTTAGAATTGATTCTATATTTTTGGCAATTTCTTCGTTATTTTTTGGTACCACTCTGAAGGAAAAAAAGATAAGGGCTTTTGGTTTTATTCCGGAAAGGTGTTTTTCTAACATCCTGTAGCCGGCGCGCCTTATCCTGTTTCGCACTACCGCGCTTTTGGATACTTTCTTGGAAACAGAGAAACAGAAGCGGCTGTTTGTCTTGTTTCCATAAGCAAACTTTAAGAAAAAAAGGTTATTTCTGAACACTTTGTTCCCATTTGACAACAGCGGGAACATTTTTCTCGGAATTCTTTTGTTTTTAGAAAGCATTAGAAATTAAGCTGATATTTTCTTACGGCCCTTGCGACGGCGGCTTTGAAGAACCTTTGAACCACCGGTGCTTTTACTGCGTTTTAAAAATCCGTGGGTTTTGGCTCTTTTTCTTTTTTTGGGCTGATAAGTCGTTGACATTCTGTTATAAATTAGCTCCTAAAAATTGTAAACTTCGTATTCACAGATTATAAACATATTTGACGATAAATACAAGTTCCCCAAACTTGATTTGAATATATAATAACAGGCATGGACACCAAAGAACTCTGGGACAGTGTTTTATCGGAAATAGAGTCCCTCGTCTCCAAAGCAAACTTCGCGACATGGTTTAAAGACACCAAAATCTCCGGTTTTGATGGTGGGGTAATTTATTTGAGTGTTCCGAACACCTTTGTTCAAGAGTGGTTGTTGAAGAAATTCCACCAGCTCATATTAAAACTTCTGAGACAGTCCTCCGAATCAATACACGCCCTTGAATATGTGATAAAAGAGGAAAGCAAGCAAAAAAACCAATACATTCCGGCAAAAACCCCCTCTCTGACCAAAGAACTGCCCTTATCGGAATATTGTGTTAACAAAGACGATAACTTGAATCCGAGGTATACTTTCGAATCTTTTGTAGTCGGGCCATTTAATGAACTGGCTTACGCGGCGGCCCAAGCGGTTATAAAAAATTTTGGGATAGCCTATAATCCCTTTTTTGTGTACGGAAACACCGGTCACGGCAAGACGCACCTGATACAGGCCATTGGCAACGCGGTTAAGGCTGCAGATCCGTCAAAGAAGATATATTATTTTGCCTCTGAAAAGTTTATTAACGATTACGTGAATTCGGTCCAAATAAACAAAGTGGACCAATTTAAAGAGAAGTACAGAAAATACGACATGCTCATAATGGATGATGTCCAGTTTCTTTCCGGCAAAGAAAAGACCCAGGAGGAGCTGTTCCATCTTTTTAATTTGATGAAGGAAAACAACAGGCATATTGTTTTTTCCTGCGACAAACATCCGAATTTTGTGACCGGCCTTGAAGACAGGTTGAAATCCAGATTTGCCGCCGGCATGGTAATTGATATCCCCGCTCCAGACCATGAATCAAGGGTAGCTATAATAAAATCGAAGTGCGCCAGCATAAGTCTATTTATAGACGGGGAAATTATTGATTATTTGGCCGATTCAATAAGGGGGAATATAAGGGACTTGGAGGGGGTCATAAATCTCATAGTCTGCCAGACGGAGATAAAAAACAAGGTTTTGACCCTGAATGAGATTAAGGATTTGGTCAAAAACAGCATAAAACAGAGGAAACTCCTTTCTTATAAAGAGGTGGTTAAAATAATAGCTGACTTTTATAAAATCGAGGAGGAATCAATATACGAGAAAACAAGAAAAAAGGAGGTTATAAAACCCAGGCAGATAATAATGTATATTTTGAGAGAAGATTTCAGCATATCTTACCCGTCAATAGGGGAGAAACTGGGTGGCAGAGACCATACAACCGTCATACATTCTTATGAGAAAATAAAAAATGAAGTTAAAAGCGATATGCTGTTGTTAAAAGAAATACAGGAGATAAGATCCATTATTGGTTGATTGGTTGTTGATTACATGTTCATTGTCTGTGAAGTTTCTGTTGTTAAAAAATGAATTAAATGAAATTTAAAAAATAATGATCTGGTTATAAATAGTTATAAACAGAAATTAAAAATTAAAAACAAATCGGGCGTTTGGAATGAAAGATAAAATGAATAGTCCACCAATCCACAGTTATAATGTCTTAAAATAAATTTATGAAACTAGAATGCGACAAATCAAGAATAGAATCTGTTATTCAGAAAACATCAAGGCTTGCAAATCGGCACCTAACCCTCCCCGTTCTTTCCTGTGTTTACTTGGATGTCCAAAGTGACAACAGGCTTATTGTAAAATCTACAAACCTGGACATTGGTGTGGAGATCGAATTAAAGGTCAAAACTATAGAAAAAGGAACACTGGCTGTTCCGGCCAATATTTTACTCGGGGTGCTTTCTTCAATAAAAGAAAACAGCTTAACTTTTGAAACGAAAGAGAATAATTTGAAAATATTTTCAAACAAAAATTCGGCGGTTATAAAGTGCATGTCACACGAAGATTTTCCTAGCATTCCCAGACTGAAAGACTCCAAGTCAATAAAAATAAACTGCCGTGACCTCGTTTTCGGATTCAGGTCTGTTTGGTACAGCGCTTCAAATTCAAACATTAAGCCGGAGCTCTCGAGTGTTTATGTATATAAAGGAGAAAGCGGTTTGGTTTTTGTCTCCACCGACTCCTTTCGTTTGGCGGAGAAAAAAGTTAACACCAAAGTTCCCAGTGATTTTCCCCAGACTCTTATACCATACAGAAATGTCTCAGAAATAATAAAACTGTTTGAGGATTATACTGGTGAAACAGATATCATTTTTGAAAAGAACCAGGCTGCTTTTGTTGCTGAAAATATGTATATAGTGTCGAGGATTATAGACGGCTCTTTTCCTGATTATAAGCAGATAATTCCAAAAACATTTGCCACCTCCGCCACTATTTTGAAAGATGATTTGTTAAATTCAATAAAAACATCAAACATTTTTTCCGATTCTTTAAATCAGGTTAAATTGGGAGTCAGCATCAAAAATAAACTTCTTAATATAGAATCAAAAAATAACGATATAGGCGAATACAAAGAATCCATAAATGCGTCTGTTTCTGGAGACGATATAGAACTCAATTTCAACAGCAAGTACATAATTGATTGTATACAATCAATCCCCTCCGACAGCTTGGTTTTAAATTTTGGAGGAGTGGGCAAGCCTTTGGCCATAAGCGGCGCCTCGGATAAAAGTTTTCTTTACATTGTAATGCCGATGAACAGATAAAATGTATAACATAGCGGGATTTTTACAGAAATTTTTAAATCTGGAAAAAGACAACAACACCAAATTGTCTATAATTTTGGATGTTACAAAACAAGTCACCGGGCTGGAGCTGTCAAAAGAGATGTTGGAAATAAATGGGGATAATCTGAAAATAAACTGCAATCCAGTTTTTCGAAATGAAATTTTTATGCACTGCTCCCAAATCGAAGACGGCCTAAAATCCAAAAAAATCTTTTTAAAGATTGTTTAATCTATTTTGAACGGCAAATCATTGCTGAGACCGCGCTCTTGCGCCCAGAGACGGACGCCGTATTCCCAGCGTTCAAATTGGGGGTCAGAGTTGGGATCGCTCGGATATTCTCCTCTAGGGTCGTCTTTGTTTACCCAATTCAAAATAGAATGAACACCGCCAGTAACAATTTTTTGTTCTGGGGTTGATGTCGCCCAAATACCCCCCCACCAGATTCCCTGCAAAACAGGTTTTAACTGCAACCCGTCCTCCATCAAGGGTTCTTCAAATTGTTCTTCCGGAAGTTGAAGCAAAGCCCTATCCATAAAAGCTCTCCACAAAGGAGCCACGATAAAACCAGCCACCTTTTTCTCCATTGGGGTATTATTGTTGTTGCCAGCCCAGGCACCGACGGCGATACTTGGAGTGTAACCCATTATCCACGCGTCCCGATAATCATTGGTGGTTCCTGTTTTCACAGCCACGTCCTTGTTTGGAAAATACAGAGCCGATGTTTGTCCAAAAGATGGCGCTCTGGCGTCATTATCGGAAAGGATGCTGGAAATTTTCAATGCAATTTCTCTGTCCAGCACCTGTGTCGGTTTCGGATCGTGTTTTTCCAAAACTTCTCCACTCTTATTTTTTATTTCAATTACCGGGGTGATGTTTGTTTTTACTCCATCATTTGCAAAAACACCGTAAGCGCCCGTGAGTTCAAGGGGGGTGACTTCGCCGCCTCCCAAAACAAGAGTCAGCCCGTAATCTCCTTTGTTAGTCAGGGATTCTATGCCCATATCCCTGGCAAGCCTAATGGATTCGCTCAGACCGGCCAAATACAGAACTTTTACAGACGGCACATTTATAGATTGGGCCAGAGCGCTTCGGAACGTGACAGGTCCCCTAAACACGGTATCGTAATTATCTGGGGAATAACATCCGTTTCCGGTGGTTAAGTTGTTTGGAGCGCAGGAAGAGGAGAACTGAGTTTTCAGGTCAAAAACAACAGTTTCCGGAGTGTATCCTTTTATGAAGGCTTCGGAGTAAACGAACGGCTTGATGGTTGAACCCGGCTGTCTTTTGGCGGTAGTTACATTGAAAGCCCCATCAATCTCCTGGTCAAAATAATCTCTTGAACCAATCATCGTCAGTATTTCTCCTGTTCTCGGGTCTGTCGCCACTATGGCTGCGTTTTCCGCATTGAATTTTTTCTTATTCTCCAGGGCGTAATCGTGGACTATATTTTCTCCTATGGTTTGTAGATTGTAATTCAGGGAAGTAATTACACGCAGACCGCCTCCTGTTATGGCTTCTTCGCCATATTTTTTCCTGATGTAGTCAAGAACATAAAAAACAAAATAAGGCGCTTTAATGCTGGAATCACCTTTGGCTATAAAGGCGACTTTTTCTGCTGTGGCAGCATTGTATTCTTCTTCGGTAATAAAACTATTGCTCAGCATCTCCTTCAGAACCAGATTTTTTCTTGCTTCAAGCCTGTCTTTGTTTGGGCCGTATGGAGAATAAAATGTCGGCGCTTTTGGCAGAGCGGCCAGATAAGCGGCCTCAGCCAGCGTTACCTCGCTTGATTTTTTGCCGAAAAAAGCCTCACTCGCCTCCTCCACCCCGTAAATATTGCCCCCATAAGGAATCTCATTCAGATACATTGAAAGTATTTCGTCTTTCGGAATCATCTGTTCGAGTTTTACCGCCAGCACTAATTCCTTTAATTTTCTGGAAATGTCTTTGTTGTTTGTGAGAATTGAGTTTTTGACTACCTGCTGGGTTATGGTTGAACCACCCTGGCTCCAGTTGAGGGTCATAATATTCACCAAAACAGCCCTTAACATCGCTGTCGGTTTTATGCCCCGATGCTGGTAGAATTCCCTGTCTTCTATGGCAATGGTAGCGTTTTTTATATTTCTGGATATTTCTTCTATAGGCACAATGCTTCTCCTGACGTTGCCGCCCGTATCGTAAAGAAGAATTTCTCCTGTTCTGTCATATATTTTGGTTGATTCGCTTACTCTCCTTTCCCTGATTGACTCTAAGGTCGGCACCTTAAATGTGCTTATCCAAAAAAGGATTATTGCTCCTGTTATCAAGATAACCGACAGTAAGAACATCAAAATTGTTTTTTTCATATCCCTATATATTATGCCAAAAATTGAAATTGTGGTAGCATTTTTGTATGTTTGGTGTTTCTAAACCAAAAATAATAGTTGATGAAAAAAAGATAGACGAAGTTCTTACTCGCGGCGTGGAGGAGGTAGTTGATGGGGAACAGTTGAGAAAAAAACTGAAAAGCGGAAAACAACTGCGCATTAAGTTGGGGATTGATCCAACAAGCCCGAACATTCATATAGGCAGAACCATTCCTTTGCTTAAACTTAGAGATTTTCAAAATCTTGGCCACAAGATCGTCCTGATCATAGGCGATTTCACCGGACTTATTGGTGACACTTCGGATAAGGATAGCGAACGCCCAATGCTTCCTGAAGAAGTAATTAAAGAAAATCTTAGGAATTACGTAAAACAAGCTGAAAAAGTTATCGACATGAAAAAATGCGAGATCCATTACAATAGCGAATGGCTTGGTAAATTAAATTATTACGAAATAGGTCGACAGGCGGACATTTTTTCCTTGAGTGATTTTATCTCGAGAGAGAATATTAAAAAGAGATTAGATGATGGCAAGCGGGTATCGCTACGGGAACTGATGTATCCCCTTATGCAGGGCTATGATTCGGTGGCCATAAAATCGGACGTCGAACTTGGTGGCACTGACCAGAGATTTAATTTACTCGCAGGGCGGGATTTGCAGCGGTCTTACGGTCAAAAGCCGCAGGATATTTTGACTAACCCGCTTATAGAGGGTTTGGATGGCAGGAAGATGAGTTCCAGTTGGGGGAATGTTATAAATCTTTTTGACTCACCCAATGATATGTATGGCAAGGTTATGTCTCTAAAAGATGAACTGATTGTCAAATATTTTACACTAACCACTAGATTAGAAATAGAAAAAATAGAAGAATACAAAAAAGATTTAGAGAGCGGAGAAAATCCTAAAAATATAAAAATGAAGCTTGCCAAAGAAATTGTGAAAATGTATCACGGGGAAAAATCTGCGGAAGAGGCAGAGAAATCTTTTGAAGACACTTTCAGTAAGGGAGAATTCCCAAACAATGCGCAAATTATAATTGCAAAAAAAGGAGATAAACTTGTTGATGTATTTACGAAAAATAAAATCGTGGAATCAAAATCAGAATTTCGCCGCCTTTTAGAGGCCGGCGCCATCTCCGATTACCCCGATAAAAAGATAAATGACCCCAATGAAGTAGTAGGGGAGGATGAAAGAAAAATAAAGACAGGCAAAAAGACCTTTGTTATTTTGAGACCAGAATAAATTCAAATTTGAAATTTCTCAGTAATCCTCTTCGTCTTCTTCCGACTCTTCGGAATCATCACTGTCCCCGATTCCTTCTTCTGCATCTGTCTCTCCCTCATCCATCAGGGGGTCCCTTTTTTTAAGCACTTCACCGTCAAAATCTTCATCGTCTCTTAAAGTATCATCGTCGTTCATAAAGATTTATTTTTATTTGTAACTTATACTTTTTATCACACTGGGGTGTTTTTGCAATATTTTAAACGAGGATATCTGTGGATAAGCCCCCACACTCATTTTAATAACATTGTCTTAAACAACCGCGCGAAGCGCATTATTAAAATGAGTGTGGGGGTAAAGAAATAGCGGAGCAAGTGAGGGCTGTGGCTATGGCATCGTATTCATCGTCGTGCCTTTTTTGTCCGCCAGCCGGTGGATTAAGTTTTACCAATTTTTTTACCATGCAGACGACCTGCTTTTTATCGCTTTTGCCGTAGCCGGTGACGGCGAGTTTAATCTGGTTTGGATTATATTCACAAATCAAGATCCCTTTTCTGGCGGCTTCCAGAAGTATCACACCGCGGGCTTCTGCTACCTGCAGGGCTGTTTTTTTATTTTTGCTCCAGAGCAGAGTTTCCACCGCCATTTTTTTTGGTCTGTATTTTTCAATTATTTTCCGCACTTTCTCTCCTATAAGAAAAATTCTTTTTGCATGGAGAAGCTTCCCGTCTGTCTCAAAACATTCCGAATAAATCAATTTCTCACCCCCGTTATTCTTTTCAATTACAGCGATACCAACCCTTCCGTATCCGGGGTCAATACCAAGAATCTTAATATTTTTTGAAAACATATGTTTATAGTGTACGAAAATTTTTTGCTAAAAATTTTCTCCGTGCTCGGCTCAGTCAGCCTCGCAAGCCACTCCAAACACATATTTTCAAAAAATTATTCTGCATTTGTGAAAACTTCTTGAACTTCGTCATTTTCTTCAAGTTCTTCTATTAAAATATCCAGCTTCTGCCCATCCTCTCCGGATACTGACATTGTATTTTTAGGCAACCATTCGCTACTGCCAACCTTCTTTTCAAATGCCCAAGTTGCAGAGCCTGGTGCGGCTAGCTCGAATCCATTTTTTGAAAGGATATGTTTTACCTCTTGCGCTGCCTTATTCCTGTTCTCTGTTAAAGCTTCAATAATCAGGGCGCAACCGCCGGGTCCGTAAGCTTCATATGTTATCTGCTCCATTTCATTTCCTTCTCCGCCTACGCCTTTTTTCACAGCTCTCTCAATATTATCGCTTGGCACGTTGGCCTCTTTCGCCTTTTCAATAGCAGCGCGGAGGGAGGGGGAGTTAACATCCCCCTTGCATTTTTTTGATTCAACAGCAATAAACCTCACGAGCTTTCCAAATATTTTGGATTTCTGCGCATCCGTTACCGCCTTTTTATTTTTTATTTTCGACCACTTATTATGTCCGGACATACTGAAAGAATATAGAATTATAAATTAAGAATCAAGCAAATAAAGGAGCAAAATAGGGAGGGCTGGAAACGCAGAGTGGCTTCCGGCCTTATCTTTCGGGACTTCCCTTCACCTTCATTTTTGTCTCCTTCGTGAGTTTTAGCGTGATGAAACGACTGATGGTTCACGGATGCTTTTTAGCCACCGTACGATTCTCTTGAACCTTTTAGTGGAAAAGAAAACGTCCGGTTTTTGGTCGCGAATGCTGTAAATTATCTCAAGAGTATTGTCAGCCGCTGTGACTCTTTCCCTGGGACTGAGGTTTTTTCCTCCAACACCCTCAAGCTTTTGCTTGATATCGCGGATTTGCAAGCCTACAAGATGCTCTGCCGAAAGCTCGCTCAAAGTAATCACCTCCTTTCTGAGACAAAATTAATTAAAGCCCCGAACATCTATCAGCAGTATAGACAGAAAGAATCATTAAATCAATGTTTTGCATATGAACACTTAAATATTGCAAAATTATCCAACAAGGATAGTATTTCAGTATTATAATTAACTTAAAATATATGGGAATGGATTCAGCACCACAAATGCCAGCACAAGAATTGGGCAATGAATTACAAACTATCACAGAAACTTTACGAAATAAAGGTATAGATCCAGAAAAAGCAGCAGAATCACTCTCTCAATTTTTAGAGGCACAAAAACAATTTGGGGAAGCGATAAAGAGATATAATGAGGCCGCAAACACACTCGCCACATCTATGGGTATTGAAATAGAAGAAGGTCAAAAAGCCAAATTCCCAGAAAACATGAGAATACCCGATCAGGATATAAGAAAATATCTTCGTCTTTCCAGAGAAACTGACAAAATAGCAGCCTCTCTTGATAGTGCGGGATTATGAACGAAATATCATCGGTATAACAGTTATATTTTCACAGCAATTTTTCCTGTTTCTCTTCGGGAAAATCTAGACCGAGGTGATTGTAGGCGTGTTTTGTAAGTATTCGGCCGCGGGGGGTGCGTTCCAGGAAGCCGATTTGCAAAAGATAGGGCTCATTGAACTCTTCAATGGTTGCCTCCTCTTCTGCGAGAGAAGCAGCCAAAGTATTAAGACCTACCGGCCCACCACTGAATTTCTTGGCGATAGTTTGGAGGAGCGCTCTGTCGGAAGCGTTCAGACCGGCTCTGTCCACGCCCAAGAGATTGAACGCTTCATCAACTACATTTTCATCAACATCTTTTTTTTGGATTTGGGCGTAATCTCTGGCTCTCTTCAAAAGATAGTTGGCCGTTCTTGGAGTAAACCGGCTTCTTTCTGCTATGGCTTCTGCCGCTGTCTTGGATAAAGAGACCCCTAAAATATTTGCCGAGCGTTTAATTATTTTTATTATTTCTTCGGGGTTGTAAAACTCAAGGCGAAAAACTCCTCCCGAAAACCTTGAACGCAAAGGGGAAGAAAGCATAGCCACCCTAGTTGTTGCTCCTATCAAAGTAAAGGCGGGGAGTTCCAATTGGATTGTCCGTGCCGAAGGCCCTTTGCCTATGATTATATCCAGAGATCTCGATTCCATGGCCGGGTAGAGCACTTCCTCTATGGCTTTGTTCAACCTGTGTATTTCATCTATGAAGAGAATATCTCCCGGGGAAAGATTTGTCAGTATTGAAGCAAGGTCGCCGACTTTTTCAATTGCCGGTCCGGAAGTGGAACGCATCTGGCTCGCCGTTTCTTTGGCTATGAGATGCGCCAGAGTTGTTTTACCAAGACCTGGCGGACCGTAAAACAGCAGGTGTTCCGGCGGATGGTTGCGCTCTTTGGCGGCGTCCAGAAGAATTCGAAGGTTTCTTTTAATGTTTTCTTGGCCTATATACTCTTCCCATTTGGAAGGCCGTAGTGTTTGGTCTAAAAAATCGAAATCTTTATGTTCACTGTCGTCTTTACTTGACTTTTTATTACTTATTGACATATTTTATGATGTATGATATACTGTGTTCGAATTTGAAATTATCGGTGTTTTGATATAGGGTTTTCGTTTGTACACAAGGTTGGAGGTACGAATCTCTAAGCGGCGGTCCCGCAAGGGATTTTGACATTAAATCAAGGAAAAGCCGGTGCCATCTTTCGGGAGGGCTCGCTAGCTTTCTCCTCAGAATAATGTTTTGCTTTCGGTTTAAACATTGAAAGCGCCGCTTAGAGATTTGTATCCCTAACAACTCATTCCTAAAGTCCATTATTCACAAAACCAAACCATCAGCAATTTGTTTTGTGCATAACTCCGCTTTCATTCTTCCAAATCAATCACTCGACTCAATTCATCAAGAGAAGTGATACCCTGAAGTATTTTAATAATGCCGTCTTGCTTCATGTTCAAAATATCCTGACTCTCAGCTGCTTTGTTTATTTCCCTTTCGCTGGGATTTTCTCTGACGATAGCTTCTATATTCTCGTCTGTAAGTATGGCCTCGTAAATGCCTGTCCTGCCCTTAAATCCGGTGAAGTTGCAATCGATGCAGCCAACCGCTTCATAAACATTTTCAAAATTTAATCCCTCCAAATACTTTTTGTCCGAAATACTGTCGACAACATCTTTTATAAGCTTACTCTCGGTCTCTCCTAAGACCGATTTTTTCTTGCATTTGTTGCAGAGTCTTCGAAGAAGCCTCTGGGCCATGGCAATATTTATGGCTGAAGTAATGACTTTTGGATTAACTCCTAAATCGATAAGCCTGGGGAAAGTGCCGGCCGCGTTGTTGGTATGCAGGGTGGAGAAAACAAGATGCCCGGTAAGCGCCGAGTTTATGGCAATTTCGGCTGTTTCTTCATCGCGGATCTCGCCGACCATTATCACATCGGGGTCCTGGCGCAGAGCGCTCCGCAGTCCTTCCAGAAAAGTATAGCCTTTTTCCTCGTTAGTTTGTGTCTGTACTACGCCTTTCAGATGATATTCAATCGGATTTTCAATGGTAATTATTTTTATTTCCGGCGTGTGTATTTTTTTTAGAAAGGCGTAAAGAGTGGTAGTTTTTCCGCTTCCTGTGGGACCGGTATTCAGGAGCATGCCGTTTGGTTTTTTGAGTTCCCGCGTTATTATCTCAAGCAGCTTGTCATTGATGCCAAGCTCTTCGAGGGGCACCGAAATGGCGTCCGGATTGAGGACTCGTAGAACTACCGATTCTCCGTAACCGCCGGGCAAAAGTGAGGTACGAATCTCAATCTCTGTCTCGTTCAGTTTTATACTAAACCGGCCGTCCTGGGCTTTACCTTTGATGTTTAATTTCAAATTAGAAATAAGCTTTATGCGGGAAAGCAAAAGCCCGTATGTGTTATAGTCCAGATTTAAAATATCATTCAAAACTCCGTCCAACCTGTAGCGAAGCCTGACCGAAGCCTCTTCTGGCTCAATATGGATGTCGGAAGCATTTATGGAAATAGCTCCGGCCAGTATTATTTCCAATATTCTCGAAATGCGGTAGCTTTTCTTTTGGGCCAGGATGGTTTCAATGGATTTTTTTATATCCTCGGCGCTCTTTACGCTTTTTACCAGGTCCTGAATTTCTTCACTGGCGATGTCCAACGCCCCGCCCTTGGTTTCCATTGAGTATGAAAGATCTTTATAGCGGTCCCAGACTTTTTCCAAACTTTGACGTGAAGACATATAAAGGGAAGGGGAATACCCCCTATCCTTTAAGTTTTCAATTACGGCGATAGTTTTTTCATTGTTTGGGGAAACGATTGCCAGCGAAACTTTTTTGTTGATTATATTAAAAGAAGCCACCTCTGCGCCCCTGGCATCTGCTTCTTTTACGACGCGCAGGGCGTCAATATTTATAGGGCTGACACTGAGGTCAATGTAAGGCAAACCGTATTTTTTTGACATCACTTGCGCCAAACTTTCCTCTTCCTGCTCGCGAAGCTCTTCAAGTTTTTGCTTTTGCTTGTCCTCGTCAAATTGAATGGTCATATTTTTATTATATCAAAATCGAGCCCGAAATAACGAAATAATAGGGTATTGACTTTTAACTCTCAATTTGCTATAATACAAGATGGGTACAGATAAGCTATTTTATCTAACAGAATCTGAGGAGGTTCTATGAAAAAAGCATTGATTTTTGTCGTTTGGGCCTTGTTTTTTGTTTCTGGTTGCGGCCGAAAAATCGTCTACGTTCCGGTCTCCGCGGGCACAATGCCTCAGGAAATTAGGACGGCCGGCGGAGCCGAAACAACCGCTCAGGAGACCAGGGATGCTGAGAAGCGTGCCAGGGTCAACCAGCGATGGGCGGAAAAACAGATACAGTACAAGCTTAGGCTTGGGCTGTCCTGCCCCGTTGGAGGATACGAGGCGGTTGAAATTCACAACCGCTTGGGAGATCAGGCGAATTATCTTGGCTCCGCTTACGCGGCCAAGACGATTTTCGCCCATCCGGTTTACGTTCTTTTGGCGACGAACGCCGAACCGGAGCCGGTTGACCTGCTGGACACACAGGGCACCGTTGTCAAAAACATGTGCCCGGGAGGATCTATTATGCTCGCTAAGAGCATACCTCCTTTCAGTCCCGGATACGTTCGCATCTTTTGGGTTGCGAATGGTATCAATGCCCAGGGGCAGATTGGGCAAGACACCAGTCCTGCCGCCACCGTTTATAACAACAGTTGGCGAATGAGGCAGGATGCCAACTGGGTTATCCAACTGAGGAACCGGACGGGAGGGTTTTTCAAGAAAAAATAAACTCCTGTTCTCCATGTTGACCGCCGGACGCTCTCCCAAGAGCCCCGGCGGTATTTTGTTTTTATGATAGTATCAATATATGGATTTTATATCTGAAAGTGTAGCGGAAACATCTAAAATTGCGTCTGATTTTGCAAAAGGTTTAAGCCCTAGTGCCAATTCAGCAACAATTGTTGGACTTTACGGGGAATTGGGGAGTGGAAAAACTACTTTTATGAAATATTTGGCTGAAAGTTTTGGCGTCAAAGAAATAATTCAAAGCCCCACTTTTGTTATTGAAAAAATTTACGAACTTACCGGCCAGCCGTTTCAGCATCTTATACATATTGACACTTACAGAATAGAAAAAGACGGAGAGATGTTAAATCTAGGATGGCTGGAAATTATCACTGACCCCAAAAATTTGATTTGCGTAGAATGGGCAGACAGAATTGCTAAAATTATGCCGAAGCATATTATGATAAAATTCGAACATTTCAGAGAAAACGAGAGAAAGATCACAATAAATTAAAATATGGATGAGGATTTTGATAAGTGGAATGTAAAGAAAAAAGCTCTTTCGAAAAGAGACAGAGTTTATTTCCAGAAAGGAGAAATTTGGATTACTTCTATAGGGAAAAATGTCGGTGACGAAGAAGACGGGAAACATTCTGATTATGAAAGGCCTGTTTTGATAGTAAGAAAATTTAACAACAATATATTTTTTGGAGTTCCTCTAACAACAAATAAAAACAAAGAAGGCAAATATTATCACAAATTGATTTCTTTTTCTGGGTCGGTTTTGATTTTGTCCCAAACCAGACTTTTTGATGCAAAAAGATTGTTAAGATTTATAGGTAAAATAAATAATGACGAACTCAAAGAAATAAAGTTAAAGATAGGAAGTATTATATAGACGAAATCCCCCTTACGGGGGACTCCTCAGGGCTTCCGACGAGGGAAGCATTTACAGAAAAAAGTATAGCAAAATGAAAGAAAATGTCAAGTCGAATTGTTAATAAAAAAGACTACAATAAACAACGTGGAAGGACCAATAAAAAATGAAGAAAAAAAGCCGGAAGAAACTTCCAAATCCCAACCACTAAGTCCGGAGGTTTTGGAAAAGGTGATGGAAAAAGTTTGTGATATAAATGGGAAAAATGTTGGTGTTAATGTTGCGTTTGCAAATGACGCCTCTTGGCCGCTTCTCCCAAACATTTCTCCAGAGGGTGAAGATAAAATGAAATCTATACTGGAGAATGGTCTACTTGGTAGATCTAGGGATGAAGTATTTAAGACGGTTAGTTTGAAGGACAAACAAGAATGGGCTAGAGAAGCAAGACAACATAACAGAGACAAATCTTGTGATAGTCATCCGAATGTTTATTTCATATTGCCAGACATAAGCGACAAAATTAAAGATGCAGAGCCAATGCCATTAAAAGACAACATCTACCTGAAAAGATTTGGCGGTATTGCATTGATTTTTGATACATCCACACTGCATTTTAAGCCGCACGGTGATTACTTTTTAAACAAGAATGAGTATCACATCAAAGACTATACCTGGGACACCGTTACTTACAATGAGGATACTGGTCCTTGGCAGTTTATTACAAAAGCCAGAATTTCACCAAAAAAGTTCAAGGGACTTGTGGTGCTTCCCTCGAAGTCAAACACAGTCCAAGAAATTGAGGGAGATTATATTGCAGACATATCAGCGGAGGCATTATCGAGAAGTCTTGAAAAGATAATTGAAATTCAAAAATCTGTAAATATTGAGCACCAGAATCTTCTGGTACCAATCTACGATGTTGGTGGTAATATGTTGTGGCCCAAACAAATGAGTTATGAGGAGGTTAAAAAGTTTGTGGAGGAAAGAGACAAAGAAAAAAATGAAAAAGGAGAATAAAAAAAATGATGAGAAAAACCCCACTTCGCTAAAACTACGTGGGGCAAGGGAAAAATTAGTATTGCTTGATGCGCATGCCATAATTCACAGGGCGTATCATGCCTTGCCTGATTTTGCTACAAGCAAAGGAGAGCCAACGGGGGCGCTTTATGGATTGGTGCTTATGATTTTGAAAATTGCTTCCGACCTCAAACCGGACTATTTAGTGGCTTGCTATGACCTGCCAAAGCCGACATACAGGCACGAAGTTTACGAGGGGTACAAAGCCGGCAGAGCCAAGACCGACGATGACCTGAAAATTCAGCTTGAAAAATCAAAGCAAATTTGCGAAGCGCTGAATATTCCCATTTACTCTAAAGAGGGTTTTGAGGCAGACGATATGCTCGGCACTATTGTTGAAAAAATGCACCACCCTTCGAATACCTCAGGGCAAGTAATGGATATAGTTATTGCTTCCGGAGATATGGATACGCTCCAGCTCGTAGATAATGCGGACAAAAATAATGGGAGTGTCAGGGTTTATACTTTAAAAAAGGGGATCAAAGATACAATTTTATATGATGAAGAAGCAGTTAAGGAAAGATTTGGATTTGAACCAAAGCTTCTGGCTGATTTCAAAGGATTGCGGGGCGACCCGTCGGACAATATTATCGGTATTGCCGGTGTGGGGGAGAAAAGCGCTACAGATTTAATAAAGAAGTTTGGAGGCATTGAAGATATTTATAAAGCTCTCAAAAAAAATCCTAAAAAACTTGAGGAGGCTGGAATTAGGAAGGGAATAATAGAACTGCTTAAAAATGGCGAAGAAGAAGCAAAATTCTCCAAAATGCTAGCAACCATAAGGAAAGACGCGCCGATTGATTTCAATTTGCCGGATAAAAAATGGAAAGAGGGTTTGGATTTAAAAAAGGCGGAAGCGCTTTTTGGTGAATTGGAGTTTAGAACTATGGGGGCGAGATTGAAAACTGTTTTAGAAAGTTCTCAAAATCAGAATGAAAATTTTGATCGCTCCTCCCTAAAGGGTTCCCACGCGACTCAAAATTTTCATTCTGATTCTTCGTCTGGCGAAAAAGACTTTTCTCCAGAGAACTTCCCTGCTGACTCGGAGCTAGAGGAGGCCAAAATAGCTCTCTGGGTGGTTGATTCAAACATTACAGACCCGAGTTTGGAGGATATTTTAAATTTTGCCAAGACCGATTCATTTGAAAAAGCCAGAGAAATTATTTTTGCCGAGCTTAAAAAAGGGGAGAGCGAATTTATTTTTGAAGAAATAGAGAAACCGCTAATCCCGGTAATCAAAAAAATGGAAAAACACGGGGTTTTGATAGATTCTAAATTTTTACAGAAACTGAATAAAGATTATTCAAAAACTCTTGGAGAGATAAAAAAGAAAATATGGAAAGAGGCAGGGACAGAGTTCAATATTTCTTCTCCCAAACAATTGGCTGAGATCCTTTTTGATAAACTCGGTCTCTCTGTAAAATACCAAAAGAAAACAAGCACAGGGGCTAAATCAACCAGAGAATCTGAACTTCAAAAAATGAAAGATTTGCATCCTATTATTCCTCTCATTCTCGAATACAGGGAACTTTCGAAACTTGTTTCTACCTATATAGAGCCCATTCCCAAAATGGTTGATGAAAATGACAGGCTACATACGAGATTTATCCAAACCGGCACGACCACGGGCAGAATGGCCTCTGCTAACCCCAATTTACAAAACATTCCCACAAGTTCAGAAAACGGAAAAGTCATCAGAAAAGCTTTTCTGGCGCCACCCGGCTTCAAACTGGTAGCCTTTGACTATTCCCAGATAGAACTTCGGATTGCCGCCTTTTTATCCGGCGATGAGAAGTTTATTAAAATTTTCAAATCAGGAGAAGATGTGCACGAAAGCGTTGCCTCGTACGTTTTCAATGTGTCCAAAGAGGAGGTAAACAAAGAGATGCGCCGCAAGGCGAAGGTAATCAATTTCGGCATTCTCTACGGCATGGGAGTAAATGCTCTGACCCAGAATCTCAGTTCCGACAGAAAAACTGCTCAGGAATTTTACAATACTTATTTTGAAAAATTTCACGGCCTGGCCGAATATCTGGATAAAACAAAAGAAAATGCGAGCAAACTGGGATATACCAAAACATTTTTTGGCAGACGGAGATATTTTGAAGGCTTGAAATCAAAAATCCCTTACATTCGGGCAGGAGCAGAGAGAATGGCCATAAATGCTCCCACACAAGGTACATCAGCAGATATTATAAAAATTGCCATGAGAAGAGTCGATGATTTTATCAAGGAAAATAATTTAGACAAAAAAGTTTGTCCGATACTTCAGATTCACGACGAGCTCATTTATGAAATAGAAGAAAGTTTGGTAGAAGAAATATCGCCCAAAATAAAAAAAATAATGCAGGATGTTATTCCGCCGGAAAAAATCGGAGGCGTGCCTATAATTGCCAATTTTGCCTCGGGTTCAAATTGGGGAGAAATGAGATGAAAAACAAAAACTTATTCGGAGAATATGAGGAAATTTTGGAGGAATCGGAAGAAATTTCTGGTATGGAGAGCAAGGAGAAAAAAGCATTTGGCTACAACCCCTTTTCTTTACAGGATGCAGTAGGGGAGAAGAACGTGAAAAAAACCTGGATTGAATATGAAAAATTAAGATTTGCCGGCATAGAGGCGGAAGAACTTGTTTATAAAATTGTAAGCAAAACGAGAGATATGCTCGCCATAAGCGAAGGGGCAAGCAAAGAGGATTTAAACGTGAAGGACCGCACGTACAACGAATCAAAAAAAGATACTAAAAATTGGAAGGAAGAAGACTTAAAAAACTTTTACACTAAATTAACGGAAATATATCACCGCTCTAGAATGGAAAGCAACGAGGAACTGGATATAGCTTTGGAGAAAATATTGCTTAGTATCTGAGTTTTGATGTAACCCAATTAAGGTTTATATTTTTTACGTTTTTGTGAATTAACTTATAGCCGGTTATGGCAACTCTGATGAGAAAGCCGGCTATCATAATTTGTATAAACCAACTGGTGTCTCGAACGGCAACTACCAAAAAATTGAAGGCGCCGGGAAAGTTGTCCTTTGGAAGGTTGTTTAGAACATCATGAAGGGATACGAATGTAAAAACTACCGCTACAAACAATGCAAACATAAAATAATCAGGGTACTCTCTAAAAGTATTCTTGGTATATTCAAAATAGATACGGGCCATTATTCTTCTCTTTAGACTGTTATTCATAATTGTTAAATTGTTCATAAATTTGCATAAATATCTTTTTCGACCGGTGAACCCTGACTCTGGCAGTACTGCTTTTTATATTCAGTATTTTGGCAATTTCTTTGAATGATTTCCCCAGGATATACCGTAAGTTTATTATTTCTGCTGTAGCGCCTCCTATCTTATCAAGCACAAACTGCACATAATTTTTATTGCCGCTTTCAAGAACTTCTTTGCTATCCGAACTTGGCGTTACAGCCTCCATCTCTTCGGTAAGAGTGACAGTGGATTTCTTATATTTATTTATCTGGTCAGCCAGGCAATTTTTCAGTATTGCATTGGCCCATGGCCTAAAGCTGCCTCCGTTCTGGGGGAACTTTTTGCCATATTTGTAGATTCTTATGAATGCCTCCTGGACGGCATCTTCAGCGTCGTCCCTGGACCTGAGAGTTTTTTGGGCTGCCCCCATAAAACGCTTGTAATGGCGGTCAAACAGCTCGCCAAAACGGGAAGGCCTCCTATATGAAGACTTGAGTATTTCCTCGTCACTCATATCTTTAGTACGACTACCACTTCCCCCAAAATGTTACATCGTAACTTTAGATGGCAATTATAGGTCATTAGCGGTGTATTAGCAATAAAGCAAAGCTATGCAAAAACAAGATCCAAAAATATCTCCAAGTGTTCGCCTTTCCAGGGCTCCGCCCTGCGGGGCGGATACAAACAAAAACAACACAATTTAATATGAAAGCTCCGCGCCATTATAATATCAAAACGCGCGGGGCTTTCGTTATGGTTAGTTTTGTCGTCACGAGTAAATTTGTCCGCCCAGTAGGAATCGAACCTACGACCATTTGCTTAAAAGGCAACTGCTCTACCGACTGAGCTATGGGCGGATTGCTAAAACACTAGAAAATATAACACAAAATTTTAGAGCGGTAAATCGATAGCAAAAGCGCCGGCACCGGAGAGAAGAAGGGAAAGAGTAATGGCAAGAAGCATAATATAGAAAACAAAATTTCTTTTTAAAATTGTTGGATCTTTATATTCAACATAAGCCTCGGCAAAAGTGAGGAGAGCTAAAATCAAAGCGGCGATTTGGGTATAGAATCCCAAAATTAGTGAAATGCCGCTGATAATTTCAATTGCTCCGAATATCTTGACCGCTAATTTTGGGTTCGAGATATTGAGGGTTGAAAGGGAGATAATCCACCTCTCTTTTTCGTTTTTGAAGGCCAAAACACCCAAGTTCATAAATATAAGCCCGGCTACCACACGCAAAATAAAAGGCGCCAGAAGCGAATATACAAGCAGGTC
>Ga0315273_10001249_pt1 | contig 28668 bp, 26 predicted proteins | sample YL17G02_0_MG_FD_205753 | JGI IMG/M metagenome (GOLD analysis project Ga0315273, IMG submission 205753) | Sediment microbial communities from Yellowstone Lake, YNP, Wyoming, USA - YL17G02_0 | ecosystem: Environmental > Aquatic > Freshwater > Lake > Sediment | place: USA: Wyoming | collected... | reverse complement strand
GAGATCTCCGACCTGGCCGACCACTCCGACAAGACCGGGATGCGGATCCAGGTCGAGCTCAAGCGCGACGCGGTGCCCCAGGTGGCGCTGAACAAGCTCTTCAAGCACACCGGGCTCCAGTCGACCTTCGGCTACAACGCGGTCGCGCTCGTGGGCGGCGTGCCGCGCACGCTGTCGCTGCTCCAGCTCGTCCGCCACTACCTCGACTACCAGCGCGAGGTCGTCACGCGCCGCTCCCAGTACGAGCTGCGCAAGGCCGAGGAGCGCGCGCACATCCTGCGCGGCTACCTGATCGCGCTCGACTCGCTCGACGAGGTGATCGCCCTGATCCGCGGCGCGGCCGACACCGACGAGGCGCGCGAGGGCCTGATGAGCCGCTTCGAGCTGAGTGAGGTCCAGGCCCAGGCGATCCTCGACCTCCGCCTCGCGCGCCTGACCGGCCTCGCGCGCAAGGAGATCGAGGACGAGCACGCGGCCCTCGAGGAGCGGATCGCCGAGCTGCGGACGATCCTCGGCGACGAGACCCGCGTCGACCTGCTGATCCGCGAGGAGCTGCTCGAGCTGAAGCAGGTCCACGCGCGCACCGACGACCGGCGCACCGAGATCGTCGCCGCCGAGGAGGAGCTCGAGCTCGAGGACATGATCGCGGAGGAGGACATGGTGATCGCGATCACCCGCTCCGGCTACATCAAGCGGCTGCCGGTCACCGCCTACCGCGAGCAGCGGCGCGGCGGCGTCGGCGTGATGGGCATGGACCTCAAGGACGAGGACTACATCGAGCACCTCTTCGTCGCCTCGACCCACGACTACCTGCTCTTCTTCACCTCCGTCGGCAAGGTCTACCGCCTCAAGGTGCACGAGCTGCCGCTCGGCTCCCGCCAGTCGAAGGGCCGCGCGATCGTCAACCTGCTGCCGTTTCGCCAGGACGAGCAGATCCGCGCGGTGATCCAGACGCGCGACTACAAGGACGCCGAGTACCTCGTCTTCGGCACCAAGCGCGGCGTCGTGAAGAAGTCGCGCTTCCTCGACTACAACACGCCCCTCAAGGCGGACGGGATCATCGCGATCAAGCTCCGCGAGGGCGACGAGCTGATCGGCGTGCGCCACTCGTCGGGCGACAACGACGTGCTGATGGTCTCGCGCAAGGGCCAGGCGGTGCGCTTCCACGAGAGCGCGCTCCGCGCGACCGGGCGCGCGACCGAGGGCGTCAAGGGGATGACCCTCCGGGCGGGCGACGAGGTGATCGAGCTCAACGTCGCCGAGGACGACGCGGACCTGCTCGTCGTGACCGAGAACGGCTACGGCAAGCGCACCCGCATCTCCGAGTACCGGCTCACGGGCCGCGGCGGCCTCGGCGTCAAGACGGTGAAACTGACGGAGGCCCGCGGCCAGCTCGTCGGCGCGAGGGTCGTGCGCGACGGCTACCAGGTGATGCTGATCTCGACCGGCGGCACCGTGATCCGGATGCCGGTCGACGGGCTCCGCCGCATGGGCCGCGCGACCCAGGGCGTGATCGTGATGCGGCTCCGCGGCGACGAGCGGGTCTCGAGCCTCGCCCCGGTCGTCGAGCCCGAGGAGCCCGAGGAGCCCGAGGAGCCCGGAGAGCCGACCGCCGACGCCGAGCCTGCCGCCGAGTTCGACGAGCCCGATGCGGACGAGGACGAGGACGAGGACGAAGAGCCGGTCGAGGACGACGACGCGGACGCAGACGAGGAGTAGCGCCGCCGCCCTTCCCAAACGCGTCGCGCGGCGATATACCTGCGTCCGCCGCGGCGACCACCCGCGTTGAGAAGAGGGCGACTATGGCTATCACCCGACAAGCGGATCTGCTGGAACCCATAAACCTCGCCGAGCATCTCGACAAGCTCGAGCTCTATCTCGGCCAGGTCTGTCAGATCGCGGGCATCTCGAAGATGCAGCTCGACTACTGGACGAACAAGGCGCAGATCCCTACGAAGGGCAAGAAGCAGCGGATCTACGACGTCGACGCGCTCGAGACGGTGATGCTGATCAAGCAGGCGAAGGACAAGGGCCTGAACCTCGGCGCGGCGATCGACGCGGCGCGGAAGTTCCGCGAGCTGGAGCGCGCCCGAACCTACTAGGCGCCCCGGAGCGCGGCCGCCGCGTCGTCGGGCTGTAGCGAATTGAGGTAGATGCCCGCGCCGAGCTCCAGCCCGGCGAGCACCGTCAGTCGCGGCACGAGCTCGAGGTGCCAGTGCCCGTCGCCGCCCGCGAGGGGAGCGGTGTGGAGCCACGCGTTGAGGGGAACCGGGCCGCCCTCGGCCGCGTGCAGGCGCCGGATCGCGTCGCCCAGCAGTGCGAGGGCCTCGCCGAGCCGGCCGCTCGTGAAGCCGTCGGGCTCGTGGTCGCGCGGGGCGAGGAGGAGCTCGTACGGAAGCCGGCCGGCCGGGTGCGCCATCACGACGAGCCCGTCCCGCTCGGCGACCACGTGTTCCCCGCCCGCGACGAGCTCGCAGACGCCGCAGTCGCCGGCGCGGGTGCGCTCGCTCGCGACGGCGGGCGGGACCTCTCGAAACCAGGCGAGCTGGGTGTGCGCGTGAGGAAGGCTCGCGCCGGCGTCCCGCCCCTCGTTGAGCAGCGCCTGCACGTAGCCGAAGCCCTCGGCCCGCGCCGCCTCGGCCCGCGCCCGCCAGGCCTGCGCGATCAGGGCGGCCTCGGTGTGATCCAGCTCCGCGAGCGAGCGCGCGTGCCGGGGCACGGAGACGACCACCTCCTGCCGCTCGAGCGCCGGGTAGAGGTTCGGCACCACGCGCACCGACCAGCCCGGCGTGTCGGGCAGCCGCCCCTCGGGCGCGACCGCGAAGCTCTCGGGCGGGGTGCGATCCTCGCGGCCCTCGCAGAAGGGGCAGCGCTCGAGCTCGTCGGCCGACGGCGGCTCGACCGTGGCGCGCCCGGCGCCGGGCCGGCGCGCGCGGCCAGGAGCGATCACGACCGTGCGACCCGAGATCGGGTCGCGGCGGAACGCACTACTCAGCCTCGCGCTCCAGCTTCTTGAGGAACGGCTTGAGGATGTCGATCGGCGTCGGGAAGAGGACGATCGTTGAGTTCGAGGCGCCGACCTCGAGCAGCGTCTGCAGGTACCGGAGCTGCAGGGCGACCGGGTGCTCCTCGATCACGAGCGCGGCGTCCTTGAGGCGCTCCGCGGCCTGGAACTCACCCTCGGCGTTGATCACCTTCGCGCGCCGCTCGCGCTCGGCCTCGGCCTGGCGGGCCATCGCGCGCTGCATCCCGCTCGGGATCTCGACGTCCTTGACCTCGACGATCGAGACCTTGATCCCCCAGGGCGCCGTCTGCTCGTCGATGATCTCCTGCAGGATCGCGTTGATCTTCTCGCGCTCGGAGAGCAGCTCGTCGAGCGAGTGCTTCCCGAGCGTCGAGCGCAGCGTCGTCTGCGCGATCTGGGAGGTGGCGTTGAGGTAGTTCTCGATCTGGACGACCGCGGCGGAGGGGTCGACGATGCGGAAGTAGGCGACCGCGTTGACGCGGGCGGGCACGTTGTCCTTCGTGATCACCTCCTGCGGCGGCACGTTGAGCGTGATCGTCCGCAGGTCGACCCGCACCATCCGGTCGACGATCGGGATCAGGAAGAAGAGGCCCGGCCCCTTCGGGGCGGGGAGTAGGCGCCCGAGCCGGAAGATCACCCCGCGCTCGTACTCGCGCGCGACCTTGATCGCGGCGAAGAGGAACAGGACGACGAGGAAGATGACGACTGCGGCGGCGATCAGACCGGCGAACATGACCCGATCCTACTCCCGACTGACCGTGAGCACGAGTCCGTCGCGGCCGACGACGCGGACCGCGTCGCCTTCCCGGAGCTGCTCGCCGCCGGCGACGCGTACCTGCCAGAGCTCGCCGCCCGCGAACACGAGCCCGTCGCGGCGTACCTCGCCCACCGCGCCGACGATCGTCTGCGGCCCCACGCTCGCCGGCTGCCGGCGCACCTTGACCGCCTTCGCGATCGCGATCGCCCAGAAGCCGCCGAGCAGGACCGCGATCGAGATCACGAGCGGTGCCGAGGTCTTGTAGGGCGCGGGCGCGTTGTGGAACAGGAGCAGCATTCCGGCGGCGAGGCTGACGAGGCCGGCCACCGTGAGCGCGCCGTGCGTGGTCACGTGCGCGTCGGCGATGAAGAGGAAGCAGCCGAGCAGGATCAGCAGGATCCCGCCCCAGCTGAACGGCAGCACCGAGAAGCCGAACAGGGCGATCACGAGCGCGACGGCCCCGAGCGCCCCGGGCAGCACGACGCCCGGGTGGAAGATCTCGAAGCCGATCCCGGCGATCCCGGCCAGGAAGAGCAGGGAGATCAGGTTCGGGTTGAGCAGGGTGTTCAGGAGCTTGGCGAGGAAGCCCATCGAGGTCTCGTCGACCTCGGCCCCGGCGAGGTGGAGCACATAACCCTTGGGGACGGTCTTGTACCCCTCGGCCTGGTGGAGGAGCGCCGGCAGGGTCGGCGCGATCATGTCGATCACGTTGGCCCGCAGCGCCTCCGCGGCGGTGAGGTTCGAGGCCCTCCGCACCGCCAGGTCGGCCCACGCCGCGTTGCGTCCGTGGCTCTTGGAGAGGGCGCGCAGGGAGGCGGCGGAGTCGTTGATCACCTTCCGGCGCAGGTCGCTCGACAGGTTCTGGCCGGTGCCCGTGATCGGCGTCGAGGAGCCGATGTTCGTCTGCGGCGCCATCGCAAGCAGGTCGGCGGCCTCCGAGATCCAGACCCCGGCCGAGGCGGCGCGCGCGCCCTGGGGGGAGACGTAGACGAGCACGGGGATCGGGCTCGCGAGCTCGTCCTGGACGATCTTTCGCATCGAGTCGGAGAGCCCGCCCGGGGTGTCGAGCAGGATCACCGCCGCGTCGTACCCGTCCTTGGCCGCGCGCTTCAGCTGACTCGAGAGGTAGCCCTGCGTGACCGGGTTGACCTCGGTGTCGAAGTGGATCGCGAGCACGCGCGGCGGCGCGGCGGAGGCCGGGGCGGCGAGGGCGAGCAGCGCAGCCGCTCCGGCAAGCGAGACGACGAGCCGCCGCACCAGGCGCACATTCACAACCATTCGAGCGTAGCAGGGAAGGGGAGTTGTCCCTACTCTGGAAAGGGGTCCAGTTGTGCGCACCTTCTTCCTAGCCGCCATGCTGCTGCTTGCCTCCGCCGGCGCCGCCCGCGCCGGCGAGGTGACGATCGTCGCGCGCGACGTGCCCCTGCACGGGGGCCGCTCGGTCGCGGCGGCCGCCCCGGCGCGCTTCGACCTGGTGGGCCTCCACTGGCAGGGGACCGGGACGCCGTTCTTCCGCACGCGCAGCCTCTCGGGCCGCTGGAGCGCCTGGCTCGCCGCCGACGACGACTGGGGCCGCGACGGCAGCGCCTGGCGCAAGAGCAACCCGAAATGGACGGGCGCCGCTGACGCGATCCAGTACCGCCTGCGCGGCCGGGTCGAGCGGCTCCGCACGTACTTCCTCTGGAGCCCGGTCGAGCGGATGCCGTCGCGTCGGCTCACGCTCGCGGGTGCCCCGACGATCATTCCCCGGTACTCGTGGGGCGCGGACGAGTCGATCAGGCGCGCCGCGCCGGTGTACGCGCCCGCGATCCACTTCGTGCTCGTGCACCACACGGTCAACTTGAACACCTACTCGCCCGCCGAATCGGCGGCGCTGGTGCGCGGGATCTACGTCTACCACGTGAAGGGCAACGGCTGGAACGACATCGGCTACAACTTCCTCGTCGACCGGTACGGGCAGGTGTTCGAGGGCCGCTTCGGCGGCATCGACCGGGCCGTCGTCGGCGCGCACTCGCAGGGCTTCAACAGCGGCTCGGCCGGGGTCGCCGTGATCGGCAACTACACCTCCGCGGCCATCCCGCAGGCCGCCCGCGACGCGCTCGTGAAGCTGCTCGCGTGGCGCCTCGACGTCGCGCACGTCGACCCGCTCTCCTTCGTGAACGTGCTCTCGGGCGGCAACCAGAAGTTCCCCGCCGGGATCCCCGTGAACCTGCGCGCGATCTCGGGGCACCGCGACACGTACTTCACGGAATGCCCGGGTACCGCGCTCTACGCGCAGCTTCCCTCGCTCGCGCAGGCCGTCGCCGCCTCCGGCGGGCCCAAGCTCTACGCGCCGGCCGTGCAGGGCAAGGTGGGCAGCCTGCTGCGCTTCACGGCGAGGCTTTCGGCGCCGCTGCCGTGGACGGTCGCGATCGCGGACGGGAGCGGCGTGAACGTGGCGACGGGCGGCGGGACCGGGAACGCGATCGACTGGAGCTGGGACTCGAGCGCGGCGGCTCCGGGCCGCTACGCGTGGACGATCGCAGCGGGGCCGTCGGTGCGTCCGGCGACGGGCACGTTCACGGTCAAGGGCGCTCCCGTCTCCGCGCCGGCGCTCACGGACGTGAGCGTGAGCCCGTCGGTGATCAGCCCGAACGACGACCTAATGGACGACCAGGCCACGGTCTCGTACACGCTCAACGTCGCCGCGTCGGTCACGGCGACGCTCGTGAACGCCGCCGGCGTCGCAGCCTCGACCCTCTTCACCGAGCTGAGGCCCGCCGGCAAGCAGAGCTTCGCGTTCACCGGCGACGGGATCGCGGACGGCCTGTACACGATCGCGCTCACGGCTACCCCGGCCGAGGGGCCGCCGGTGACGGTGAGCGCGCCGATCACGATCGACCGCACGCTCGCGAGCTTCGCCGTCACGCAGGCCTTCGGCCCCGCCGGGAACGGGCCGACGAAGGCGCTCACCGCCACGTTCCGGCTCGTGTACCCGGCCAACGCGACCCTGCAGATCCTCGATGCGGGCGGGACCCTCGTCGCGACGCCGTTCACGGGCCCGCTCGCGGCAGGCAACCAGACCCTCACCTGGAACGGGGCACTCCCGGACGGGCGCATCCTGGCCGACGGGAGCTACCAGGCGGCGCTGGTGCTCGCGGAGCCCACGGGCGCGGTCACCCATGCGCTCCCGTTCACCGCGGACTCGACCCCGCCGGTGCTGACGCTCGTCTCCGCCCGCGCGCTCAGGTTCCGCGTCACCGAGCCCGGCACCGTGACGCTCATCGTCCGCGGCTCGCCGTGGCGCCGCTACGTCAAGACCGTCAAGAAGGCCGGCGTCGTGTCGTTCCCGATCCCGTCGGCGCAGCCGGCGCGGTTCAGCGCGGCAGCGCAGGACGTGGCCGGAAACAAGAGCTCGGCGGTTCTCCACCTGTAGTGCCCCTCCAGGCAGTGTCCTCCGGCAACACCACCTGAAGGGGCACGCCCGAGCCGTAGACTAGGCGGGGCATGCAACCGCCTCTTCGCCGCTCCCGTCCAATCGGTCAACCGCTCCGGCCCGACCCGCCGCTGCGGTACGAAAGGCTGAGCGACCCCATTCTCGTGCGACGAGCCAAAGACGGAGACGACCAGGCCCTCGCCGCCCTCTGCGAGCGGCACGCGCCCGCGGTCGAGCGGCTCGCCCGCCAGGTGCTGCGCAACCCCGAGGATGCACGCGACGCCGCGCAGGAGTCCCTCGCGAAGCTCTGCACGCGGGTGCGCCAGTTCCGGGGGGAGTCGCAGTTCTCGACGTGGCTGCACCGTCTCGTCATCAACACGTGCCGGGACGCGGCCGCGCGGAGCGGCGCGCGCGCCTGCGAGGCGCTCCGCGAGGATCTCCGCCCCGCCGTCGACGGCGATCCGGTGCAGGCCGCCGCCGCCGCCGAGCTGCGCTCCGAGCTGGGCGCCTGTCTGGCCGGCATCTCGCCCGTGCAGGCGCGGGTGGTCGTGCTGAAGGACGCCTTCGACTTCTCGTTCGAGGAGATCTCCTCGGCCACCGCGCTTCCCGTCGGCACGGCGAAGTCCTACGCGCACCGCGGCAGAGCGCGGCTGCGCGAGTCGATCGAGCGCGGCGCGGCATGACCCCGACCGCGCCGTTCGGGCGGGCGGAGATCGAGGCGATCATCCCCCACCGCGATCCGTTCCTGCTGATCGACGAGGTGACCGAGCTCGTGCCGGGCGTCCGGGTCGCCGCCCGCAAGCACCTGACCGGCGAGGAGTGGTGGTGGCCCGGGCACTTCCCCGGGAAGCCGGTGATGCCGGGCGTGCTCACGGTCGAGGCGATCGCGCAGTGCGGCGCCGTCGCGGTGCTGGCCGAGGAGGCGAACCGCGGCAAGCTCGCGTTCTTCGCCGGAATCGACGACGTCAAGTTCAAGCGCATCGTCGAGCCGGGCGACACGCTCGAGCTCGTCTGCGAGATCGTCGCGGTGCGCGGCCCGATCGGGAAGGGCCGGGGCTCGGCTCACGTGGGCGGCGAGCTCGCCTGCTCCGGGACGCTCACCTTCTACGTCGGGGACCCGCCGTGATCGGCCTCGCCGGCCCGCACGTCTCGATCACCGGCCTCGGCTGCCACGTGCCCGAAAAGGTCGTTACGAACGACGAGCTCTCGCTCACGCTCGACACCTCGGACGAGTGGATCCGCGCCAGGACGGGGATCCGCGAGCGCCGCATTGCCTCGCGCGAGGAGGCCCTCTCGGACATCGCCATGCCGGCGTGCACCGCCGCGCTCGCGCAGGCCGGCCTGCAGGCGGCCGACCTCGACCTGCTGATCGTCGCCACCGTCACGCCGGACATGATCTTTCCGTCCACCGCGGCGCTCGTGGCCGACCGGCTCGGCGCCCGGGACGCGGCGGCCTACGACCTCTCCGCAGGCTGCACCGGCTTCATGTACGCGCTCGCGCAGGGCTACGGGATGGTCGCGGCCGGGCTCTCGCAGCGGGCGCTGATCGTCGGCGGTGACGTGCTCTCGAAGCTCCTCGACTGGAGCGACCGCTCGACCTGCGTGCTCTTCGGCGACGGCGCGGGCGCGGTCGTGCTCGAGGCGGTGGAGAGCGGCGGCTTCCTCGGCTTCGAGCTCGGGGCCGACGGCGGCGGCGGCGCGAACCTCTGGCTGCCGGGCAGCGGCTCGCGCTACTTCGAGGACCCTGACAAGCTTCTGAAGATGAACGGGCGCGAGGTGTTCAAGTTCGCGACGAGGATCCTCGTCACCTCGGCCGAGGCCGTGCTCGAGCGCTGCAGGCTCACCGCGGCCGACGTCGACGTCTACGTCCCCCACCAGGCGAACGTCCGGATCATCGACCACGCGGCGAAGAAGCTCGGCTTCCCGCCCGAGAAGGTGATCGTGAACGTGGACCGCTACGGGAACACGTCGTCCGGCTCGATCCCGCTCGCGCTGCAGGACGGAGTGGCCGACGGACGGGTCAGGCCGGGGCAGCTCGTGCTGATGACCGGGATGGGTGCAGGCCTCACGTGGGGCTCGAGTCTGATCGAATGGACGAAGGAGATGGCGGCATGAAGGGCAAGATCGCGTTCTGCTTCCCCGGCCAGGGCTCGCTCGAGGCCGGGATGGGCCGCGAGATCGCCGAGGCGGTGCCCGAGGCGATGGCGATCTTCGAGGCCGGGAGCGAGGCTTCCGGGCTCGACCTGAAGCGGCTCTGCTTCGACTCGCCGCTCGAGGATCTCGTCGACACGGAGGTGCAGCAGCCCGCGCTCGTCGCGACGAGCCTTGCGGTGCTGGCGGCCGTGCGCGCGCGCGGGATCGAGCCGGACTTCGTCGTCGGCCACTCCGTCGGGGAGTTCGCGGCGCTCGCCGCCGTGGGGGCGATCGAGACCGATGCGGCGATCGGGCTGGTGCGCGAGCGCGGGCTCGCGATGGCCGAGGCCGCTCGGCGTCACCCGGGCGCGATGGCGGCGATCCTCGGCCTCGACGACGAGGTGGTCGAGACGCTGTGCCGCAAGATCCTCGGCGTGTGGCCCGCCAACTACAACTGCCCCGGGCAGATCGTGGTCTCGGGCGAGCATCCCGCCGTGGACGAGTGCTGCTCCGAGGCCGAGTCGGCAGGAGCCCGCCGGACGATGAAGCTGAAGGTCTCCGGCGCGTTCCACAGCCCGCTCGTCGCACGGGCCGCCGACCGCCTGCGCCCCGCGGTCGAGGCGATCCACTTCAAGGAGCCGACCCATCCGTTCATGTCCACGGTGACCGCCCGCATCGAGTCGGCGCCGCGCCTCGCGACGCTCCTCGTCGACCAGCTCACCGCGCCGGTGAAGTTCACGCAGGCCGCGACCGAGCTGATCCGCGGCGGCGCGCGCACCTTCGTCGAGGTCGGCCCCGGCAACGTCCTCTCCGGGCTCGTGAAGCGGATCGACCGCAGCGTCGAGTGCGTCTCGGTGAACAATCTCGCCTCGCTCGCCAAGCTCGAGGAGTCGCTTGCCTGAATTCTGCTCCCTGGCGGGGAAGACGGCGCTCGTCACGGGGGGCTCGAGAGGGATCGGCCGGGCGATCGCAGTCGAGCTGGCGCGCGGCGGCGCGGCCGTTGTCGTCGGCTACCGTTCCGGCCGCGACGAGGCGGAGGCGGTGGCGGCGGAGATCGGCGGCCGCGCGGTCCAGGCCGACGTCTCGAGCGCCGAGGACGCGGCGCGGCTCGTCGCCGAGGCCGGCGACCTCGACATCCTCGTGAACAATGCGGGGCTCACGAGGGACGGGCTGTTGGCGAGGATGTCCGACGACGACTGGCGCACCGTGATCGAGACCAACCTCAGCTCGGTCTTCTACACGTGCCGCGCCGTCACCAGGCCGATGATGAAGAGGCGCGGCGGCTCGATCGTCAACGTCTCCTCGATCGTCGGCGTGCACGGAAACTGGGGCCAGACCAACTACGCGGCCTCGAAGGCGGGGATCATCGGCTTCACGAAGTCGCTCGCCCGCGAGCTCGGCAGCCGGAACGTGCGCGCCAACGTCGTCGCCCCCGGCTACATCCAGACCGCGCTGACCGACGTGCTGCCGGATGAGGCGCGCGAGGCGATGCTCGCCTCGACGCCGCTCGGGCGGCTCGGCGAGCCGGCCGACGTCGCCGGCGCTGTTCGCTTTCTCTGTTCCGACGAGGCCGGGTTCGTGACGGGCGAGGTCATGCTCGTCGACGGCGGGCTGGGGATGTGACGCGATGAGCGCGAACGGCAGAAAGCGGGTGGTGATCACGGGCCTCGGGGCGGTCACCTCGCTCGGCAACGACGTCGAGACGACCTGGCGGAACCTGCTCGCGGGCGAGTCGGGCGCGGGGCCGATCACGCAGTTCGACGACTCCGAGTACGAGGTCCACTTCGCATGCGAGCTGCGCGACTTCGATCCGACGACCTGGATCGAGCACAAGGCGGCCCGCAGGATGGATCGTTTCGCGCAGATGGCGATCGCGGCGGCGCGCCAGGCGGAGGCCGACTCGGGGATCGAGATCGCGAAGGAGCCCGATCGCGTCGGCGCCTCGATCGCGACCGGGATCGGAGGGCTGAAGTCGTTCCAGGACTGCTACGACGTACTCCGCGTCCGCGGCCCCGACCGGGTCAGCCCGTTCGCGATTCCCGCGATCATCCCGAACATGGGCGCCGCGCACGTCTCGATGGAGCTCGGCACCAAGGGCCCGCTCTCGTCGCAGTGCACCGCGTGCGCGGCCTCGAACATGTCGATCGGCGACGGCGCCGACGCGATCCGCCTCGGCCGCGCCGACGTGATGCTCTGCGGCGGCACGGAGGCGCCGGTGACCCAGGTCGCGGTCGCCGGGTTCACCGCGATGCGCGCGCTCTCGCGCCGCAACGACGATCCGAGTCGGGCGAGCCGCCCGTTCGACGGGCAGCGGGACGGCCTGGTGTTGGGCGAGGCCGGCGCGGTGCTCGTGCTCGAGGACCTCGAGCATGCTCGGGCGCGCGGGGCGAGGATCTACGCGGAGCTGCTCGGCTACGGGGTCTCCTCCGACGCCCAGCACGTCACCGAGCCCGACCCGACCGGCGAGAACCCGGCCCGCGCGATGCGGATGGCGTTCGCGGACGCGGGGATCGACCCGTCCGAGGTGGACTACGTCAATGCGCACGGCACCTCGACCCCGGTCGGCGACTCCGCGGAGACGCGTGTCCTGAAGCTTGCCCTGGGCGAGGAGAAGGCCTACGCGACGCCCGTCTCCTCGACGAAGGGAGCCACCGGCCACTGCCTGGGCGCCGCGGGCGCCGTGGAGGCGATCTTCTCGATCCTGGCGACGCGCGACGGCAAGGTGCCCCCGACGATCAACCAGGAGACGCCGGACCCGGAGTGCGATCTCGACTACATCCCGAACGAGGCCCGCGACGCCGACGTGCGGATCGCAGTGTCGAACTCGTTCGGGTTCGGCGGCCACAACGCGTGCATCGTGGTCGGCCGCTGGGACGGCGAGTAGCGACGCTAGTGATCTGACCGGCAACGTTCGCCGGGCTCCTGGCCCGCGATCACGCTGCGCCAGAACCCGCCCTCCCCCTTGACAAGGCAACCGGCCTTGCCTGCGGGCGATGACGGACTCTGGCTTGGTGCTCGCAGCCCAGAAACCGGGCAACGTTACCGGTCAAACCACTAGATGGGCGGCGCCTCGGCGAGCGCCCGCAGCACGGCATCCACGACGCGCGGCTCGCAACGCCCGTGGACGGCCACCTCGGTGCCGGTCTCGCCGTGGCTCGCGCTCACGTGGAGGACGTCCATGGTGGCCTCGGCCATGAACCCCTCGGGGTCCTCGAAGAAGCCGAGCGGGCCCTCGTGGCGGCGGAAGAGCACGAGCTCCCAGCCGCGGCGCTCGGAGGCGTAGCCGCGGAACGGGCCCGCCGCGGCCTCGACCCGGTCGAGCGCCTGCCGCGGCGATTCGCCGACGACCAGCAGCTGGCGGACGTCCTCGCGCCGGCCGGCGAGGCGGCGGACCGCGAGGGCGCCGGCGGCGAGGCCCACGAGCAGGACGGCGGCGATCGCGAACGGGGCCACGGGCGTCAACCTTAGTGCCGTCTAAGGTTGCGGCGTGGATGACGAGCCGGCCTACGAGGTGCGCGTCTCGGCGCGGGCTCGCCGGGCGCGGATCGAGCTGCCGCCCGGGCGGCCGCCCCTCGTCGTCGTGCCCCGGGGGACGAGCGAGCGCGAGATCCGACGCATGGTCGAGCTGCACGCCGACTGGATCCGGAGGCGCCAGGCCCAGCGCGTCAACACGCTGACAATGGCGGAGATCGGCGAGGCGGAGGGCCGAAGACGGGTTCGCGAGGTGGTGACGGAGGTCGCCGCGGTGGAGGCGCTGCGGCTCGGCGTCGCCTACAGGGCGATCCAGATCCGCGATCAGCGCACGCGCTGGGGCTCGTGCTCCCCGCGGGGGACGCTCACCTTCAACTGGCGGCTCGTGCTCGCGCCGCACGCGGTGCTCGACTACGTCGTCGTGCACGAGCTCTGCCACCTCCGCGAGGCGAACCACGGGCCCGGGTTCTGGCGCCTGCTCGAGCAGGCGCGCCCGGGGTACAAGGTGCCGCGGGCGTGGCTGCGCCGCCACGGCCACGAGCTGCTGGCGTACGCGCCCCGCTAACCTTCCCGCATGGGCGGGCGCTGGGCGAGCTTCGACTGCTACGGGACGCTGGTCGACTGGAACGGGGGCATCGGCGCCGAGCTGGAGCGACTCTTCGGTGCGGAGGCGTCGGCGCGGCTCCTCGTCCGCTACCACGAGCTCGAGCCGCAGGTGCAGGCCGAGGAGCCGGCGCGCGGCTACCGCGAGGTGATGGCGCTCTCGCTCGAGCGGCTCGCCGCCGAGGAGGGCCTCCCGCTGCCCGGGGGCGAAGCCGACGCGCTGGCGCGGTCGCTCCCGTCGTGGCCCGCGTTTCCCGAGGTGCGCGGCGCGCTCGAGGAGCTGCGCAGCCGCGGCTGGAGGCTCGCGGTGCTCTCGAACACCGACCCCGACCTGCTCGCGGCCTCGCTCGCCCGGGTCGGCGTCCCGATCGACCTGACCGTCGTCGCCTCGGAGATCGGCTCCTACAAGCCCGCGCCGGGCCACTGGGAGACGTTCTTCGCCGAGACCGGCGCCGAGGCGGCCCGCCACGCCCACGTCGGCGCGAGCCTCTTCCACGACGTCGCGCCGTGCGCCGAGCTCGGCATCCCGTGCGTGTGGATCGACCGCCTCGGCGAGGGGCCGGATCCGCGCGCGACAAGGACGCTTTCCGATCTCGCGCCGCTGCCGGCTGCGCTCGACGAGCTCGTGCCGTGACCCGCGCGGTGCGAGCCGTGGCCGACGCCGACGTGCCGGCGATCGTCGCGCTGATCAACGAGGCGACCCCGAAGGCCCGCGTCGACGACGGTGAGATTCGGCTCTGGCTCAGCAGCCCGGAGGAGTCCGACTTCGCCCTCGTCGTCGACGAGCGCGACGAGCCTCTGGTCTACGCCGATCTCTCCTCCGCCGACCCCGAGTCCGGCCGGATCTGGCTTGACCTGCGGGTGCCGCGGCGGAACGCGGACGACGAGACGATCGCCGCGGCGCTCGACTGGGCCGAGACGACCGCAGGCGGGCGGGGGCTCAGGGTCCTGCGCGCCGTCACGAGCCCCGACTCGCGGGTCGCGCCCTTCCTCGCCGGACGCGGCTATCGGCCGATCCGCCACGCGTTCCGGATGCGGGCCGATCTCGACGCGCCACCCCCGGAGCCCTCCTGGCCCGCCGGGATAGCCGTTCGCAACCTCGAGCCGGGCGAGGAGCGCGCCGTCTTCGAGGCGGTCGAGGATGCCTTCGCCGATCACTGGGAGTGGACGCCCGGAATCTTCGAGGAGTGGGCGCACCACATGGTCGAAGCGCCCGACTTCGACCCTTCGCTCTGGCTGATCGCGCGGGACGGAGCCGAGATCGCCGGCGCGTGCATCTGTCGCTTCGCCCCGGGTGAACCGGAGCTCGGCTGGGTGCGCCAGCTCGGCGTGCGGCCGCCCTGGCGGCGGCGCGGCCTCGGGACGTCACTGCTCCTCGCGTCCTTCGGTCTCTTCTGGGAGCGCCGCGCGCTCGGCGTGGGGCTGGGCGTCGACGGCGAGAACACGACCGGGGCCGTGCGCCTCTACGAGCGCGCGGGCATGCACGTCGTGCACCGCTTCGACACCTACGAGAAGGAGATCCGATGAGCAGGCTGCGCGCGAAGTGCCCCGATTGCCACACGTTCACGGCGGTCGCGCTCGGCACCGACTATCAGTGCCACTCCTGCGGGCGGGAGTTCCGCGCGGGGCTCGTGCGCGTGCCGCGCGCGTGGGGCCTCGACGGGGACGCGATGGCCGAGGCCGCGGCGCTCCCGCTCGCCTACCCCGAGACGGCGGTGATCGAGGAGGACTCGCTGCAGGAGCAGACCTTCGCCCTCGCCTCGTCGCTCCCCGAGCTGCCGCTCGTGCTCGGCGGCTGCTGCTGCTCGCACATCGGCGCGATCGAGGGCCTCGCCGCGCGGCACGAGCGGCTCGCGGTGATCTGGCTCGACGCGCACGGCGACCTCAACACGCCGGTCAGCTCCCCGTCGGGCAACGCCTGGGGGATGCCGCTGCGGATGCTGCTCGAGGACGGCACGGTCGAGCCGGGCGACGTCGCTCTGATCGGCGCGCGCAACCTCGACCCGCCCGAGGTCGAGTACCTGGCGGAGAGCGGCGTCCAGCATGGCCCGGGCGCGGTGAAGCGGGCGCTCGACGGCGCCGAGGGCGTGTACGTCGCACTCGACTGCGACGTGCTGCAGCCCGGCGAGGTGGCCGTCTTCATGCCCGAGCCGGACGGCCCCACCGTCGCCGAGGTCGAGCGGCTGCTCGCCGACGTGCGCACGCACGCGCCGGTGCTCGGCGCCGGCTTCACCGGGCTCGCCCCGGATCCGGGCAACGTGGCCGCGCTCGAGCGCTTTGCCGCGGCGCTCGGCCTGTAGGAACTGCAACCGGCGCATGGGCGCCCCGGTCTAAGATCCAGGCTTCGGCCCATGGCAAGTCGCATCGACGTCTCCATCGAGCACAAGCAGCCGCCCCCCGGCGCGGAGGGGAAGCGGCACCCGAACACGTGCCCGAAGTGCCAGTCGCACTACCGCGACGACGAGCTCGAGGCCTCGCTCTGGGTCTGCGCGCAGTGCGGCCATCACTTCCCGATGCGCGCCGGCGACCGGATCGCGCACCTGGCCGATCCCGGCTCCTTCCAGGAGGAGGCCGCGGAGCTGCGCTCCGAGGACCCGCTCGCGTTCTTCGACGTGCGTCCCTACACCGAGCGCCTGGCCGAGGCCGAGGTCTCGACCGGGCTCGGCGATGCGATGGTGATCGGCCGGGCGACGCTCGACGGGCACGGGCTCGAGCTTGCGGTGATGGACTTCGCGTTCATGGGCGGCTCGATGGGGAGCGTCGTCGGCGAGAAGCTCTCCCGCGCCTGCGACTCGGCCGCGGAGCGCGGGGTGCCGCTGGTGTCGGTCTCCGCCTCGGGCGGCGCGCGCATGCAGGAGGGGATCCTCGCGCTGATGCAGGTGCCGAAGACGGTCTGCGCGGTCGAGGACCTGCACGATGCCGGGCAGCCGCTGATCAGCGTGCTCGCCCACCCCACCACGGGCGGCCTGCTCGCGAGCTTCGCCAGCCTCGGCGACGTCATCCTCGCCGAGCCCGGTGCGCTGATGTCCTTCGCGGGCCCTCGCGTCGTCCAGCAGACGACCCGCGAGAAGCTGCCCGACGACTTCGGCCTCGCCGAGTCGAACCTGCGCTACGGGCATCTCGACGCGGTGCTGCCGCGCGCCGAGCTCCGCCCCGCCCTGTCCCGCCTCCTCCGCCTCTTCGATGGCCGGTGAGGCCGAGCTCAGGCTGCGCGAGCGGCTCAGCAAGTTGAAGAGCATGCAGCTGCTCGGCGGCGCCAAGCTCACCGGCGAGCTCGACCGGCTGCAGCACCAGCTCGACCGGCTCGGCGCGGAGGTCACCGACGAGGAGATCTGGCGCTCCGTCGAGCTCGCGCGCCACCAGGAGCGCCCGTACACGCTCGACTACGTCGAGCTCCTGCTCGAGGACTGGGTCGAGCTGCACGGCGACCGCGCCCGGGCCGACGACGCCGCGATCGTGACCGGGCTCGGCCGGCTCGGGGGGCGGACGATCGCCCTCGTCGGCCACCAGAAGGGCCGTGACATCGCCGAGCGCACCAAGCGCAACTTCGGGATGGCCTATCCGGAGGGCTACCGCAAGGCGATGCGCGTGATGGCGCTCGCGGACCGGTTCGGGTTCCCGCTCGTCACGCTCGTGGACACGCCGGGCGCCTACCCGGGCGTCGCCGCCGAGCAGCACGGCCAGGGCGGCGCGATCGCCCGCTCGCAGGCCGCGATGGCGCGGCTCGGCGTCCCCTCCGTCTGCTGCATCATCGGCGAGGGCGGCTCCGGCGGCGCGATCGCGCTCGCGGTCGCCGACCGGGTGCTGATGCAGGAGCACGCGATCTACTCGGTGATCTCGCCGGAGGGCTGTGCGGCGATCCTCTGGCGCGACGCGGGGGAGGCGCGCAAGGCTGCGGCCGCGTTCAAGCCCGACGCCGCGCACTGCCTGGAGCTCGGGGTGATCGACGGGATCGTGGCGGAGCCGGAGGGCGGCGCGCACACCGATCGGGCCGAGGCCGCGCGCCTGCTGGGCGAGGCGCTGCGCGAGGCGCTCGACGACCTGGACGGCGTGGCGGCCGACGAGCTGCGCCGGCGCCGGCGGCGCAAGTTTCGCTCTCTCGGCGTGTTTGCGTAACGGTTTTGCAGGGAATTCCACACTATCCACAGGGTTTTCCCCGGGTCTGAACACCGCTTGCAACGAGGAAAACGGCGCCCTATGACCCCGGATCTGGGCGAGTACCGCCGCAAGCGTGACCCGAAGGCAACACCGGAGCCTTTCGGAGGCGCCGCCGCCGGCGGTTCCCAGCGCTTCGTCGTCCAGCGCCACGCGGCGCGGCGCCTCCACTACGACCTCCGGCTCGAGCGCGGCGGCGTGCTCGCGAGCTGGGCGGTGCCCAAGGGGATCCCGCTCGAGCCCGGGCAGCGCGTCCTCGCCGTGCACGTCGAGGACCATCCGCTCGAGTACGCGGACTTCGAGGGCGAGATCCCGGCCGGGCAGTACGGGGCCGGAACGGTCGAGCTCTGGGACCGCGGCACCTACGAGCTCGTCGAGGAGAAGCGCGACGGCGGCCTCACCGTGCGCCTGCACGGCCGGCGGCTCGACGGGCTGTGGACGCTCGTGCCCGCGAAGCTCGACGGCGACCCGAAGAACTGGCTGCTGATCCGCAAGTCCGGCGGCCCGGCACCCCCGGTGGAGCGCGCTGCGTACCGGCCGATGCTCGCCACGCCCGCCGAGGCGCCGCCGCGCGGGCCGGGCTGGCTGTTCGAGGTGAAGTGGGACGGCTTCCGCGCCCTCGCCCGCGTCCGCGCCGGCGAGGCGACGCTCGCGAGCCGCAACGACAACGACCTCACCGCCCGGTTCCCGGAGGTGGCGCGCGCCCTGCCGGGGGCGCTCAGGACCTCCGACTGCGTGCTCGACGGCGAGGTGTGCGCGCTCGACGAGCGCGGCCGCCCGAGCTTCTCGGCGATGCAGCAGGGCACAGGTGCGCTCGTCTACTACGTGTTCGACCTGCTCGAGCTGGAGGGCGAGTCCCTCGTCGGCGTGGCGCTTGCGGAGCGGCGGGAGCGGCTCGAGGCGCTGCTCCAGGAGAGCGCGACGGTCAAGCTCTCGGCGGCCTTTGACGACGGCGCGGCCCTGCTCGCGGCGGCCGAGCGGCAGGGGCTCGAGGGGATCCTGGCCAAGCGCGCCGACTCGCGCTACGTGCAGCGGCGCAGCCGCGACTGGCTGAAGGTCAAGACCGAGCAGCGGCAGGAGCTCGTGGTCGCCGGCTACACGCGCGGTCACGGCCGCCGCGAGGGGACGATTGGCGCGCTCGTCCTCGGCGTCCACGAAGGGGCTGCGCTCGTCTACGCAGGGAACGTGGGCACCGGCTTCAGCGACGCCGAGCTCGACCGTCTGCTCGCGCTGCTGCGCCCGCTCGAGCGCCCGGACACGCCGTTCCCGGAGGTGCCCAAGCTGCCGCGCGTGCGCCGCGGCGACGTCGTCTGGGTCGAGCCGGTGCTCGTTGCCGAGGTCGCCTTCGCCGAGTGGACGCACGACCGGCACCTCCGTGCCCCCCGCTACCTCGGCCTCCGGGAGGACAAGGCGGCCGCCGAGGTGCGCCGCGAGGAGCCGCTGCCGGCGGAGCTGCGCCGCGGCAGGCGCGTGCTCGCCCTCTCCAACCTCGACAAGCCGTTCTGGCCCGAGGAGGGGATCACGAAGGGCGACCTGCTCGCCTACTACCGCGCCGTCGCGCCCGTGCTCGTGCCGCACCTGAGGGGCCGCCCCTTCACGATGAAGCGCTTCCCCGACGGCTGGCAGGGCAAGCACTTCTTCCAGAAGGACGCGCCGAAGGGGATGCCGGAGTGGATCGCGCGCGTCCCGTACCTCGCGACCTCCCGGGGGTCGAAGGAGAAGCGGTTGATCGCGAGCCCCGTCGTGAGCGACGAGCTGGCCCTGCTCTGGATGGTCAACATGGGCTGCATCGACCTCAACACCTGGGCCTCGCGCACCGACCGCCCGGACCGGCCCGACTGGGTGCTGTTCGACCTCGACCCGTCGGAGGGCGTCGGCTTCGCGGAGACGGTCGAGGTGGCGCTGCTCGTGAAGCAGGCGCTCGACGCGCTCGGGCTAGTCTCCTTCCCGAAGACGAGCGGCTCCCGGGGGATGCACGTGCTGGTGCCGATCGAGCGCCGCTCGGGCTACGAGGAGGTGCGCCGCTTCGCCGGGATCGTCGCGGGCGCGATCGCGCGAGCCCACCCGGGGCTCGCGACGACGGAGTGGGTGAAGTCGAAGCGCCGCGGGGTGCTGATCGACGCGAATCAGAACGGGGAGGGCAAGACGATCGCGTCGGTCTACTCGGTGCGCCCGCGGGCCGGCGCGCACGTCTCGACGCCGCTCTCCTGGGACGAGGTGGATGCCTCGCTCGACCCGGCCGCGTTCACGATGGACGCGGTGCTCCGCCGGGTCGGCGAGCGCGGCGACCTCTTCGCCGGGGTGCTCGGGGGAGCTCAGCGGCTCTCGGCGGCGCTGCGCTCGCTCGGCTGAGCCCGGTGGGCCGTCACGAGGATGTCCACGCTGATCGCCAGCACCCAGATCGGGAAGAGCAGCGCGGTCCAGACGAAGAAGTAGACGGCCAAGAGCAGGAAGGCCGCGATCGCGTACCCGACCGCGGCGACCCAGCGCGGCCCGGAGCCGGTGCGCAGCAGGATCGTCGAGGTGGCGATCGTGAACACGCCCGCGATCTGCAGGCCGACGTCGACGAGCTCGAGCGTCACGTCCCGGCCGGCCGTCCAGGCGCCGGAGGCGTACAGGCTCGGGCTGTGGTCGCCCGCGCTTGTGACCAGCCCGACCGCGACGGCCTCCGCGGCCAGGAGCGTTGCGACGAAGAGCAGGCCGCTCCCGAGGAAGATCGTGCCGAAGAAGCGATCCTCGAGCGCGCCGACGCGGTCGCGCACGACGCCGATGAACCAGAGGAACGCGATCCCGGCGAACGGCACCAGCGCGAGCGCGAAGAGCACCGCGTCGCGCCGCGTGGGGTCGGAGAGCCACGCCCCCGCGTCGCTCGGCTTGGCCGGGATCGCCAGGCGGGTGACGACCAGCGTGATCCCGAACAGGACCGAGAACACGATCCCGGCGAGCGCCGCGGAGCGGGGCGTCCGGAGCGCCCCGGCGCCGATCGTCCGTCCTGTCTCCGTCGGGATCGTCGTCACCTGTCCACGGACCTTCGGGGCTCCGCGCCGAAGTCCTGGCCTGCGCCCATGAGGCCCCCGGCTCGTATTGACGCGTAAGGCGGGAGTATGGTTGCCGGAGCTCCGACGACCAGCTACGACTACCAGGGGGAGAAGAAAATGACCGTATTCGCCAAGACGCGGGCACTCGTCGTTGCGTGCGTGCTCGGTGTCGCGCTCGTCCTTGCGACAACCGGAAACGCGGCAACGCCGACTGTTCAGCGCTACGTCGTCGTGTTCAAGTCCGGCCACTCGGGCGTCGGCTACAGGGCCGTCAAGCAGGCCGGTGGCACGATCGTGAAGGCCAACCGGGTCGGCATCGCAACAGTCCTGTCCGCGAACGCCAGCTTCGAGGCGAGGCTGCGGGCCTCCGGTGCGGTCGCGGGTGTGGCGCGCGACGCGGGCTTCTTCCAGCCCGGCTCGAGAACGCTGGCGCGGGCTCTGGTGGTGCCAGCGCCGACGGGCACCCACGCGCAGGCCGCAGAGGCGGCCGCGTGCGCGACGCTCTACAGCGTTTCGACGTCGATCGGGCCTGACCCGCTCGGCCCGTGTCAGTGGGACATGCGGGCGATCAAGGCGACGCCATCGGGCTCGTACGGCGTCACCCAGGGGCAAGGAGCCAAGGTCGGCGTGATGGACACCGGCATCGATCTCACCCACGGTGACCTGATGCCGAACGTCGATCTCGCCACGTCGTGCGTCTTCCTCTACGCGACGACGCCGACCGCGGATCCGTCAGAGCAGGTCACACGTGGTGACTGCTCGAACAAGGCCGCCCTCCAGGACCTCGCTGGTCACGGCACACATACGGCGGGGACGATCGGCGCTCCGATCAACGGCACCGGTATTGCCGGCGTCGCTCCGATGGCGACGATCGTCGCTCTGAAGTCGGGCACGGCCGAGGGGTACTTCTTCACCGACTCGGTCGTGGACGGGCTGATGTACGCGGGCGACCAGAAGCTCGACGTCGTGAGCATGAGCTTCTTCGCCGACCCGTGGTTGTTCAACTGCCGAAGCGACAAAGACCAGAAGGCGATCGTCCAGGCGATCTCGCGGGCTGCCAAGTACGCGCAGCAGCGAGGGGTCGTGCTCGTGGCGGCGGCGGGCAACGAGGGTACTGACCTGAACCACCCGGTCACGGACGAGATCAGCCCTGACTTCCCGGCCGGCGCGGCGGTCACGCGTTCGGTGAACAACAGCTGCATCGTGCTGCCGACCGAGCTCCCCGGTGTGGTCGTCGTCACGGCCACGGGTGCCGAGAACCTGCTTGCCTGGTACTCGACGTACGGGCAGATCACGGACGTGACGGCACCCGGCGGATCGCGCTTCCAGACGCCAACATTCAACTCGTCGCGCGGCCGGGTGCTTGCGCCGTACTCGTCAACTGCCAGCGACCTCGCCCTCGAGGCCGCGATCAACCGGCTCGTCGTCGATCCGGACGGCAACTTCTACGCGTGGCTGAACGGCACGTCGATGGCCGCGCCGCACGCGGCCGGGGTGGCGGCGCTCATCCGGGCCGCCCACCCGGGCATGCCACAGGGTGCGGTCGTCGCGGCGCTCCGCAACACGGCGCTGAAGCTCCCTTGCCCGGGCGTCTTGGACCCAGGCGTGGCGTTCTTCGGTGCGCCGGTACAGGTCTGCACCGGCGGTCCTGGAAGCAATAGCTTCTACGGCGCCGGGCTCGTCGACGCGTTCGCTGCGTCGACGCGCTAGCAGTCCACCGGGTCGTGCGGGAGGCCGGCCCAGGCCGGCCTCCCGCAATCCCGCACAGCGCGGCGGTGCTCCGCTCGCGGCGCTAGTAGAGGCCGAAGTCGCCCGGGTCGAGGCCTTCGAGCTCGACCGGGTAGCCCGGCCAGTCGGCTGCCTCGAGGCGGAAGTCGGTGTGCGGCATCGGTACGCCGCGCGGGCTGACCGTGCTCGTGCCGACGATCCGGTAGCCGAGTTTCTCCGAGACGCGGGACGAGGCGGCGTTGCCCTCCAGCGCGCCGCTGAGCGCGGCGCGGGCGCCGAGGCCGCCGAAGGCGAGCTCGAGCACCGCCGCACGCTGCTCGGTGCCGAAGCCCCTGCCCTGGTAGGCCCGCCCGAGCCAGGAGCCCGTTCCGACGACGCGCGTCCGTGCGAAGTCCTCCGCCATCACCCCCTGCGACCCGATCGGCACGCCTTCGAGGAACGTGACGAGGTTCAGCGTCCAGTCGTCGGGCTGCCAGGCGGCGAGTTTCTCCTCGTGGTGGGCCACGAAGCTCTCGACGGTCACCGTGTCGGTCCAGGCGACCCCGAAGGGCATCTCCTCGGGCGGGTGGATCCCGGCGACCGCGAGCTCGCCGAGCGCGACGAGCTCCTCGTGGGAGGCGAGGCGCAGCTCGAGCCGCGCCGTCCGCAGGCGGAGCGCCTGGAGGCTCACGTCGGGAGCCTCTGAAAGCGCCGGCGCCGGCCGGTCGGCTCGAACCCGAGCCGCTCGTAGAGGTGATGGACGGTGTCGTCCGCGTCGGCGAGCAGGAAGGTCAGCGTGTTCCCCTCGGCCTGCGAGGCGGCGAGGGCGGCGAGGACGACTGCGGTCGCCAGTCCCTGCTTGCGGTGCTCCTCCAGTGTGACGACGTCCTCGATCTGGCCGATCCCGTCGCGGCTGTAGAGCTCGCAGCAGGAGGCCGGGACACCGTCCACGGGCGCGGCGAAATAGCGGGTTGGGACGGCCGCGGCGACGACCGGGCGCAGGCCGAGCTCGAAGCCCCGGCGCCGGTTCAGCTCGGCCCAGAGGGAGCCGAGCTCCTCGGCGGACGCTTCCACGCCGTCGGCCGGCGCCTGGCCGGTCTCGGGCGGGCGGCGGTGCTCCATCACGAGGTGGCGCTCGATCGTCCAGCCGAGCGGGGGGAAGGCCGGCTCGAGCCGCTCGGCGAGCTCGGCGTCGTCGACCACCACCCGGCGGTGGGCGAGGTGTCCCATCATCCGATCGGCCTCCGCCGCGAGCTCCGGGGCGCCGGGATCGCCGCGCTCGACTCGGAGGAAGTTGAGATCCCAGACGTTCGGCAGCTCGTCGCGGAAGAAGCCCCGGCCGTACGCGAACGGCTCGATCCGCCCCGCGCAGGCCTCCTCGAGCCCGTGCAGGAAGGCGAGCGCCTCAGTCATCGCGCAGACCCGGCGGGTGGCCGAGCGCGCCGAGCTCGGCGATGTCGCGGCGGAAGAAGAGTGAGGTCGTCCAGTCGGTCACGACGCGGAGTTTCCGCGAGATTAGGGGGAGCTGGAAGAGGTGGTAGGAGCGCGTCACGAACCAGCCCGGGAAGCCGCGCAGGCGCAGCCCGAGCACGTCGGCGATGCCCTGGTAGCGGCCGAGCGTGGCGACCTGGCCGAGCATCCGGTAGCGGTAGGGCTGCGGCTCGCCGCTCAGGTTCTTCGCCAGCCGCCGGGCCTGGCGGAGCGCATGCTGGCAGGTCGGCGGGTCGGGCTCCGCGGAGGCGAGGTTCGGCACGCGCGCGCAGTCGCCGAGCGCCCAGATCTCCTCGGCGCCCTCGACGCGGAGCGTCCCGCTCACGCGCACGCGGCCGCGCTCGTCGAGCGGCAGGCCGAGCTCGGCGAGGAGCGGGTGCGCCTTCACGCCGGCCGTCCATACGAGAGTCGCGGTGGGGATCCGCTCGCCGTCCGAGAGCGTCGCGGCCTCCGCGTCGAGCGACTCGAGGGTGGTGGAGACCCGGATCTCGACGCCGCGCCCGGCGAGCTGGGCCGCCGCGTACTCGCCGAGCCCGCGCGGGATCTCGGAGAGGATCGAGGGAGCCGCGTCGACGAGCACCCAGCGCTGCGCGGCGTCCCGTAGCCGCGGGTAGAAGCGGAGCGCGTCCCTGACGAGATCGGAGAGCTCGGCGAGCGCCTCGACGCCCGCGTAGCCCGCGCCGACGAATACGAAGTTGAGCTCGCGGCGCCGGGCGTCGTCGTCGGGCGCCGCGTCGGCGGCCTCGAGCCGGCGCAGGACGTGGTTTCGCAGCTCGATCGCGTCGGCGAGCGACTTGAAGCCGAGGCCGTGCTCGGCGAGCCCCGGTACGGGCAGCACGCGCACGACGGCGCCGAGCGCGACGACGAGCCGCTCGTAGCCGACCGCGAAGTCGCCCTCGGCGGTCGAGACGGTGACCGTCCTGGCGTCGCGGTCGAGCGCGAGCGCACGGCCGAGCAGGAGGTCCGTGTGCGGGCACATCTGGCGCAGCGGCACCACGACGTGGCGCGGCTCGAGCGTCCCCGACGCGGCCTCGGGCAGCAGCGGCGTGTAGAGCATGAAGTTCTCCGGGCTGACGAGCGTCGCGCCGGCCGGTCCGAGCAGGCGCGCGAGCGAGGCCCCGGCGAACCCGCCGCCGAGGATCAGGGTGCCGCCGCGGGCCTGCCGCTCGAGCATCAGGGTGCCCAGCCCGTCGCCGCCGCCCAGTCCTCGGCCCCGACCATGATGAGGTCGAAGGCGGGGTCCTTGATCACCGAGTACGCATCGCGGTCGATCGGCAGCGCGGCGAGCCGGCGCTTCAGCTCGGCATAGGACGTGGCTGTGGCCTCGTGCGTGCGCAGGTAGTCACGGAAGAGGAGCGCGTAGCGAGCGTTCGGCGCGCCAAAACGGCGCACGTGCACGTGGACGGGCCGCTCGCCGTCCGGCGCGCGCAGGAACTCCTTGTCCCAACCCTCGCGCGTCGCACCCGGGGGCACGTGATCCCGGAAGCCGTTCTCGTGGACGAAGCCCGCCGCCGCAAGCAGCCGCGCCGCCGCCCCGGGATCGTCGGTCTCGACCTGGACGTCCAGCACGTCCTTGGCGGCGAGCCCCGGCACGGCCGTCGAGCCGACGTGCTCGATCCGCGCCCCGGGTTCCAGCGCAGAGCGCAGCCTCAGCGCGAGCGCTTCGAACTCCGCGGGCCACTCAGGCCGGTACGGGACGATCTCGACCACCGGAGCGATCGTAGGTGCTCCGTCGCGGCCGTGAACGACCTCTCCGGCGGCTCGGACGACTAGAACCGCCTGCGCTCGCTCTACGGGTTGACCCGCGTGATCGTCGCGGTGAGCTGCAGGTTGCCTTCGTCCTGCGACAGGGTCGCGCTCGTCTGGCCGGGAGCGAGCGCGAACTCGAGCTCGTTCGGGCCCTGCACGAGGTTGCTGACGAAGCCCCGCGCGAGCTCCAACAGGAGCTGGCAGAACGGCTCTGACGGCCCGTCGGCCGTGACGTTCGCGTCGGCGCTCGAGAGGCTGAGGACGAAGCCGGTGTCGGTCACGCTCCCGTCGATCGCATAGTGGAACGCGGAGCCGTGGATCGTTCCAGGCCCGAAGTTCGTCGTCCCGTCGGGTGTCGTCTCGATGCAGTCGGCCGTATAGGAACCGATCAGGCCGCCCCAACCCGGCCCGTAGCCCGCCAGGTGCGAGCCGTCGAGCGTCCCGGCCTTGCGGCTGACACGGAAGCGTCCCGTGGCCCAGACGATCGTCCAGTTGTTCGCCTCGGTGTCGACGATCTTCATCGTGAACGACCACTCCTCGCAGCCGTCCGGCGGCGCCTTGTGCGCGAGGCGGTCGCCGATCGCATCCATGATCTCGTTCGCGGTGGCGAGGTTGGCCGAATCGGAGGCCCCGACCAGCTCCGCGATCGCCTCGGCGGTTCCGAGGCAGGCGGCGTCCTTGAGGCTGGCCGTGCAGCGGTCGACCTTGGACGCCTTGTCGAGATTCGCCGTGGCCGTCCCGCGCGCCTTGTCCAGGAGGGCCGAGGCGGCGCCTGCGTCGCCGCCGAGCTTCATCGCGCCGCCCGCGAGCGCGATGTAGTCGCCGACCGTGCTCGCGCCGGTCTTGCCGCCGGTCGCCCACGCGTCGTAGGCGCCCTGCGCGGCCTCGGCGGCCGCCTGCGCCCCGGCCGCGTCGCCGGCCTTCTGGGCGGTCGCGGCAGCCTTCAGGAAGTCGCCGACCTTGTCCGCGTCCTTCAGCTTCACCTTGACCGTCTTGTCGGCCGGGCAGGGGGCGCCCTTCACCGCCGCGGTGTGGCGCGCGACGGCGGACGTATGGCGCGCCGCGATCTGGGCGAGCAGCTTGCGGAAGAGCGTCCGCGACGCCGCGGTCTGGCCGGAGCTCGCCAGCCGCGCGATCACCGCGAGCTGGGCCTGCACGGCACGCGTGGCCGGCAGCGCGCAGACGTTGCCGGCGCCGTCGCGGAAGCTGCGGGCGAGTGCCTGCGCCCGCGTCGCGCCGAACGTTCCGACCTTCCCGCCGACCACGGCCTTCTGCTTGGCCGCGGCGGAGACGTTCAACGGCACCGCCGCCTGCTCGCGGCAGATCGTGAGCGCCGCGTGCGCTCCCGCCGGGGAGGCGAGGGAGACGGCCGCGAACGCAGCGGCCAGCGAGACGAGCAGAGGGGCGATCCGCATTGCCGCATCTTGGTATATCGGATCGGCTGTTCCCCGTCACTCCCCCGTCCGGGCGTGCTTCAGGCGGCGGCGAGCCGGCGCAGAAAGGCGAGCGCGCCCGCCTTGTCGAGCATCTCGTTGAGGTTGCCGCACTTCGGCGACTGGACGCAGGATGGGCAGCCGTCGTGGCAGGGGCAGCCGGCCAGGAGGCGGGCGGTGTCCTCGACCCAGCCCTCGAACACCTCGAACCCGTGCTCGGCGATTCCGACCCCGCCCGCGTGGCCGTCGTAGACGAACACCGTCGGCCGCCCGGTCTGGAAGTGGAGGTTCGTCGAGAGGCCGCCGAGGTCCCAGCGGTCGCACATCGCCCAGAGCGGCAGCAGCGCGATCAGCGAGTGCTCGGCCGCATGCAGGGTGCCGAGCAGCCTCGGCATCTCGGTCAGCCCCTCGAGCTGCTCGGGCTCGGGCAGGAACCAGACCGCCTCGGTCTCGAACGTCGTCGCCGGGAGGTCGAGCCCGACGGTCTCGAGCGTCTCCCCGCCCGAGACCGCCTTGCGCTGGTAGGCGACGACCTGCTCGGTGACCGTGACGGCGCCGAACGAGAGCTCGAGGCCGCAGCGGCGCTCGACCCGCCGCGGCTCGACGATCGCGGTCGTCGTCTCCCGCTTCGCCTGGGTGTACCAGTCGCCGCGGAACGGCTCGACGAGCGCCGTCCACGCCCCGTGGTCGAGCGCGCGCACGAGGTAGGAGTCGCCCATGTGCAGGTACACGGCGCCCTCGTGGACGGTCGAGTACGCGCGCTCGCGCTCGACGATCCCGAGCACGGCGCCGTCCGTCGCGTCCACGACGGTGAAGGCCTCCGCGGTGGCCGAGCGGAGGCCGATTCGTGCCGCCGGGTAGTCACGGCCGCCGTAGGCGTACCCGGCCGGGGTTCGCTTCAGCTCCGGGAGGACGGCGGCGCGCCCGAGCGCGGCCTCGCCGAGCGTGTCGCGGTCGGCGTCGTCGAGCGGCGCCTCGTAGGCGGCGGCGAGCACGTGGCCGTCGAGCACACGCGGGTTCGCGTGGTCGAGGATCGCGGCCTCGACCCGGCGGCCGAGCAGCATCTCCGGCTCCCGCATGAAGTACTGGTCGAGCGCGTCCTCGCTCGCGACGAGCATGGCGAGCCCGTGCCCGCGGCGCCCGGCGCGGCCCCACTGCTGCCGCAGCGAGGCGACCGTGCCCGGGAAGCCGACCGAGATCGCGCAGTCGAGCAGGCCGATATCGATCCCCAGCTCGAGCGCATCCGTCGCCGTCACGCCGAGCAGCTCGCCCTCGACGAGGCGGCGCTCGAGCTCGCGCCGCTGCTCGGGCGTGTACCCGGCGCGGTAGGGTGCGAGCCGCCCGGCGAGCTCGGAGCCGACGCGCTCGGCGGCGAAGCGGTGGATCAGCTCGACCGCCTTGCGGCTCTTCGCGAAGCAGATCGTCCGCTGCCCGCGGGCGACGAGCGTGGCCAGCAGGCGCGAGGCCTCGCCGAGCGTGCTCGCACGGATCCCGAGCTCCTCGTCCACGAGCGGCGGGTTCCAGAGCGCGATCGTCCGCTCCGCGCGCGGGGCGCCGTCGTCGCCGATCACCGTCGCCTCGACGCCGAGCAGCGCGCGCGCCAGCTCGCCGGGGTTGGCGATCGTCGCGGACGCGAGCAGGAACTGCGGCTCGGCGCCGTAGACGCGCGCCAGCCGCCGCAGCCTGCGCAG
>Ga0315273_10001248_pt1 | contig 28678 bp, 37 predicted proteins | sample YL17G02_0_MG_FD_205753 | JGI IMG/M metagenome (GOLD analysis project Ga0315273, IMG submission 205753) | Sediment microbial communities from Yellowstone Lake, YNP, Wyoming, USA - YL17G02_0 | ecosystem: Environmental > Aquatic > Freshwater > Lake > Sediment | place: USA: Wyoming | collected... | reverse complement strand
GTGCCGCAATTCACGCACCTTCCGCTCTCGAGCTGGCGCAACTGCCACGCGCGCTGCCTCGACATCCTCTGGCCGAGGGTGGCTTCAAAGGTCTGGTGCTGCTCACCGTCGAGCTCGTTGTCGTTGAAGCGACCGTCGCGCGCCTGGAAGCGGAGCTTCATGTTGTTGCCCGGACCTAGCTGGTGTTCGACCCATCCGACGCAAGGACGTTCTCGACCGCACGGAGTCTCGTGACACGCCATCGTGGTCCCTGCATACATCGGGTCATGCGCGATCGTGCGCCGAAGCATTGCGTGTTTCTTGGCGTCGTAGCCGTTGGGGATGTCTCGGGATGGGATGGTCGAGACCTTCCACGGACACGCCTTGCACTGCTTCACGGCGCGACCCTCGTGGACAGGTTGAATGCCACCGAGTGGCGCGTCTTGTCGGACTGGTGTGGATAGACTGCGTGCTGCAATGCACCGGGGAAGATCAACGCCAGTCCGTTCACGGGGCGGACAGACATGCTCGATCGCATCCCGAAGACTTCCGCAAGTGGGACGGGGCTCAACAGGTCCAGCCGACCCGAGTAGTTGTAGAGTTCGTCATCACCCAGATGGTCTACGGACAGGTACATCACACCTGACCATCGGTGCGGATAGTGGTTGTGCGGCATGAGCCAGCCACCCTTGGACGCGGAGATCGACCAGGCATGGACGATCTGAACGGGTGAGCTGAGTGCGCGGGTTGCGAAGTCCACGATGGCCCAGCGCAGCCAAGCCGTCGCTTCGTCCGAGTGCAAGTGGAAGTCTCGGGATGAGTGGAAGGCGTGTCGGTTGGACGCCAACATGCCTTCGCCGGCGGCGCACAGTTTCTCAGCCCGCTCGATGAGAGCAGGTGCGTACCGTGCGAAGTGCTCAAGCTGCGTTGCGTGCACTGGGACCGCGAACAGGTTCGTGGTTTGAATCGGGCTCTCGTTGACTCTCACTGGAAGACTCGTACCAGCAGGACAACTTGGGAGTCTGGGATCGTCACAGCGCCAAGCGCCCACAACCTTACGGTGTCCGCTTCTACTTTGCAGAGCGCTGCGATGTTGTCGACACGAAAGGTTCGATCGGGTGCTGCTCCACGTTCATGGCTGATCGGATCGGCGACGATGAACTTGCGGAGCTGACTGGCGAAGCAGCACTGACTTTCGGATTCATCGCCGTCGTCGAGGTCATCGTTGTCATCCTCATCCTCGAACATTGGCTCGGGGTCATAGTTCGGATCTTCCTCATCGATGTCGCCAGGGCCGGTCATTTGATTTCTCCGAAGCGCTTCTCTTCCTCGGACAGCATGCGATCGGCCCAGTCGTCAACGCTGATGTTATGCGGGCCTCCCGCCCTACTGGCGTACTCCCGCCAAGCCAGCCTGCGAGCATTGTGGTGGTCGGGCGCTGGTTCTGGGTTCCAGATGCCGCCCCCGGTCACGTCAGGTTCGTCGAAGTCGTCAGCCACTTCGACCTTGCCTGCCATGGTGCCCGTCTTTCGATGATGTCGTTCTGGCGTGAGCTTGTGGTTGCGGTGCAGCCCCGCTGCCTCACTCGCAAGCAAGTTGCGCTCTCGGATAAGCTCCGCCACCACAGCGCGTTCTTTGTCTAGTGCGGCCACCGAGTCACTGAGCTGACCCGACACTCCCTTGAAGGCGGTCTCTAGTGCATCGAAGGCCACGGTCTGTGATGCGTGGTTCCGTTGAAGGTTTGAAATGGTCTCGCGCTGCGACAGCACCACTCGCTGTTGATCGTTGAACCACTCCTGCACAACTTTCAACTGCTGTTCGACTGCGGCCAACCTTACCTTGTTCGCGTCCATCAGTTGATTGGCTTTGCGGATCACGTCCTGCGCGGTCCAGTTCTCTTGCGATCCGAGCACCTCGTTTGCTTCATCAGTGTGGCCACTCAGTTTTTCTGGCATGTCACGAACCAAGCCTTTCAAACAAGTGGAGGACTAGATCGCCATTCATCATTTGAAATGTACCGACGAACTTCCCCAAGGCATTGGGCAGCGGATGGCCGGTACCTGCTAAGTGAAACTGACGTTCCACGACCGGAGTATCGCGGTCGGGGTCGACGAGTGCCCAGATGACGGGAACACCATGTTGCATCTGGACCGATAGGATCTGCGCGCCCTTGGGCATTTGCAGGCAAATCTCGTCTTGCACAGTGAATGGGAACTTGTAGACGGTCTTCATGGTGGTTGCCTCCAACCCTCATGCTCAGCTGCAGCTCGCAGGCCACCAGTGATTGCGATCAAGGTGTTGAGGGTCATCTTGGCGACGACCTTCTTACCATCCACTTCCACGACGAACATGGCGGCAGGTTGTCCGCTGACCGTACCGTGCAACTGAAGCAGAGCTGCTAGCACTGGTTGCGCTCCTACCAGCAGATCGTGCTTCGTGAGGTACTCGTCGACCGCTTCTTCAGAGAGTAAGAGCAGCATCACGGTCGCCATCCTTTCGGGCGAAGTCCGCCCTTGCTCATCCAAGCATCGAGCGCATCCCAAGCTTCAACCGTCGGTTCGAGAATCCAGTGCGGGTCACCATACCGGCAAACTCGGTCGCGGAGTTTCTCGATCATCTCGCGCATGTTCATCAGAACCTCATTCGAGTTGTCCATCACTTCACCTTACCGTCTTTGAGTGCGCGTCGTTGTTGGGCGTACCAGGCTCGGCGCTGCTTACGGTTCATCAATCGCACCGCAGCCTCCTGGTCGGTCGGAATCATCACGAGCTTGGAACGCTTCACGGCGTCCATGGCCCGTACATCAGACGCATCGTAAATATCACCTCTTGAATCCATCACTTCCCTCCGTTCAGTTTCGTCATTGCAAGCGGCCAGTCGGTGACGGCCGAACCGTTCTCAAGCCGAGACAACTCGACGCTCATAAGGCCGAGCAGCTTGGCAGCATCGCGCAAAGTAAGGTCAAGCTCGCGCCGACGGTCGCGCAGTGCCTTACCTTCTGGGCTGTGCGGATAGACGTCGACGAGGTATTCACCGTGGAACGTGAAGGCAGTTTGCTTTCCACAAGGGGCCACGGATTCCAGCGACAATCCAGTGCTAGTAACCAGTGGGTTACTCCGAACCGGCTTCCCGCGTCCGCTCACCTTCTCTTTGATCCAGTCACCAGGCGGATCACCCTTACCGTCCCAGTCCTGCAAGTCACGCAGCGCATCGCGCGATAGCGAGTAGCAGAAGCGCGCGTCGTAGTCGTATGACAAGCCGCTGATCCGAACGTTCACGAGAAGGCCGCATGTGAACACGAAGCGCTGGACTGCACACAAGCCAAGGCCTGGTATCTCGCGGACAGCAAGGAACGCATCGCTCCACATGTCAGGGAGTTGAGTGCTCATCGCCGAGCCTTGCTGATGCGAGGAACAACCTCGATCGTTCCACCGTCCACCGTCGTGGCTGAGACCCAGTTGTGGTCGCGACAGTTCGGACAGGTGAACTGATACGCTCGACCATCACGGTCATCGAACAACGTCAGGTCTGCGTACTCAACCTCAAGACGCGCTCGACAGCCTGAGCATGTGCAAGTCTTTTTCCAGTTCCTACCGCGTAGTGCTCCACGCCTGCTGACTGCAATCACTTTCATCGGTCACTCCCTGCCCTATCATGGCAATGAGCTACCGACTTCGCTCACTCACTTCATGACGCGATGAATGATTGATCGCACAGGCGCTCGCTGTCTGAACGCGACCTGCAACCATTGCCGACTTCCTTCGACCTTCACTCGCACAATCTCGTAGCGAGTGCCGAACTGCGTGATCAAGTAGTGGCCAGCGCGAAGCGGGGAATGTCGATCGATGAACATCTCTTTGAGACCACCTCGAAGTGCAGTCTCAGTCTCGACCAGCACAGCACCCGTCAACGTCAGAGCCTTGGTGTTGGCTCGGTCGAACTTGCGTGTGATCGATTCAAGTGATCGCCTGCGCTTTGCCAGCTCGTTCAACTTTGACGAATCACACTTGCAGGCAACCTGGTCTTTCATGCAGCACTCACACCAACGATGATCAGCAACTACTCGTTGTCGGTACTCCATGGTGTTTCTCTCGTATTGCTTTCGGAGTAACCCGCGGGTTGCTCTGTCTGTTGCTCGCTGTCTGTTGCTTAGAATCAAGAACTGAGTATTTTTGTTATCATCGGTTTGGTGGGTGGTAGTCTCCCCTCCCACCCGTAAGAAGAAACTACAACCAAGGAAGATCACTAGATTTGCGATCTGAAAGCAGCTCTAGGTCTATCACCCTCCGGTTGCGATCGAGCATTCGCTAGTGCGCTGCGCTCGAAGACTCACAAGTCTTCACCAGATTGCTGCCTCTTCCCCGAGCCCCCTAACATCACCGTATAGGGTTGCGATTCGTTGCCGAATGCGCACTTGGAAAGATCTCCAAGGGGCGGCCGGGAAAGCCCTTTCGGGCCTTATCGGAGCTAGGCTCCTATTCCGACTGACCACCGGCCTTGCGACCGGCTTCTCCGCAGCCGGCCCAGTTCTCCGGCGATGTCGTGAGAGATGGCAGTCTCTCGCTCGTCGCCTTCCGCTGTCCCGACGCGGCGGTTATGGCCCAAACATCATCAGAACGCCAGTTCATCGCTTGAGTGTCTGTTTTCGCTGGCTCGTTGCCATGCTCGCGATGATGCCGAAACAGAGTGTCAGCGAGCTGAGTAACCCGCGGGTTACTCCTGAGGGACCAGCATGAAAACCCCGAGATGGAGGCAGTGCGAAGGCTTCGACGAGCAGTACGAGATCGAGGTTTGCCCCAACTGCATGCTCGTGATTCACCGCGAGGACGGCGGTTGCTGGCAAGCAATGCTGTTCAACTGGGGATCAGAAGAGTCGCCGTTCTTGGCGTTTCAGATCAAGGCCTCCACCGTTCGCGGTGCTCAGCGCGAGGCTATCCGCCGAACCGTCGTGGGGTTGTCGAAGCTGGTTGAGGCAATGTCTCGTGTGACGATAGCCGCCTGAGTTACAAGGCTCCGGGGGTAGCAGGTATGCATAGAGTAGTTCACAAGCAAACAAGTGGCGGGCCCGTAGAGATCCGCACTGATGGTCAGGTCGTGTGGGTCAACGGTGCAAGTGGCGGAATGATCGGTCGGTTGTCCAAGCTCGGAATCGACGTACACGGAATGGGTGGTGTTCATTGCCTGGACTGCCGCCCGGTTCCTGACAAGGGTGCCTGGGAAATCTTCGTGCTCAGTATGCGTGAACACCACGATCTGATAGTCCCCAAGTCTTACCGTCCGCGGTGGTGCCTGTGACGCTCGATCCATCATTGGTAAGAGTGCTCATCGTGGCGGCCCGCTGGCGCAAGCGCACCGAGGACGCCATGGACCTCGCGCAAGCGATTCGATCGGTGTGCGATGAAGCAAAGCTCGAACTGCACCCACGACAGCTTCGGCACATTCTGGAGTCTCAACAATGCTGAAAGTGATCTGCGACAATCGACTGCGACTGGTATCCGGTCTGACTGCTGAGGTATCTGCGGACCTCATCGCAGAGTTGACATACAAGAATCCGCAGCACTACAAGCTCGTTGCTCTCGGGTTTGCACGTAACGCTGAGCCTAAGACGATTGCCATGTGGAGCCGCGAGTCAGGAGTGCTGACGCTACCGCGTGGCGCGATGCAGATCTTGCGTAACGTGCTGACTGCTCATGGTGTTGAGTACGAGGTCGAGGATCGTCGCACTGTTGGTGATGCGAGTGTGACTGGAAGTTACCTCGATCCATGGGGGCTGAAGGAAGGTTGCGAGTTCCCGCCGCATAAGCTCGTGATGTGGGGGCACCAGAACAAGATCGTGGATGCGGTCAAGACTTACGAGCAGTGCCTCTTACGGTCACCGACTGGAAGCGGGAAAACTTCGGCACTCATCGGCGCTATTGCACAGATCGGTGTCCCGTCGTTGGTCATCATGTGGGACTCGGGCCTGCTGAAGCAGTGGCAGGAACGCATCGTCAGCGAACTTGGAATCCCTGTGCGTGAGCAAGGATTGATCCGAGGTCCGATCTGTCGGCTCAAAGGGATCACGCTTGCCATGCAGCAGACCCTTCACACTTGGACTGACGAGAAGTGGGCTCAGATCCTCCCGGTCTTCGGACTCGTCGCATGCGATGAAGTGCAACGCTACGCCGCATCCACCTTCACCAAGCAGGTTGATCGGTTCCCTGCGAAGTATCGGATCGGAGTGTCTGCAGACGAGCGTCGCAAAGATGGTAAGGAGTTCGTGATCTACTCGATGTTCGGCCAGGTGAAACTCGAGGTGTCAAAGCAGGAACTCGTAGACAAGCAGCTCATCCATGAGGTTGAGGTCTTCGTGGTACCAACGGCCTTCGACGCACCTTGGTACGCGGAGAAGGCACAAGACCGCAAGGAAGCCCTCGCTGAGGGTAAGAGGATGGCGACGAGTCCACAGGACTTTACGACCCTCATCACAGCGATGCAGCAGAACAAGGCCCGCAATCAGCTCGCGTTGTCGATGATCAAGGAATGCGTGGATGCGGGCTTACCGACGCTGACGTTCACGCACCGCGTCGACCACGCGAAGATGCTCGACGCTATGGTGTCTGGGCAGGGCATAGCGGGCGGGCTTGCACTAGGTGGCGACGATTGGTCGGATCAGTTCGACGCGACCATAGCGGGGCTACGAGACGGCTCCCTGATGGTCGGCTGCGGAACCTTCGGTAAGCTCGGGGTCGGTCACGACATCCCGACTGTAGCGGCTGGCATAGTGGTCACCCCGGTTCACAACAACCGTGCGTTCTTTGGTCAGGTCAAGGGCCGCATCTGCCGCACGAGTCAGGGTAAGCAGAACGCTCGGGTGATCGTGCTCTGGGACTGGAAGGTCTTCGGGCTGTCGCCGATCTTCAACATGCGCAAGTGGAACTCGGTGATGCGCGTGTGGTGCGAGTGGGACAAGCGATGGAAAGATGTGGACACGTTCTTACTGGAGGTGAAGCGCAATGGTCGATATTCAACAACCAAGGACTCGCCAGCGGAAAGCACCATCGGAGGTCTCTTCGGATCTGTTCGATGATATCGAGGTGGGATCAGGTAACGACTACGAGGGTGCGTTACTGTCGGTGACCTACGGCAAAGAGCATTTCCAGCCGGCTCGGTTTCAAGGCATGGACGTTGGGCCGTTCGAGATTGCAGTACGCATCCGCAAGGGTGAAACTCCCATGGCTGCGAAGCGTCGGGCCATGGCGTTGCTCGCCGAGATGGCCGAGGAGGAGTTCAGGGAGAAGCTTCCAAGATTCTTGGCAAGAGTAAGGTTGAGCGAATCTAGTTTGTGATTGATCGGTCGGGGGAGCGTTATGCGCGTGATCAAGTCGAGGGTGGCCACGATGGCTAATCCACAACCAACAGTGTCAGATCTTCTTGAGGGGTTCATAGGGACAGCGGAGCAACGACAGAAGGCATCTAAACGGCACAAGCCGTCACCGGGTGCAAGACGCAAGGAGTACATCGCCGAGGTCGAGCGTCGCATCGCGGAGCAAGACTGGTCAGGTACAAAGTCAGGTCTGCTCGTGGCGCTTTACTGGTCGTGCCACGTCAAGGTGTACGGGGTCGTACCGGCCGAGCTGGACTCAGCGTCAACGTGGACCACCGCGATGAAGGCAGCTGGCAACTTGGTCAACTTCCAGTTCGGCGGCGATGTTCAGATGGCGATCAAGTTCATGCGTTGGCTCTGGACTCGCGAGCAGGGTCGTGAGCAATGGCGTCGCAAGAGTCAGATCAGCGGAGGTCGCATCACGTGGGTGCGCCAGTTCTGCCGGTTCGAGAGTGTAAGTGATTGGCGAGCTGACAAGGTTCGGCATCAGGGATGAAGAATCGGGTCGAGGATGTTGAGAACGCGGTCACGGTCTCAGTTGACACGATCAACGAGCAGATCGTGATCGCGGCCGCGCTTGTCGACGAAGACATCCGCAAGACTTACGTGCTGAAGGAAAGTGCAGACAGGTTCGCGGACGCCGACCACGCATTGATCTGGGACGGTATCCGAACGGTCATGCAGCGCGGCAAGGGTTTCGACATCCAACAGTTGCACGCTGAGATCTCGGGGAAGGTGAACCTCGACTACCTGCGCAAGCTGGTTGAGCGGTATCCGCAGGCTCCGATCAACATGCAGCAGCACATCTCTCAACTGCGTTGGGATCACGCGCGGAAGGCCGCGGCCGAAGGTTCGATCCCAGACTTCCTACGCGCACTCAAAGACTCGGGTTCGAGTCCGACGATGGTGCAGCAGTGCGCCGACCGAGTGGCCCGCTCGTTGGACGTCAAGCTCGACCGCAGCTTCATGTCCAATCCGAAGCTCATTGCTCAGAAACAGTCAGAGGTGATCAGACAGCGTAAGGAAGGCCAGGCTTGCTACCCGTATGGGATTGCGGAGCTTGACAAGTTCCCGAGTGGTGAGAACCGGCTGATCCCCGGAGCGGCACCAGGCAAGGTCACGCTCATCACTGGTGCGAGCGGATCCGGCAAGTCGGTCATCGCCGGACTGATTGCGCTTCAACAGGCGCGGCTCGGTCGCAAGGTACTCATGGGCGCGTGGGAGATGGGTGCGGGCGACACACTCGAGATGATGACGGTCATGTCATACAACATGCCGCACCCTCAGACAGGTTCGTTGGTGCCGACTGGCAAGTCTGTCAGGTCTCGTTACGCGATCTCCACTGGTGCGTTGCAAGATGATGAACTCGACACGTTCACTGAGCGTATGGAAAAGCTCGCCGAGTGGATTCGGTTCTTTGATCCGCCGTTCCACCACGACCCGGGCAAGATCTACACGAACGACGAGAGCCTATCTGAGATCCATCGCATGGTCGCGGACTCCGGCTGTGAGGTCGTAGTCTACGACCTATGGGAGCGGTGCATCCCTGACGGCTCACCCGGGCCTGAGCGTCGGGCGCTGTTCGTACAGCAGCAGATTCAGAAGCGGACGAACACGCACGGCGTCTTGGTCTGTCAGCAGAAGATCAAAGAGATTGAGCGTAAGGCAGACAAGCGACCAGGCCGCGAGACCATCCTCGGTTCGTCAGCATGGGTCGACATCGCTGACACCATCCTCGGAATCTATCGGCCTGCACATGCGAAGAACATTCCCGACGACACCATGGAAACGCTGGTGCTCAAGCAGAGGTATGGGAAGTGGCCGATGGCGATCGCCCACGATTGGGACGGTGATCGGATGACACTCAGCGGCGGTCGCGATGTCGAGTACGAGTTCAGCGGATCGATTGAAACTGGCAAGCTGGTGTTTTGATGAACCGTAAGAGTCAACAGCCGCGCGAGCGTGGCCGTGGCGTCGATGTTCCTCGGATGTTGATGCTGCTGGGAATCGAGTTCAAGGATCACAACGGTGAGCTATGGGCTCGATGTCCGAACCCGAAGCACCCTGAGAAGACTGGCTCGTGGTCTATCCAGGATAACGGCAGGCACTATTGCTTCGGATGCAAGTGGGGTGGTGGACCTGCGGAGCTTGTTCGCACGAACCTCGGACTCGCGCTGTATTCGAGTGCGACCGAGTGGATTGAAAGTCATGGGCTCTACATCGGCGGCACTCTGCCGCTTGCTGTCACTGTGTCGATGTCCCGCCCGTCTCTTGATCGGCCTGAGGTTCAGATTCCTGCCGATGCGCGCTTCAAGCCGTTGGATCAGTGGGTCACGCCGGCGAAGCGGTACGCAGAGAAGCGAGGCGTGACGGTCGCGCAGGTCGAGCGATGGGGTCTCGGGTATGCGTGCGGCGGATACTACGCGAACCGGATGTTGCTGCCTACGCGCACACGCGATGGTCGGCTGATCAACATCACTGGCAGAGCGTGGTCGGCGACGAAGACTCCGAAATACCTCAACAGCAAAGCGATGCAGGGGTGGGATGCGTCTGCGATATTCGGCGAGCAGTATTGGCCCGAGTACACGTCGCGGGCCACTCTTGTCCTATGCGAGGGTGAACTCAACGCGCTCGCCTGTGAACAGGCAGGAGCCATGTTTGTCGGTGCGCTCGGTGGGTCTACACTTGAAAAGGAACAGGTGCTCAAGATCAGTACGTTCAAGACAGTGATCCTCGCGACCGACGTGGACAGGGCCGGGTCGGAGATCGCATCGGCGTTGCGGTCGACACTTGCACGCTGGCGGATGTGTCGCAGGGTCGAGTTTCCTGATAGTCGTGATCCGAACGATCTGATGTTGAGGGATCCGGCATTGCTGAGGGAGTTACTATGGGACAAGGCAGCAACGGTTGTTTGAGCGGCATGAGTGAGGAACAGGCTCGACAGTTCGTTGCTGAGTATCTAGTAGACTTTGATGGGAAGCTCGTACACGCGGCCCACCACATTGGCTATTCTCGCTCGCATATCTATCGGTTGATTCGTAGACATCGCTTGTGGCCTCTGGTCAATCAACTGAGGCTCAGTCGCATTGAGCGGGAACGGCAGGACAAGAAACATGGTCTTCAGGGTAAACGAGTTCTCTCAGATGCGGATGCGGAACCCTGAGCAATGGCGAGCAATGCTCAGGATCGCGATTCAGAAACACCATGGAGTGATGCGACGAGTCGCGAACGAGCTGGACGTCGGATATTCCTCGCTCAAACGCTGGATCGCCGAGGAGCCTGACCTCAAGAAGATCGTCCGCGCTGTTCGGCGGGCGCGAGTTCGGTCGCGCTAGGGCGGCCCACTGGCGCGTCCGCGAATCCTCCGCCATAGGCTCGCGCGTTCGACTGAGCCGTCGTCGGTTCAGGCCTGAAACGAAGGCCTCGGCCAGTTATTTTCGGATGTCGGTTTATTTTGCTTCCCATCTTGGGCCACTCGTGAGATGATGATTTTCAGGTCGGGCTGGCCCCTGACCGGAACTGAAAGGCACCGCAAATGAAGATCGACAAAGCAGCAATCGGAATCGAAGTCTCTTGGTCATTCGGGTTCGGCGACGCAGAGGCAGTGTCGTTGCCTCGTGAGGCAGTCCGCGGCGCGGTTGTTACCAACGGATTCTCGGGCAAGCTCATCGACGAACTCAGCCCCAACACGGCGCTGCGGAAGGCGATGATCTTGGTCAAGGGAAGGTCTCAGACCATCGTCATCCAGGAACTTCGCAGCCCGAACAAAGACACGCCGATGAGCGTCGGCATCTATCAGGTTCAGCCGCAGGAAGGCGAGCGTGGCGATAACGTCGTGTGTGGGGCGCGTGTCCGCGTCACTGGCTCGGACATTGAAGCTCTCTCGCCTGAAGGTGCGGCATGGATTCCTGAGTGTGAGACTGTCGCGAGGGAACTGGCACGCATCGCAAACAGTCTATTCACGAACGTCGTCAATCGGGACATCTCCGCCATCCTGACGGCGATTGGCTGGGATCACTCCTGGATCACGAGGCGTCGCAATTCGGGCGGCGTTTACTTCATGCCGGCCGGACCTTCGGCCGAAAGGTTCGTGTCGCTCCTGCAGGACTTGGAGTCACTGACAGTGAACTCAGCTCGTCAGTATCAGTTCGTTCCGCAGATCATGGAAGTCTACGCCAAGCCTCTGACGCTCGCGATGTGGGCTCACAGCGCGAAGGATCAGTACGACGCTCAGGTTGAGGAGCTTGTTGCCCAGCTCAAGAAAGTGTCGGCAGACTCGACGCGGGAGTCGACGCTTGAGAAGCGGGCCGACGATTGTGACCGGCTCATCGCGCAGGCTGAGACGCATCGCCTGTTCCTGCAAGGCCATGTCGAAGTGCTGGCCGTCGAGTTGCGCCGCGTTCAGGGAGAGTTCCGGGCGAAGCTCGATGCCGTCCGCGGCGAGGCTCGGAAGGCTCTGGACGAGGCCGAGAGTTCGGCGGCACCTCGCGCCGCGGCACCGGCCAAGAAGGCCGCAGCGGCCCCCGTGGTGGCCCCTGTGAAGGTCGCGCCGACAAGGATGCGCAAGCCTCTTGCGCCGATCGCACAGCTCACAGTCGACGAGCTGTTTGACGAGTAACCCGCGGGTTACTCCTGAAGGGAGCGAGGCCTGAAACGAAGGGCCTTCGGCCGGTTATTTTCGGATGTCGGTTTATTTTGCTTCCCATCTTGGGCCACTCGTGAGATGATTCTCTAGTCGGGCTGGCCCCCGACAGAACCTGAAAGGCACCGACCATGAAGACTATGAAGACCCGCACTGCGAAGATCGTTGAGACTGTCGAGACCGAGACTGTCGAGACCTCCGACTCAATCCGCGCGACGCTCCTGTCGATTGAGAAGCAACTCAACGCGACGTTCGTTCAGCGCGAGGAGCCGATCCGCGTCATCCTTCTCGGAGTCCTTGCGCGTCAGAACTACCTTCTCATCGGACCTCCCGGGACGGCAAAGACAAGCGTCATCGATCTGTTCGTCAAGCACGTCCAGGTGCCAGTGCGCTTCAAGATCCTCATGGGAAAGTTCACTCAGCCGGAACACGTCGTCGGAGTCCTGGACATCAATGCCTTCAAGGCTGGACGTTACGAGACTGTGACCGCTGGCATGATGTGCGAGGCTCCCTTGCCGATCCTCGACGAGACCTTGAAGACCTCGGACGGGTGCATGAATTCGCTCCTCGGGATTCTCGGACCTGAGCGAGAGTTCCAAGGGCGGAAGACCGCGATCATCGCAACCGGCGGCGCGACGAACTGGCCTGAAGTCGAGTCGCTGTCGAAACACGTTGAGGCTCTTTACGATCGCTTCCTTCTCCGATGCGTAGTGACGCCGGTTGATCGCGCCGACAAGAATCTGCGCCGCTCGCTGTACCGCGCGGCTGAGAAGGTCGTCGCGTACGCTCCGGCCGAGACAGTCACGGTTGACGATCTGACTGTTGCCATGCGCGCCGTCGACAAGGTTCTGATCTCCGATGAAGTCCTCGACCTACTTGACAGCGTGATCGGGCGACTGACCGAGCCTCGGAAAGGTTCGGATGGAAAGCTCAGGCCTGCGGACATGGAGGTCTCAGACCGTCGCGCGACTCAGCTTCAACAGGTACTCCGCGCGAACGCTTGGCTTGAAGGTCGCGACGAGGTGACGATTGAGGACTTCGATGTTCTGAAGCACGGCTTGTGGAGCAAGCGTAAGGATCTTGAGGCCATCGTGGCCGTGCTTGAGACCATCGATCACGCGATGGTTCAGGACCTCGTGCGTCGAATCGACACGGGCCGCTCGGCGTATCGCTCGCTGGCGCAGAGTGGCTTCGGCGCGGTCAAGATCAACGAGGTCACGGAGCAGATCAAGGCTATCGCGTACCGCGTCAAGGAAGACCTGCAGAAGCCTCTATTCACGAAGCGCGGCCGCGCGAGCGTGCGCGACGCCATGAAGTCCCTCCGGGCGGACTTCGACGATATGAACAACCAGGCGCGCCGCATCGGCCGAGCCGAGTAACCCGCGGGTTACTCCGAGCCGAAAGGTTCAGAGACCCGTCGAATTTGCTTCTCATCTTGGGCCACTCGTGAGATGATTTCTAGGTCGGGCTGGCCCCCGACGATGTGAAAGGACCCGCCAACATGTTCACCAATCTTCATTCGTTCCGATCGCGCTCGTTGTCATTCGCCGATGCGCTTGAAGCTCATCCGATGATGCTTGCTCCTACGAAACAGATCCTTAACCAGCGGGCCCGCGGGACGAAGGCCGTCGACTTCGCGCCGCTGAGTGAGCTTTGGGATAGCCTGCGCGGCGAAGTGCTCCAGGCTCCCGTGAGCGTGATGCCGAAGTGCGTTGAGTGGACGCTCCCTGTCGAGTATGCGGTTGTCCTACGCCGCTCGGCGGGCGTTACGACTGCCTTCGCCTATTGCGAGCTTGTGACCGCGCTCGCTTGGGTGCGCGACCTGAAAGACGACTTTGAAGTGAGGCAAGCCATGGTCGCCGGATGGCGGGCGTTTGAAGCTCGTCGTCAGGAAGCCAACGACGTTCGCGAAGGCTTCGGCTGCGACGACTCTCAGAGCTGGTTGACGATGCGCGACATCGAGGATCAGAGCGGCGCGGCTGAACTCAAGCGCAAGATGGTCGCCATCGCGAAGCTCGCTGGGAGGCTCTTTGAGTCGTTCGGCTACCAGCGCAAGGACTCGCTCAATGACGCCCCTGAGGAGGCCACAGGCGCGACCACAGGCGGCAACCTGGACAGACTTCTGCCGACTGAGCTGGCGCTCCTCGGCGACGACGACACGAGCGACCAACAGGCCATGAAGATCCTGAAGGCGCAGGCGACCGAGATTCAGATGCAGGGCAAGGAATCAAAGAGCCGTGGCCCGCTCGTTCTCGTGATCGACGAGTCAGGCTCCATGCACGACGGTGAGAATGGCGCAGTGCGTGGCACGCGGTACGCGGGTCGCAATACTTGGGCGAAGGCCTGCGCAGTCGCGCTGACTCGCATCGCTTGGAGCGAGGATCGTCCGGTCGTGGCGGTCCACTTCGGAATGGGGACAGAGGTTCAGGAAGTGCCGAAGGATGATTATCGCGCGATGTTTGAGATGGCTCGCTCGTTCATGTCAGGCGGCACGAACTTCGGATCAGCTCTCAGGTCAGGAGTCGCCGAGGTCGGTGACCTTGCGAGTAAGGGATTCGCGGGAGCCGACATCATGTTGATCACGGACGGTGTTGACCACGACCACGCCGCGCACAACGTCGCGATCGATGCGATGGATGCTCAGGGGATCAAGCTCTGGACGGTCGCCATCGGCGAGAACATTCCCGATACGGATCCAGTCCGCAAGCGAGCCGAGCGCTACACGTTCGCGACTGACAGGCAACTCTCTGACTCGGCGACTGCAACCGCAATCGGCGAAGGACTGAACGACGCGGCGATGGGGAATCCTCCGGACTTCACGTTGAACTAGGGGCGGGCTTTCCAATGATATCGACCGACGACTTGCTGCGAGTCCGCAGCGGTGATCTTACCTTCGACACTTTCGCACGCGAATCGAGAGCAGACTTCATGCGACTGGCCTACAGACTATCGGCGACCGCTCCCGCTTGGATTGATGTTGAAGACATCGTGCAAGAGATGTTGCTGAGCGTATCTCCGGCACTGGCAGATTGGCGCGAGGGAGACTATCCGATCAAGAGGTTCGTAGTATTCCGCGCGATGTCAGCAGCTCGCCGAGCGTTGAAGTGGGCTCGCGACTATCGGAGGTTTGAGACCGCGGTGGAGCGACTTGAGTCAACGCGCGAGTCGCACGAGGTGCAGCACACGAACGCGGAGCTGAGGCAGCAGGTGCTTCGTCGACTGGACTATCTCCCGCAAACGCCGTTGCAACGGATCGTGATGGGAAGTCTAGCGCGTACACAGAGTATGGATCGGACGGCGGTTGAACTGATGCGACATCCCGACACTCGGGTGATGTTCGCGGCCGACGAGGATCTAGTGCGGATCAAGATCAGGCGGGTCATGACCATTTTGGCTAAACGCGCCGGCGACAGTGACAATCAAATGGTGGGAGTCTAATCATGGCAACGGACATCAAGCTGACGAAGTGTAAGGGTGACTTGGTAGACAGTAAGCTTGCCGAGGTAGAACTCGACACGAACGGCTCACTGAAGGTGAGAGTGGGTCGACTGGCGAAATACTACGAAGGGCAAGACGGTAAGATCAACATCGCGAACTGTGACCAGTGCGGTGCTGACTCAGATGCCTCACTTGACTCCTGCCCGTTCTGCGGTGATGAGGGTGCAGTCGAGGGAGCTGCACCGTCAGCAGAGGTTGAAGAGACCGAGGATGACGAGGGTGATGACCTTGACCAGGCTGTACAGGCCGATGAGGCCGAAGTGGCTGAGGGAGAGACGATGAACAAGAAGGCTACAAAGAAGGCCTCTAAGAAGGCCACCAAGGCCACCAAGAAGGCCGCTCCGCCAGCGAAGGCCGCCAAGCCTGGCAAGGCGGGCAAGACGCCGCCTGAGGCCAGCAGGACGGCACTGGCACCGGTCGTCGACGCTACGGGGATCTCGGTCGTGGATAGCACCGCGCTCGATGCGCAGGTCGAAGTGATCCGCGAGGCCGTGCTAGGTGGCGCAGTCGCTCTGCACAGGCTCGGAACGGCAGCCAATACGATCGTGACTGACAGTCTGTGGAAGCAGCGCGTCAACGACGACGGTGTGCCGGCCTTCCGCTCGTTCAAGCAGTTCTGCGTCGCCGAGCTTGGACTCACTGCCGTCCACGTTTATCGCGCGATGAAGGTCTCGGATGAGTTCACCGAGGGTGAGATCACTCAGCTCTCGGGGAAGCAAGTGCGCCTGGTGTTGGAAGTCCCCAAGGAATCTCGTCAGGAGGTTATCGCGGCTGCACAGCGCGGCGAGTCGGGTGGCAAGCTGACTCAGCGAGCGAACGAGCTGCGTGGTGGACGCAAGCCGTTGCCTGAGCCGGCACGCGGGATCACGGTGGCTGTCACGACGGGCCACACGAAGCTCAAGATGTTCAAGAGGCCGAACGACAGCACGACCAAGGTCGGCGAGACCGAAGGCGCTACACCTGCAAAGCGGCTAGCCGATGCCCCTTGGGCAGTCATGGACTTGACCAACAAGGTGCGTATGTTGATCAGGATCAGCACCAAGCCGAACGGCGAGATCATCGCCGACGTTGAGTTTCGTCGGGGTGAGACGGTAGGATGAGGGTACGTCGTCGGGCGCAGGCCGCACAGCAAGTTGAAACTAGCCGGGGCCTTTCACCCTCGGATCAGGGGGCACTAGCCATGTCCTATTCAACTGCTCCGGGGGGCCTAAAGCGAAGATCGCTTGCTGTGCGGCCTGGACCCGACGACGCCTCGTTTCCGATTGTCAATGCCTACTGGGCTCGCGATGAGCTTGTGTTGGTGGTAGCGGATCCAGCATCGCCGAATGGCGTCAGGTTCCGCCGAGGTAAGGCTGAGCATTCGTGCTTCATCCGACTGGCGGACCTACCTGACCCTCTTGCATTCCATCGCATGCTCAACAGTCACCACTCGGTGCGCAAGGCGCTGTTCGAGGATGATTGGCTTCGGGTGTGCTGGCGCGGTCGCGACGAGCTGAAAAGTTACTGCAAGTCACTGCATGAGAAGGGCATTCCGACTTTCGAGGGTGTTGTGTCTCCGGTGCTTCGGCACATGGTCGACAACCGGCTGAAGCCTGGTGCGCCGCGGCAGTTGTGGGTCGACATCGAGTCGGACTCTCGTGTCCCGTTCTCGCGCAAAGAAGAGATGAGGGTGCTCTGTTGGGTCTGCGTCGACGCCGACGGCAATGAGTATCGAGGTCTCCTAGATCAGGACACCGATGCTGACGAGGCTCGGCTACTGATCGAGCTGTGGGAGGTGTTTGCGTACTACGACCAGATCATGGCTTGGAACGGTGACAGGTTCGACTTCCCTCTGATCAAGGCAAGGTCCGAACTCCACAAGCTTCTGCCGCCTACGGTGCGCGAGTGGCGGAGATGGTTGTGGCTCGATCATCTTGAGCTGTTCAAGCGACTCAACATGCAGGCATCCGAGTCGGGCGAGGAGAAGCAGAGCTTCAAGCTAGGAGTCGTGGCCGAGTCCGTGCTTGGTGTTGGACAAGGTAAAATCGCGTTTGACGCATCAAAGACTTGGGACGAGTGGGCAGCGGGCGGCGCGAGGCGTCAACGCTTGCTTGACTACTGCGCGCAAGACACTCAGCTCATGCCGGCGATCGAAGCAAAGACCGGCTACATCTTACTCCTGCAAGCGGTCTCCGATACCTGCGGCACGTTCGCGGACTCGCGCGGAGTGAACCCGAGCGTTCAGGTCGAAGGCTTCCTTGCGCGTCTCGCGCTCGATCGTGGGTACAAGTTCCCGACTGTCCTGAAGCTCGGTGAGGAGTCGCTGCGGTACGAAGGGGCATACGTACTCCATCCTCAGAAGCACGCTGGCATTCACCGCGATGTCCACGTCGCTGACTTTGCGGGCTTGTACCCTTCGATCATCCGAACGTGGAACATGAGCCCTGAGACGCTGGTGACAGATGCGATGGATTCAGAAGTAACCCGCGGGTTACCCCTAGCGCTCAGTCCGTTGACGATGAGAAAGTTCCGCACTGACATCCCCGGCATCTTGCCCGAGGCCGTCAAGCAGCTCATGACCTTACGCTCGGTGTGGCAGAAGCGTAAGGCCGCACTCCCGCCTGGCACTGACGAATGGAAAGACGCCGACCGTCGAGCGGGTGCGTACAAGATCACCACCAACAGTTTCTATGGTGTCATCGGTTCGCCGAACTCACGCTTTTACGATCGTCGGGTGGCTGAGTCTGTTACGCAGTGCGGGCGGTGGTTGATTGTCGAGACCATCAAGGTCGCTGAGCGTCGCGGCATGAAGGTCATCTATGGTGACACCGATTCGCTGTTCGTGACTGGCTCGACACGAGGTGAGTTCGAGGCATTCGTAGCGTGGTGCAACGCCGAGCTATATCCCGAACTCCTCGCGAAAGTCGGGTGCGTTGAGAACGTCATCAGCTTGGCTTACGAAAAGCAGTTCAGCCGGTTGGTCATCACTACGGCAAAAAAATACTGCGGGAGTTATTCCCATTATAAGGGCACCGATGCGACGAGCGACTCACACCCTGAGATCAAGGGACTTGAGTTCAAGCGAGGTGACTCGCTCAGGATCACTCGCGCTCTGCAAGAGGATCTGACGAATCTGCTGGTCGGATACAAGCGGCCATTCAGCGACGACCCTGACGACTACGTGGCGATCATAGTCAGGTGGCGAGACCGCGTGCTGAGCGGTCGGCTAGAGCTTGGCGATGTGCTTGTGTCCAAGCGGCTCGGGAAGTCGCTGGCCGACTACAAGGCAGACTCGGCACCGATGGTAAGGATCGCTCGTGAGCTTGAGGCCCGAGGCCAGGATGTCGGCGAGGGAGCGAAGATCGACTACGTGGTGACCGACGCTGGTGTGTCACCTCAAGTAGTGATCCCTGCTGACGACTACGACCCCGACGCGAACCTGATTGATCGTGACGCTCTATGGGACAAGCTCATCTGGCCAGCGAGCCTGCGACTCATGGAAGCTGCGTTTCCTGGATACAACTGGGCGTGGCAAGGTGGACTGGTCAAGGCTCGGAAGGTTGCGGCCAAGGCGGAGCATGCAGCGGCCAAGGTAAAAAAACGTCGGTGAGTGTGGTTTCGACGGGTCTCAACGACATGGTGGGGTAACCCATCAACGAACGGACCAACGATGACGAACCAAGCACCGCCGAAGCGACGCCGCGTGCAGCCGGACAATGTGCCTGAGGATGCCCCGTCGGAGGCTCAGGAAGCGCCCAAGGCGGCCACCAAGTCAGCGAAGCCTGCTCCTGCCATACCGCTGTTCACGGTGGCCCCTGACCAGGTAATGCAGCTCAAAAGCGTTCGCGCGCCGGACATGCAGCATGGCTTCCAGACTATCGTTACGGATCTGTTCGAGTCAGGTTTCGACGTGGCCTCGGAATACCGTGACATCAAGGCGGGACTTGAGATCACCGATGCGCTGACTCCCGACCGTTTGCGTCGCGCGGCCAACACTCAGGAGTCGATCGCGAACCGGGCGCATCAGCTCTACATCATCGCGAAGGTTGAGGTTCAGGCATACATGCGCGAGACCGAGGGTGTCTACGGCGCGATCCGCGAGGCTGGCATTCAAGCACTGGAAGCGGACAAGGCGATCGGTGCTCGGACCAAGCAGATCACCGACGCCGATGCGAAGGCCGCGGCTGCTGCGTTATATCCTGACGAGTGGGCAGAGATCTGCACTCGACGAGATCGAGCCGAGGGTATGCTCAAGCAGCTTGAGAACCTCGCACAGCTTGCGAGGTCTCGGTGCTTCACGGTCAGCGCCATGGCACATCCGGGTGCTCGTCTGACATGACGACGATCCACACCAGCCAGATGTTTAGGGGGGTCATCCCTGGCAACACCTTCATGTTGCTCGGAGTGTTCTGGCAGACGCTCGTGCAGATTGAGGGACAGATCAAGGCTCGTGGTGGCAGGGTATTGAAAGGAGCGTTTGCGCCCGGGGCCGCTGCCTATGAGTTGCACAATACCTATCTGTTGTTGGGGACCAATGTGATCACTCCGAAAGATTCGATCGGCTACGAGTACGAGCTACGGGCGGAGGTCAGCGATATCGTAAAGACTCAGATCCTCGGGTGGGTCGAGGACTATGGTATGCGCATCCTCGCTGAACGAGACATGCGTGAGGCATTTGAAGGTGAGAGTTCGCTCAGCAGGTTTCGTGCCGATCGCATTGATGCACGAATGAACAACGACATTCAGCGAAAGAATGACGACGCTCGTGAACACTCAGGTTTGTTCGCAGGTGTGATCGAGATTCTGGATGACGTTATTGATGGTGACGAGAAGGGGACAACATGAGCAAAGAGATGGATCTGGACGGCTTCCTTGGGCACACGACTCGGGGGCCGAGCGCGAACTTCCTTGACGGGTGGAAAAAGCGGACACCGCCGTTGGTGAAGATCGTACTGCACACCAAGGCTCCGATCATGGCGGTGTGGCAGCACCCGTGGCCGAAGATAGTGACGCGCGAGAAAGATGGTCGGGAAGTGCGTGAGGTCTGGTCGGGCTCATTCAACTCATGGGAGACCGAGGAGATACTCACCAAGCAGTATCAACGCGACGACTCTGAGAAGCGTGTGCATCCTCCGGTGATTTGCCCGATGTCGATCATGCTTGAGGAAGTCCATCGCTTGTACGAAGACGGTCAACTTGAGTGGGACACGGCGCTGTTCAGGTTTGTTGGTGATGACATCACGAAGGCGAAGACTTTGCACACTGCGGGGATGTTGAACCGGGCGGCGAAGGTATGGGAGACACTCACTGAGCAGCAACGCCGCGACGCCAAGAAACGCGGTATGCCTGGTCCAAGCGACGCATGGATGGAAAACATGCTCGCGAAGTGCTCCTACGTGTTCAGCGTGGTCGACTACGACGCACCAAAGGACGGCATTCAGATTGCCAAAGAGACCACGCTCGTTGGCGACAAGATGAAGAAAGTGATTCGCGACCGCATGACATCGGAGGGTGATGACAAGGGTCATCCGTTCCTTCACCCTTACGTGTTCCAGTGGTCGCACAACCCCACCGCAAAGAACTTCGGCGACAAGTACGATGTCGTCGCGATCGGCAAACTGCCGATCACCGATGCGATCAGGCAGTTGGTCATTGAGACGCCCGCACCTGACATCTCTCGTTGGACTGGTAAGGGCGACATCGAGGCACTGCGCGCCAGCATGGAGGATGCATATTGTGGACCTGAGGGTCTGTTAGACTTCGACTTCATATTCGCGAAGTCCGAAGCACTGAACGCCGATGGTAAGGCTGAGCCGACCGATGATGACGAAGATGGTGCATCGGCTGAGGATGTAGCGGACGACATCACTGATCCCGCGCCTGAGTCTGAGCCTGAGTCTGAGCCTGAACCTGAGCAGGTGGTGGCAAAGCCGGCGCGTCGTCAGCGTAAGGTTGAGCCGCCTGCTCCTGTCGAGGATCCGTTGTACGTGATTTCGTCTCGTGAGAAGGACGCGGACGGTGACGAGAAGTGCTACGCGGCCGATGGCATGGAGTTGTTTGCTTGCGATGAGTGCGCGACGATCATTCGTGCCGACGAGTCGACGTGTCGACAGTGCGGTGCGGAGTACGAGGTAGAAGAACTCGAGCCTACGCCGAAGCCTGTGCCCGCGAAGCTCGCGCCACCGAAGCCTGCACCCGCGAAACCTGCACCCGCGAAGCCTGCACCTGCAAAGCCCGCTCAGGCTCAGCAGGCGGCCAAGTCCGATCAGGCTCAGGCCAAGTCAGTCCAGTCGACGCCAGTGGCACCACGGGCCGCACAGAGGCCAGCGGGGGCCGCTCCTGTCGAGAACGCCAAGGGAGCTGGACGGGATCGGCTCGGGTTCTGAAGTAACCCGCGGGTTACTCGGGTGAAGTTGCTTCAAGGCATGGGGGTTCAGGATGGCTCGGACAATCAAGACACAGTTACCTGTTCAGCGTCGGAGTGAGGCAAGGATGGCGGCATTGGTAGACGTAGCCGAGCAGTTCAAAGGGTGGCAACCAGGTCGCAAAGTGCTGACTCCGGTGTCGAGTGTTCCGACCATCTTTCCGCAGTTCGATGTGGCGACGCGAGTGCGAGGCTATCCGATCCAACGAATCGTGATGCTTCACGGTCCAAGCAACATGGGAAAGACGACCTTCCTGTTGGGGCTCGGTCGTTCGTTCCTACAGCGCGGGCACTTCTACTTTCACGTCGACGCGGAGATGACGACACCTGAGCCTTGGGTGCAAGAGAACCTCGGTCAGATGGCGGACTCGCCGAACTTCATGGCGATTCGTCCGCACTCGTTTGAGGAGACTGCGGAAGCGGTGCGTAGTGCAGCCGAGCGTCTGAACAAGCTGCGTGAACTGGGCAGGATTCCTGCTGACACGGTGGCCTTGTTCGGAATCGACTCACTGCAGAAGCTCGTGCCGCGAGACCTGCTGAAGAAGCTACTTGAGCCGAAGAACAAAGAGAACATCGACCCGCTCAAGGGTCGGGGAGGTATGTTCCAAGCTGCGCTCAACACTGCGTGGATGCGCGAACTCATCCCCCTACTTTACCATTGCAACGCGGGCCTCGTCTTGTTGGCTCGCGAGTCTCAGAACCCTGATGCGACCATGTTTGAGAAGGATTATCGAGTCGGTGGTGGTAACGCCGTCTACTACGACAGTTCGCTTGTCTGCCGCATCACGCGCGGCGGATGGGTCGAGCAAGGGTCAGGTGAGAACAAGACGATCATCGGCGAGCGACACCTCGTGCAGATCGTGAAGACGAAGGTTGGACACAAAGACGCGAAGGTCTCGGTCTGTCACTTCCACACGAGCAACGGTAAGATGATCCCTGCGGGCTTCGACCGCGCTCGCGACGTGGTGGAGCTAGGCCTGCGCGCTGGCGTCTTGACGAAGCAAGGGAACTCAATCGTCGACAAGGAAACAGGGGACATATACGGGGGCAGCGAGAACAAGGCCGTCGTCCACCTGAATGACAACATCGCAGAGTTGGACGACCTTCAGGCTCGGGTGCTCGCAGTGGCGCAACCCGAGGAGACTGACACAGGAGCAGTAGAATGACGTTGCAAGAGTCATGTCAGTGGGTTCGGGCCTGCTTGAACGACGCGCGTGATAAGGGTCAGGGACACGCCATGGTGGCGCTCGCCGACGAACGAGTGATCGCCGAAGTGGCGGATGTAGTGAGTGGACTTGGCTGGCGAGTGGTCACAGTCTGGACCTCTGGCAACTACACGATGGTGCTGATGCGGTGGTTGCCATGAGCCTCCTGGTGGCCGTGAGTGACCTCCATCTCGATCAGTCGACTGCTGGTGTCGACAGGTTCGATGATGTCGTTGCCGTGCTTGAGAAGGCCGCAGCGTATGCGATTGAGAAGCAGGCCGACGCCTTCCTGTTTCTCGGCGACCTAGCAGATCCCAACACAGTAAGGTCGCACCGCTCGGTGAACGCACTCGCTCGTGTGATGTCCAAGCTGAAGCAAAAGTGCATACAGTGCGTGTGCCTCGCCGGGAACCACGATGTGATCGAGGATGGTAGCGGCGGGACGGTGCTTGACTCGCTGGTCTGGTTGGACGCTGGTCCCGTGTATACGGAGCCGACTGTAGAACCGTTGCTGAGCGCCTACGGTGAGTTCATTTGTACGATCGTCGCGTTACCGTTCGTGCCAATCGTGCGGGCTTACAATCCTGCTGAGTTCATACGGAACATCGGAAAGAAAGTAAGGATTCAAGATCCTGTGCTGGTGATTGGTCACCTCAACCTCGATGGCATCACGCTTGGAAGTGAGTCCACGGACATGCCGCGAGGCCGCGACATCTTCTGGCCAATCGAAGATCTGAGGATTGAACTGCCGAACGCCCTTCGCGTCGGAGGTCACTACCACACGCCGCAGACATTCGAGGGTGTTCGCATCGTAGGCTCGGCGGTGCGTCTACGGTTCGACGAGCGGGACAACGATCCAGGCTTCGTCGTGTTGGAGGTCTGATGCGTAAGGTAGTCAAGGCGTCATCGTCATCACAAGTAGTCGGCCGCATGTCGAGTTGGAAGCTCACTCGGGTCGCCGTCGAGACCCGAGCATTGGTTCAGTTCAGTTCGGACCATCCGACGTGGCATGTGATCTCGATGGGTGGTCCACCTGATCTCTCAGGGATCAGGCTGAAGGACTGCATTGCGAAGCTCACACCGCCGGCAGGGACCTCGGAGTCGGACGTGCTTACTCTTGAGGCCGCCCTATTGGCTGGCGGGGCTCGTACAGTCCGCAGGATGCCATCGCCGCCTGAGGATCGCGTAGTCTCAGCGAGCGCGGACAAGGCACCGACCGCGCACCGCACATTGCTTCAGGTAGCTGTCGATAGGGCGAAGCGGGGAACATCGGTAGACTCGGCGGCGTTGGTCGCGCTCGTCGAGTTGGCGATGAGCAAGGGGGAGTGATGAGTAAGGTCGGGGCAAAGCGTCTCGCGTTGAGGCGTGAGATCTGCATATTGGCGAATCGTGTACACGGTAAGGGTCTCGTGTCCATTGACCCGACCTGCTTGTCAGTGTCAGTGGGTGACTACGAAGTCGCGCGAATCTTGCCGCTTCAACGGACGACCGCAAACGAGCGATTGGCCAGGCTGGTCGACGTTCTTGCGAGGCAGGCGGCATCCAAGGGAATCGACATCAAGGGAGTGAAGTTCTCATGCATATCCAATCGCTGACCTTGCGGAACTGGGGACCTTACTATGGGACTCAGACGATCGAGCTGCGTGACACGGTGTATGCTGTTCAAGCCGAGCACACTGATGATCCTGATCGGTCGAACTGGATCGGCAAGTCGTGGTTTCTCGGTGCTATCCGGTTTCTCTTGACGGGCGTCAAGCCCGACTCGTGCTCGACCGAGGATGCGTGGATCTCAAGAGGCGAGAAGTCGGGTGGAGTGTCGGGAATATTCAGCGATGGGAGCGAGGTGTCACGCACCCGCAAGCTCGGGAACAGCACGCAGCTTGAGTTGCGCGTCAATGGTAAGGGTATTGCGAAGCAGGACCAAGCACAGACCGAACTCGACGAACTGCTTGGAATGGATCACGACGATCTCATGGCGACTTGCTTCGTGGAGCAACGTCAGATCGCTCGTCTCGTGTTGGCTGATCCCGCCGAGCGCACGAAGATCGTCAATGGTTGGCTTGAACTTGAACCGCTACAGCGAGCGGAGGATTGGCTGAAGGGTGAGTTGTCCAAGCTGCTGGCCGAGGACCGGGCACTCGCGGCTCAGGTAGTCTCGATCGATCCTGGTGCCTTGAAGGCCGCAGTCGCCCGCGTGGACGCCATCACGTCGAAGGTGACTGAGATCCAGAACGAGCGTTCAGACCTCGCGGATCAGGCGATTGAGATGGCAGATTGGCGGAGGTCGGCTGAGTTCGCGGAGCGGTTCAAGCTGTTCAAGCAGCACGGCCTAGCAACGCGGAAGGAAGTTGACGCGCTCGCGCCTGTGGAGATCGAACCGTTGAAGCTCGCTCGTGAGCAGGCTTCGCAGGTTAGGTCGGCGGCCCGCGACCGCGAGTATCAGTTGCGTGAACTCGTGGGGGATCAGTGGGATGGGGTCTGTCCGAAGACTTGTGAGACCTGTCCAGTGCAGGATCAAGTCCGCACGATCGGCGTGAGTATGCAGATTGAACTCACCGAAGCCGAGTCGGTGTTGGACGACGCCGACTCAAAATATCAGGACCTCGACAGGTCGCTGACTGATGCCTATCGGGTAGCCGCAGAACGCACCAAGAAGCTCGCGCTGCTGGACCACTATCGGAAGGAAGCCACTCAGCTCCTCGGTGCCGTGGACACCATCGAAGAGATGGGTCTGCCGCCTGACGACACCGAGATGAGGGAGCGCGCACGCATTCTTGAAAACCTATTCACGGAAGCTGCGCGTGAGCAGGTGTTGGCCTTGGTCGAGCGCAAGTCACTCGAAGATGGCCAGAAGGCATCCAGGGAGGCCACGAAGGCCCGCAAAACTCTTGAGCGCACAATCCGCCTTCATCAGGAGGCAATCGCCGTGGTGGGCCGCCAGGGGGCACAGAAGGAAGTGGCTGAGCAGGTACTCGGCGATGTGCAGAACGGTGCGAACCGATTGCTTCAGAATGCCGGGATCGATCTGACGGTTGAGGTGAGCTGGGCTCGCGATGGTAAGGGTCTCGCGACTCACTGCGAGGCTTGCGGGTCGAGCTACCCCAAGACGCTATCGCAGAAGATCTGCGGCATCTGCGGCGCGACACGCGGCCCCAAGCTCATTGAGAAGCTCATGATCATCCCGAGCGATCGAAGCGGAGCGGCTGACGACATCGCTGGATTGTCGTTCCAGCTTGCTGCGTCATCGTGGTTGAGGTCCAAGCGTTCTGCAGCGTGGGCGGTGGCATGCATCGACGAGCCATTCGGCCAGTTGGATCGTGCGAACTCCCGAGCGTTGAGTGCTCACCTGCACTCGATGATTCGATCGAGCTTCGCGTTTGAGCAAGGTTTCCTCGTGGCGCATGATGCGGCCGTGATGGAGGCCTTACCATCTCGTGTACAGATAGTCGGGTCGGTGAACGGTTCGACGTTGAGGGTGATCGGATGACGAACGGTAGGCAGAAGGGTTCACGAGGAGAGCGCGCGGTAGCGGGCATCGTCAAGGAGTGGTGGTCGTCGCACGAGTCAGCGAGCCTGTTCATGCGCACGCCGCTCTCAGGTGGATGGCAGCACAACACTCAGGCTGCGGCGCACTTCAAGGCGTGTGGTGACCTGATGACGACGAGTCCGATCTTCCCGTTCTGCGTCGAGGTCAAGTGGCGCGAGCAATGGTCGGTGAATCGTTTTCTCGACGGGCAGGAGTCCACGGCCTGGGCGTGGTGGACCCAAGCAATCGTCGCGGCTGAGAAGCAGGCGAGCGTCCCGATGCTCTGGTTGCGCAAGAATCGCATTCCGAAGACTGCCAAGCCGTTCCCATGGATCGTCGTTATCCCTCGCACGTTCGTGACCGCGCACAACTTGGATGCGCCTGACATGAACTGGACTATCAAACAGCTCAGGCACAACGGCGTCGGCGTGCCGGTGGAGCCTGCTGGATACGACTATCAGAGGTTCATCAAGATGGACGCAGCTCGCATGATCACAGAGTTCAAGACCAAGAAGGTGAAGGCATGATGTTCAAGCACACGTTAGGTTCAATCGTTCGTGACAGGGTGTCCGGCTATCAAGGGATCCTGACGTCGCGCTCTGACTGGTACTATGGGCCGACGCTCTACAGCGTGCAGTCTCAGGAAGCCGTGGACGGGGTGCCAGTCGAGTCGCGAGGCTTCGACGAAGACACGCTAGTTGCGGTCGAGGTGAAGCCTGATGTCCCTCCTGACTTCAAGTACAAGCTCGGGTCCAAGGTTCGCGACGCGGTGACGGGTTACGTCGGGATCATCGTGTGCCGGACTCAGCACATCCACCAATGTCGCCGCTACAACATTCAGACTGAAGGTCTGTCCAAGGGTCTGCCGTTCAAGGGCGTTGGTGTGGATGAGGCCGCGGTCGAGTTGATTGAGGCTCCTACCAAGCCTGCCCCTGAGGTGAGCACTGGTAGCGTTCAGGGTGCTGCGGAGACCACGGAATCCCGCCGCGACCATGCGTAAGATCGTTATGAGAACGCCTGTTGATGTGCTTGTCTGCGATCCGCCATGGAAGTTCGGCGATGGCATTCAAGGCAAGCGCGGTGCCGTTCACAAGTACGGGTGCCTGCCAGTTGATGAGATCGCGCGATTCCCCCTTCCACCGATCGCCGACTCCGCGATGCTGTTCATGTGGCGAGTGGCGGCGATGCCTGAAGAGGCCTTGTTCGTGTGTCGAGCTTGGGGCTTCAGACCGTACAGTGAGATCGTATGGGCGAAGATGACATCGGGCGGCAAGCAGCATTTCGGCATGGGTCATGTGGTGCGAGCGGCGCACGAGGTCTGCCTGATCGGTGTGCGCGGGCGGCGTATCCCTCCGGACGTAGCGAACGAGCGCTCGCTATTCTGGGGTCAGGTGAGAGAACACTCAGAGAAGCCTGAGGAGTTCTACCAGATGATCAACCGACTCTATGCGCGCGAGCACAAGCACGAGCTGTTTGCCCGTCGTACACGTCCAGGATGGACGCAGGAAGGCAATCAGCTCGGCATATTGGATCGAGAGGACAGGTGACACGCGAGCTTGTCGAGAGGTTGCGTCGGCTGGACGATCCTCGGCTCATGGTCTCTCGCGATGTCTTGCTCAAGATCATCGCCGCGCTTAGGGTCGGAATCTGCGAGAAGTGTAGTGAGCGAGTGGGTCAACTCATTTCAGAAGGACAGTCAGATGCAATCGAACAAACTGGCACTATTGGCAGGGACTCAGAAAACCCTGCCGATCGATGCGATCGAGCCGAACCCTTGGAACCCGAACGTGCAGAGCGGGTTCAAGTTCCAGAAAGAACTGATGTCGATCAGAGAGTTCGGGTTCATCGATCCAATCACGGTGCGTAGTGGTCGTGAGAAGGGGCCGCTGTTCCAGAAGCCTCAGATCATCGACGGTGAGCATCGCTGGAAGGGTGCTCGCGCAGTCGGGCTCGACAAGGTGCATGTCTTGGATGTTGGTCGGTTGAGCGATGACAAGGCCAAGGTGTTGACCGACGTGCTCAACAACCTGCGTGGCGAGAACGACCCTATGAAGTGGAC
>Ga0315273_10001247_pt1 | contig 28678 bp, 30 predicted proteins | sample YL17G02_0_MG_FD_205753 | JGI IMG/M metagenome (GOLD analysis project Ga0315273, IMG submission 205753) | Sediment microbial communities from Yellowstone Lake, YNP, Wyoming, USA - YL17G02_0 | ecosystem: Environmental > Aquatic > Freshwater > Lake > Sediment | place: USA: Wyoming | collected... | reverse complement strand
CGTCCACATACATTTCTGCTGCCCGTTTATGCATGCTCTTTGGGTATCCTTGTGGTTTGGGTTCGGGCGTGTATTTGCGGTTGCAGTGCATACAACGATACCGTTGCAAGCCTGCATTTGTTTTCCCAGCCTTATTCTGGCGGGTCGTCGAGTGGCAATGGGGACACTTTTTCATACTCCCATTTTAGCCCATTCTTTTAGACACTCCCCAAATTCTTCAATACTCCAATGAAACCAACGCATTAAGAATAATCTCATCGTCAGTCCATGTGAAACGAACAATACATTTTGAGGAAAATTTGGTTTTCCAAAATCCCGGTGCATTGTATCAAGGAATGTACTAACGCGGTCGTATACGTCTGCTCCAGATTCGCCATCAGGGATTCGATAATAAAAGGTGCTGAAATCATCCCGCTCTTTGTTTATCTCTTGGTTAAGGTCGGAGTTTCTAAGATGTCCCCAATCCTGCTCTCGGATTCGTGGATCTTCCATTGCTGTTACTACATTTTGTTTGATGCTTTCTGTAATATGTTGATATGTCTCCCGTGTTCTAAAAAAAGGAGATAAATATACATAAACAGTCTCGTTACCAATTATTCTTTTGATTTCCATACCAGCTTGTTGAGCTTGATGAATGCCTTTGGTTGTCAATTTCAATGAATAGTCGGATGTAGTGGCATATTGGGATTTATCCAAATTCCCTTCTGATTCCCCGTGCCTAACCAATATTATTCTGTTGGGTTTCATGTTTACACCTTTATTCTAAACAAGAAGATTAAGTAAAAATACCACTCCTGTCCCAAACGCACCACACCCAAAATTGACCCAGTCATTATCGAGCCAGTTCCAGCCGCGGATTTTAGTCGTCGGTGTGTCGCAGGTGTGGACGGGATGTTGTTCGGTCTCTTTGTTGTGTTTTGGACAGTAGTAAATGGCTTGTACTGTCGCGCCAAGCAGGGAGTCAAAGAGTGAGCCGGCGAGTCCGGCCAGGGTGACGATGATGCCAATTGAAACGGAGGCAGGTTGCGAACCTAGTAAAGATGCGAGCAGGCCGATTAATCCCGCGCCTACCAAAGCCGCGAGTGTGCCGATTAATGAGATTCCGCCCGAGGTGCCTTTTTCCACAACTTTTCTTAAATCTGTAATCATGCGCGGAGAATGCGGATTCAACACACCGAGTTCCGTCGCCCATGTATCTGCGTTGACTGCGGCCAGCGCGGCGGCAAAGCCCAGCCAGGGCCAGGCTGAGTTGGGAAAAAAGAAATGCAATGCGGCGAAGAATGTGGCGATGCCGCCATTGCCAAAGACCTGACCGGCGTCGCGATGGTGGCCTTTTGAATATTTTTCATTGAGGCCTTGCTTGCGTACTTTGAAGGCGCGGCTCAACGCGGACGATGTGATGAAAAACGTGAGTAATAGGATTGCCCATTGCCACCCGCCGACGCCAAAGATGACCGTACCAGTGAACGCGGCGGCATAGGCCCCGCTTTTTTTTAGAGTGTTTGCGCGATAGGCGAGATAAGCTATGATGATTGCAAAGATAAAGCCAAGGATTAGTTGCATGGTTCTATTATTTCCCCTCTCCCTTTTGGGAGAGGGGGTAGGGGTGAGGGGCTAAACAGGTGTGTTGATAACGAAAAATACCGCGACCAAAAAGAATAGACTTGTGAGCGCGCTCGAAGCCCAGACGACAAAAGCCAGCGCGCGTTCCTTATCCCAGCGATAAAAATATAATCCGGCCAGCCAGCCGAGGACGAAGAGAAACAGACTTACAATGGGCAGAATGATGAGTTGCGTGGATGGTACTGATTCTGCTTGAAAGCCAAGTGATACGCGTGACATCAAGGGGATGATACTGCTGACCCAAACGAACAGGCCGATGTTTAGGAATAATCCACTGAGCCACAGAAAGCGGGCGACGCCATTTTCCCATGCTTGCGCAATAACGAAAGATGGATAGGCTGATTTTGCTTCGGCGGGAGTCAGGCTTCCCATTTCAGTGGCGCGCGCGAAGGTTTGCATTAGCGCGGTGGGGTCATTTGGAGAAATGGCGAAGATGCGTTTGGCAGTTGCTACAAGTAATATCTTTTTTGATTCAGAAGCAAGATATTCAACAACACCCAGGTCGGGATGACGGCGCACGCCGAGAATCCCGCCGGGCAATGAAAAGCCGGGCATTTTAAGCGGGTGCGTGAGATCACCTACATGGCGCATCCACTCAATATCGTTGAGTGGAATATCCTCCACGCGCAAGCCCCAAATCAACGCGAGGCTGTCGCGGTCGAGAATATAGTTCGCACGGAAGAGCGAGTAGGCGCGATAGCCAAAGAAGGGGATCGGTGCGAAGCCCAGCAAGGCCACCAGTAGCCAGGTCACAAAGCCGGGGCCAACTTCAGCGCGTGAAAGATAATAGAAGCCTGTGACTGAGATACTGGCAAGCACAATCATAATTCCTCCATGGATCAGCAGGCCGAGACGTTTGGGAGGGGGGAAGTGTCCGATGTTCATGTTAATTGTATGTCACTGCGAGCCTTCGGCGAAGCAGTCTCCTATTGCGAGGGGAAAGTCCCCGTTCTTTGGGGATTGCTTCGGCGGAAGTGCGCCGCCTCGCAATGACATCAGATTAATTCCTCGCGAAGCGCTGAGCAAACATAATCAACCTGCTCTTCAGTCATCACGCCGGAGAATGGCAGGGCGAGACTGCGCCTGCCCAGGTCATCCGTCACCGGGAAATCGCCTGTGCGATACCCGAAGCGTTCCACCATATAAGGTTGCATATGGATCGGTGCAAAATATGGGCGTGCTGGAATGCCGCGTGCTTCCAATCGTTTTACTAACGCCTCGCGATCAACGGCAGCGTTGAAACGAATGACATACACAAACCACGACATACGCGTGGTGTTTGGGTCAACGATTGGCGTCTCGACTGCGGGGATTTCACTCAGGCGTTCGTTATACCAGTTAGCCACGCGGTCACGTTTCTTGAGCAGTTCATCGAGCCGCCTCATTTGAACTGTGCCGAGCGCGGCGGACATTTCATCAATGCGATAGTTGTAACCGAGATGCGTATGTTGCAGCCACGTATCGCCGGGCGCACGTCCCTGATTGCGAAGCGCACGCATAAAGTCCGCGGCTTTGTCGTTGGATGTAATGATCACGCCGCCCTCCCCTGTTGTGATCTGTTTATTTGGATAAAAAGCGAAAACAGCCGATTCACCAAACGTCCCGGCTTGCTTACCTTTGTATGTCGCGCCCAATGCTTCACATGAATCTTCGATCACCTGCAAGTCTAATTGTTTGGCGATTTTTTGGATTGGATCATGATCTGCGGGCTGACCAAACACATCCACTGGCAGAAGCGCTTTCAGCGCCCCCTTCTTTCCGGACCCTTTTCTGGGCAGCCACTTCTCAGCCTTTTTCCTGCCCTCGGTCAGGTCACGCGCCGCTTCGGCCATCAGTGACGTATCAATATTACCTGTGCGCGGATCAATATCTACAAATACTGGAACCGCGTTCTCGAACAGCAGCACATTGCTCGAAGCGACGAACGAGAACGGCGTGGTGATAACCAAATCGCCTTCGCCGATTCCCGCCGCGCGCACACAGAGGTGCAGACCGGCCGTCCCTGAGTTGACAGCAATCGCATGTTTTGCGCCGGTGAGATCACAAAAGGTTTTCTCGAACGCAGGTGTGTGTTGTCCCATACTGAGGTTGGGCGTGTTGAGGACATCTAAAACTGCCTGACGTTCCAGGTCGGTCAGGTCTGGGGATGACATGGGAATTTTCATTAATTTCACCAAACGGAATCAAGCCGCAACAGGCATGCGCTGGCGATGGGGCGATTTGGAATTTGTGGCTGCGAGTTTATAAGGCTGAACCAGAACTTCGGCTGGGATTCCAAGCCCTTCATAAAGACGCTGAATCATGGATAAGGTCAATGATCTTTTGCGATTTAAGATTTCAGAGACACGCGCCCGACTTCCAATATATTTTTCGAGATCGACGCGGGTTATCCCACGCGTTTCCATGTAATAATGAATTGCTTCAATTGGGTCTGGCAGGGGAATTGGATAGTGTTCATCCTCATATGCTTCGACCAGGGTAATAAGAATATCCAATTGATCGCCCTTGGGTGTTCCAGGTTCTGCGCCAAAGAGAGTTTCGATTTCTTTAAGCGCTGATTGACAATCCGCTTCAGTTTTTATTGGTTTTATATTCATGGATTAATCCCTAGATTGTTTCCGCATTAATGCGATCATACTCTTGATGTGTACCAACAAATCGGATATAGACTGCTTCAAATTTGTACTCAATCACTACGATCACCCTATATTTATTTCCTTTTATATTGAATACTACGCGATTGTCGACAAGAAAACTGGCATTTTGATAAGTTAGTTTTATATCCGATGGTTTTTTCCACTGGGCATGTTTAACATCCATATACCAGGCTTGTAATTGCTGGCTGCTATCTGGATGCTTCTCCCAGAATTCTCGCAGAGCTTTGCGGGATACGATTCGCATTATTGATTATACCATTTGTTCCCAACTTGGGAGCGAGAATTGTTTTTTCAAAAACGAGATAATCTCTTCATTTTTTACAAGTTGATTCTCTTTACCCGTTCTCTCTTTTATTTCCACCATTCCCTCACGTAGATTCTTTTCCCCCACCGTCACGCGGATAGGGCAGCCGATCAAATCAGCGTCATTGAATTTGACCCCGGCGCGTTCGTCGCGGTCATCAAATAAAACAGAAATGCCTGCGCTTTGTAATGTGTTGTACAGTTCTTCGGCTTTCGCGCGAGTGTCCAGTTCTTTGCCGGCGATGTGCATGAGGTACACGTCAAACGGCGCAGCGGATTTGGGGAAGGTCAGGCCTTTGTCATCGTGATGGGTTTCGGCGAGGGCAAGCAAAATATTTTCAAAGTGAAACTCGGAATGTACAGCCAGAGGAAGAGCAGAGATAATTTCAAGCATATTTCCGCAATTGATACACAAGTCTCCTGCTTTGGCTTGAACCAGGTCTGTGACAATCTCAACGGAATAATCACGCCCATAATTTGTATTCTTGAAATGATAACCAGTTTCATTTGCGCCCGCGGCAAGGTTTTGTGAACCTGGGATTAAGTCGTCCACGATGATCAGAATATCCTTCAACCCAACAGGTGACGCGTAACCCGCGGCCGCACCTGATTTGATAATCTCTTCAACCGTGGCTGGACGAATGTCACCAACCTGCTGTTTGAGCTTTGCTTCGCTGAGTTGCATATCCCCGCGTACGACGACAAAGACGAATTTGTTGTCAGATGGGCGGGTATACATCAATGCTTTGGCGGTTTTCTCTTTAGGAATGGCGAGAAAATTTGCAAGCGATTCGATCGTGTTGCAGTCTGGAGTTAGTACTTTTTCAAGTGGAAGTTGTTCTTCTTGAGGGAGCACAGTTTTCGCAAAACGCGCAAATTTAATGCGTGCCGTGTAATTACATGATGAACAATTTACAACTTCTACGGAGCCGGTTTTAATGGGGAAGTAGGTCTCGGTTTCATTTGAGATGATAGGCAGGGAAAAACGAAAGAGGGAGGATGGGTCGTTTGATAAGGCGCGCAGCCGCTCAATGACTTGCTCCCCAAGCGGCAACAGTTCATTTTCGCGCGTGATATATTCCGCGCGCGCAAGCCAGCCGAATCCCTGTGTGCGGGCGTTGGAAGGAAATTCTCGTTGGGTTCGGATTTGGAGATCGCGGTATTTCATGGTGATAGAAAGACCCTAGAGGTCTCCAAGACCTTTAGGGTCTGATGTCAAAAAAAGATTATGCTTCGTTTTTTTTCTTTCTTGCTGTCTTCTGAGTTGCTTCGACCACGGGAGCAGGCTTGGGGATAATCATCGGCGTCTGTGCGATGGACTCGGCCTGGGCCGCCTCGGAAGGCGTGGTCTCTGGAGCAGGCTCGAGGTCCAGCTCGACCGTTTCTTCCATCCGAATTTGCCCGCGCAGGAACGCACCTTCTTCGGTCACAAAGGCCGTCGTGACCACATCGCCCCATACGCGGCCAGTTGCGCGGATTTCCAATTTCTGGGTCGTGATATTTCCGCGTACCGCGCCCGCCACGATGACGGTATTGGCGCGCACGTTCTGGCAGGTGACGCGTCCCGTTTGGCCGACAACTAACATTCCGCGCATGGCAATCTCGCCCTCGAACGCGCCTTCAATGCGGACTCCGCCTGAGCCGTTGATGGAGCCGTGCCAGACCACGCCTGAGCCTAGCACAGATGTGATACGCTCCACGGCTTGAACTTGTTGCGTGGTCTCAGTGGTGGGGGGGCTGTTGCGTTTGAACATGACTCGATTTACGATTTTAGAGTTACGACATCGTACCCGAAGGGTGTTTTGGATTTCTGACTGCAGGTAATTGTACCTTGAAAAACGATGCCGGCGTGAAAACAAAAAGGCGGAGGGCATCCCGTTGAGATGCATCCGCCTTCTGAAAATCCAACACAATCTTTAATGTTTGTCTTTGCCTGTCCTCGGATCCATCGCGGACATGATGTTGTAGCCGCTGTCCACATACAGAATCTCGCCGGTGACATGTGCGGCCATATTAGAACACAGGTAAAGCGCGGCATTGCCGCAATCCTCAATTGAAATATTCTCGCGCATGGGCGACATATCGGCAAAGTTCTTATACATATCGCGAAAACCGGTGACGCCCATCGCCGCCAGGGTGCGGAGCGGGCCTGCCGAAATCGCATTGACGCGGATCCCCTGCGGGCCAAAGTCGGCGGCTAGATAACGGGTGGAGGCTTCCAGCGCGGCCTTGGCGACTCCCATCATGTTGTAATTTGGCGCGACCTTCACCGAGCCATAATAGGTCAAGGTCAACAGTGAGCCGCCCTCGCGCATAATGGGTTGGAAAGCCCGCGCCAGCCCGACAAACGAATAGACGCTGATGTCCATCGCCAGGTGGAATCCGGCGCGGCTGGTGTCGTAGAAATAACCCTGTAGTTCATCCTTGTTGGCAAAACCAATCGAGTGTACCAGGATGTCAATGTGCTTGAAGTGTTGGGCAGCTTTCTTGGCTACGTTGGCAATCTGCTCGTCAGAGGCCACGTCACACGGCTCGATAAATGTGGCGCCCAGACCAGTGGCCAGTGGGCGGGCGTATTTTTCCATTACTGGAGCATAACTAAAACCCAGAGTCGCGCCCTGTTCCTGGAAAGCCTTGGAAATACCCCAGGCGATGGATCGTTCATTGGCAAGGCCGAAGATCAAAGCGTTTTTTCCTGCAAGTAAATTCATGAAAACCAACTCCTTTTTTGAGTAAGACAATTTTACCAATAATGGTCTGAAAAGAAAACACCCAACAACTACATTGGGTGTGATCTTCTATATACGGATATTTCGACTGGCTCATATTGCCCTGCTCTCCAGCGCGGACTTGCATGTAGCGGACGGTTTGAAGATGGATAACGACGCTCGCGATGATGTTGTTTCCGAGAACTCACATTGACCCGCTGTGCAGTGCGGACTTGCATGAAACAGGCGGCTTGAAGATGGACAACGGCGCTCGTGATGATGTTATTTCTGAAAACTTACATTGACCCGCTGTCCAGCGCGGACTTGCGCGAAACGGGCGGCTTGACAATGAACAACGCCGCTCGTGAATCCGCTTATCAGTTCATCCGCTCAACAATCCGTTGATAACCCACCGCGGACTTGCACAAACCGCACGGCTTGACCAATGGACACCGTCGCTCGTGATAACTTCGTTCAAGACCTGACAGGTTTCACCATGACCTGCCTCAACCGCAGCTCTTGTGAATCAGAATCGACTCGATCAATAAGAGCTCCGTGAAAACACTTCGATACGCTCAGTGCACCGCCTGTCAGGTCTGCAAAGCCGCATAGGATTTATATGCATGCCTCACTTAATTGAGCGACGCTCACACATCACCCGAAATCCCTGATCATGACCACGGACCGTCGGATGCCCCCCAATGCTGCGATCAGCAACTTCTGCAAAGAACTCATTGCTGAAAAGGCTGCCCCCGCGTACCGTACGTTTAGCATTTCCTTTTAGTGCAGTGGTCACTGGATCGTGTCCATTCAAGCACCACTCCCACACATTACCGGCCATATCCATCACGCCAAAAGGACTGGCACCCGCAGGATAGGCATCAACTGGAGTGGTTTGTTTGATGAAACTTGTGATAGTGTTGCACTTATCTTTGTCGAATTGATTGCCCCAGGGATATATATATGTTTCATGATAGTTTCTATCTCTCAATGCCCATAATATACGCCTAATCCCACCCTTTGACAATCCTTTTTTCGCCAGCAAAATCCGCGCAACAAAAAGAGCCTCCCAAAAGTGGAAGGCTTTTTATCATTCACCCATTCTTCATTTACCAATTACCTTCATCCCCGTCTCATCCGCCGTGCGGAGAATTTCAACGGCGCGATGAATGTTGGGCAGGTTCGCCATGATGTAAACCCGCGCCAGATCACGTCTGCTTTCCATGAGCGCTCCATCCTGCAGCATCAGCCAGGAACTAATCAGCCAGGCCGCGATGTCAGCCAGGTCGCTGGCATAGTAATCAATCACCGTGCGGTTCTGTTCCTTCAGGTGATCGGTGACGCGCTTGAAGAGTTCGTTTGCCTCGCCGAGTTGCGCTTTCAACGGATTCAGGTCAGCGCCATAGTCGCGGGATGCCCATTCGTCAAGGATGCCATCGAGAGCGTGTCCCAACAATTTACCGAGGGTGGCCACTACCTGTAACTGGCTTGTGCCTTCATAGATGTTCGTCACTCGCACGTCGCGGTAATGTCGTTCCACATTAAATTCCCTCATGTAGCCTACCCCACCATGCACTTGCAGGGCTTGATAGCAGACACGGTTGCCCATCTCCGAGGCGTAATACTTAACCAGCGGGGTGAGGGTATCTGCAAGATTGGATGCTTGCTTTTGTTTCTGGCGGATGGCGGGGTTGGGGGGCGACTCGTTTTCCAAGGCTTGGTCGTAACATTTGAGCAGGTCCACCCAGCGGCCGGTTTCACAGAGCAGGGCGCGGGTGGCGGCGAGTTCGCTGCGCATCGTGAGCAACATGCGCGCCACAGCCGGAAGTTCCCGGATCAGCCGCCCGAATTGGATGCGTTCATTGGCATAACGCCAGGCTTCACGATAGGAGGCTTCCGCGATTCCCAGCGCCTGTGCTCCCACTGCCAGGCGGGCGCCGTTCATCAGAGACATGGCGTAGCGAAGCAGGCCAAAACGACGTTTCCCGATTAATATGGCCGGTGTATTGTTGTATTGAATCTCACAGGTCGGGGAAGTGTGGATGCCCATTTTATTTTCGATGCGGCGGATATGCATGCTCTCATCCAGTTCGACGAGGAAAAGCGATAAGCCGCGCGCATCACTCGATCCTTCTTCACTGCGGGCCAACACCACCTGGACTTCGGCGTTGCCATTGGTGATGAAACGTTTGACTCCGTTGAGCCGCCAGATGCCGTCGGCTTCGTTAAGGGTCGCGCGCATTTGTACCGAGCCTAGGTCCGAGCCGGCTTCCGCTTCAGTAAGTATCATCGCCCCGCCGACTTCGCCACGCGCAAAGCGGGGCAGAATCCGCTGCTTGACTTCCTCGCTGCCTTGTTCATTGATCAGTGCCGATATCTCTTGAAGGCCGAAGATGGTCATCAGACCGGCTTCAGCCCGTGAGACCAATTCCACCATCATCTGGTAAATCGACTCGGGCAGGTTCAGGCCTCCATATTCCCTGGGGAGCATGACGCCCATCAACTCTGCCTGTTTGAGGGCTTCAAGCGCCTCCTGGGTGGGAGCAGAGTACCTCACTTCGCCATCGCTGTATTGCGCGCCTTCTTCATCCGCCTCGGTAGCGCGCGGTGCGATCACTGTGGCGCAAATTTCTCCGAGGATTTCGAGCATCAGGCGGAAGTTATCTTTTGCGTCCGTGTAATTTCGCGGCGCTGCAGGATAGGTTTCGTGGAGACTATATCCTTTCTCCTTTATGTCGAGTGCTTCGCGCAGATCCAGTTTTTCAAGTTGGAATTGTAAATCCGCATTATCCAGATAAAAATTTTCGGTCATCATAACTCCTTCAATTCTTTTAAACACAAAGGACACAAAGTGGGTTGAGCGATCATTTTCGTTCTTTGTTTTAGATCATCACCAATGATAGCTCAAACAATCACCGCGTTGTGCCACGCATTAAACCTTCGTGTACTTTGTGTACTTCGTGTTTAAACCTCATTTCGATTTTTCCCGAAGTGCCTTGATCAACATCGGCAGGACTTCAGCGAGGTCGCCAACGATCTTATACTGCGCGACCTGAAAGATCGGCGCAGCGGGATCGGTGTTGATGGCAATGATCTTGTTGGATTTGTCCATCCCCGCGCGGTGCTGGATGGCTCCCGAAATACCGGCGGCAATATAAAGCCGCGGGCGTACGGTCAGGCCAGTCTGGCCAACCTGATGTTCGCGGGAAATTAACCCGGCATCCACGGCAGCGCGCGAAGCGCCCACTTCTCCGCCGAGCAGGTGCGCGAGTTCCTGAATGAGCTGGAGTTCCTGATTGTTTCGCACGCCCCCTCCTGCGGCGACAATAACCGGCGCATCCTTGAGGTGGGCGGTTGGTGCCCGCATCTCACGGCTGAGTATTTTCAAGGCTAGATCACATGGCTCAATATGCGCCTCGATTTTCTCTACCATACCTTTCCGGGTCGGATCTGGTTCGAGGCGTTGCATAACGCCCTCGCGCACGGTCGCCATCTGTGGACGCGTCGAGGGGTTGACGATGGTGGCGATGATGTTGCCTCCGAAGGCTGGGCGGATCTGGTAGAGCAGATCCTTGCAGACGCGGTTTTCCTTTTTGATGGTGTAATCCCCGATTTGAAGGTCGGTGCAATCAGCCGTCAGCCCGACGTTTAACGCGGATGCTATTCGAGGCGCCAGGTCGCGCCCGTTGGGCGTCGCGCCGATCAGAAAAATGTATGGCCGGCTTTTGCGCGCCGCATCCGTTAGAACGCGTGAAAAGGGGAGCGTTCGATAGTGTTCAAGCTCTGGATGGTCGGCGGCGATTACGCGATCAGCCCCGTAATGGATGACCTGATCTATCAGGTCACTGATTTTGTAACCACACAGAACAGCCCAGACCTGGCTGTCGAGCCTGCCGGCTAGTTCACGCCCTTTGGCTAATAATTCGAGGCTTACCTCTGCGATCCTGCCCTCGTCCTGCTCAATAAATACCCAAATATTTCGATCTTCGGTCATATTGTTCACCTGTTTTTGTTACAGTTTTGCATGTCATTGCGAGGAACGAAGCAATCTCCCAGTAACGAGGAGACTGCTTCGCTCCCTTCGGGGCTCACAGTGACATTTTCACCTATCCAACCACGTATTCTCGGATCAGGTCTTCGATGAGCGCCTTTATGCCATCCTCGGTAGGCGGAATGTCTTTGCTCTCGGTCGCCTCAAGCACAACGTAATTGACCTTGTGCACCTGAGTCGGCGAACCGGCCAAGCCGATCAGCGTCTCGTCCAGCGCCAGATCAGCCGCCGTCCAGACCTGGATCTTCAGGCCGCGCTCATCCAAATATTTTTCAAAGACCTGCTCATTCTCGAATTCGGGCCACGCCTTTACAAGCGCGGGGTATTCTGCTGGGATGGCGGCCAGTTTGAATTCAATCCGCCGCCGTGCCGAAGATGGGCGCGGTCGGTTGGCGGTACCAACCACGGTCAGCAGGCATGGCAGCGCGCACTTTACGATCTCGGTTCCAGAATCGAGGGCGCGCTGAACGACGATTTCGTTGTCTTCAATGCCCAGGATTTCCTCGGCATAAGTGATCTGTGGGATGCCCAGTTTTTCAGCCACCTGGGGACCCACCTGGGCGGTATCGCCGTCAATCGCCTGCCTGCCACAGAAAATCAGGTCAAAGTTACCTGCCTTTTCCACGGCGTGCTTGAGCGCGTACGAGGTCGCTTGCGTGTCGGCGCCCGCGAATTTGCGGTCGGTAAGCAGGATAACCTGATCAGCGCCGCGAAAAAGAGATTCACGCAAAACCGACGCGGCTTGCAACGGTCCCATGCTGATGGCGATCACTGTCCCGCCAAATTGCTCCTTCACTTGCAGCGCCATTTCAAGCGCATTCAAATCTTCGGGGTTGAAGATTGTCGGTAACGCGCTGCGATTCATCGTGCCGTCTTTGGTCATCACCTCCCCGGTGATGTTGCGCGTATCAGGCACCTGCTTTACAAGAACAGTCGAGTTATAACTCATCTGATTATCTCCGAATTTTCGGTATCGTTTGCATAAGAAAACGCCAAGGCATGGATTTCCATGGCTCTGACACGGTATACAACCCCACTCGTGGGCCAATCGTCACGCTTTTATCTGGGATGAATTGCCCTGCTTCCACCCATAGACTGGAGTTTGGTTCCGTTAAATCAATCCGATTCTCACTTTTGGTGATCCCCAGCGCCTGCGTCAGTTTGCCGGGACCAAGCGTATCGCGTCCCTTCCGCCTTTTCATCATAATCTCAATTCCCTCAATAGGCTGAATTGCTCGAATTAAAACTGTGGCAGGGAAGCCTTCGCGCTCAGTGACCGCGTTCAGCATCCAATGATTTCCATATGTGAAATATACATATGCATGACCTGGCGGCCCATACATGGGAGCCGTGCGTGCTGTTAGTCCCGCTTTGGCATGGCAGGCGAGGTCCTCTTCGCCGATATATGCTTCGGCCTCGGTTATGAGCCCCACCAACTTCATGCCATGCAGAATCCGAACCAAGCGTGCACCGATCAAATCTCGCGCCACCTTCAATGTCGGTTGATTATAAAAATCTCTTGGAAAAATCATGGATTATAAGGTTTGAAGGTTGACAAGTTTGAACCCTTCGACACTCCTTTTGGTTGCAGGGCAGGCCGTTCAAACTTTCCAGCCTGCCGACTTGTAAACCATGTCACTTGAAGCGTGGATCACGTTTGAGGGTCAAGCGCAAACCCTCGATGAGCGAGATTGAGGGGTGATAATTTAATTTTTGGCTGGCAAGTGACAGGTCCGCGCAGAGGCGAGAGACGCCGCCCGAAGTTTGGGCATTGTAGAGCACCTTTGCGTTACTGGCTGTTACATCCTGAACAGTCTTCACTAGATCACGGACAGCGGTCTCAGTCCCAGAGCCGACGTTGATGACCAGTCCGTTGATGTCCGGCGCGGTGGATGCGGCTACCATCGCGCTGATCGCATCATCTACATAGACGTAATCGCGCGTCTGACTCCCATCACCGTGGACAACGAGCGTGCCGCCGCGTAAGGCCTGGCGCAGATAATGCGGTACAACGGGCGGATGCGATGGCGGCAGATGTTGCCCCGGGCCATAGGCATTGAAGATGCGCAAGCTGACAGTTTCGATGCCCCATAGTCCCCCGATGGTGCGGACATAATATTCCGCGGCCAATTTGGAAACAGCATACGGCGAGCGCGGATTCGGTATGGTGGATTCTTTTAGCGGTTGCTCACTCAGGTCGCCATACACCGCGCCAGACGAAGTTAACACAACGCGCCGTACGCCGACATCGCGCATGGCTTCCATCAGGGCAACTGCCCCGCCGACGTTGACCGCGTTGTAATCGCGCGGATACAGTACAGACTCGGGTACCGAGACGCGCGCCGCCAGATGATAGACCACATCTACTTCCTGTAAGAGAGTCCACAACTTGGGACGGTCGCTGACATCTCCGCGCGTAAAGTGGACATCGCGTGATAAGGCTTGAGGGTCGCCGGTGGAAAGATCGTCAATACCGCGCACTTGATGGCCCTCGCGGGCGAGGTGATTGGCAAGAGATGAGCCAAGGAATCCTGCGGCTCCGGTGATTAAAAAATTCATAGTGAGCAGATTATACTGCTTGTTCTTGGAAAGAGTAAACTTGCATTTGATGGTGATGCGCTAAAAGCTTGTAAGGCTCCCTTGTTCTCATTTAGGCAACCAACAAATTTTGAATGATCCATCTACTGGGATGATTTGATAAACGAAAATTTTGAAAACAATTTATTCCGGTACACGTAAAAAATCTTCGCTCAAACGCGAGCGAAGATTTTTTGAATTTACGAAGAGACAGTGGTTTGTCCGCTACTTTCAAGCATGCGATGGATGCATCCGTTCCATATTTCTTGAGGGTAAATAATTGAATTTGTTCCTGGCAGTGACTCCATTGCCAGGCCTGTGTTTAGGTTTATGCCGCAGCGCAGATAAGCTCGATAGGCAAGTTGACTGCAATAAAAGGCTTCGTCTGTGTCGGCGTTCAGGAAGTTCAAGTTATATGGTTTGCCAAGCTGTGTCAGACAAAAATTTGCCACATCAGCGCGGATCTGTTCTTCCAGTTCGGGGGATAGGCCGCGTCCTGCAAGTGGATAGGCCGCGCCGTAGAACGTGTCAATCAGATGACCGCGCTCTTCCGACATGGGTTCAGGCTCCCACGTGTTATGGGCTTCGAACGCGACTACGCCGCGCGCGCCTGCTTCGATGCAGCGCCCATTTGGACCAAGATAAACTGCCACATGGTCAACGTCACCGGGCACGAGCCGACCGACGAGCCGCCAGAACTCGCCCGGCAAAATATCCGGCTTGCCGTTCATGGTGCAGATGATGTCGCCTGTTTGTACCGTCAGGCTGTGGATTTGATAAGTATGGTTCATGCTTGCTCCGTGTTCATTATACGGGAAACGGGTGGGAAAGTTTTAGCTATTCGTCCCTGATAGTCACTGAAGAAATTCCTGAATTTTCTTCATCGTTTTAACCTTCGCCAAAAAATCCATCTGATGCGCGATATACACCAACTCACCGCGCTCGATTTGCGCGTGGCGTTCTTTCAGCCAATTCGCAAAAGCTATGGCATCCAATTCAGAATGACCCGTGAGCGACTCTTCGAAGAAGTGCAAGATGAAATGCAGGAAATACGCCTCGTCCGCGGGGTATTTTCCATTCACAGCATGTACTACCCAATCCGACGCGCCCGCGGCCAGAATCTGCGCGCCCGCCTTCCGCAAGTGGCTGAACAAATGCCGCCCTGCGCGGCTATCCCCGCCAGTCGGGCACGTATCCATCGTCGCATGATACAACCGTTCGATCTGCTCATCCAGCGCGGTGTCGATCGTCAGCTCCAGCGAAGTCACGCCGTCGAAGTTAATTGTCAGCCACGCCAAACTTTTCGTAAGCGCAAGCAGCTTCGGCATACTTTCAGGCATCGGTAACAAATCCAAAAACGCATGCGCGATCAATAAGTCAGCAGGTGCGGGTTTCTTTTGGATGAAATCGAAAACATCTGCATGCTCAAAGTAGATGTGGACATCACGTGCCTGATCGAACACTCGTAATTGGTCCCCCTCTATTCTTTCCACGTTCAAGCCTGTTTCCCCAGCCCAACGCGGAATCCACTCCCGCGCCGATTCGATGTTTTTCGCCATCTCGTCTACGAGCACATAATCGGCTTTCGTCACCACATCCCAGCGCAACAGGCGCGCCAACATGGTCCCGATCCCCGCGCCAACTTCGATGATGCGGATCGGTGCATCTGGCAGATTGGCTTTCATAGAATCGAGCACGGTCCGGTTAAGGGCGCGGTCGTCCACGCTTTGTTTGGATAGTAAGTAATGCGGGAAGGAATATTCCATCTTTACTTTCTGATACGTTCAAAAAGGAATTCACGAATTTGTCCTGCGGTCTGTTCCCATTTTGGCTGAGCCTTGTAACGCCTCAACGCATTGACGGACATCCTTGCCAGCATATCGCGATCTTTTGCAAGCGATGTAAGCTGCACCGCAAGCATTTTCGAATCTTCGGGCTCAATGAGATAACCTGTCTTGCCATCAGTAATGATCTCAGATGCCGCACCGGCCGTTGTCCCAATTGCGGGCAGACCAAATGCCATGCCTTCAAGATACACGATTCCAAAGCCTTCATAGGACGATGGCACGACGACCATATGCGCCTGCCTAAGCATTCCCTTGAGCGGATCATTATTTAACGCGCCATGAAAGTGGACGATGGACGATAGACCGTTGATGACGACTTGCTTTTGCATGGCTCTAACATATGTAGTATCAGTCGTGAGTGCGCCTACCACATCGAGCCTGTAGGACAAAATGCCATTTTGTTCTACCCTTGCCAGCGCATTCAACAAAGTGTGTAATCCCTTGCGCTCGATCACATTTCCAAGAAACAGAATCCGTAGCTCGCGACTATTTGCTCTTTCCTTAATTTTATCTTCTAAAATCACATCCCCAAACCTATCTGTTGGCGGATAGGCAACAATGGATGGTTTTTCCTTTACTATCAATCCTTTAACCACGTTCTTTGTCGTCTGTGAATTCAAGATAAAACCATCCACGCTTTGCAGGTATTTCTGCTCAACTATGCGATAAAGAATATTTTGCCATTTTGGGCGCAGCTCGGAGCAACGCAAATGATGGACAAGCGAAACGACAGGATATGGATGTTTCCCTTCGTTCGCGGCGATCAATGAAGGATGGTTGAGTTCATCCTGGATCAGGATGTCAAATTTTTCATAATCTGGAGATTGCTTCGTCCGGAAGAATGCCCTCCTCGCAATGACATTTAAAGGTGGAAGCCTGAACCAAAAATTATCTGTTAGATGCACGGCGTAGTTGCGCCAGGGCAGGGAAATGATCACTATGGTATCGCCTTGCGCGCGTAGATACTCGACCAACTTACGGTCATATAAATAGCCGCCGCTTAATGTATCCAAAGAACCGTAAATGACGAAACCAATTCTCATTGTTTGAAAGTTGGATAGTTTACAAGTTGGCAGATTGGAACGTTCAAACTTGCTAACTTGCTAACCTGGTAACTCTATACGCCGCCCACGCGTTCGCATGTTCCCACAGCACAACTTTGATAGCCGAGATATTCTTCGCTTTGATCTTTTCACTCAATGTGGTGCATAGAATCCGCGAGAAATGCTCAATGGACGGATTTAGCCCCGCAAACTCCGGTTTGTCGTTCAGCATTTGCTCTTTGTAGTAATTGACAATTTCATCGAGGTGTTTCTCCACATCCACAATGTCAACTAGATAGCCGTGCTGGTCTAACTCTTTGCCCTCGAGTTGCAGCTCAAGGATGTAATGATGTGAGTTCGGGAAGTTTTCGGGTCCCCAATTTCCGCCGATGAGGAAATGACGGGCTATAAATTCACGGCGAACGGCAAGGGTATGCATAAATGCCTCCTGAAAAAATTACCGCAGATAAACACGGATAAACGCTGATGGTCGGATAAGCAAATCCGAGTTTATTTCTGCTTATCTGTGGTTGAATATGACCTGTATCGTTTCCTGTGGATTTTCATCCAACAGGCGATAGGCTTCTTCCGCTTTTTCCAATGCAAAGCGATGCGTGATCCATTTCTCAGGCTTTATCCATTGCAAAGCCTGCCATGCAACATCAAAGCGACGTGCCTTATCCCATCTTCCGCTTAACTCAGGCGCAATCGTGCTGACTTGTGACGAGATCAACTTAATGCGCGAGCGATGGAAATCACCGCCCAGATCAATCGCCGCGCGCTTCTCTCCGTACCACGAGCCGATGACCACGCGTCCGCTGAAGGCTGTGAGGGCAAGCGCGTCATTCAGTGTTTCGGGTCGTCCGCTCAATTCAAATGTTAAGTCAAATCCGCGCTGAGCGGAGGCCGTAGGCTGTAGTCGAAGTGTGGCCTGCTTGCGAAAATCTGGCGAATCGGGGTTGAGCGAACTTGTAACGCCAATATTCTCTGATGCCTTGCGGCGTAATTCATAAAAGTCTGCAGTGACCAATGACTCAAGTGGAAACTCGTGCAGTAAGGCGGTAGTCAACAGGCCGATAATGCCTTGTCCCAGGACCAAAACGCGTTCGCCCAAAATTGGAGAGGCGTCTTGAACCAAATTAACTGCTGTCTCGGTATTTGGAAAAAAGCAGGCAGATTCGGCAGAAAGGGATTCGGGAATCGGGAATAGTGAATCGGGAGTCGCAATAAAGTGAGATGTGTGCGGTTGAAAAGAAAATACCAACTTGTCTTTCCATTCTCCATTAACCTTCCTTTCAATTTCTGTCACCCGCCCGACACAGGCATAGCCATAAGTCATTGGGTAATGAAGTCCACTGCTGATCGAGTCGTGTGAGTCCGGGAGGCTGGTTGGGAACTGTCCGCGGTAGATCAGCATCTCCGTCCCCGCGCTGATCGCGGAACACATTGTCTCAACCAAAACTTCATCCGCGCCAAGAGCAGGCAGAGGCTCCTCGCGAAGCTCCACCTGTTTCGGCGCGGTGAAATACAAAGTTTTACGAAAAGTCATGAGCCTATTGTACCCCTGCCACAAAATAATTACGGTTTATCTGACCGCAACAAACCAAGCAGGATGACCTCAGCGATTTTGGCTGGAACGCCGTATAAAGAATCATGGCTGAAGAAAGGCACACCATCTTTGATGACGTTAAGACCAATCCAAATGACAAGCCATGCAACGATGGTCAGAATGACGTATCCGAACAACGCTTGCCATACCAATTTATGACGTTCCTGAAAAAACTTGATCGGCAAAAAATAAGCGCCCAGTAACCCTATAAAGCCCAGTCCATTTAAAATAAACAGCGGATCTGGGGAGTCTGGGAACAGGGCCTTATCAAATGCTGCGGCAAAATGCAAGAGGGCGGTGAAGAGGCCGAGCAGGATGATTCCATATTGTCTTGTAGAAAATTTCATGATTTGTCTCCTTTGGTGTTTGTTATAGATGGGATTGACCTTGACATTATTACTTATTAACCCCGCGACTTGCGATAAGTAACCCCAGCCCGCCGATCAATAGATCGCGCGCTCGAATAAGCAAGGTCACGCCAATGGCTGAAGCCGCGGATATGCCGAATGCGCCGAACGCGAACACTTGACTGGCTTCGAGCGCGCCCAGCCCGCCGGGCAACGGCACGAGGAATGCCAGCCAGCCTGCCGTCCATGCCGCGATGGTTTGCCAGAAGTATAAATGAATTCCAAAAAATAATGTGATGCAGAAAAATTCCCCCACCATTCCCAGCGCGGCGAATACAGAAACAAGAATTGCGGATATCAATGCCGATAAGTGCCGGCGACAAAACGCGCCTGCCATGCGTTCTGAAGCCGCGATAAACCGCACGGATTTATTGTTTGAGAATTTACGCAACAAGGCCGATACAGGATATTTGCCCTTATACATAAAGATGATATGGATGGGCGGCCATAACAATAGGATGACCAACCCGCTCAGACTCACGAATGAACTGCTTCCGTTTACAGAAAGAATCCCGGCTTGCAGGATTGCTGTTAAGCCGATTGCCAGCAAAAAGAAGTTTGCTAAAAACTCGAGCAGTTTATCCATAATGACAGTGGATGTGGCCCGCGTATACGTCATCCCGTATTTGCGTTGCAGATACAAAATTTGTAAGGGTTCCCCGCCCACCTGTGGACCAAGCGTGAAGTAACTGATCCCAAAGACAGCCACGCGGATGGCCAGCAAAGGGAAATATGAAATACTCTTGTTTTCTGCGCGCACGATCAGCCACCAGCGCAAAGAGATGAGCCCAAAGATGACAGCGTTTATTACCAATAAGGTGATTACTTGCCAGAGTTGTAATTTGCTCAGAGTCCCCCATATCTCAGCCAGCGGCGCATTGCGGAGGGCAAAGTAAAGTAGAACGGCAAGCAAAGAATAAGCAGCGATGGCGCGCGCCCTCACCCCAACCCTCTCCCAAGGGGAGCCCCACAGGGGTGCTTCGCGAAGGGGACTCCCTTCCCCCTTTGGGGGATGGGCCGGGGATGAGGGAGAGTTACTCATAGCACACTTACCCCTTCACCCTTAGGCGGATTTTCGATCAGGCGCTTCATCTCGTTTAATACTTCTTGATGGATAACCTGCGTGTCCGTTGTCCCCAATTCTTTCACTGTGATCGGTTTTCCAATTTGTACTGTTACGGTCACAGGTTTGGCGTTCCACATTACCATCGCCAATAACTGCAATGCGGCGGCCAGTCTCTCTCTTTCATCTTTTGTCTTTTTAATTTTGAGTAACGGAAGCTTCGCGGCTTTGTCCCAAATTACACTTCTTACCAGTGTTGGCAGGACAGCAGTTTCAGGAGCCATTCTAATAAAGACGCCTACACTATCTGTCCACGCCTGCAAGGATTCCACTGCACCGGGATAAACATCAGGGTCTGGCTCGATTTCGCCTGCCGGGAAGGTGAGCGCCGCGCCGTCGTTGCGTAAGTGTCCACTGACCTGGCGGACAAGCGTCATGCGCGATGCAGGGTCATCTTTGACGAAAAAAAGTTGCTTGCTCATGTTGGGTAGCGCCATGAGAAAGGGACGGTCGAGGGCAATGATCTTTAACTCCGGACGGTTGAGTGCGCAAAATAAGGCCAGCGTATCGGTGATGCCAGGATGATTGGATAAGGCCAGAAAAGCGGAATCAGGCACGATGTCCGCGCCATAGGCGCGCACATCGCGGACGTAGTGTCGCTCGGTGCGGCGCGAGGCTTCGGTTAATCCATGTGCTTTAATGGCAGAGTCGAATTCCAGCATTTGTTGAGCGAAAATCTGTGCGGGCTTGTGGAAGAGTCGGCGCAGAACGCGCGCAAAAAACGGACGATGCTCCCATCCAAAGGAAGAGACGATGTCGTCAAGATTGATCTGTGTGAGCAGTTCAAGATTGGAAGGCATGCTTTTCGATGACGTTTATGGACAGGTATGGTTGAAGGAAATTAATTTCCAGGCCGCATGTACGGGTTGATGGGTAATCTCAGTGATGCCGCAGAAATCCACGTGAAAGTTCCAGCGTTTGTACACCGGGATGCCCATCAGGTGACACATCATCAGGCGGGTCAATCCGTCATGGCAAACGACAATCAGGCTGTCATTGCCATGCTGTTGCCGTTTCTCTTCCAAAAAACCGGCAATGCGATTGCAGGCTTCTTCACCGGTTTCGCCCTCTGGAAAACGGAAATCGTGGTTGCGGTCTCTGAAACCCTGCCATACTTCCGGATACTTTAGCTTCAGTTTATCTTCACCCAAGCCTTCAACCAGACCGTTGTCCACTTCGTTGAGCCGCTCGTCGTGGATTGGCTCAAGGCCAAGTTTGCGAGCGGTATATTCAATCGTCTGCCAGGTGCGCTGGTAGCCGCTGACGTAAATGGCTGTGATCTGCTTTTCTGCAAAATAAGGATATAACTTTTCCGCCGAGCGTTGTCCCTGTTCGCTGATCGGTGGGTCCTGGTGGCGCAGGCGCGGATTATAGAATTCGCCAGTTTCTTTTTCGGCGTGGCGGAGGATGTGGAATGTCATGGTTGTGTCTCCATCCCTGGCACAGACAGCACCCGCCAGCGATGACCGGTGACTGTCAGGATCTTCTGGATGTCCGTTCGGCGGATGGCCAGCGTGGATGTGTTGACCAGCGGGTGGCATTTCAGCACATCCGCTTGCCACAGGTCTTCGTCCAGGATCACATCCACGGCGCATTCGATGTCATTGATAATCGCCAGCAGACTGACCGAACCCGGTTCAATGCCCAGGTATTTCATCAGCCGCTCTGGCGAGGCAAAGCTCAGACCGTTTACATCCAGCAGTGGAGACAGCGCCTTCAAATCCACGGCCTTCTCGTAGCCGACCACCACCAGGAAGTGACGGCGCCCTTTCTTGTCGCGCACCAGCAGGTTCTTTGTATCCGCGCCCGGCATGGGCGGGACCAGCCGCTCGGCCTGCTCGCAGGTGTACACGGCAGGATGGTCAACCCGTTCGTACGAGATAGAGTGAGAGGTGAGGAAGTGATAAATATCCATAGGCATCCAAATGGTTAGCAAAATTCACCTGATTATATTACCAATTCTTCCGGCAGCATTATGCAGTAAGAACACCAGCTGTTTTTCCAGCAGACTCTTGACAAACGAACCAAATCTTCATAAAATATGAACAAAAGGTTCATACATGCTTACTTCTGAATGGTCTCAACTTCACGCCCACATCCTTCAGCTCGAAGGGCAGGGCCTGGTGACGCGCACATTCCGGCGGCTGGACTCGCCCCGCCAGCAGGCCGTCTTGCAGGCCATCCTGGATGAAGCCGCCGAGAAAGGTCCAGCAGACATCAACATCAAGGAAGTCGCCCGGCGCGCTGGGATTTCGGTCGGCTCGCTATACCAGTACTTCGGCAGCCGGGAGAATTTGCTGGCTTTCGCTGTCGAATTGAGCGTGCGCATGATGACCGACCTGTTCGCCATGTCGCGCCCTTTCCTGCTGGAGATGCCGCTGCGTGAGGCGCTGACCGCCTACCTGACCTACGGCTTGGAATGGAGCCAGTCTCAGCCGGGCTTCATCCATTTTTTTGGGCGCGCTGCATATCAAGGTGACCCGCAGATGGCCGAAAAAGTTGTTCGACCAGTGGCACAAGCCATGCGCCAGGTTATGCAGGATATGCTGTCCGCGGCCGCGCAGCGCGGTGAACTACGCCCCGATCTGGATGTGGAGGCTGCGGCGCGCGTGGTTAACGTATTGGCCATCGCTGCTGGTGACTCACAGTTGCTGCCTTATCTTAATAACTACTTCCAGGTCACGGACGAATCCATGCCGGTGGAGCGCGTGGTCAATGCTCTGGTGGATCTGGTGATGAACGGGATTGCCAGGCAGGATGTGTAACACTTTTGTTTTCAGGGTGGTTGAGTAGCTCTGAGCGGTAGCGAAGAGCGTACACTTGCACCACATTGCGTTTGGTGCAGTGCAGGTGTCGAAACCACCATTATCTTGAAAATGCCAGCATACGTGGTCTCGATACGAGCGGAAGACCACTGCTCTACTCGACCACCACATGATACAAAATAATAAAAGGAGTTCACCATGCCCCCTCTCATGAGTCGCATCTTCTGGTTCATCAACAAGTTCTTCATGGTGCCCATGTTCCGCATTGGATTTGGGCCGTTCTTCGGCAACCCGCTCACTGGCTATATCATGGTCATGAAGGTCATTGGCCGCAAGACTGGAAAAGTACGCCACGCACCGGTCAATTACGCTATTCATAATGGTAATGTCTACTGCATCTCTGGTGGGCGTAAGACTTCGGACTGGTACAAGAATCTGCTCACCAACCCAGAGATCGAGTTGATTCTGCCGGGCGGATGCGTTTATGCCCGTGTGGAAGAAGCCTCCGATTCCGACGAACGACGCAGCATTGTCCGCCAGATATTGAAGAACGCCGGTTTCGCCGGGTTCTTTGAGGGCTATAACCCCTTTACCATCAGTGACGAGAAACTGATGCAAAAAAGCGCCGACATGCCCCTGCTGCGCTTCAAGCCGCTGGGCTTGGGCAGCGGCGCGTCCGACGCGGGCGGCTGGGCCTGGATTTGGACATTTGTCATCACCGTCATCTTGATCATTTTGCTGGTGCGGTAGCAGAGGGTGCGACGCGTACTTTGCGGTGTGCTCTCCGCGACTGAAGCAATCTCCGCTTAAACGGTGAGCACCTTTCGACAAGATTTGCCTACTAAATTGGGAGATTGCTTCGCTGAAGTGCGCTCGCAACGACATGCTAATAGAAAGGACTGAATGACCACAACCGTTCTCCAAACCCAAAACCTGACCAAACGCTACGGCCCGCTCACCGCCGTGGATGATCTATCGCTCGAAGTCCACGAGGGCGAGATCTTCGGCTTTCTCGGCCCCAACGGCGCGGGCAAGACCACCTCCATCAACATGATGTGCGGCCTGCTCAAACCGGACGCCGGTCGCGTGCTGATCCACGGGAAACCTGTTCACGGTGGAGCATCTGAGGTGCGCGCCCGCGTCGGCGTCTGCCCGCAGGAGACTATCCTGTGGGAAAAACTAACAGCGTTGGAACAACTCGAATTTATCGGGGGCCTCTACGGGGTCCCGCCCCAAACCGCACGTCAGCGCGGCGGCGCTCTCCTCGAAACACTCGGCCTGTCGGCCAAGTCCAATGAACTTGCTGGGAAACTTTCCGGGGGCATGAAGCGCCGCCTGAATCTGGCGCTGGCGCTTATCCACGATCCGGAAATCCTGGTCCTCGACGAACCCGAAGCCGGCCTCGACCCACAAAGCCGCGTGCTGGTGCGCGAGTACATCCGCTCGCTGGCCCGCCGCAAAACCGTCATCCTGACCACCCACAACATGGACGAGGCCGACCGCCTGGCTGACCGGGTGGCGATCATTGACCACGGCAAACTGCTGGTGGTGGACACGCCCGAGGAACTCAAGCGCACGGTGGGCGAAGGTGACGTGCTGGAAGTGGATGTGGCGGATACTTCGCCCGATTCACTTCCGGACCCCGATCCTGCTTCCGTTATCGCAGCCCATTTTTTCCCCGATGTGACGACTGTCAATCATACGCTGACGGTGCGCGGCCGCGGCTTGATCGAGCGTCTGCCCGAACTGCTCCAGGCCCTGCGTGAGGCGGGCGTGAAAACGTCTGACGTGCGCCTGCGGGCCAACTCGCTTGAAGACGTGTTCCTGACGCTGACCGGAAGGAGACTGCGCGAATGAGATTGTGGCAGGTTTTTATCAAGAGCGTGCGCGAGCAGAAGCGCGACCTGTGGGTCATCGGATTGAGCCTGGCTTTCGCGCCGCTGTTCATTTTCATCTACTACCTGATGACCGGCGGCACTGGCAGCACCTCCTACGGGTTGCTGGTCATCAACCAGGACGCGCCGGTGACCCTGGCGGACGGGACGCGGTTCGCGGCCGGGGATGACCTGGTGGAGAGTCTGCGCGGCATTTCATATCAGAACGGCAGTCCGCTGCTGAAGGTGACGCTGATTGACGACCGGGCCGAGGCCGAGCAAAAATTGCGCGACCGGGCCGCCGCGGCGCTGGTTATCATCCCCGAAGATTTCTCGGCTAAGCTGGCTGCCTTCCGCGCCGGTAACACATCCGCCAACACCGACCTAACCTTCATCGGCGATCTGACCAACCCGTATTACACCGTTGCGGCCGTGATGGCCATGACCGCCGCGGACACCTACACCCAGGGCTTCACCGACGCTCCTCGCCCGGTGGAACTGGTGGAGATTCCGTTGGGCGCTTCGGCGGCGCGCAGTGAATTCGAGAATTACGTACCCGGGCTGTTGGTACTGGCCGTGGTGTTGATGGTCTTCCAGGCCGCCATGACCCCGGCGCGCGACATCGAATCTGGCGCCATGCGCCGCCTGCGCCTGACGCCGCTGACATCCTTTGATTACCTGGGCGGAACGTCGCTCTGGCTGGGGCTGGTCTCGATCGGCGCGGTGCTGTTGACTTTTGCCACGGCGGTGGGCTTCGGATTCCGCAGTCAGGGTCCGCTCTGGCTGGCATTCCTGGTGGTGGCCATCACCAGCCTGTCCATCATCGGCATCGGTCTGATCGTGGCCTGTTTCTCGAAGACCGTCTCACAGGCATTTGTCATTGCCAACTTCCCGCTCGGCTTCCTGATGTTCCTCACCGGCGCGGCCTTCCCCCTGCCGCGCATGAACCTGTTCACCCTTTTCGGGCGAAGCATTGCTCTGGCCGACCTGCTGCCGCCCACCCACGCGGTTGTGGCCTTGAACAAGATCTTCACGCTTGGAGCGGGATTCAAAGATGTGACCTATGAACTCGCCGCGCTGACATTACTCTCAGCGCTATACTTTGGCATCGGTGTCTGGTTATTTCAAAGAACGCAGATGCGGACGAGATAAAAATTTATCACAAAGCGGATTAGTGGATGAATAAATTTTCCACCGTACAAACTTCTTAAACGATGTAATTGCGAGACGCCGATGCACTTTCGGCGGCATACCACTTCGTGGCGCTTTGGCAATCCCTATTTTAAAGGTAAAGTCACGTTAAACGGGAGACAGCGTCCCCTTTGGGGATTGCTTCGCAAAGAACACTCGCAATGACAGATGTACGGTAGAGGATGAATAATAAATAGCATCAAGGATGGTCAAAAATATCTGTAAATTTGGATAGTTCTTAGATATGCAATACGAGTCGTGTTTGTTATGATGAGCGCATCTTAATTGTTAGGAGTTATAGTTATGCCAAAAGTATGGGAGCTTCTCGACAAAGCATATGCGCTCATGGACTCTGGCGATAAAAAGTCTGCCCAGGACCTGATTGAAGAGGCACTGAGTCATGACCTGCAGAATATCGTTGCATGGGAGGCTTACATGGGTACCCGCAACACCCGGGCTGAGCTCGAAGGACTCAAAGAGATGGTGCAGGCAATCTGGGCATCTCATGTTCGGGATCAGGATTTCTTGATGGCAAATCAGCGCTATATCCTTCGCCGTCTGGATGAACGGATTAACAGCTTGTAACGCAATGATTTGAATAAAATCATTTAACTTCTGGCACGAGCCCCCACCCGGCCTCCCCCAAATCCACAACCAGACGATTGATTGACAACAAAACCTTTCATGGTGAATTTGGGGGAGGGGCTCCGCGAAGCGGGTGGAGAGGTTATCTGCGCGAGTGCGGTGTGAGTATTTCGATATTAAGTTGTTAAGGTGCGGGTATTCGTTTTTGAGGAACGAAGGAGGAATGAAGCGCTTTCATTGTTCTGACTCTGCCTCCAAATCCGTTCTGTTTTGAATAGCGGGAGATGCAGGTTCGAAACCGCTTTTGCAGGCTTCGTTTTGAGCCTGGATGCGTTTGGCGACGATACGCTCAATGGTTTTCTGGTCACGTTCGGTTTTCCGCCATTTCTTTCCGATGAGACTTTGTTCCAAAGGCTGGAAGGTGGGCGCAGGCTTCTGGGGTTCGAGACCGGGTATTTTTCCCGTTGAAAGTTGGGCGTCGCCTTTGAAAACCGGGAAATTGGGGAATAGGGGATTCTGCTGTTTTTGAATGCGCTTAAAGCGTGAATAGGCTTCGCGAGCCAATTGCATGAAGAGCAGGGCGGTGTAGTTTTGCCAGGTAGGCAGGGCACCCGGGCTGAGGGCAATATTCTGGCCGGGGGTGGTGGTGAAGACGCCAGCCTCCAAGAGGAACCTGGGGTCTGTATCTGCCTCGAGGCGCATGTGGTTGTAAAGGGCGAGGAGCAGGGTGTAGAAGCGGCCACTGCCGAAGAGGCGGCGGTAGTATTTGCGGCATTGGCGCATGGGAGGGAAGTCGAGGGGCAGAGCATCCCAAGTGTGGCCGGTGGCAAGCTTCCAGAAGATGGCATCGAGCAGGGCGCGCGGGGAGATGGGCTGGTTGCGAGGGCGGCCGCGTTTTTTGGCAGGTTGTTGGGCAGGGGTCATCAAGGCGGGGAAGCGTTGAAGAACCTGGTGGTAGTTTTGCATGATGACAAAGTCGTTGAATTCACCGGTGGGGTCATAGCGGGTGAAGCCCCAACGATTGGCGGCGATGATGACAGGAGGTTGACCGGTGAGCCAATCACCCCTGGGATTGGGAGGGATGAGGGGGGCGAGGACGGCCCATTGTTCGTCGGTTAGGTTGGTGGCGAACCCAACCCCTCCCCCAAGGGGAGAGGGGAGTATTTCACTCCGGCCATCTCGCTGAAAGGGGGAGGATGGCGAATTTCGCGCACTTAATTTTGAAACGGGAAAAAACGAATCGGCATCCCGACCCAAGCCTTGATCCTTGTAACCGCGTTCAAAAAAGTCGAAGGGATCGTGGGCGATGGTTTCGAGGGCGCGTTGTCTTAATATAATAGGGATGGAGGCTGATGCAATGTGATTTACAAAACGGGACATTTTTAATTTAAATTTAATGGTTGGGAGGGATACGTCATAAATAAACTTTTTATGGAGAGACCTAGTTTGATTGATAGTTTCATTTGGAGAGAGAGCGCCAGAGGCAAAGGATTCTGTAAGTGCTTTGAAGCGAAGGCGAACCTTTCTGAGGGGACCCGGGTGGTACACAGAGAAGGCGCCCACTTTGCGGGCGTTCTGGTTGCCGGACTGACCGCCGCGTTTCCTTTTTCCAATGGGGAGGAAAACGGGACTATCGCCGCGCTTTTGTTCTGCAGTGCCGGCGCGTTTGGGATTGGCGGGCGGGGATTTTGGAAGGGGACGGGAAGGGAGAGAGGCGGAAGGGAAGGCCATTGGATGTTTCCTATATATAAGATGCAGAAGCCACCCGATGCGGGTGACACCTGTACGGCAGTGTGGGATGGCTGGTAATGTGCATACAGGTATTATAAGACGCATGTTCTAAGAAAGACAGGTGCGCTTTGCTTAATAAATCACCTTACGCAAAACGTCCCGAAGGTTCCCGTAATTTAGGCTTGCTTTCTCCCAAATCTTCGGGACGGTGCGTAACAGCAGTTAATAATACAGCAATTTGGATTCACAGCTTTGCGCTGCACATAGCAGACGCTAGAATTTCGCCTGTCAAACCTGCGGGACGGTGATTTTATATTATTCCAATTAATGTCTATTTGAAGGCAGTACACAGTAATTCCATGTTGCATTACCTGCAACATGCCTAACACGGAGGTCATTCATGGCTGACCGCTGCCCGGCAGAAGGAAGAGCATGTCTTTGGAATACCCATTTTCGTTAGACCTCTTGCGAAAGTCTTTTTTGCCACAGAGAGCGCAGAGAAAATGAGTTTTAAGAGCCTTATCTCAAAGGTCTCTGCCTGCACTGTGCCGAAGACGTGCAGGCACACGTGTGCGCTCTGTGGC
>Ga0315273_10001246_pt1 | contig 28678 bp, 23 predicted proteins | sample YL17G02_0_MG_FD_205753 | JGI IMG/M metagenome (GOLD analysis project Ga0315273, IMG submission 205753) | Sediment microbial communities from Yellowstone Lake, YNP, Wyoming, USA - YL17G02_0 | ecosystem: Environmental > Aquatic > Freshwater > Lake > Sediment | place: USA: Wyoming | collected... | reverse complement strand
CTCTCATCATGACGCCGCGGCTGCAGCAGGCGCTCAAGCTGCTGCAGGTGCCGACGCTCGAGCTTCAGCAGATCCTCAAGCAGGAGATGATCCAGAACCCGCTGCTCGAGGAGGTGGACGAGGTCACCGAGAACGAGGACCTCGCCAAGGAGGATTCTCCAGAGGAGAAGGCCAACGAGGAGGCGGAGGACCCGGCCGAGGAAGACCCCATCGACTGGTCGGAGTACATGCAGGACGGGGCGCTCGACCGGGTCTACGTGCCCCAGCAGGAGACCTCGGTGGAGTTCCTCGAGAAGGTGCCGATCACGCGCACCTCGCTGGCCGAGAGCCTGATCGAGCAGCTCCACTTCCTGGCGCTCTCGCCGCGCGACCTGATGCTGGCGGAGTTCCTGATCGGCTCGCTGGACGAGCGCGGCTGGCTGGCGACCCCGCTCGATGAGGTGGCGCAGGCCACGGGCCAGCCGCTCGAGCTCTGCGAGCGGATCCTGAAGGTCATCCAGGCGCTCGAGCCGGTGGGAGTGGGGGCGCGCGACCTGCGCGAGTGCCTGCTCATCCAGCTCGAGGCGCGCAACGAGCGCGACACCCTGTCGTGGAAGCTCATCCACGACCAGTTCAACAACCTGGTGAACCGGCGCTTCCCCGAGATCGCGCGCCAGCTCAAGTGCACACCCGAGGAGGTGCAGGCGGGGGCCGACGCCATCGCCACGCTGAACCCCAAGCCGGGGCTCCAGGTCTCGAGCGAGGACCCCAAGTACGTGGTGCCCGACCTGGTCGTCGAGCGCGTGAACGACGAGTACCTCGTCATGCTGAACGACCGGCACCTGCCCCGGTTGCGCATCTCCGCCGCCTACGAGGGCGTGATGCGCGGCAAAAAGAAGTCGGAGTGCACCGCCGGCGAGGTCAAGACCCGCGAGTACATCCAGGGCAAGCTGAACTCGGCGCGCTGGCTCATCCAGACCATCGAGCAGCGGCGCCGTACCATGATCAAGGTGATGAACTGCATCATCCGCGAGCAGCGGGAGTTCTTCGACAAGGGGATCGCGTTCCTGCGGCCCCTCACGCTCCAGCAGGTCGCCCGGCAGATCGACATGCACGAGTCCACGGTGAGCCGCGTCTGCAGCGCGAAGTACGTGCAGACGCCGCGCGGCGTGTTCGAGCTCAAGTTCTTCTTTTCGAGCGGGCTCGAGACCGAGGACGGCGAGGACGTGTCGGCCCGGACGGCCCGGGACATCATCAAGACCCTCATCGACGAGGAGGTCAAGACCGAGCCGCTGTCCGACCAGCGCATCGCCGAGCTGCTGCACGAGACGGGACTCAAGATCGCCCGGCGGACGGTGGCCAAGTACCGGGAACAGCTCAGCATCCTGCCGGCGCGTTTCCGCCGGCGCGTGTGACGTAGCCTGGAAGGGAAAGGATTCCACGATGCAGTTCAGCACGACCGCTCGCCACTGCGAGCTCGATGCCCAGGTCCGCGAATTCGCTCAGCAGCGTCTGGCGAAGCTCGAGCGCTTCGCCCGTGATATCCAGGAGGCTCACCTCGTCGTCACCGCCGAGAAGTTCCGCTTCACGGCCGAGATCACCCTGCGGCTCAAGCACCACGAGATGGTGAGCCGCGAGGAATCGGACACCAGCAAGCTGGCCATCGACCAGGCCGCCCACCGGCTGGAGCAGCAGCTGCGCCGGCTCAAGGACAAGCGGACCGACCACAAGGGGCCGGTTCGCGAGCTGCCCGGGACCGCTGGTGCCAGCGACGAGGCGGAGCCCGAATTCGACCAGGAGCCGGACCTCCGGTCTGGCACGGAAGACTAGGACCGCCGTGGAATCCATCAGCCCTGCCCGTCTCTACGAGGACCAGAAGGAGGAGCTCCACCTGGAGCTCCTCACCGAGTCGCTGGCCTCGCGCCGCGAGATCACCGTGAGCGACACGAATCGTCCGGGTATGGCGCTCATGGGGTTCGTCGAGAACTTCCTGTCCGAACGGATCCAGATCCTGGCGCAGACCGAGTTCGCCTACCTCGCGACGCTCCCCGAGGCGAAGATGCGCGAGGCGGTGGACCGGCTGTTCCAGTTCTCGATCCCGCTCATCGTGGTCTGCAAGGCTCTCAACGTGCCGGACTACCTGATCCAGCGGGCGAACGACTGCCAGGTGCCGCTGCTGCGCACGCCGGAGAGCACGACGCCGTTCATCCACAGCCTGACGCTCTACCTGGACCACATGTTCGCGCCGACGACGTCGGTCCACGCCTCGCTGGTGGACGTCTACGGCTGCGGGCTGTTGTTCACCGGGCAGAGCGGGATCGGCAAGTCGGAGACCGCGCTCGATCTGGTCGAGCGCGGCCACCGGCTGGTGGCCGACGACATCGTGACCATCACCCGGCGCCACGGGGGCGTGCTGATCGGTGGCGGAAACCAGCTACTGCGCCACCACATGGAGATCCGGGGGCTGGGCATCATCGACGTGCAGTCGATCTTCGGCATCCGCTCGATCCGGCTGCAGAAGCGGGTCGAGGTGGAGGTGCAACTCAAGACGTGGTCGGACGAGGAGATCTACGAGCGCGTCGGCATCGACGAGCACAAGACCGAGATCCTGGGCGTGCCCATCCCGCACGTCGTGGTCCCGATCGTCCCGGGGAAGAACATCACGGTGATCGCCGAGGCCCTGGCGCTCAACTACCTGGTCAAGGTCTACGGCGGTTACTCGCCGGCCGAGCGGCTCAACCAGCACCTGATCGAACACATGAAGCGCAAGAGCGCTGCAAAGACCTTGGTGCGCGAGGACACGGAGTGAGGCGTATCCCGGCGCTGCTCGTGACGCACGCGGACCTGGGGGCGGCGCTGCTGCGCGCCGCCCAGCAGATCTACGGGCCGGTCGGGGACGTCGAGTTCCTCTCGAACTCCGAATTCTCGCGGACCGACCTCGAGAACGCCATCCGGGAGCGCGTCTCGGGCTGGACCCACGGCGGGCTCGTGCTCACCGACTTCCCGGGCGGCTCCTGCCAGCAGTGCGGCCTGCTGGCCGCGCGGGGCAATGCCGAGATCCTGGTGGTCACCGGGATGAACCTGCCGGGCCTGCTCGACTACCTGCACAACCGCGAGCAGTACCCGGTCGCCGAGCTGGCCGAGCGGCTCATGACCCGGGCGCGGGACAGCGTCCGCGTCCAGCACGCCCGGCCCGAATGAGCTGGCTGAACCAGCGGGTGGACGACCGGCTCATCCACGGCCAGGTCGTGGTCGCCTGGGGTTCGGCGCTGCGCCCCGCGCGGATCTACGTGGTGGACGACCAGGTGGCGGCCAGCCCCTGGGAGCGTGACCTGCTCGTCTCGGCCGCGCCGGACGCCGAGGTGCGCGTGCTCACGGTGGCCGAGGCCGCGGCCGTTTGGGAGGCCGAGCGGAGCGCCCCGGGCGGCGCGTTGCTCGTGCTGCGTGACCTGCGCACCGCGCGCGCCCTGGTCGAGTCGGGGGCCGCGGTGCCCGCCTTCACTCTCGGGGGCCTGCACTACGCCCCGGGCAAGGCCAAGATCGCCGAGTACGTCTACCTGGACGACGCCGACCGCGAGGACGCGCGCGCGCTGCTGCAGCGCGGGGTGAAGCTCGAGGTCCAGGACGTGCCCGCCACGCGGCCGCAGGGCCTGATGGTCCTGGACCCGACCGTCGCGCCGTGAGCCTCCAGGTCTTCGCCACCCTGCTGCTGGGGGGCGTGGCCGTGCTGGATGCCACGCCCGTCGCCCAGACGCTGCTCTCGCAGCCGCTCGTGACCGCCACGCTGCTGGGCGCGATCTGGGGCGAGTGGCGCGTGGCGCTCGAGGTGGGCGTGGTGCTGCAGATCCTGGCGGCGAGCACGTCGCCCATCGGCGCGCGCACCCCCGAGGACTACGCCTCGGGTGGGGTGGTGGGCGCGGGTGTGGCGCTGGCCATCGTCTCTCAGCAGCACTTCCTCATGCTGGACGACGCCGCGGCACTGGTCGGTGTGCTTGCCGGGCTCGTCACCGCGACCTTCGGCGTGCCGCTCATCAAGTGGCAGCGGCGGCGCAACGAGGGCCTGAGCCGCTGGTGCGAGGCCGAGGTGCGGCGCGGTGACGCGGGTGCCACCGGTGCCGCGCAGCGCGCGGGCGTGGCTCTGGCTTTCGCGGCCGGTCTCGGGTACTGCGCCGCGTGTCTGGCGCTCGGGGTGTGGCTCCTGGGTCCCCTGGCGGAACACCACTCGCTGCGGCTCGCCCGCGCCTGGATGCTGGCGCAACCGCTGTGGATCGGGATCGGTCTCGCCCAGTTGCTCCAGGCGTTCGTGCAACGTCGGCTCACCCGGGTGGCGCTGTTCGCGATGGCGATGCTGGCGGCCTGGCTTCTCCTCATGATGACGGGGCACTGATGGGCAGACTGAAGAGCCGGGACCTGTGGCGCATGGCGCTGCGCAGCCTGTTCCTGCAGGCCACGTTCAACTACGAGCGCCAGCAGGGGCTGGGCTGGGCATGGGCGCTGCAGCCGGCCCTGGAGCGGCTCTACCCCGATCCGACCGAGTTCCGGGAGCGTCTGGCCGAGCACACCGCCTACTTCAACACCCAGCCCACGCTCGCCTCGCTCGCGCTCGGGGCCGTGGCCGCGATCGAGGAGGGCCGCGCGGCCGGCGAGGGGCCGGATGCCGCGGCCGTGGCGCGCATCAAGAGCGTGCTCGGCTCCTCGCTTGCCGCCCTCGGGGACCGGCTCTTCTGGTTCACGCTGCGACCCTTCGCCGCCCTCCTCGGGGTGCTCGTGGCGCTCGGTGGTTCGTGGCTGGGGGCAGTCGTGCTCTGGGTGTGCTACAACCTGTTCCACCTCGGGGTCCGCTTCCTCGGGGTGGGCTGGGGATACAGGGCGGGGACCGCGGTGCTGGATTTGGCGCAGCGACGACGCTTCGAGCGCCTGACCGGCACCATCGCCCTGCTGGGCACGATGCTCACGGGCGTGACGACGGCCTGGCTGCTGGTGCCCGGCGGCGAGCCCCGCCCGCTGATGTTCCAGGTCGTGTTCGCGGCGGGGCTCGGAATGGGGCTGGTGGCCGCCGCGCGGCCGCGGCCCTCGCCGACCGAGTGGGCGCTGGGCGTGGGCGTGCTGTGTGTGGCCGCCACGTGGTTCCGGTAGGCCGTGATGACCGCATCGGGGTGGATCCGCCAGGGGAGCCGAGTGTGACCGAGGCCGAACTTCTGATCCGCAACCAGCTCGGGCTGCACGCCCGGGCCTGCGCGCTGTTCGTGAAGACCGCGGCCCGGTTCGCCTCGGAGGTCACCGTGCGCCGCGACGACCTCGAGGTGAACGGGAAGAGCATCATGGGCGTCATGATGCTCGCAGCCGAGGAGGGCAGTACCATCCAGGTGCGGGCCGAGGGTCCCGACGAGTGCGAGGCCGTGGCGGCCCTGCGGGAACTCGTGGACGGCAAGTTCGGGGGAGAGCCATGAAGTTCATCGGCATGGCGGCTTCGCCCGGGGTGGGCGTGGCCCCGATCTATCTCCTGGAGCGCGAGGAGTTGGCGGTGCGCGACACCGGGGTCCCCCGGCAGTCGGTGGAGCAGGAGGTCGTGCGCTTCCATGACGCCCTCGAGACCTCGCGCGCCGACCTCACCAGCATCCGCGACCGTATCTCCCGCGAACTGAGCGAGGCCGAAGCCGAGATCTACAGCGCCCACCTGATGATCCTCGACGATCCCGAGCTGATGCGCGTGGTCGAACGGGGCATCCGTAAGCAGCTCCGCAACGCGGCCTGGGTGTTCCGCGCCCACATGGCGGGCGTGGCGGCGCACCTGGCGAGCGTGCAGTCCGAGCACCTGCGCGAGCGCCAGGCCGACGTACTCGACGTGGAGCGGCGCGTGCTGCGCTATCTGCTCGGCGACGGTCACCGGGCGCTCTCCGTCCCCGTGCAGCCCTCCGTGCTGGTCGCGCACGACGTCGCACCCAGCGAGATCGCCCTGCTCGACCGCGAGCACATCGTCGGCATCGTGACCGAGGTGGGCTCGCGCTCCTCGCACTGCGCCATCGTCGCGCGCGGCCGGGGCATCCCGGCGGTGGTCTCCTGCCGGGGCATCATGCAGCACGCGAAGAACGGTGCGGTGGGCGCGGTGGATGGCTTCCTCGGCACGCTGGAGATCGACCCCGACGCCGAGACCACGGCGTTCTTCGCCGCCCGGCGCAGGCGCATCGAAGACGAGGACCGCTCGCTGCTCCTGATCCAGGACCAGCCGGTCGTCACCCGGGACGGGCACACCATCGACCTGGGCGCGAATCTCGAGTTGCCGGACGACGCCGAGCGCGCGCTCAGCGTGGGGGCCGCCAGCGTCGGACTGTTCCGCACCGAGTTCTTCTACCTGGACCGTCTCGAACTGCCCTCGGAGGAGGAGCAGTACCAGGCCTACCGCGCGGTGGTGGAACGCATGAACCCGCGCCCGGTGCTGTTCCGCACCATGGATGTCGGCGGCGACAAGGTGGCCTCGTATCTCGGCACCATCCACGAGAACAACCCCTTCCTCGGCCGGCGCGGCATCCGCCTGTCGCTCGAGTTCCCCGAGGTGTTCCGGATCCAGTTGCGTGCCATCTACCGGGCCAGCGCCCACGGCCGGGTGCGCGTCATGTTCCCCATGATCTCGAAGCTCGAGGAGCTGCGCAGCGCCCAGGCGATGTGCCAGAGGGTGCGCGAGGAGCTGGGGCGCGCGGGGGTGCCGCACGATCCCGAGCTGGAGATCGGGCTCATGATCGAGACCCCGAGCGCGGTCTGGATGGCGGATGTGCTGGCGCAGGAGGCGAGTTTCTTCTCGATCGGCACCAACGACCTGACCCAGTACACGCTGGCCATCGACCGCGACAACGAGCGGCTCGCGCACCTGTACGAACCGCTCGATCCCGCGGTCCTGCGCAGCATCCGCCATATCGTGCAGGTCGGGCACGCGGCCGGCCGCTGGGTGGGCGTGTGCGGGGAGATGGCCGGGGATCCACAGATCGCGCTGCTGCTCGTCGGGCTCGGCGTGGACGAGTTGTCCGTGGCCTGCTTCGACCTGCCGCGCGTCAAGTCGGCGATCCGCGGGGTCACGCTCGAGGATGCCCGCCGGCTGGCCGAGGAGGCCCTGGCGCAGTCCACGGCGGACGCCGTGAAGGACGTGCTGCGACGCCACTGCGACACGCTGCTGCCCCGCGGTCAGGGTCGCAGGGGGGGGTCGTCATGAGCGTGCTCGAAGCGCCCTACGGCGAGCGGGACCGCGGCGGCATGGCCGCGCGCATCGGGGGCATCCCGGAGCAGATCGAACAGGCGCTCGAGCGGCTCGCGGCGCATCCCTGGCCCGCGCCGGAGCGCGCGCCCGCACGGCTGGTCGTGGGCGGCATGGGCGGATCGGCCATCGCCGCCGACCTGACGCGCGGACTCTACGAGGACCGCCTGCCCCGGGCACTCGAAGTGGTGCGGACCTACCGCTGGCCGGGCTGGGTGGCGGGCGACGCCCTGGCGCTGCTCTCCTCGTACTCGGGCGAGACCGAGGAGACGCTCGCGCTCTACCGCGACGCCACGAGCCGTGGCGTGCCGCGGCTCGCGCTCACCACGGGCGGCGCACTCGGCACGCTGTGCGCGCGCGACGGCGTGTTCGCGCAGCCGCTGCCCCCGGGCTCGCCGCCGCGCGCGGCGCTGTTCGCCTCGTGGGTCCCGCTCACCGGCCTGCTGCATACGCTGGGCTGGATCGAGGACCCCGTGCCCGGGTGGTGTGAGGCGGCGCGGTTGCTCCGCGCGCGCGACGTCCAGCTGGGGCCGGCCGCGCCCGAGCCGGGGAACCCCGCCAAGCAGCTGGCGCGCGCCCTGGAGGGGCGGCTGGTGTACGTCTACGCGGGCGCCGGCCCGCTCGAGGCGGTGGCCCTGCGCTGGCGGCAACAGCTCCACGAAAATGCTAAGGTGCTCGCTCATTCGGCGGTGGTGCCGGAGCTCGACCACAACGAGATCGTGGGTTGGGAGCATCCCGGGGCCCTGCATCGTGGCATCGCGGTGATCGCGCTGAACGACCCCGAGGACGCGCCGGAGATCCGAGCCCGGCTTGCGCTCACGGCCGAATACGCGCGCCGCCAGGGCGCCGCGGTGCACGAGTGGGAGGCGGCGCCGGGTCCGCGGCTGGCGCGGCTCGCCTCGCTGGTGCAGTTTGGCGACTACCTGAGTCTCTACCTCGCGCTGCTGGGCGGGGTCGATCCGACCTCGATCCCCAGCATCGACGAATTCAAGCGGCGGCTGTCGAACCGGGGGAGTTCTCCAGCGTGACGTCCGACATCATCGCCGTCATCCCGGTGGCCGGCGTGGGCACGCGCCTGCGGCCGCATACGCACACCCTGCCCAAGGTGCTGCTGCACGTGGCCGGCAAGCCCATCCTCGCCCACATCCTCGACGACCTGCCCGGGCTCGGCATCCGGCGCGCGGTCCTGATCGTGGGCTACATGGGGGACCTGGTGCGCGAATACGTGAATGCGCACTACCAGAACCTCGAGGTGACGTACGTCGAGCAGATCGAGCCGATGGGTCTGGGCCACGCGGTCTCGCTGGCCGAGCCCTTCGCCGCCGACGGGCGCGTGCTCATCATCCTCGGCGACACGGTCTTCGAGGCCGACCTCAAACCGGTGCTGGCCGGCGGCGTGAACAGCATCGGCGTGAAAGAGGTCCAGGATCCGCGCCGCTTCGGCATCGTGGAACAGGATCCCGGCGGCCGGGTGACGCGCCTGGTCGAGAAGCCCGAGCAGCCGACCTCGAACCTGGCGATCACGGGCATCTACTACTTCGACCGCGGCCGGCCGCTGTTCGACGCGCTGGCCGAGCTCCAGCGCCTCGAGCTGCGCACCAAGGGCGAGTTCCAGCTCACCGACGCCATGCAGTTGCTGGTCTCGCGCGGCGAGATCATCACCACCTTCCCGGTCGAGGGCTGGTACGACTGCGGGAAGACGGAGACCCTGCTCGAGACCAACCGCGTGCTGCTCGGAAGGTGCAACGGCGCCACCGCGATCGCCGGCTCGCTCGTGCATCCGCCGGTCTGCATCGCGGGCGACGCCATCATCGAGAACTGCATCCTCGGGCCGCACGTTTCGGTCGCGGCCGGGGCCCAGCTCAGGAACGCCGTGGTGCGCGATTCCATCATCAACGAGAACGCCACGGTCGAGGACATCATGCTCGAAAGCTCCGTCGTGGGCGTGAACGCCGTGGTCCGCGGCGGCTACCGCCGCGTCAACGTCGGCGACTCGAGCGAAGTGGACTTCACGTAAACGACCCACGCCGGGCGCCCGGTGGCCCCGGCCATTGCGATCCACCCCTGACCCGATCCCTACTTCCGGAGAACGTTCCCATGGGCGCTCGTCATCTTTTCACCTCCGAGTCCGTCACCGAAGGCCACCCCGACAAGATCGCCGACCAGATCTCCGATTCGGTGCTCGATGCGCTGCTCACGCAGGACAAGATGAGCCGCGTGGCCTGCGAGGTCCTGGTCACCACCGGGCTCGCTTTCGTGGCGGGGGAGATCACCAGCCACGGTTACGTCGAGATCCCCTCGCTGGTGCGGCGGGTGATCGGCGAGATCGGTTACGACCACGCCGAGTTCGGCTTCGACAGCCACACCTGCGCGGTGATCACGGCCATCGACGCGCAGTCGCCCGACATCGCCCTGGGCGTGGACAAGGGCGGGGCCGGCGACCAGGGCCTGATGTTCGGCTTCGCCTGCCGCGAGACCCCGCAGTTGATGCCCCTGCCCATCATGCTCGCGCACGCCATCACCCGGCGGCTCGCGCAGGTGCGGCGCAGCGGCACCATCCCCTACCTGCGCCCCGACGGGAAGTCGCAGGTCACCATCGAATACGAGGACGGCAAGCCGGTGCGCGTGGACACCGTGGTGGTCTCGAGCCAGCACGCGGACGGCATCAAGCACGCGGTGATCGAGCGCGACATCATCGAGAAGGTGGTGATGCCGGTGCTGCCCAAGCGGCTGCTCAAGCGGGACCGCAGACCGAAGTTCCACATCAACCCGACCGGCTCGTTCGTCAAGGGTGGCCGATGGCCGACACCGGGCTCACCGGGCGCAAGATCATCGTGGACACCTACGGCGGCGTGGGCAGCCACGGTGGCGGCGCGCTCTCGGGCAAGGATCCCAGCAAGGTGGACCGTTCGGCCGCCTACGGCGCGCGCTACGTCGCCAAGAACCTGGTGGCGAGCGGTCTGTGCGACCGCGTCGAGGTGCAGATCGCCTACGCGATCGGCGTGGCCGAGCCGGTGAGCATCATGGTGGACACCCGGGGCACCGGGAAGGTGAGCGATCGGAAGCTCACGGACCTGGTGCGCAAGCACTTCGACCTGTCGCCGCTCGGGCTCATCCGGGACCTCAAGCTGCGCCGGCCGATCTATCGGCTGACCGCGGCCTATGGCCACTTCGGCCGCAGCGAACCCACCTTCACCTGGGAGAGGACGGACAAGGCGCGGCTGCTGGCGAAGAACGTTTAGCGGTTCCGTCGGAAGGTCGGGGCCGGCGCGATTCTCTGCGCCGGCCCCATCGTTGTGGTGTGCGCAGGGGTGCGCCGCGCGGCCTGGCGGAGTCGATCGACAGCGGGATCGGGCCCTGCGCCACCAGGCACGTCGCTATCGCGACCCGGAGTACTTCAAGCTGAAGATCCTTCAGCACTCCTCGCTCCCCGACGATCCCTGAGCGAGAATCGGGCCATGAGCCCAGGGAATTCTGAGAGGAGCCTTCAGAAGGATCGCGCCGAATACTTGACTGGAGGATCGTGAACTCTCAGGCTGTGGGTAATCTATGGAGCTTGAGGATGGAGGCATGAGCCCAGACGTGGGGATTTCGTTCGAGCCAGCCAGACCCGCCGAGCCCGAGCCCCCGTTCGGGCGTCCGCGGCTGAGGGTGGGCGTCCCCGGTGACGGGTACCACCGCGACCTCATCTCCTGCCAGCGCGCCTGCCCGGTGCACACCGACGCGCGCGGTTACGTCCGCGCCATCGCCGCCAGCCGATTCGAAGAGGCGTACCTGATCGCGCGCGGCCCGAACCCGTTCGCATCGATCTGCGGCCGCGTCTGCGGCGCGCCGTGCGAGGCTGCGTGCCGCCGCGGAAGCATCCCGCGTGTCGATGCCGATGGCGTCTATCTCGGCCTCGACCAGCCGATCGCGATCCGCGCTCTGAAGCGATTCGCTTGTGAGAGGTTCGGCGCCGACGTCCTGCCAAGCGATGCAGTCCTCGAGACAGTGCGCGGTTACGTCCCAGAAGTCGGCGCCGATGCCGAAGAGATGGCGGCGCTGCTGCACCGTGCGGTCGAGGGCCGCTTCGTGCCTGCGAGCGGCCAGCGCGTGGCGATCATCGGCGCCGGGCCGGCGGGATTGTCCGCCGCCCACGACCTGGCGCTCCTGGGATTCCGCCCGGTGGTGTTCGAAGTCGAACCGGTGCCTGCGGGCATGCTGTACATCGGCGTCCCCGAATACCGCTTGCCCCGCGAACTCATCCGGAACGAGGTCGCGGTCATCGCTGCTCTGGGAGTCGAAATCCGCTGTGGTGTCGCCGTCGGGCGCGAGGTGAGTTTCGCCGCTCTGCGGCGCGACTACACGGCGGTCGTGATCGCCGTCGGCGCGAAGAAGGCGCGCGGCTTGAACCTTCCGGGCGAAGCCGGACCATTCGTGTACGGCGGTGTCGATCTCCTGCGCGCCGTGGCCCTCGGCGAGCCGCCGAAACTCGGGCACGAGGTCGTGGTGATCGGCGGTGGCAATGTGGCCTACGACGTCGCGCGCACGGTCGTACGGCACGCGGCCTACGACACGGCCCGCACCGCGGCGCGACTGCCCGGGATGCACAAGGTCACGCTCGCATCGCTCGAGACACTGGAGGAAATGCCCGCCGACACGGTCGAGATCCGGGAGGGCGAGGAGGAAGGTGTCGACCGCCTGAACGGCTGGGGCCCGGTCGAGATCCAGCGTGGCGACGGCGCTGCGGTGCGGGCAGTCGTGTTCCGCCGCTGCCTCCGTGTCTACGACGAGAATCGCCGCTTCGCGCCATTGTTCGACGATGCGACGCGGCGCACCGTGGCTTGCGACACCGTGCTGCTCGCCGCGGGCCAGGCACCGGACCTCACGTTCTTGAAGCCAGGTGGCGAGGACATCGACGAAATGCGCCCCGGGTGGCCGCGGGTCGACCCCGAGACCCTTGCGACATCCGCGCCTGGGGTGTTCGTGGCCGGTGACCTGGCGCACGGCACGCGGCTCCTCATCGATGCGGTGGCCTCGGGGAAGAAGGCGGCGCGCTCCATCTATGCGCATGTGATGGGGCGTGCGCTGGCGGCAGATGTGCTCGAAGCACACCTGCCGCTCGCGCGCTACCGGCGTGAACCCGGCTACGAGGACATCCGCCGCGCTGTCGTTCCGACACTGGGGCCCGCAGAGCGCCTCGCCGCCCCCGGCGCCAGCGTCGAGATCGGCTTCGACGCGCACGTGGCGCAGCGTGAGGCGTCGCGCTGTCTCGACTGCGGCGTGACCCCGGTCTTCGACGGCACGCGCTGCGTGCTCTGTGGCGGCTGCGTCGACGTCTGTCCGACGCTCTGCCTCAAGATCGTGCCGCTCACCGACCTCGAACCGGCACCGGACCTGCTGGCTGCCATCGGCCGCACTCTGGGCGAAGCCGCCGATCTCGCGGCGAACGCCGCCATATTGAAGGACGAAGACCGCTGCATCCGTTGCGCGCTCTGTGCCATCCGCTGCCCGGTGGACGCGATCAGCATGGAACGCGTGCAGTTCAAGGTGACGTGGAGGGTGCCGGCATGACCGCGAATGCGCCCGCGAGTTCGAAGCGCTCGAGGCTCGACTCTGAACCGATCCCGCGGCGGGATTTCCTCGGGATCGCCGCCGTCTGGTCGGCGACCGCGACGCTGCTATTCGCGACGATCGGCATCGCGCAGTTGCCGCGCGCGGCGGTATTGCCGTCACCGTCGAAGAAATTCCGCGTCACGTTGCCGGACGGCCTCGCCGCCGGCGCCGCGTTCGTCCCCCCTGGCCGGTCCGTGGCGATCCTGCGCGACGCAGGGGGCATCTTCGCGATTTCGACGATCTGCACGCACCTGGGCTGCATCGTGAAACAGGCCGAGGACGGCTTTCACTGTCCATGCCACGGTTCGCGCTTCGGCCCCGACGGGCACGTCGTGCGCGGGCCGGCGCCAAAGCCGCTCGCGTGGCTCGCGGTGACGCACACCGGTGGCAACACGTTCGTGATCGACGAGGGCAAAGTCGTCCCGCCCGGAACGAAGGTGGTCGTATGAGCGTCGCTCCTGCGCCGCCCGGTCCCGGGCCGGCGCCGGCGCTGCGCCGCTTCGCCGACAATCTGCGGCGTTCGCCGGGGCGCTTCCGTGACGCGGTCATGCGCTCCGGCGCGCCCCGCTCGGATCGTAGTCGCTCGAACTTTGTCTTCGGCAGCTTGTTTCTGCACCTGCACTCGGTGCGAGTGCACCGCTGGAGCCTGCGCTGGTCGACGACGATGGGGCTCGGGGTCATCACCGCGGCGGCATTCTTCTTGACCCTGGTGACCGGCATCCTTCTCATGTTCTACTACAAGCCCTATCCCGATGTCGCGTACCTGTCGATGAAGGACATCCACTTCGTGGTGCCCACCGGGCGCTTCATCCGCAACATCCATCGCTGGGCCGCCAACCTGATGGTGGTGGGCGTGTTCCTGCACATGGCGCGGGTCTTCTTCACCAGTGCCTACCGGCCGCCACGGGAGTTCAATTGGATCATCGGCATGGGGCTGCTCGCGGTGACGCTTGGCCTGTCGTTCACGGGGTATCTCCTGCCGTGGGATCAACTCGCGTACTGGGCGATCACGATCGGCGCCAACATCGCGCAGTCACCGCGTGAAGTGACCGACGCGCTGCACCTGACGCGGACCTTCGATCCGGGCGGGCTCACGAAGCTCCTGCTCCTGGGCTCGGAGACGGTGGGGGAGGAAGCGCTCATCCGTTTTTACCTGCTGCACGTCATGATCCTGCCGCTCGTGCTGACGCTGCTGCTTGGGGTGCACATGTGGAGGGTGCGCAAGGATGGCGGGATTGTCCGTCCCGCCGACGCGGACCAGCGGTTGGAGCCGCTCGGACACGCCACCTACCCGGTGTTCACCGAGGCTCCGCAGAAGACCTACCACCTGGCGGCCGTCGTGCCCGGGCGCACGCCGGCGGTCGGAAATGGGCCCGAGAACACCGTGCCCGCCATGCCGCACCTCTTCTACGCCGAAGCCGGCGCGTTCATGCTCACGATCCTCATCTGCCTGGTGCTGGCGCTGTTCATCGACGCACCGCTCAAGGAACTGGCGAATCCCGCCGTGCCCGAAAACCCCGCCAAGGCACCCTGGTACTTCCTCGGCCTGCAGGAACTCGTATCGTTCTCGGCGTTCATGGGCGGCATTGGCATCCCGACGATCGTGCTGCTCGGGCTCGGACTGATCCCGTTCCTGGAGCGCGAAACGGACGGCACGGGCGAATGGTTCGGAGGGCCGGGTGGGGTGCGAACCGTGCTGCGCTCTGCGGCTTTCGGGCTCGGAGCGGTGCTCGCGGTGGAAGCCTTCGTCATCCGCTTCGGCTGGATCCGGCAGTGGTGGCCGCAGGTTCCCCAGCTGGTCATCACCGCCATCAACCCGGGCACGGTGCTGACGCTCTTGTATGGCTTGTTCTCGGTGGCATTGGTGAAGAAGTACGACTCGACGCGAGCCGGAGCCGTGGCGCTCTTCACCTGCTTCCTGTGCGGTTACGTCGTGCTGACGATCATCGGGGTGTACTTCCGCGGCCCCAACTGGGAGTTCTTCTGGTCTCCGAGCCAGTGGCCGGTGCATTGATATGAACGCGCGAGCCAACAAGCTCCTGCTGCTCGGGTCGAGTGTCGCGACGCTCGCGGCGCTCGGATGGGGCGCCTATCGCGAGAATGTACTGCAAGAGTGGCGCGTCGTGCAGCGTGAGTACAAGCGGCGCCTGTCCGCCGCCAACGCGGCGGAGTTCAACGTGCAGCTGCGGCAGATCGTGGTGCCCGACCTGAACGCCGCTGACCGCTGCGTGTCGTGTCACGTGGGCATGGCGCCGGGCGAGACCGGCGTCGCTGGCAGCGCGCTCTTCGCGCACCATCCGAACGTCGTCCATGACCCCGGCGAGTTCGGCTGCACGGTCTGCCACGGCGGACAGGGCCGCGCCACGGAGCGCGCCGCGGCGCATGGCGACGCGCCCCACTGGCCGGAGCCGATGATTCCCCGGCGCTACATCGCGGCGGGTTGCGGTTCGTGTCACACGCCTCTCGAAGTGCCCCGTCTCGCGGCGCTCGAGCGCGGCAGGAGCCTCGTGGAGCGCTATGACTGCCTGGCGTGCCACAAACTGGACGGACGCGGCGGCAGCACCCGTCCGGGCGGTGCGGGAGGCATGGAAGGGCCCGACCTCTCTCGCGTCGGCGCCGTGGGCTTCGACCGCGACTGGTACGCGCACCACCTGGCGCGGCGCGATACGAGCCGCGTTGGGGCGTGGCGCGCGTCCTTCGCTGAGATCGCGGGCGAAGATCGTGAGCCCATCGAAGCGTTGCTCCTATCGCGGGTCGGTGCGGCGGATCTCGTCGAAGCGAAGTCGGTCTTTCACTCTCGGGGTTGCCTCGGCTGCCACAAGGTTGGCGGCGTCGGTGGTGACGACGGTCCCGATCTCACGAGCATTGGCAAGATGGATCCCGGACAGCGCGATTTCAGCCACGTCGAAGGCGCGCATACGGTCGCGAACTGGCTCGCGGAGCACTTCCGCAAGCCGTCGGCAGTGGTTCCTGCATCGGCGATGCCGGAATTCAGGCTCTCGGAGAAGGACCTCGATGCCCTCGTCTTCCATATGCTGTCGCTGCGGCGCGGCAGTCTGCCGGAGGCATACTGGCCGCTGGACCGCGTGCGGGGCGAGCGTTTCGGCGCCCGCGAGTTCTCGACCGATGGCGCCACGCTATTCGGCGCGTTCTGCGCTGCCTGTCACGGTCCGACCGGTGAAGGGATGCGTTACCCGGGAATGGTGGCGTTCCCGGCGATCGGCAATCCGGAGTTTCTCCGCATCGCATCGGACGCCTTCCTGAAGGCCACGGTGACACATGGACGCCGGCCGCGGCGCATGCCGGCCTGGGGTGAATCGGCCGGTGGCTTGCGGCCGGCGGAAATCGATTCGGTCGTAGCCCACGTGCGCACCCTGGGCGGCGGTGCGCGTCCGCTCGACGACGCCAAGCCGGCGCGCTGGGTCGCAGGCGACGTGCGAATCGGAGCGGCGCTCTATGCCGCGAACTGCGGCGCCTGCCACGGCAAGAAGGGCGAGGGCGGGGAAGGGACGGCGCTCGCCAACGCGACGCTGCTCCAGAATGCGACCGACACGTATCTGGTTGAAACCATCCGCCGCGGCCGGCGCGGCAGTTCGATGCTGGGATTCGGCACCGGCTCTGCCACGCGTCGGGCGCTCTTGCAAGAGGAGATCGAGGCCGTCGTCGCGCACATTCGCAGTTGGGAGGCGCATCCATGAGTCTCAAAGGGCAGCTGAGACGCCGGGAGTTCCTGCAATGGGCCACGGCAGCCGGATTCGGAGCGTTCGCGCTCTCGGCCACGCGCGGCTGGGGGCTCGAGGCCATCGAGAACCCGCTGGCCTTCTACCCGAATCGAGACTGGGAGCGCACCTACCGCGATCTCTTCCGCCCGGATTCGACGTTTCACTTCCTGTGCGCGCCGAACGACACGCACAACTGCCTGCTCAAGGCACACGTGCGCTCGGGCGTCCTGACCCGCATCGGTCCTAGCATGCGCTACGGCGAGGCGACGGACCTCGACGGAAGGGGCGCTTCGCATCGCTGGGACCCGCGCGTCTGCCAGAAGGGCCTGGCACTCACCCGGCGCTTCTACGGCGACCGGCGGGTGGGGCACTGTATGGTGCGCGCCGGCTTCAAGCGCTGGGTCGAGGCCGGATTCCCTCGCGACGCCGACGGCCGCCCGCCGCGGGAGTATTTCAATCGGGCACGCGACGAATGGATGCGCCTGACCCACGATGAAGCGGCGGACATCGTCGCCAGCGCACTCGTCAATATCGCGACGACCTATACGGGCGAGCAGGGCAAGAAGTACCTGGAGGCGCAGCACTACGACCCGGCTGTGATCGAGGCGACGAAGGGCGTCGGCACGCAGGTGTTGAAGTTCCGCGGCGGCATGCCGCTCCTGGGGATGACGCGCATCTTCGGGATGTATCGCCTGGCGAATTCCATGGCGCTCCTCGACGCCAAGATCCGCGGCGTGGGTCCGGACCAGGCGCTGGGCGCCCGCGGTTTCGACAACTATTCGTGGCACACGGACCTGCCGCCGGGGCATCCCATGGTCACCGGACAGCAGACCGTCGAGTTCGACCTCAGCTCCGTCGAGCTGGCGAAGACCGTCGTGGTCTGGGGAATGAACTGGATCACGACCAAGATGCCGGATGCGCATTGGCTGACCGAGGCGCGGCTCAAGGGCACGAAGGTCATCGTCATCGCGTGCGAGTACTCGGCCACCGCGACCAAGGGCGACGAGGTGATCGTCGTCCGCCCGGGCACCACCCCGGCGCTCGCGCTCGGTCTCTCGAACGTCATCATGCGCGAGAAACTGTACGACGACGAATACGTGCGGCAGTGGACCGATCTGCCGCTCCTCGTCCGGATGGACACGCTCAAGATGCTGCACGCCCAGGACGTCTTTGGGGGCGCGCAGGCGGTGCTGAAGAACCAGACACGGGTGCTCGCCGAAGGCGAGAAGCCCCCCCCTCCGGGTGCGCAGACCGACATCCTGCTGACCGCGGCAATGCGCAAGGAGTGGGGCGACAACGTGTGGTGGGACCGTGTGGCCGGCGTGCCGCGGGTCGTGACCCGAGACGACGTTGGCAGGAACTCCAACGTGCGCGACCCGCTCCTCGACGGTGCGATCGAGGTGAAGCTCGCGGACGGCCGCAAGGTGCGCTGCCGGCCGGTCTTCGATCTGGTGCGCGAGTACGCAGCGCATTTCGACCCCAAGACGGTCGAAGAACTCACCTGGGCGCCGGCGGGCGCGGTCGAGAAGCTGGCACGGCACCTGGCCGCGTCGCCGGGCACGACGCTCTTCGCGATCGGCATGGGGCCGAACCAGTTCTTCAACAGCGACAACAAGGACCGGGCGACGTTCCTGCTGGCGTCGCTCACGGGCAACGTCGGCAAGCTCGCGGGGAACGTCGGCTCTTTTGCCGGCAACTACCGCACCGCACTCTTCAACGGCGCTCCGCAGTACATCAACGAGAACCCGTTCGACCTGGAGCTCGACCCGGCGAAGCCGGCTCGCCCGAAGCAGTACTGGAAGGCAGAGTCGGCGCACTACTACAACCACGAGGACCACCCGCTGCGGGTTGGCAAGAAGCTCCTGACCGGCAAAGGGCACATGCCTTGCCCGACGAAGTCGCTGTGGTTCGCGAACGCGAACTCGATCCTCGGCAACGTCAAGTGGCACTACAACACGGTTGTCAACGTGCTGCCGCGGATCGAGATGGTGTGCGTCAACGAGTGGTGGTGGTCGACGTCCTGCGAGTGGGCGGATGTCGTCTTCGCCGTCGACTCGTGGGCCGAGTTAAAGCACCCCGACATGACCGCCTCGGTCACGAACTCGTTCCTGAACGTGTTCCCGCGGACGCCGCTGCCGCGCATCTTCGAAACCAAGGGTGACATCGAGGTGCTGGCGCTCATGGGCCGCAAGCTGGCGAAGAAGACCGGCGACCCGCGGTTCGCCGACATGTGGAAGTTCGTCGATGCGAACCAGGTTGACGTGTACTTGCAGCGCATCCTGAGTCACTCCAGCAACACGAAGGGATACGACATCGGGTCGCTGGAGGAGAAGGCGAAGCAGGGCGTGCCGGCGCTGATGATGAACCGCACGTATCCGAAGTCGGTGGGTCACGAACAGACGGCCGACTCGAGGCCCTGGTACACGAAGACCGGGCGGCTGGAGTTCTACCGCGAGGAGGACGAGTTCATCGCGGCGGGCGAGAACCTGCCGGTGCACCGCGAGCCGATCGACTCGACGTTCTACGAGCCGAACGTGATCGTGTCGGCAAGACACGAGGCGCTGCGGCCCGAGGGCCCGGAGTCGTATGGCGTCCCCCTCACGGATCTCTCGTGCGAGACGCGCTGTGGCCGTAACGTCATCAAGACTTGGGCCGAGACGAGAGCCTCGCTGCACCCGCTCGCGAAGGACGGCTACAAGTTCATCTTCCACACCCCGAAGTACCGGCACGGATCGCACACGCTGCCGATTGACACCGACATGGTGGCGATGCTGTTCGGGCCGTTCGGCGACATCTACCGGCGCGACAAGCGCATGCCTTACGTGACCGAGGGCTACGTCGACATCAACCCCAGGGACGCCCAGGCGTTGGGGGTCGAGGATGGCGACTACGTGTGGATCGACTCCGATCCAAGCGACCGGCCGTTCCGCGGCTGGCAGCAGAACCCGAAGGACTACGCCTTTGCACGGCTCATCTGCCGGGCGCGCTACTACCCGGGGACGCCGCGTGGTGTGACGCGGATGTGGTTCAACATGTACGGCGCGACGCCGGGGTCGGTGGAGGGGCGGCAGAAGCGGGTCGACGGCCTGGCGAAGAACCCGCGCACGAACTACCAGGCGCTCTTCCGTTCGGGGTCACACCAGTCGGCGACGCGCGGCTGGCTGAAGCCGACCTGGATGACCGACTCGCTGGTACGCAAGGACATCTTCGGTCAAACGGTCAACCAGGGTTTCCTGCCCGACGTGCATTGCCCGACCGGTGCGCCGCGCGAATCGATCGTCAAGATCACGAGAGCAGAAGCGGGAGGGCTGGAGGGCAAAGGACTCTGGCGCCCCGCCGCCCAGGGACTGCGGCCGAGTTACGAGAACGCGGCGATGCAGCGCTTCCTGCGTGGTGGTTTCATCGATGCGTCCGAAACCGGGAAGGGTGAGAGCTGATGGCACGCGTGCGCAACTGGCAGATCAACCGCGAGATGTCGTACTGGTATCCGGAACACCGGCCGCAGCGGCAGTTCGCGACGGTGTTCGATACCAACAAGTGCATCGCGTGCCAAACCTGCACGCTGGCTTGCAAGACGACCTGGACCTCGGGCCGCGGGCAGGAATACATGCTGTGGAACAACGTCGAGACGAAGCCGTATGGCTTCTACCCCCTCGGCTGGGACGTGAAGCTGCTCGAGAAGATCGATGGCGGAGCCTGGAGCGGCGCAGGCAGCGGCGCGCACCGCTATGAGGGACGCACGATCTTCGAGGCAACACAGGCGGGAGAGCGCGTGCTCGGGTGGCGGCCCGAAGACTACGACTATGCATTCGCCAACGTTGGCGAAGACGACTGTGCCGGCGGCCCCCTGGAGTCGGGTGCTTTCATGGAGATGCCGCACGCGCAGTGGTTCTTCTACCTGGCGCGCATCTGCAACCACTGCACGTTTCCGGCGTGTCTGGCCGGATGTCCACGTGGCTCGATCTACAAGCGCGCCGAGGATGGCATCGTGCTCGTCGACCAGGAGCGCTGCCGCGGCTACCAGGAATGCATCAAGGCCTGCCCCTACAAGAAGACGTTCTACAACCCGTCGACGGGGACGTCCGAGAAGTGCATCGGGTGCTTCCCGAAGATCGAGACGGGGGAGGCGCCGCAGTGCTTCGTCAACTGCATCGGCAAGATCCGGCACGTCGGATTCGTGTCGCTGCCGGAGCAGGCGCGGCCCGACAACCCGATCGACTACCTGGTACACGTGCGCAAGGTGGCGCTGCCGCTCTATCCGCAGTTCGGGCTCGAGCCGAACGTCTACTACATTCCGCCGATCCACGTGCCGCGCAAGTTCCTCCTGCAGATGTTCGGACCGTCCGTGGACGCGGCGATCGAGACCTACAAGCACGCGGCCGATGATCCGGATCTGGCCGGGCTTCTGTCGCTCTTCGGCTCGACACACCACATCGTCCACCGCTTCAAGCGTACCGGCAAGGACGTGCTCGGGTTCGATGACAAGGGCGCCGGGGTCGTACGGGTCCCGATGGTCGAGCCGACCTACATCCGCAAGGCGTACGACATGGCGCGAGGCGTGGTGCGCACAAACTGCCCCTGAGGAGGGATGGCGATGCAAGGCTCTTCGAATTGGCTGCGCGTATGGCGCGCCGCAATCACGTCGGCGAGCGTGGGGCTCGTGCTGGTTGGCTGTGGCAAGCGCGCGCCGGCGCCCCTCACCGAAGTGGTCGCAATGAAGACGGCGAAGCTTCCAGCGACGCCCGCTGACCCGGCGTGGAAGGAAGTTCCGGCGTATGACGCGGCGCTGGTCGTGCAAGACCTGGTGGAGCCGTGGCTCATGGCGTCGTCGACTCCGACGGTGCGAGTGCAGGCGCTCACCGACGGCGAGCGCGTGGCGTTCCGCTTGTCGTGGGTGGACTCCACGCTGGACGACTTGCCGGGTGCCGGCAGGTTTACCGATGCGTGCGCGGTACAACTGCCGCAGGTGACCGGCGCGAACGTGCCAGCGCCGCAGATGGGCGAGAGCGGCATGCCGGTCGAGATCACGTACTGGTCTGCGGCGTGGCAGGCGAGGGCGAACGGGCGCGGCGACTCGATCCAGGTGTATTACCCGAACGCGAGCATCGACCACTACCCATTCGAGGCTCGATCCCTGGCAATAGGCTCCCCGGAGCAACTCGAGATGGCGAAGCGCTACGCGCCAGCACGCGCGGCGAACCGCAACGAGCATCCACTCGACCGGCCGGTGCAGGATCTGCTGGCCGAGGGACCGGGGACACTAACGCCGATGCGGGAGACCCGCTCGAACGGCTCCGGGACGTGGAAGGCGTCGAGGTGGTCGGTGGTCATCACCAAGCCACTGCCGGAGGTGCTGCGCGGTCAGGCGCGGTCGCAGGTGGCATTCGCCGTGTGGAACGGCAAACGGCAGGAAGTGGGCGCGCGCAAGATGCGCTCGGTGTGGATCCCCCTGGCTCTCGGAGGCGCACGGTGAACGCGACGTTGGCGACGACGCCGGAGTGCCGGCGGCTGCTTGCGGCCGCTGCGGAGTGGCGATTGCTCGGACTCCTGCTCGAGCGGCCGCGCCCCGGGTGGCTCGAGGAGATCGCGGCCCTCGAGCGTGAAGTCGACGCGGCGGACTTGAAGGCGGCGGCCGCCGAGGCCTTGCAGCAAGCTCGTGAGGCGATCCACCTCGACGTCTTCGGTCCGGGCGGACTGGTGTCGCCGCGCGAGGTGGCGTATCGCGGCCGCGAAGATCCGGGCCGGATCCTCGCGGATTTGAACGCATTCTATGGTGCCTTCGCGTACCGGCCGCAGGCCGAGGATCCGATCGATCACGTCGCCGTGGAGGCGGGATTCGCCGGGTACTTGCTGCTCAAGGAGGCTTTCGCGCGCGCGCAAGGCGACATCGATGCCGCAGAAATCGCCGTGTCTGGATTCGGACGCTTCGTGCGCGACCATCTGCAGTGCTTCGCCGAACCGCTGGCAGGTCGCGTCGAGTCGGGCGCTCCGGTGCCGTACCTGGTGCTCGCGACGCAGGCGCTCGCGGCCCGCACGGGGCCCGCGCCTGCAGCCTATCGCGGCCTCGCCGCCGAAGACGACGAGGGCGAGTTCGAGTGCGGAGCGGGCACCGACGGCGGCGGCTGCCCGCCACATCCACCGCCTTCTTGACCGCCGCGCCGCCTGTGCGATAGTAGCGGGGCTTCCGTCCTCGGACCCCCGTTCCACGACCCCCATTGGAGGGACCCACCCCATGCCCGCCCCGACTCCGCCGCGTCGCGCGTCACGCCAGACGCTCTCGTGGCTCCTCACGCTTGCGCTCGCTGCCGCGTTCGCCACCTCCGCGGCCGCCGCGACCAAGGCCGCGACCGGCAAGGCGCCCGCCGGGCCCCCCGCGCGCACCGGCCTCGAGAACCTCGAGAAGCAGGTCAAGGAGTTCATGCTCCCCAACGGGCTCAAGTTCATCGTGGTCGAGCGGCACAACGCGCCGGTCTTCTCGTTCCAGACCCTGGTGAATGCCGGCGGCGTGGACGAGCAGGTGGGCCAGACCGGTATCGCCCACATGATGGAGCACATGGCCTTCAAGGGCACCGCGGTGGTGGGTACGAAGGACTGGGCGAAGGAGAAGCCCCTGCTCGAGGCCGAGGAAACGGCCTACCTGAAGTTGTTGAACGAGCGCCGCAAGGGCCTCAAGGCCGACACCACGCGGCTGGCCGCGTTGCAGAAGGTGTTCGGCGAGTCGCAGGCCGCCGCCCGCGAGCAGGTCGAGCCGAACGAGTACTCGCGCATCATCGAGGCGGCCGGCGCCCCGGACATGAACGCCAATACCAGCGACGACGTCACCAGCTACTATTACTCGCTGCCCTCGAACCGGCTCGAGCTGTGGGCGCTGATGGAGGGCGGCCGCATGCGCAGCCCCGTGCTCCGGGAGTTCTACAAGGAGCGCGATGTCATCTACGAAGAGCGCCGCATGGCCGTGGAGTCGTCGCCGTTCGGGCGGCTCTTCATGGGATTCCTCAACACCGCCTACGTGGCTCATCCCTACAAGACCGGCGTGATCGGCTTCCCGTCCGATCTGAAGAGCTTCAGCCGCACGCAGGGCGACGCGTTCTTCCGCGAGCACTACGTGGCGAAGAACATGGCCGTCGCGGTGGTTGGCGACGTCACCGTGGCGGAACTGCAGGCGCTCGGCGCCAAATACTTCGGCGGGATCTCCGACGCCCCGGCGCCACCGCCGCTGGACACCCAGGAGCCGGTGCAGGACGCGGAGCGCCGCGTCATCTTCGAGGATCCGGCGCAGCCTATGGTCCTGATGGGCTGGCACATCCCGGCCGCGGACGACCCGCGTTACCCCGCCTATGAGGCGCTCGCCAGTCTGCTGGGCGGTGGCGACTGGGCGCGGCTCAACAAGGCGCTGGTGAAGGAACGCAAGATCGCAGTGCAGTTGCAGGCCTTCGCCGGCCTGCCCGGCGCGAAGTACGCCAGCATGCTGGGCGTGCTGGTCGTGCCCGCCACCGGCCAGGATCCACTCAAGGTGGAGCAGGCCGCCTACGACGTCATCGACAGCGTGCTGACCGTGAATCCGTTCACCGCGGCCGAACTCGACGGCTACAAGGTGCGCGTGCGGGCGCGGAACATCACCCGGGCCGAGGGGAACTCGAGCCTGACGGACGCCCTGGTGCGCGCCCAGATCCTGCAGGGTGACTGGCGGGAGTTCTTCCGCGAGCAGGAGTACGTGCAGGCGCTCAAGGTGGATGACCTGCAGGGTGCGATGAAGCGCTCGCTGATCAAGCGCAACCGCACCGTCGGACTCATCGTGAACCCGCCGAAACAGGCCTCGAATGAGGGAGGGCGCTGACCATGACGAACGCACGCACGATGTTCCGCGTGGCCCTTCTGGGCTTGCTCGCGCTGGTCGCGGTAAACCCCGCGCGGGCGCAGGAGGATCCGAAGTTCGATCCCAAGACGCTCACGACCCCGCCGCTGCGGCGCGTGCAGGTGCCGCAGCCGGAGCGCTACGTGATGCCCAATGGCATCGTGGTCTTCCTGCTCGAGAGCCACGACCTGCCGGTAGTGCGGGCGAGCGCGCGCTTCAAGGCGAGCCCGCTGTGGGTCCCCGGCGAGAAGGCCGGACTCGATGGCCTGACCGGCGAGGTCATTCGCAGTGGCGGCAGTGCCGCGCACAGCGGCGACTGGCTCGACGACCGGATGGCCGCCATCGGGGCCCGGATCAGCAGCAGTGTCTCGGCCGACCAGGCCAGCGGCGGATTTCGCTGCCTGACCGACAACACCGGCGAAGTCGTGGCGCTGTTCGCCGAGGTGCTGCGCGCGCCCGCGTTCCCCGCGGACAAGATCGAACTGTCCAAGGTGGGCCTGCGGCAGGGCATCGCCAGCCGTAACGACGAGATGTTCCCGATCCTCAGCCGCGTCGCGATGGAGGCCGTCTACGGCAAGGACAGCCCGTATGCGCGCAAGCCCGAGTACGCCACCGTCGAGGCCATCACCCGGGAGGACTGCCAGAAGCTCCACGCGCGCGTCTTCCAGCCCAACCGGATGGTGCTGGCCGTCTACGGCGATTTCAAGTCCGCCGAGATGAAGAAGCTGCTGGCCGAGAAGTTCGGCGACTGGAAGAAGGGCGATGACGCGGCAGTGCCGCCGCCGCCCACGCCCGGCGCGGCGAAGCCACGGCTAGTCTTCGCTCCGAAGGAGGACGTCACCCAGGCCGGCATCGTCATCTGCCACCTGGGCTGGCGTGCCGACGACCCCGACTACGCGGCCATGACCGTTTTCGAGATGGCGCTTGGCGGTGGCTTCCAGTCGCGACTCATGAACAAGATCCGCACTGAGCGCGGGCTGGCCTACGCGACCGGCACTGGGGCCGGCGCCGACTACGCGCGGCCCGGCGTGTTCCTGGCCTTCTCGCTCACCCGCACCGACTCGGCCCTTACCGCGCTCGACCTGCTGCGACAGGAGACGACCAAGGTGACCGAGGCGCCGTTCACCGACGCCGAGCTCAAGGTCGCGAAGGAGTCGGTCGTCAACGGACTCGTATTCAGCTTCGCCGAGCCCTCGGCGATCCTGTTCCGCTCGGCGTTCTTCGAGCTGACCGGCTACCCGCTCGACTTCCTGGAGCGCTACCAGAAGGCGCTCGAGGGCGTGAACGCGGCCACCGTGCTGGAGGCTGCGAAGCGCAAGGTCCATCCCGGCCAGTTCGTGGCCGTCGTGGTGGGGAAGGAGAAGGAACTCGAGAAGCCGCTCGAGAGCGTGGGCCTGGCCGTCGAGCGTGCGGACATCAGCATCCCGCCCCCGGCTTCGAAGGTGGCGGCCGGCGAGGCCAGCCCCGCGGCGCTGGCCAAGGGCCAGGCGCTGCTGCGGAAGGCCGCGGACCTTACGGGCGGCAGTGCCGCCTGGGGCGCGATCAAGAGCATCAGCCTGAATCGCGACGAGGTCATCACCATGCAGGGGCAGTCCATGGCGATGACCAGCGTGACGCACTGGCGGATGCCCGACCGCTACGTCGCCACGCGCAAGCTCGCCATGGGAGAGCTCGTCCAGGGCTTTGACGGCACCAACGGCTGGGTGTCCGGCATGGGCCAGCTGCGGGACGAGCCCAAGGCGGGCGAGGAACTGAGAAAGCAGTACGAGCGCTCGTTCTTCCGGCTGTTCGCCGAACCCGGCGCGTACCAGGTGCAGGCGCTGGACGAGCCGAAGACGGTGGACGGCGTGATCTGCAGCGTGGCGCTCATCAAGAGCGAGACCACGCGGGACTGGCTGCTCTACTTCGCCCCCGACGGCGCGCTCGCCCGCATGGAGTACATGGGCGAGGGCATGAACGGCGCGCCGGCGAAGACCGCCGAGATCTACGGCGACTGGAAACCGGTCGGCGACGTCCAGTACCCGCACAGCGAGAAGAACCTCATGGACGACAAGCCCGTGATGGAGGCCAAGGTCACGAGCCTGACGCTGAACCCCACGCTGGCGGACGACCTGTTCAAGAAGCCGGCGGCGGCGAAGTAGAGGGCGTTCGATCGAGTTTGGGAGACACGGACGAAGAGGCCAGCCCTGCACCGGCTGGCCTCTTCGGTGGATGCGCACGGGCGCGCGCTGGGCCAGGTGACCCAGCGGCTGCGAGCGGGGCGAGACAGGCGACGAAGAGAGGCTTGACGGTCTCGGACCGGAGTTCTAGTCTCGGTACTGTCACGTTGACCGGCAGTCTGGATCGGGACCCCAATGGCGGCACCCCCATCTTTCCGAACCGAGACTACCCCCCGGCTCTGCGCTGATGGCCCCTTGCCGTCGGCGCGGAGCCGTTTTGTATTTTCCGGGGTCACGCTGAGTGAACCAGCGGCGCCGGATTCGCACGGAGGCGAAGCTCCGAGGGGGCCCGCGATGAAGGATCTTCGTCGTTGGGCGATGACTCTGGCCGCCCTGCTCATGGCCGTGAGCCTGGCGTATGCGCCATGCGAGGGAAGCACGAGGCCCGTGGGGCCAGAGATCCTGCCGGGCGATCCGCGGCCGACGCAGGAAATGGACGGGCCTGATGTACCTCCCAATCCTGGGCCTCTGGCCTTCTGCCGTGTGTGGCTTCCGTCTATCTTGATCGTGAGGGGAATTCAAGTTGACGTGGCCATTGTGCTCGGGATCCCTAAGTGTTCCGCAGGCACTCGCCTTGCACGATGCACACTTCGCCAAGCGGCAAGACCATGACTAGTGTCCTTGCTCGCGCTGAGTCTCTGATGGGACTTATTCAGGACAAGGCGTCGGGCCAATCTCTCCAGCCTCTGGTTGAAGCTGCCATCCGACTCTGCGAAGACCTGATCTCGGCTGGCGAGTCTCTTGTAGCCCTGTCCCTCCTGATGGAACTCGAACCGCTGAGTGAATCTTTCACGCCCGAGACCGTGGTCAAGACGAGGACGGCCAAGGTCGCCAGTTTGAACTCAGTGGGGCGTTTTGCGGAGGCTCTCGAGCTGGCGGAGACCATCGAATCGTGTGGTGCTGCGATCCTGCAGAGACTCCCCGAGATCGCTCATCACCTCCGGATCATGGAAGGGACGAGTCTCTGGCTGCTGAACCGGCCCGAGGAGGCGATTCGTCGGTTGGCCAGTGTGAGGGAACGGCTTCTCATGGAGCCGGACTCCTATCTGCTCGCCGAATGCTCCATCCAACTCTGCGCGGCGCATGGGATCCTGGGCGACTTCAAGACAGCACGGCACTTCGCGCTCGACGGCCTTGTCTCCGCCAGACGGTCCGGTAACAAGGCAAGCGAGGGACTGGCGCTGGCGAACTACGCCTTCGTGGAACGCTCGTTTTGCAGGTGGGCGGAAGCCGCGGAAGCCACCGAAGCGTCGTTGCGAATCCATGAGGCCTCAGGGAACAGGAAGCAGTTGAACTACGCACATCGTGGACTTGCAATCCTCTATTGGAGGCGGGGGCGCCTCGAGAGCGCCTTGCAGCTCAGCGACACGTGCATCGCCAGCGGATGGGACTCGGTGGACCCCACGGCCCTGTCATTCGCGAAGCTGATAAAGGTGGCGATTCTGATTCATCAGGGACGATTCGCCACAGTGTCGGAGCTGTGCGAATCCATAGCTGGATGGAATGTGCCGAACAGGGAATCGCGGGCCGCGTTGCTCGCGAGGCAGTACCTGGGTGACGCGAAGCTGGAGCAGGGCGATGCAGCGGGGGCGCTGCCCCACTATGAAGAGACCTACCCGATGGCACTTGCAGTGTCCCCCCGAAGCGATGTCGTCGCCGAACTCCGTCGTCGCCTGGCCGAGTGCCACTATCTCCTCGACCGCTACGACGAAGCCTACGCCGGGGCCAGGGCTGCGCTCGAGCACTGCCATGGAGCTGGCGACCGCTACGAGGAGGCCGCCTGTTACCGCATCCTCGCCTTGAGCGCGGGCGCCATTGGCAAGCCCGACGAGGCGAAGAAGTGGTTCGCCGAGGGCTTTGCCTTCTACGAGGACATCGAGACGCCCTACGAGTGGGGCAAGCTCTGGATGGCCTACGGGGACTGGCTGCTGGGGCCACACGCGGGAGCCTACGCCGACCGCAGGGGCGCGCTCGAGGCTTACTACGCCGCCCGAAATCACTTCGAGGGGATGGGCGCCGAGGCGAAGCTGGCCGAGGCGAGGGTGCGGATCGGGAAGCTCGC
>Ga0315273_10001245_pt1 | contig 28679 bp, 22 predicted proteins | sample YL17G02_0_MG_FD_205753 | JGI IMG/M metagenome (GOLD analysis project Ga0315273, IMG submission 205753) | Sediment microbial communities from Yellowstone Lake, YNP, Wyoming, USA - YL17G02_0 | ecosystem: Environmental > Aquatic > Freshwater > Lake > Sediment | place: USA: Wyoming | collected... | reverse complement strand
CCTCCTCCCGGAAGTTCTGGGGGGCGTCGAAGTACCGGACGTACTTGTCCTTGAACAGGAGCTTCCAGATGCCGCTCAGGTTCCGGATCACGTCGCAGATGGAGGGGAACATCATCCCGTCGACGAAGTCGAGCTTCCCGTTGATCGCCATCTCGATGGTCGACCGGGGGATCCGGCAGATGTAGCTCTGGTAGTAGGCGTCCCCGTGGATCACCTCCATGTCCGCCCCGCCCCCGAGAATCCCGAGCGGAAGCATTCCGGCGGCGTGGACGATCTCCCGCGGGACGTAGACCGGCATGTACCCGATCACCTTCCGCCCCGGGACGGCGGCTTTCCATTCCCGCGCTTTCGCGAAGGTCAGGTCCTCGAAGATCGCCTCGCAGGCGGCGACGATCTCCCCGACCGGACGGAGGGTCATCGGGCGGTTCTTCGGGCGAGAAGGTCGGCGATCAGGCCGTCGATCAGCTCCTCGCTCCATGGGATCCCCCTGGCCAGCCCCTGCCGCAGCTTCACGAAATCGATCTCGCGGCCGGTCTCCTTCGTCCCCTCGTTGAAGGCGCGGAACCCCGCGCGCGCCTCGTTCATCATGTTGAGGGCGAGCCACGCCCGGGCGTTCTCCTTGTTCGCGTTCCACGCGTTCAGCTTCGGCTTTCGCAGCTCCTCGAGGCTCTTCGTCATGCACTCGGGGAACGTTTCGAGCAGCTTCGCGCACAGTTCCTCGACCGCCGCGTCGAGGAGGGAAAGGTCGACCTCGCCCCCCTTGATCGCCGCGAGGCCTTCCTTGTACGCCGCCCCGGTCTTGAAGTCGCCGTGGACGACCCGGCCGTACTCGTCGAGCATCCGGTCGGTGACCACGGTCGGGTTCGCGACGAACGTTCCGCCGACCTTCAGCGCCGGGACGAGGCCGGAAACGATCCCGAGCCGCGCGGCCTTGTGGGCGGAGAACGGCTCGCACAAGGTGCCCGAGACCATCGCCTGCTCGCACCCGATCATCACCGGGAGGAAGTCGGTCGCGCCGCCGATCGCCGCGGAGCCGTGCTTCGGGCCTGCCTGCCCGAAGTTCGCCAGGTCCTGCGCGATCGTGAAGTCGCACGCCATTCCGATTTCCTGGCCCCCGCCGATCCGCATGCCGTTCACCCGGCAGACCACCGGCTTGTCGCAGCCGAGGATGGACGAGACCATGTCGTTGAACAGGCGCATGTACTGCCGGTACTCCTGCGGGTTGCCTGCGTAATACTCCGCGTACTCCTTCGTGTTCCCGGTGCCGGTGAAGACGACGGCGTTCACCCCGCGGTCCACGGAGGCCCGGCGGAAGGCGAGGATCAGCGCCTTGACCATCTCCGTCGTGTAGGAGTTGTACTGCTTCGGGTTGTTGATGACGATCCATGCGTTGAAAAGCCCCTCGGCCGTCGAGCCGTCGCGGCGCAGCGCGGGACGCTTCTCGTACCGGACCATCCCGCCGCAAAGGCTTTCGATATCCTGGCCGACCAGGTTGTGGTCGACGAGGTGGGACGGCGCGGTCTTTCCGATGATCTCGTCAGTCGTCGCCATGGCTCCTCCTGGGGAGTAAGGGTGAGATTGGGGTAATTAGTAAACAAGTACCACAATACCGATTAACGTGTCAAGAAAATTGTTTTTACCGGGAAACTAACTGTTCCGATTCATAAATGAGGAAACGTGTTTGGAAGACAATACGGAAGGCGCTCGCAACAGGAGGGTCCGGCGGAGTCGCCGCAGGAGGGGATGCCGCGTCACTCGAATGCTACCGTATTTGTGTTGTTGAAATCGCTTTACTTAATACCAGCCGCTGGGAAGGGTGGAAGCCGCAGGAGTACAGGAAGCGCTGCAGGCCGATATTTTCCGGGGACACCTGCGTGAGCACGGTTTCGACCTGGAGGGTGGCGAGGTTCAGGAAGAGTTGGGAGAGGAGGGCGTGTCCGACACCGGAACCCGCGAAGCCGGGGTGAACGCCGATCGTGTCCAGGACGGCGGCCTTGTCGACCTTGCCGAACTCCCCGAAGTCGACCCGCGCCATGACGAATCCGACGACGAACCCGTCCTCCTCGGCCACCAGCGAAACCCGGATCCCGGACTCCGTCAGCATCTCCCGAAGCTTCGCGGCGTAATAGGCGGAACGATCCCGGCCGGTGAGCTTTCGGTCGATCCGGACGGCGGCCGCGAGGTCGCCCTCCGAAAGCGATCGCACCGGGACGCGGTCACGCGACAATGCCTCGTAATAGTCCCCGCCGGCCCGCATCGGCGATCGCGCATCCGCTCCCGCGCTCCCGACCTCCCGGATCTCCTCGCGCAGGGGAGAGGTGTCCCGCTCGAGAACCTGGACGGGAGCGAGGAGGAACCCCGCGGAGGAGAAGAAACGGGTCATCGCGGGAGATCCCCAGTCGACCTGGGTCCGGAGCGTCCCAATACCCCGCGCCTTCATCCTCCGTTCCACTTCTCCCAGCACCGCTTTCCCGATCCCCTTGCCCTGGAGGTCGGGGTCGGTGCCGACGACATCGAGGACCGCCACGGCACCCGGGGCGCCGAATTCCCCTTTCTGGATCCTGGCGATCGCGTATCCGGCGAGTTTCCCGTCCCGCACCGCGGCGCAGGCGATGAAACCGTCCGCCGCTTCCGCCGCCGCCGCGAACCGTTTCTCGAGGAAGCCTCTCCTCGAATGACCGGTGATCCGGCTCTCGATTCCCGAAACACGGTCGAGGTCTTCCCGATGAAGGGAGCGGAGTTGCAGGTCGGCCATTCGCGTTCTCCTCTCAATAAATACCCGCGCGTTCATCTGCGGGATCGAATAATAAACAGAATAACCAGGTTTCTGTTTTTCGTGTATCGATATTGTCTTGTGGATCGTCGGGGGAAAGATATAAGTTGGCGAGAATATTAAAACAATGGTTGACAACCATTGCCTTAGTGATATGATTGTTACAAGAACGAACGTTCGATAAATTTAACACCATATAAAACTCGTTATAAATTAGTTGGTTGAACTTTACATCGATGAATGTTAATTCAAATCGGCGTTTGACATATTGAGTCCATGCATGAAGGATGATGGCGCTGGGACGAACGATGGATCGAGGGGGAAATGGGAACGGAACATGATGGAACGATGGGGATGGTGGGAGATATGCCGGAGGAAAGGACCGGCCGGCGTGAAGATTTACTACGGGTCGCCGCGGATCTTTTCTCAGAGAAAGGTTTTTACGGGACTTCGATTCGCGACATCGCCAAGAAACTTGGGGTCAGCGTGTCCACGATCTACCACCACTTCGAGAACAAGGAAGGGTTGTGGGCCGAGATCATCGATTACTCGGTAAGGATCCTGCCGAGCAAGCTGGAGCTGGCGTTGAATGGCGGCGGTAGCCCGACCGACCGCTTCCGGAAATTGCTGCGGGCGCATCTGGAGGCGTCCGGGCTTTATCGCAAGGAATCGAAGATGATCCTGGTCGATATCAACCGGTTGTCGTCCACAGGGGGTGCCGCGGCCCAGGACATTCAACGGCGGGTTCTGGGTATCTACGTCCGGGTGATCGAGGAGTTGCGCCGGGAAGAACTCGTCAAAACACCCCACGCGAAGATCATGGCGTTCAACGTTCTCGGCGTTATCAACTGGTATCTGCGCTGGTACCGCCCGGAGGGACCGATATCGATCGATCAGATTTACGAGGAAATCATTTCTTTCGTGCTCTACGGAGTCATTGGAACTTCGCCCCGGGAATGTTGAATTTCCTGAAGCGACGTTGCCGGAATTAAAAATTGGCAAGGGAGAGTCACATGGGGTTTACCGTCGATATCGACACCGGCGGGACGTTCACCGACGGCTTTGTCACCCGCGGCGATGAATTCCGAACCGTCAAGACGTCGACCACCCCCCACGATCTGACGATCTGTTTCATGGAGTGCATCAAGGAGGCCGCGAAAGCGTTCTCCCTCCCGTTGCAGGAATTTCTCTACAACACGGAGATCATCCGTTTCTCCAACACCATCGGCACCAACTCGATCATCCAGCGCGACGGAGCCAAGATCGGCCTGATCGTGACTGCCGGCCATGAGCCGCTGGCTCCTTGCCATGATGCCGGTGGGAAGCCGCCCCTGGTGGCCGCCGACATGGTGATGTCCCTGGCGGAGGAGATGGCGGCATCCGGCGCCGTCCGTCATGCTCCGGAAGCCGCCCGCGTGATGGACGCCGCACAGGCTCTGATCGATCGCGGAGCCCGCTGCCTGGTGGTCGCTCTTGCGGATGCGGATGTCAATCAGGCCAATGAGCGCGCCGTGCGGGAAGTGATCAAGCGGGAATATCCGCGCGACTACCTCGGCTCCGTTCCGGTGTTCCTCAGCTCGGATATCATCCAGCGCCCCGGATATCAGGAACGGATCAATACAGCGGTTCTCAATGCCTACATCCACGGGAAGCTCACCCGCCTGCTGTACAAGGCCGGTGAGGATCTGAGGCGCCTGCAGTACCGCGGACACCTGTTCATCGTCCATAACAACGGCGCGGCGGCCCGCGTGTCCAAGACGCGCGCCATCCATACGTACAATTCCGGTCCGGCGGCCGGCCTGCTGGGCGCCCGCGAGATCGGAGCGCTGTACGGCGCCCGCTGTGTGTTCTCGGGCGACATGGGCGGGACCTCCTATGACATCGGCTTCGTCATCGGGGACGAGCCCAGCTACTCCCTGCGCCCCGACGTGGAAGGGTTCGTCTGCAACCTGCCGATGCTTTCCATCCGCTCTCTCGGCGCCGGGGGCGGCTCGATCGCGACGGCGGCGGACGGCAATCTCCGTGTCGGCCCCCATTCCGCCGGTGCGCTGCCGGGCCCTGCCTGCTTCGCCCTCGGTGGCAAACAGGCAACCGTGACCGACGCCAACCTGGTGCTTGGCTGGCTCGACCCGGAATATTTTCTCGGCGGTGCCAAACGCCTCGACGCCGCCAAGGCTCGCGTCGCCGTCGAGGAGCATGTGGCCAGGCCGCTCGGCATTTCCGTAGAGGAGGCGGCATGGCGGATCAAGGGTGCCGTGGAGGCGAACGTCGGCTCCGAACTGGCCCGGCTGCGCGGCGACATCGGTCCGCACCCGGACCCGCTGATGGTTTGCTACGGCGGCGCCGGCCCGTTGCACAGTTGCGCCATCGCCGAAATCGCAGGCATCCGGCGCCTGGTGGTGACACCGTTCTCGGCGGTCTTTTCGGCATACTCGTCGTCGCTGATGGACATCGGACACGTCTATTACCACCGTCTCGGCAGCCGCCTCGAGTCGAATGGCGATCACGGCGCGCTGGAGCGCGCAGTGGGCGACATGCGGCTGCGGGCCGAGCAGGACATGCGGGGCGAAGGGTTCGGGGCGGAACGGATCCGGTGGCATCTGGAACTGATCGTCAGCGACGGTGGAAAGAAAGAGGCGAGGTTGCAGGCTCCGGTCGATTTCTACCGCAATGCCGATGCCCTCGCCGCGGTAAGGAAGCGGGCGACGCTGCACCTGGGTTTGCCGGAGACGTCGCCCCTGGTCCTCTCCACCGTCGGCCTGTTCGGCCGCGCCGAAGTGCCGCACTACCGCCTTCGGCCCGTCCCGGCGGTCGCACATCCGGTAAGCAACAGTCGGCGGGGGCACCGGCGGGTGTACCTGGGACCGGTCGACGGCTTCGTCGAGTTGCCGCTGTACGAGCGGGAGCGCATGGGCAATGGCCACCGGGTAGCCGGACCGGCCATCGTGGAATCGCGCCAGACCACCATGGTCGTGCCGGCCGGGTGGACGCTGACGGTCGATTCGTACGACAACGCCATGATCGAGAGGAGCCACTGAGATGAAGGTCGGGATAACGGAATACCTGGAAATCGACCTGTCCCGCGAGAAGTGGTGCTGCCGGCGCTGCAGTCGGGAGCTCGCCGGCGCGAGGGAGAACTACAAGACCGGGTGCCTGGTGGCGGAGGTGCCCCTTCAGGAAGTCCACAATCCCTTGGTGCAGGGCGGCGAGTACGGCTTCTGCCCGGACCCCGAGTTCTGCCGGCTCATCGAATTCTACTGCCCGAACTGCGGGACCATGATCGAGAACGAGTACCTGCCGCCGGGCCACCCGCTGACCCATGACATCGACCTCGACATCGACGCCTTGAAAGCAAGGCATCAGCCGTAGCATGGAATCGGGCCGCCGGCTCTTCGAGAGACTGTCCACGGGCGAGCCCACGCTCCGGCCGGCTTTTGCGCCGCTCCTATCGCTGCTCGTCTCAAGGGTATCCGGGGTGTCGCTGCGGGACCTCCCCTCGGATCCTCCCCAATGGGCGAGCGCCCTGGTGAGGACGGCGGAACTTCTGGACGTGGACGGCGTCGCTTTCCCGGCCGACGCAAGCCTCCTCGCGGAAGCCTGCGGATGCCCCGTGTCGTGGGAGGACGGTTGCCCCTCGGTCGCAGGGCCCGCCGCCGCCCCGGCAGAAACCCCCGAGCTGCGGGGGCGCCTCAAGAGCGCCCTCGAAGTGGCCGGCATGGTTTTCCCGGGCGTGCGGGCGAGGCGAGGGTGCGTTTCGGTGCTGACGGGCCCGGGGACCGTGGTCGCCCAGCTCTTTGGACCCGATGGAGTGAGTCGCCTCGCCGAAGTAAAGCCGATCTTCGTCCGCCTCTCGGAGCTCCTCTGCAAGGAGAGGCCCGATATGATCTGCCTGTGGGAGGAGGCTTCATCGCTCCTCCCACAGGGGGAGCTCCCCGCCGCTTGCCGCCGGGTCTACAACACGATCCGGAACATCACCTCCTACTACAGCATTCCGCTCGCGGTCGCGCTGGTCGGGTATGAGCCGGAGGATCTCGGGACCCTGGCGAAACTCGGCGTGGAGATCGTCATTCCCGGGCCCTCGGTCGGCGGGACGCTCCTGACCGCGGAGGAGGTGCTCGATTGCGGCGCAACGGATCTTACTCTCGGCCTGCCCCTTCCCCTGGACGACCTTCCCCGGGCAAAGGAACATCTGGCGGTCGCTCTTCGGGCTCGAAATGCGGGCCGACTGCGAAGCTTCTTCCTGACCGGGTTCGAGCCCGGCACACGTGACTTCGATCTCGAAGGACTCCAGCAATTGAGGCAGGAAATCCGCACGACGTTTGAATAACGACCTTTCGCAGGAGAAGAGCGATGGGATTCAACGTGAACATAGACATTGGCGGGACCTTTACCGATTTCTTCGCAATCCGCGACGGAGGCGACGTTCGGATCGCGAAGACTCCCAGCACGCACTACGACCTCTCCGTTGGTTTCATGAAGGGGATGCAGGAACTGGCCCGGGACTACGGCCTGTCGGCGTCCGCCTTCCTCTCCCAGACGGAGGCAGTCCACTATTGCACCACCGTGGGGACCAACGCGCTCATCGAGCGGACGGGACCCAAACTGGGGCTCATCACCACGGCGGGTTTCGAGGATACGATTTTCATCGGCAGGGCGAGAAGCTGGGCCGACGGGAGGGGCGCCGAGGCCAACAAGGACCTCGCACGGATTCAGAAGCCCGTACCGCTCATTTCCCGGGACATGGTAGTGGGGGTACGGGAGCGGATCGACTGTTTCGGAAAGGTCGTGTGCCAGCTTCGCCGGGAGGACTTGATCGAGAAGCTCCAGGTCCTCGTGGATCGCGGCGCCATGGGGTTCGTCGTCTGCCTCCTCTGGTCTTTCGCCAACCCCGGGCACGAGCGGAGGGTGAAGGAGATCATCGAAGAGGAGTACCCGGAGGATTACCTGGGGTCCATGCCGGTGACCCTTTCGAGCGACGTTTCGCCGAAGGCGGGAGAGTACACGCGCTTCACCACCGCGATCGTGAACGCCTACATCCACGGAATCATGGGCGAACAGCTCGGCCACCTGGTGAATGAGCTTCGCGACGGCGGCTACAAAAAGCCGCTTCTGCTCGTCCATAACACCGGCGGGATGAAGAAGGCCTCCCGCACGCGAGCCGTGCTGACCCACAACGCAGGTCCGGTTGCCGGCCTCCACGGGTCCCTTACGGATGGAGCCAGGTACGGCCGGCAGAACGTGATCTTCACCGACATGGGCGGGACTTCCTTCGACATCGGCGTGATCACCGGGGGGCGCTTGAGCACCTACGACTTCATCCCCGTGATCGATCGTTGGCGCACGAACATCCCCGCCATCGAGGTGAAGTCGATCGGCGCCGGCGGGGGATCGATCGCATGGGTGAACGAGCTCCTGGGCAAGAGCTTGGAGGTCGGGCCCCGATCGGCCGGCTCCATGCCCGGGCCCGCCTGCTACGACAAGGGGGGGCAGGACCCGACGGTCACCGACGCCGACCTCGTCCTCGGGTATTTGAACCCGGACAACTACCTGGGTGGCAAGATGCTGCTCGACCCGGACCTGAGCGCGCAGGCGATCGAGATGAAGATCGCAAAACCCTTGGGGATCGGCGTGGTCGAGGCGGCCCTCCGAATACGCCGAATCGTCGATGCCAAGATGGGGCAGGAGGTCTTCAGCGAGGTCGTCGTGAAGGGTCTCGACCCGCGCCGGTTCGTGCTCTACGCCTGCGGCGGGGCCGGCCCGACCCACGCCTGCGGGTTTGCCCCTTATGTGGGTGTGAAGAGGGTCATTACGTCGCCCTTCTCGCCGGTCTTCGGGGCTTTCGGGGCGTACACGCTGCCTGTGCGACAGGTCTGGGAGAAATCGAAGGCGATGAAGATCTTCCGCTGGACCGATCAGGCCTACTCCGCGGACACCGAAGGGTTCAACGCCGTTGTGGACGAGCTCAAGGACCTTGCGCTTCGCGACTTCAGGCTCGAAGGGTTCAATGAAGCTCAGGTCGAGTTTCGCCTCGAGCTCGAGATGCGGTACGGCATGCAGTACAACCTTACGAAGGTCGTTTCGCCGTATCTGACCGTCCAGGGCCCCGCCGAGTTCAAGGATATCTGCGATCGGTTCACCGAACAGTACTCCGCCACCTACTCGCCGGAGGCGACCTTCCCGCGGGGCGGAATCAACATCGAGTGCTTCTACCTGACGGCGTCGGTTCAAAACCATCTCCACGAGCCTGAAGCGCTTCCGCTCCGGGGCCCATCGCCGCCCGATGCCGCGAGGGCCGGCAGCCGCAAGGCTTACTGGTCCGGCGTCGGCGGGTCGAGCGAGACGCCGGTGTTCGCATTCGAAGCTCTCGAGCCCGGAAACACGCTCACGGGGCCTGCGCTCGTCGAGGCGCGAGATACCACCTATGTGATCCAGCCCGGTTGGCGTTTCACCCTTGACCCCTACCGAAACGGGATCCTGGATCCGGTCTTGGCGGCGGTTCGGCCGGAAGCGGAGGAAAAGCGATGAGCAGCCTGGCGTACGGCAGGGATTACGAGGTCGTCCAGCGGCTCCGCCCGGAACCGATGACCGCCGAAGAGGCGACGAGCCAGGAAAAGATCGAGGACATCGACTTCGAGATCTTCCGCCACAAGATGAACATGATCGCCCAGGAAGGGAAAGAGACCACCATGAAACTGGGCGCGTCGACCGGCATGCGCTGGGGCGATGTGGCCTTCGCCGTCTACACCGCTCAGGGAGACATGGCGGTGGTGGCGACGGGGATCTGGTTCCATGCCGTCCTCGGCCAGATCCCTGTGAAGTACATTCTGAAGCATTTCGTGGACGATCCCTCGGTGAGGATCAACGAGGGCGACTCCTTCTTCTGGAACGACCCCTTCTACGGGGGCGTCCACGGCGCCGACATGGGCCTGGCCGTGCCCGTCTTCTGCCAAGGGAAGCTTGTCTGCTTCGTGGGCGCCGTGGTCCACACGGGTGAGAACGGGGGGACGGATCCGGGCGGGTTAAGCAACACCGCTCGCTCCCGGTACGATGACGGACTGCTCTGCCCCCCCATCAAGGTCGGGGAGCGCTACACCTTGAGGGAAGACATCCTGACGATGATCGGGTCCCACGTCCGCGACCCGAGGACGATGATCCTCGACATCAAGGCCCGCCTCGCGGCTTCCCGAATCGCGGAGCGGCGGATTCAGGAGGTCCTCGGAGACAAGGGCCCGGAGTTCTTCATCGGGAGTCTGCGGAGGATCCTCTCGGTCACCGCCGAGGCGGCGAAGAAGAAGGTCGCTCTTCTGAGCGACGGCGTCTACCGGCAGCCCCGGTTTCTCGACACCGTCGGCACGGAGAGCACGCTGATGAAGATCAATCTCACGATTACGAAGAAGGGACACGGCTTCCTGTTCGACTTCGAAGGAAGCTCGCCGATGCTTCCCGACAAGCCGCTCAATACGTACTTTCACGGGATTCTCGGGCTGGCGATGGTGTACTTCTGCGGATGGTTCTTTCACGACCTGCCGGCGAACAACGGCCTCCTGGAGACCATCGAGTGGCGCTTTCCCGAGGACTCCTTCCTCAATGCAAAGGGCGAGGTTTCCACCAGCCTCGCTCCCTTCATCCAGACGGCCTTTTCCCAGGGCATGTTTCTGTGTGGCGCCCGGATGAGCTACAACCTCGATCCGCTGCGGGCCGGGGCCGCGTGGTACACGGGATTCGGCGTGCCGATGTTCGGGGGATTCAACCAGTGGGGGGAGCCGATGGCGGACATTTTCGCGGAGATCAACTCCACCGGCTGCGGCGCCAGGCCCGACATGGACGGAGTCGACTGCGCCGGTTCCTACTTCGCCACAATGAGCGATTGCGGCGACGTGGAGACCACCGAGGAAGACAGGCCGTTCCTGTACCTCTTCCGCAACTACTTTCGCGGTTCGTACGGCCACGGCAAGTACCGCGGCGGCGCGGGCCTCGGCTACTGCATCATTCCATTCCACGTTCCGTGGGTGGGTCTGGGTGCATTCGGGTACGGATCCAAGTTCCCTGCGACGGTGGGCATCTTCGGCGGATATGCCGTGCCGCCCACCTTCGTTCAGACCGTCAAGGGCAGCAACATGAAGGAACTCCTTGCTCAGGGGAGTCCTTCGGTGCCGGTGAATGTGGAACAGGCGCTTGAAGAAAACAGCGCCGAGACCGGGCGGCGCGAGCGTCATAACAGCAGCATGAGGGTCCAGCCATTCCAGAATGGCGATACCCTCTATCTTCCCGTGGGCGGCGGTGCGGGATACGGGGACGCCCTGGAGCGCGATCCCGAGGCGGTGGTGGCGGACCTGCGGGACGGCATGGTCACCTGCTGGGCAGCCCGAAACGTCTACCGGGTGGCCTGCGACGACGGGACCCTCCGGCTCGACAGGGAGAAGACCCAGGCGCTTCGGGAAGAGGCGCGCGCCTGGCGGAAGCAGAGGGGAAAACCGTACGGCGAGTTCGAGAAGGAGTGGCTGAAGCTTCGGCCGAGGGACGAGGTCATCAAGTACTACGGACCCTACCCGGTAGCATGAAATCGCCCGATCCGGTTCATGCCCGGACCCTCCCCCACGTGCTTCGCGAGAAGGTGAAGCAGTTCGGGAACCGCACCTTCCTCTTCTTCAAGGAGCAGGAGTTCGGATACGAGGACTTCGACCGCGAGTCGGATCGGGTAGCGGCCGGCCTCCAGTCGCTCGGCATCGGCAAGGGCGACAAGGTGGCGATCCTCATGAGCAACCGGCCGGAGTTCCTCTTCCTCTGGTTCGGGCTCGCGAAACTCGGGGCGGTGGAGGTCCCCATCAATACGGCGCACCGGGGTGACATTCTTGCGTACATGGTGGACAAGGCCGATTGCCGCCTGATCGTCGCGGAGTCCGCATGCCTGGGCTCCGTTGTTCCGGTGCTGAAGGACCTCCCCGGGGTGGAGAGGGTAGTGGTGCTCGGGCAACCCGGCGAGACTCTGCCGGCGTTGGAGCGGCCGGTGACGGATTATCGCGCCGTCACGGAAAACCATGGCCGCTACGACGCGCCCGAACTTCGCTGGTCCGACCCCTTTGCCATCATGTTCACCTCGGGGACCACCGGCCCCAGCAAGGGCCCGGTGCTCCCCCAGAATTATGCGCTCCACATGGGCGAGATCGTTTGGCGGTCCGCCGAGTACACCGAGAAGGACCGCCTTTACAACGCACTTCCCCTATTCCATGGCAACGCGCAGGTCCTGTCGACCATGCCTGCCCTTATGAGCGGCGCGCAAATGGTTCTGGCCGAGCGCTTCTCCGCGTCGAGCTTCTGGAGCGATGTGAGAAGGCATGGCTGCACGGAGTTCAACTTCATCGGAGGGATCCTGCCCATCCTCCTCAAGGCGGAGCCGAGGCCCGACGACGCCGACAACCCGATCCGCGTGATGTTGGGGGCCGGCTGCACGAAGGACCTCTTCGAGACGATGGAGAAACGCTTCGACCTCAAAATCATGGAGGGCTACGGGATGAGCGAGATCGGCCTGCCGCTGATGAACACGCTCGATCACCGGAAGCCCGGCTCCATCGGTCGACCTGCCTTCGGGTGCCAGGTGAAGCTCGTCGACGACAACGACGTGGAGGTCGGATCCGGGGTGGTTGGAGAGATTCTCGTCCGCCCCTCCCAGCCCTACGGGATGCTCCTCGAGTACTACAAGATGCCCGGGCAGACCGTGGAGGCATGGAGGGACCTATGGTTCCACACGGGCGACTACGCGGTGAAGGACGAAGAGGATTTCTACTACTTCGTCGATCGGAAGAAGGACGCGTTGCGCCGTCGGGGCGAGAACATCAGCTCCTATGAGGTGGAGAAGGTCGTGAACTCCCACGCCGCAGTCCTGGAGTCCGCGGCCATCGCCGTCAAGGACGGGATGGGGGAGGACGAGGTGATGATCGTGGTGACCCCGAGGCCTGGAAATCGCCTGCAACCGGAAGAGCTCTTCGAACACTGCCGGGAACGGATGGCCTACTTCATGGTGCCTCGCTACGTGCGCATCATGGAGCGAATGCCCAAGACGCCCACAGAGAAGGTTCAGAAGGCCGAGCTCCGCAAGCAGGGGATCACCCCGGACTCCTGGGACCGGGTAAAGGCGGGACTGGAGCTGAAGCGGTGATGGTGACGAGAGAGGAAGAGCGGAAAAGCGCAGGAACCGGAAAGCTGCCCATCGTGATGCCCGGGATCCTCGACATTCCGGCCGATGGGGGGCAACCGAGTCTCCTCGGCGGCTCCTGCCCCTCCTGCGGGGTCCGGTATTTCCCCCGCCCCTCCCGGTGCCGCAGATGCCTGGGTCCGGTCGAGGAGTCGTCGGTGGGAGCCGAGGGCACCGTCTGCAGTTTCACCGTCATTCGAATCCGGGCGCCGTTGGGGCTCCCGGAGCCGTACGCCATCGGCTACGTGGATCTGAAGGAGAGCGGCCTTCGTGTCTTCTGCCTCCTGGATCCGCAGGCCGTCGAGACGTTCCGCATCGGGACCCCGGTTCGCCTGGCCGTCGGAGCGCTGGGGCGCGACGCCCGTGGAGCGCCGTGTCTCCGGCCCTATTTCACACCGTCGGTTCCCGGGCCGGGAGGAGTCGCGTGATGGGCGCCGCATGCGTGGCGGGCGTGGGCATGATCCCCTTCGGGAAGCACGTCGAGCGAACCCTCGTCGACATGGGCTCCGAGGCTGCGTACCTGGCGCTCGAGGATGCGGGCATCGAGCCCGGCAGGGTGGGGCTTGGCGTCTTCGCCTGCGCCGCGGCCCCGCGGCTCCTCGGGGAAATGACGTCGGGGCAAAACATCTTCTGGGAAGTGGGGATCCATCGCATCCCCATCCTGAACGTAGAGAATGCGTGCACCTCGGGCTCGACGGGTTTTGTCCTCGCCTGCAACGCCATCGCCGCGGGACAGGTCGACGTGGCTCTCGTCGTCGGTGCGGAAAAGCTCTGTGTGCCGGGGGTGGGGCTCCTGAACTCCGGAGAGACCGAGCTCGACACCCGGTTGGGGATGGTGACGCCGGCGGGGTTTGCGATGCGCGCGGCCCGATACATCCACAAGTTCGGGGCCAGCGCCGCGCAGCTGGCGTCCGTGGCCGTGAAGAACCGTGGCCACGCCGTCCTGAACCCATACGCCCATTTCCGGGAGGCCGTCACGCTCGAGGATGTCCTCTCGTCTCCGATGGTGGCGGATCCGCTTACGCGCATGCAGTGCTGCCCCATGTCCGATGGAGCCGCGGCCGTGGTGCTCTGCTCCCGGGAGGAAGCGAGGCGCAGGCGTCGCACCGTCGGCGTGAAGGCGGCGATCCTGTGCACCGGCAGCTATGACAATCCTGTCGACCTCGACCGTTGGGAGACAGACTACCGGGGCTGCGCACAGGGCTACGAGGCGGCCGGCATCGGGCCGGAGGACCTCCACGTGGTCGAATGCCACGACGCGTTCACCATCGCGGAGATCCTGCATTACGAGGCCTTGGGGCTTTGCGGCCCGGGAGAGGGTGCGAATCTCGCGGTCCGGGGTGAAACGCGGTTCGGCGGCCGGATCCCCGTGAACGTCTCGGGCGGGTTGATCGGCCGGGGGCACCCCCCCGGCGCGACGGGGCTCGCTCAAGTCCACGAAATCGTCACCCAGCTTCGAGGCGAGGCGGGGGGCCGTCAGGTCCGAAACGCAAAGGCAGGGCTTGCTCACTGCATGGGCGGCGACAAGGACGGGGACACGAAATCGTTCACGATGATTGTATTGGCTTGTTGATGGAACAGTGGGGTGATCAAAGGAGTCGCCCAGTCAATAATGAGACACTGTTGCAGATAGGTGTTCCAAACAAGGGAATCCATACGGCAGGAAGGGCGAAAATAGTAAGCGATACCATTTTATGCGACATTATTTCACCTTATTTTACAAGTAATTGCTGGCGTATATGGTGTTTGGTGGCGGTTTTGTTAATACAATGGAACGAAGTTTGCTGAACCCTGTTCAAGCGTAACTCTAGACGGAGGCTGACCTTGAGGCGCACGTCGATCGTATTCGCTCTCGCGATTTGGATCTGCATTCCCGCCGTTTCCCCCGCATCCGTGGGGCAGCGGATGACCGACGATCTGTTCTCGGTCAGCTTCGGCAGCGAGAAACACGGCTGGGCGGTCGGCCGGTGGGGGAGCGTTGTCCACACCGCGGACGGCGGGAAGACTTGGGAAAAGCAGGACTCCGGAGTCAATTACACGCTCTCGTCCGTGAGTTTCGTGGATGAAAAGAACGGCTGGGCCGTCGGGGATCGAGGGACGATCCTCCACACCGCGGACGGCGGCAAGACCTGGGAGAAGCAGAAAAGCCCGGTCACGTACTTTCTGATGGGAGCCGCCTTTGCGACGAAGGACAAGGGGTGGATCGTCACCGAGCGCACCAACATTCTGCATACGGAGGATGGGGGCAAGACGTGGGCGGTTCAATTCAAGGATCAGGACTTCATCCTGAAATCCGTGTCGTTTTGCGACGAGCGGAACGGTTGGGCGGTGGGGGAGTACGGATTCGTCTACCACACGGCGGATGGCGGAAGGACCTGGGCGCGCCAGGCGGGGGAGTTCGGGTTTTCGGAGGAGACGGGAGAGGTCGTGGGAGGGAACTATCTCTTCGACATCGTCGCCGTGAACCCGAAGACGGCGTGGGTCGTCGGGATCGACGGCTATGTGGCGAAGACGGTGGACGCCGGCAAGACATGGCGGAAGCAGATGACGGGGGTGCCGAAGACGCACATCTTCGGCGTTTCCGTCGGGGAGAAAGGGGTACTGATCGCCGGGGATGGCATCCTCCTGCGGACCACCGATGGCGGAGCGACCTGGCGGGAGGTCAAGGTCGAGCCGTCGATCCGGTACGGGTGGCTCTACCGGATCGGCAAGCGGGGGAAGGAAGGGTTCGTGGCGGTGGGGGAGACGGGGTGGATCTATGGTGCGGACACCAGCGCGGGGGAGTGGAGGCGTGCGGAAACCCGATAGCAACGTTTTCCATGAACGCATAAAGGAGAGCAAAGATCTTGGAGACGAAAAGCAGGTTTGAAGGATTCTGCTGGCTTATTGCGCAACACCAGATCAAGGTCCTCGTGCTCGTGCTGGTCATCACCGCCTTCTTCGGGGTGGGGATCTCCAGGATACACACGGAAGTCATTCTGTCGGAGATGTTCCCCTACGATCACCCCTACCTGAAGCTCATGGGGAGGTTCGGACAGGTCTTCGGCGGCGGCGGTTCCGGGGTGGTAGTTGCCGTGAAGGTGAAGGAGGGGGATATCTTCAACGAGAAGACCCTCACGAAAATCAAAAACATGACCAGCGAAGTGGAGCTGTGGGACGAGGTCTATCGGGTCCTCACCGTCTCGATGGCCAGCAACTCCACCAAGGTGGTGAACGCGAAGGGGAAGGGCGAGATCACGATCGAGGCTCTCATGTTCCCGGGCGTGCCAAAGACGCCGAAGGAAATGGAGCTTCTCAAGAAGAACGTCTTCTCCAATCCCGCCTACAACGGCAGCCTCGTCTCCAAGGATGGAACGGCCTGCCTCCTTGTCACCGAATGCAAGGAGAACATCTCCTACTTGCGGATCTTTACGCTCTTGCGAGCCCTCCAGCAGAAGTACTCCGATGACAACACATCGATCCACATGGTGGGCTTCCCCATACTGATGGGCTGGATCTACAGCCTTACGCCCCAGATGTACATGGTCTTCGGATTCAGCATCCTCGCCATCGCGCTGGTGCTCTGGCTCATCTTCGACAATTTTCCGGGAATGATCTCCCCGTTGGCGAACGCGGGGATTCTCACGATCTGGGGCCTGGGGTTCATCGGCTTCACCGGCATCAACTTCAGCCCCCTTCTCTACGTCCTTGCCTTCCTCGTGGCGGCCCGGATGATCGGGAACTCCCACCAGATCGCCTACCGCTATTTCGAGGAGCTCGATGCGAGCAAGGGGGACCGGAAAAAGGCGTCCTACGAAACCATGAGGACGATGTGGGTGCCGAATTTCGCCGCCGTCGCGGCGGACGTCGCCGGGTTCGCGGTGCTCTTCATCGCGAAGATCGTCCTCATGGTCCACCTGGCGATCATCATGAGCTTCTGGATGGCGACGATCCTCTTCACGGGGCTCCTCGTCCCCCTCGTCTGCAGCCTTGTTCCCCAGGAAGTGAATAGCGAGGAGTGGGCGAAGGAGGGCTGCCATATCGACTTGATGGCGCGCACCATGATGAAGATCACCCGTTTCTCCATCGGCCCGAAAACGCGCTACGTCACGGGGGCTTTGATCCTGCTCCTGACGGTCTTCTGCGTTTGGGAGACGAGCCGGTTGAAGATAGGGGATCCCACCCCGGGCTCCCCCGTCTTCTACGACAACCACCCGTACAACCAGGACCAGGCCGTGATCAACAAATCCTTCGATGCGTCTTCCGAGAACTTCGTCCTGTACTACGAGGGGGCCGCCGGTTCCGTCTACGAGCCGGTCGTGTTGAACACCTTCGAATCGTTTTCGCGCCACATGGCGGAACGACTGCCGGATATCTACAAGTCGTCAACCTCGATCCTGAACATCGTCAGCATACTGAACCGCACGTTCCACGATGGCGACATGCTCTGGGAGCAACTTCCGCTGGAAAAGGAGATGCTCACCGGGATCCTGGGGTACATCCGGAATACCGTGGACCGGGGCACCTTGGGGCGTTTCATGGACGCGACGCTGGAGCGGGCGCAGATCACGCTGTACTTCGCGGACCACACCTCGGACAACCTGCTTCGGATCCGCAACGCCGCCTACGACTTCTTCAGGAACCACCCCATGAAGATCGGGGGAGGGCAATTCCTCCTTGCGGGCGGCCGGATCGGGATGGAGATCGCCGTCAACGAGGAGATGAAGCGATCCCACCTCCTGATCGATCTTGCCGTCTATCTCGCCATCCTGGTGCTGTGCAGCCTCTGCTACAGGTCGATCGTCGCGGGGCTCATGCTCACCGTACCCCTCATCCTGGCCAACAGCATGGCGGCGACCTACATGTCGATCCGGGACATCGGGCTCTCCATCAACACATTGCCCATCGCCGCGATCGGTGCGGGATTGGGGGTCGACTTCGCCATCTATCTCTATAGCCGTATCATGGAAGAATTCCCCATACAAAACGGGAACTGGACGACGACGATCATGCAGTCGGTCTGCACCTGCGGAAAAGCGGTGGTCTACACCGGCGTCACCGTCATCCTCCCCATCCTGACCTGGTACCTCTTCTCGGACATGAAGTTCCAGGCGGAAGTGGGCTTCTTTCTCTCGATCATCATGGCGGCCAACGTGGTCCTGGCGCTGACGCTGCATCCGTTGATGATCTATATCATAAAGCCGAAATTTATCAGCCGGGACTTCGAGACGGAAACGGCGAAAGCGCCGTCCGCGAATCTGGGGCTGTTGCAGCGATAGCGGCTACGGGAGGCAGGGACAACGGGGCAGAGGGAAGCGGAAAACCACGCGGGAAGAAAAGGAGAAAATGCGATGGGGAAAAGACGGTACTGGTGGATCGGATCGGTGGTCGCCTTGGCGTTGCTCGGGAGCCAAACCCCAAGCGGGGCGACAGAGTTCGAACTGGGGGGCAAGCCGGTTTCGGTGATGGGGTACGTCGACCAGGGGGTGACGGCCAATATCAGTAAAGAAAAGAGCTTCGACAACAAGAGCGGATTGAACTCCGCTGTCTTTTCGGCGCTCTTGGAGGTCGATTACCGCCCGGCCCCGAACCTCAAGGTCTACACGTCGGGGAAATTCACGGCGGACTGGGCCTACCCCATGCTGAGCAGCAACGAGGTGTGGAAGGACAAGGAGTTCAACGAGAGCCGGAACGAGCTCTACGTCGACACGGGCTGGGACAAGATGCTCCACGAGGCGTATGTCACGTGGTCGCCCGGGAACTTCTTCCTTCGGGTGGGGAAGCAGATCGTGGGTTGGGGCGAGACGGATGGGTTTCGGTTGATGGACCAGATCAACCCGGTGGACAATCGCCGGGGGCTGGGGGACGTGGAGTTCGAGAACTCGATCATTCCTATCTGGCTTGTTCGGACGGACTACCACATACAGCCCCAATCGAGCTGGCTCCAGGACATCGGACTCGAGACCGTCTTTAACCCGAATGCCAGGTTTATGCCAGACCGACCCATCGACTTGGGCAACGATGTCTCCGGGATCTGGGCTCCGGACGTGCAACCGTTTCCCGGGGGGCAGTTGGGCTCCACGCGCTACGACAACAAGGCGCCGGGCGACTGGGAGAGGGCGGGGATGGAGTTCGGGGTGCGGGTGAAGGGTGTGGTCAACGACATGATCTTTTCTCTGAACTACTTCAATGGCATTTCCAACGAATCCCAGCTCAAGTTGATAGGAGCGCCGGATGTCACGCTGGCACCGAATGGTACGCCCATCCTCCACCTTCCGCTGGAGCAGCGTTACCCACGGTATCAAATGGTGGGAGCCACCTTCACGAGCGACTTCCCCGCGCTGAATTCCAGCGCTCTGGGGGGGGTGGCGCCGGTCCTTCGTTTGGAAGTAGAACGCGTGTTTAACAACACGATGGGCGTCGAGGGAGGGGCGAGCGGACCACCGTTTGAAAGATACATCAAGAAGGACGAGCTACGGTATGTCGTCGGGATGGACTGGAAGGTGAGAGTGGATTTTCTGAATCCGAAGGCGTTCTTCTTTTTCTCCGGGCAGTTCTTTCACCGCCACATTATGAATTTCGATGCGGACATGACGCCGGCGGAAGTTGCCGCGAAGATGGACTTGAAGGATTTTTTGGCAAATATAAAGGAAGACAACTACGTATCGACGCTCCTGGTCAACACGTCGTATTTTCATAACAAGTTGACGCCACAGTTTTTCTGGATGAGGGACATGACATTAAACGGGAACATGTTCAAGCCCCAGCTCACGTACGATTACAGCGATAAGTGGCATTACACGATAGGAGCGCTGTTCCTGGACGGAAAAACCTCCCAGAAGGGATTCGAACCTCTTAAGAACAAGGACCAGTTGTTCGCCACCGTGAAGTACCGGTTTTAGGCCATGACCCTCACACAAGGCAAAGGAGAAAACGCGATGAGAAAAACTAAGCAGCTTGGTCTGTCGACATGGGGACTGCTCTTTGTCCTGGTTGTGCTTACGTCGCCGGTCACCCTATCCGCGGCGGAGTATCCCGATCCGAAGACCTACCTGCCAACGCTCTCGAACGTCGATAAACACAAGGCCCCGTATGACGACCCCCGCCCGTACCTGACGACCTTCGGGCCGAAGCAGGTTCTTCCGAAGGATTTCTACGCCGCGCTCTCCTACGACATCGACGCCATGAAGAGCCAGTGGGCGGAACTCGTGGGTTTCAAGGCCCCGGACCGGGTGGGGAAGATCGCGCCCGAGATCACTCCGGGGAAGTACACCTACAAGGATCTGGAGAAGAACCCGGGGTTCAAGAACCTCATGTGGCCGGATCTCTATGGCCGGATCAAACCGGGAGCTCCGCCGCACGGGGGAAATATCCCCGAGTTTGAGGTCATCCCGACGCGGCAGCTGTACTGGGCGCTGCCGATGGCCGAGGCGACGAAGAAGAACCTGGGCAAGACGAAGCTCGACGCCAAGGGCTACCTCCTGTCGGAAACCTGGGCGGGCGGGGTCCCCTTCCCGAAGCCTTCGGGCCCCTTCAAGGCCCAGGAGATCATGTACAACATCGATAAGCGGATGCTGGCGTGGGAACTGAATTTCTATATCATCAGCCACATCTTCGGCCTCAACAGCAGCCTGAACGTGGACTTCGACGGCGGGTACGACGTGAAACACGTCCGGCTCGCGGGGCGCACCCTGATGGAGCCCTACGGCTGGTTCGACAAGCGGGCGAAGGAGCGCAACGAGTTCAAGACCTTCATGTTCGGTTTCCAGGCGCCGAGGGACGTGTCCGGCGTGTTCCAGCAGGCCCTCTACTCCAATGACCAGAACACCACGGACCAGCTCATGTTATACATCCCGGCCATGCGGCGGGTCCGGAAGATGTCGGCCACTGACACCCAGGATCCCGTCATGGGACAGGACCAGATCTACGACGACAACGAAGGGTGGATGCAGAAGCTTTCATCGACCCGGTACCCGTACAAGTATGAAGTTCTGGAGGAGAGGGAGTACCTGGTGCCGGCGGCAACGGCGGATGGAGCCGAGTACATCAGCTCGAAAGGGAAGGAGTTCCGTAACGTAAGGATGGAGCGGAGGCCGCTCTACGTGGTGAAACTGACGCAACAGGACCCGAACTACGTCTACGGTCACAGAATCTTCTACATCGACGCCGAGACGTTCAACTTCCTGCACATCGAGAACTACAACCGGAAGGGGAAGCTCTACCGCACCTGGGACGGGAACTACGGGTGGTTTCCGGAGATGGGGATGTTCTCGTGGTGCGGGTCGCTCATATTGATGAGAGACCATGTCGATATGCACTCCGGCGTCCAGCAGCCCTATCAGCTTCCGGCGGCCTGGGGCCGCAGTGACATGAGCATGAAGGCCCTCACCTCGCAGGGACAGAAGTAAGGGATGGCCATGGACGCGGCGCAGCTTGCAAAGGCATTGGACATCGGCACGATCGCCCAGATCGGCTTTGTCGTTCGTAACCTCGAAAAATCGATCGGGGAGTATGAGCGGGTTATGGGCGTCGGGCCGTTCATGGTGATCGATTTCCGGCCGGAGAAGAGCTTTGTGAGGGGGCGAAACCCCGCGATCCACCTGAAGATCGGTATCGCACAGCTGACGCCGGCGTTGTCGGTGGAGTTGATCGAGGTGGTGAGCGGACAGCCGTATCACAAGGATTTTCTGGAGGCCCATGGCGAAGGGGTCCAGCATCTCGGGTACCTGTCCGACGACTACGACGGGGTGCTGACGAGGGCCGGGAACCTGGGGATTGGGGTGCTGATGTGGGCGGAGACGGACGTGGCCGGCATGGGCCACGTTCGCGGTGCCTACCTCGACACCCTCGAACTTCTGGGGACCCTCATCGAGGTGATCGAAATCAAACCGTTCTAGGATTCCCCGCGCCCGATGTAAGGGTCGGGCGCGGGGAGGATCTCTGGAGGAGAACCATGGGGTTTCTGAAGGGCCAGGCCGCCATCGTGACCGGTGGCGCAAGGGGGCTCGGGCGAGGCATCGCCCTTGCCCTGGCGCAAGAGGGGGCAAGCGTGGTGATCGCGGACCTCTTGGCCGACAAGGGGAGGGAAACCGCGGCGGAAGTGGCGGCGACGGGGGTGGGAAGCGCCTTCCTTCCGGTGGATGTCGCGAAGAGGGATCAGGTGGAGGGGATGGTGGCCGAGACGGTGAAGCGGTTCGGTCGTCTCGACATCCTCGTCAACAACGCGGGGAATACAACGCACCCCGCATGGTGCTGGGAGATGAGCGATCAGGATTGGCACTCGGTGATCAACACGCACATCCACGGGACGTTTTACGGCATCAAGGCCGCCGCGAAGGTGATGGTGGGGCGCGGGTACGGCAGGATCGTGAACTTATCGTCGATCGCGGCGGTCCACGGCGCCTCCTCCCAGATCAACTACTCCGCGGCGAAGTTCGCGATCAAGGGGATGACGCTTACGGCGGCGAAGGAGCTGGGCCCCCATGGAATTACCGTGAACGCATTGCAGCCCGGGGTGATCCGCTCGGACATGACGGCGATCCTGCTCAATCCGGGGGAGGAAAAGACCGCTCTGGGAACGCCGGTCCGGCGGGTCGGGGAGCCCGAAGATGTCGCCAACGCGGTGAAGTTTTTCGTCAATCCGGCCTCCGGATTCGTCACGGGAGTCGTAATGCGGGTCGACGGGGGAATCGCGATCCGGCTGGCGGCCGAGGAAGATCTCGAAGCGTACGCGAGAGTCTATCCGGGCAAGGACTGATCAGGGCCATTCCAAGAGGAGATCACATGAACGTCCCGGTGTTCACGGGTTTGCGGAAGCTGGAGTTCCAGGAGCGGGCAAGGCCCGTCGCGGGTCCCGGAGAGGTGCTGGTCGATGTGGCCCTGTGCGGGATCTGCGGTTCGGACGTCCACGGGTACCTGAACGGGATCATGATCCCCCTCGGAACGGTGATGGGGCACGAAGCCGTGGGGACCGTGGCGGAGACGGGAGAAGGGGTGACGGAATGGCGGGCCGGGGATCGGGTGGCCATCAAGCCCATCCCCGAATGCGGGAAGTGCCCCTACTGCCGACAGGGGCAATTCTCCCTGTGTGTCGAGGCGTTTCCCCGCGCGATCGGGATCTCCCCGGCCAACGACGGGGCGTTCGCCCGGACCGTGAAGGTGAAGCACCCGGACGCCATGCTCTTCCGGTTGCCGGAGGAGGTGACCTTCGAGCAGGCGGCGGTCATCGAGCCCCTCGCCACCTCGTTGCACGGTGTCCGGATGTCCCGGTTCCGGCCCGGAGATACGGCCGTGGTGATCGGCGCCGGGACCATCGGGCTCGGGGTGCTCCAGTTTCTTACGATGGGGGGCGCCGGGAAGGTGATCGTACTCGAGGTCTCGGAGAGGAAGAGGGAGATCGCGCTCGGGTTGGGCGCCGACGTGGTCCTGGACCCGCTAAAGGAGGGGGAGAAGCTGCGGGAAACGGTCTTCGGACACACCCACGGGATCGGCGCCGATCTCGTGTACGAGTGCGCGGGGGTGCCCCAGGCGCTCCAGGCGAGCTACTCCCTGGTGAAGAGCGGAGGCCAGGTGCTGCTGATCGGGATCAACGACAAGGAGGTGGCCATCCAGCCGTTCTTCCTCTCCCTTTGGGAGGTGGAGCTCAAGGGCATTCTCGGGTATTACGACGAGTTCGACCATGTGATCGAGTTTTTGAGACGGAAACGGATCAACACGGAGGTGTTGATCTCCGACACCATCGATCTTGCGGACATCGAGGAAAAAGGGTTCCGGAGGCTCCTCGCCTCCCAGGATGACGTGAAGATCTTGGTGAGGCCTTAAGGTGGCGATGCCCCTGACCTGGCCGGTCGGGGCCGGACCAAACTACAAAGACGGCGGACCCCGGGGAACAGCGGGGAACCACGGAAAGGATGGCAGTCGATGAAGCGAGGCAGAGAAGAGCTCGTTCGCCTGTACCGCCTCATGTTCCTCACCCGGCGAACGGAAGAAACGGTGAACCAGCTGTTCCAGGAGGGGAAGATCCGCACGATGGGCCACTGGTCTACGGGTCAGGAGGCGGCCGGCGTGGGGGTGGGGGCGGCCTTGCGGACCGATGACTCCCTTTTTCCCACCCACCGTGCGTGGCCCGAATTCATCGGAAAGGGGATGCCGCCCGGGAGCATCGTCGCGGAGTTCATGGGAAAGGGAACGGGGTGCGCCAAGGGCAAGGGGGGGCTTCACATATCGAGCGCGGAACACGGGGTCGTTGGGCTGGTGGGAAGCCTCGGCTCCGATTTCCCCATCGCCGTGGGCGCCGCCCTCTCCGCCAAGATGCGGGGGACCGACCAGGTCTCGTGTGTCTACTTCGGGGAGGGGACGGCCACCCAGGCCGACTTCCACCCGGCCATGCAGATGGCGATGCTCTGGAACCTGCCGGTGATCTTCGCGTGCGTGAACAACCAGTACGTGGAGCTCGTCCACTACCGTGAGGTCATCTCCATCGAAAACCTGATCGACCTGGCCCACGGCTACCACATGAACGCGATCCCGGTGCCGGACGGCAACGACGTGGCGGCGGTTTTCGATGCCATGAGCGAAGCGGTTGCCCGGGCCCGGCGAGGCGAGGGGCCGAGCATGCTGGAGATCAAGACGTACCGCGTCGGAACCCACTTCACGGGGGATGCGGGCGCCTACATGCCTCCGGAGGAGGTTTCCGCCTGGAAGGCCCGGGACCCGATCGCGCGGTGCCGCGCCCGGCTCCTGGCGGAAAGGGCCCTGAGCGAGGGAGATCTCCTCGCCCTGGAGAAGGAGGTGGAGGCGGAGGTGCGGGAAGCCGTCCGGTTCGCCATGGAAAGCCCCCATCCCTCGGTGGAAGAGGCGTTCTCCGATGTCTATGTGACCCGGGAGGTGGTGCGATGAGCCGCAAGATCCTTTATGTCCAGGCGATCGGCGAGGCGTTTGCGGAGGAGATGGCCAGAGACGAGCGGGTCTTTGTCATGGGGATCGATGTCACGCGGGCGGTCTTCGGCCTGACGGCGGGCCTGGTGGATCGTTTCGGGAAGGAGCGGGTCCGGAACACCCCGATCTGCGAATCCGGGATCGTCGGAACGGCCCTGGGCGCGGCGCTGACGGGGATGAGGCCGTGCGCCGAGATCATGTTCAGCGATTTCGCGTACGTGGCCATGGACCAGATCGCCACGCAGGTCGGGAGCTGGCGGTACATGACGGGGGGTCAGTTCAAGGCCCCCATGGTCATCTACACCCTGGACGGCGGGGGAATGGGTCTCGGATACAACCACTCCGGCTGCACCGAGGCGGCCTTCCAGGGCAGCCCAGGGCTCACCATCGTGGCGGCTTCCGACGCCTACACCGCGAAGGGGCTTCTGAAGGCGGCGATTCGAAGCGACGACCCCGTGCTCTTCTTCGGACACAAAGCGCTATTGGGCCAACCCGGGGAGGTGCCGGACGAGGACTACATCCTGCCGCTCACCAAGGCCCGGATCGTCCGGGAAGGAAGCGACGTCACGGTCGTCGCCCACCATCTGATGCTCCACCATGCCCTCGGCGTGGCGGCGGCCCTGGAGAAGGAGGGCGTGTCGGTGGAGGTGATCGACCCGGTCTGCATCTCCCCGCTCGACAGGGAGACGATCCTCGCCTCGGTGCGCAAGACCGGTCGGCTCGTCACGGTCGAAGAGGGGCGGCGAACGGGCGGTGTCGGCGCCGAAATATCCGCGGTGGTCAGCGAGGAGGCGTTCTTCGACCTGGACGCGCCCATCAAGCGCGTGGGAGCGCCCCCCATCCCGGTACCGGGGAGCGCATTCCTCGAACAAAGTTGTTACTTGCCCGGTCCCGAGGATATCCGGAAGGCGATCACCTCGATCCTGTGAGGAAGCCTGACCGGAGCATGGGCTAAACAAGGAGCGTCGCAGATGGTTACGGGCGTGTACGTGCCCCGCTGGGGCGTAACGATGGAGAAGGCCACGATCGCCGCCTGGCTCGTGAAGAAAGACGAGCCGGTCGTCAAAGGCCAGGACCTGGTGGAGTTGGAGACCGAGAAGATCGTGAACGTCGTGCAGGCCCCGGCGGACGGGGTCCTGCGCTGTATCCTCGTCCCGAAAGGGGAAACCGCTCCGGTGGGGGCCCTCCTCGGCGTGATTTCCGAGGCGGGCGAGGCGTTCGATCTGGAGGCCCTCCGGGGCGCGGAAACGGAGATCCAAACGGCAGGACTCGGGGAGCGGCTGTCGCGGGCGGGCCGCCCCGCGGAGAAGAACCAGCGGGGTCGGGTACGCGCATCGCCGCCGGCCCGGAAGGCTGCCGAGGAACACGGCCTCGACCTCGCGGCTCTGGAAGGAACCGGGCCGGAGGGGAGCGTGAGCCGCGACGACGTGGATCGAGCGATCGCGACGGCCGTGGCGCGCAGTCTGGAGGAAGGCGACAAGACGGCCGAGGGAGTGCTCCTTCACTACGTGGCCGCCGGGGGCGAGGGGACCGGTCTCAAGACCTCGTCCTTACCCGTCGTACTGGTCCACGGCATCGCGGGGAACACCCTCCTCTGGCAAGCCAACCTGTCGGCGATCGGCGCGAGACACAAGGTGTTCGCCGTCGACCTGCCGGGCCACGGGCGCTCCGGGAAGCCGGGTGGGCGCTACAGCATCGATCTATTCACGAGGTCGCTCCTGGGTTTCCTGGACGCCTGCGGCCTCGAGAGGGTTGCCCTTGCAGGACACTCCCTCGGAGGACACGTCTGCCTGAAACTCGCGCTGGAGAGGCCGGAGCGGGTGGCCAGGCTGGTCCTGATCGATTCCGGCGGACTCGGTCCCGAGATCGACGTGGGATTCCTGAAGCCCATGCTTTCAGGATTCACGCGGGAGGCGACGGAGACGATGCTTCGCGGGCTCTTCGCCAATCCGGCGATGGTGAACCGGTCCATGGTGGACGCGACCTTCGAGGCGTTGTCCAGGCCCGGGGCATGGGAGGCGGTCCGCAGCGCGGTGGAGAGCGCCGTACCCCGGGGCATCCAGGTCGAGAGCCTGGCGGAACGGCTGCCGGAACTGCGGGTACCGGTCCTGATCGCCTGGGGAGCCAGGGACGCCGTGATTCCGCTGGCCCGGGGGAAGGAGGCCCACTCGTCCCTCCCCGGGGCCGAGCTCTGGGTCGCGGAGAATGCAGGCCACTGTCCCCAGATCGAGGCGGCGTCGGACTTCAACGATCGGCTTCTCAAGTTCCTCTAAAAGGGGGTTCGATGTCCGACATCGTTTTCACACCGGGACTCGAGCTCTCGAAAGCGGTCCGGCAGAAACGGATATCGCCCACCGAGATCGCGAGCGCCTTCCTTCGCCGCATCGAGGAGGTGAATCCGGAGATCAACGCATACGTATATTGCAACTCGGAAACCGTCCGCAAGCGGGCTCTTGAACTGGAGGCTTCGGCGATGAAAGGGGAGTTTCACGGCCCGCTCCACGGGGTACCGTATTCCATCAAGGATCTCACCGCAGTGAAGGGTGTTCCGTTGACGTTTGGAATGGTCCCCTTCAAAGACAACATCGCCAGGGAAGATGCGACGATTGTCCGGCGAATGAATGCCGCGGGGGGACTGTTCCTTGGGATGACGAACACCCCCGAATCCGGGTACAAGGGGGTAACGGACAACCACCTTTTCGGACCGACACAGAACCCCTGGAAACCGGGATACATCGCCGGAGGATCCAGCGGGGGGGCCGCCGCCGCGGTTGCCGCGGGACTATGCTCCGTTGCCGAGGGGAGCGACGGTGGCGGGTCCATCCGGATCCCTTCGAGTTGCTGCGGCGTATACGGGCTGAAGCCTTCCCTCGGGCGAATCCCGCAGACCGTTCTCCCCAACCGGTATCTGACCTTCGCCAATCACGGCCCGATCGCCCGGACGGTCGCAGACGCCGCCTTGATGCTTTCCGTAACGGGAGGACAGGATTCGAGCGACCCGCTTTCCGTGCCGGGGCCCGCGCACGATTATCTCGCTGAAATCCATAAAGACATAGCAGGGTGGCGGGTGGCGTGGTCCCCGGATCTGGGGTTTGGCGACGTGGACCGGGAGATCCGTGAGATCTGCACGGAGGCAGTGAAGGCGTTTGAAGAACTGGGTTGCACCGTAGAGGAATCCCACCCCGGCTGGGACGACCCCGAAGAGGCGATGTGGGAGGGGCTATGGGTGCCCACGTTTGCCGGCGAAATCGACATGCTCGACCGGAAAGCATGGGACGGACAGATAGATGCTCAGCTGTTGGAGTTGCTGGAGGAGGGGAAAAGGCTATCGGCCCGCGATGTCGCCCGTGCGGAACTGTTCCGGTCCGCAATGTGGGATCGCTTCAGCGTCTGGTTTCGACAGTACGACCTTCTCGTCTGCCCGACAGCGTGCGTCGAGCCGTTCGAAAATGGAAGATTCGCCCCGAAAAAGCTCGATGGGCAGTCCTTGCGGAAGCAGCTTCTCGGGTGGTGCCTGACTTATCCCTTCAACATGCTCGGTACAACGCCTGCGGCAAGCATCCCTTGCGGTTTCACGGCCAACGGACTTCCTGTCGGCCTCCAGATCGTAGGGCACCCATACGCGGACGCCGCGGTACTCCGGGCATCCGCAAACTTTGAACAAGTCCGGCCCTGGGCGGCACGGCGACCGAACCTGCGCGGAAGCAAGGCCGGTTGACAGGGGAGACGGGCGCCTGCTACGGCATTTTATCGCGCGGAGAGATCCGGGCGGGTCTCTCCACTCTTTTTGCTTCTCCT
>Ga0315273_10001243_pt1 | contig 28700 bp, 53 predicted proteins | sample YL17G02_0_MG_FD_205753 | JGI IMG/M metagenome (GOLD analysis project Ga0315273, IMG submission 205753) | Sediment microbial communities from Yellowstone Lake, YNP, Wyoming, USA - YL17G02_0 | ecosystem: Environmental > Aquatic > Freshwater > Lake > Sediment | place: USA: Wyoming | collected... | reverse complement strand
TATCTATGGGCCGAGAAGACGGTCCCGATTCCAGGTGAATCCAGGCCGGTCGCGAAGAAGAGCGCGCCGTCTACACCGTCAACGCCGTCGTCTACACCGTCAACGCCGTCAGCGCCTTCCGTCACACTTCCATCTCCAGATTCGCCTACCACACCTCCTGCCGAGGATGGTTCGACGATCGAGGAGTACACTTCACTGACCTCTGGACTTCGTCACGGGGACCCTCATTGGTGGAGCCATCTTCCACGCATACGGAGAACATAATGACCCTCACAACAACGCATTGGCTCGGCATCGGTGGCGCGGTTGCCTTGCTCGGGTACCTGTTCATGAAGAAGGCGAGCGCCGCCGCTCCGGTCCAGAAGCCAGCGGAGCCGCCGGTCACTACCACGCCGCCAGCCGGTTGGGTCCCACCCCCGGGCTGGGCTCCCCCGTGGGGCGCGACCACTGCGCCGCCCGCTGGTTGGGTACCGCCCGCGGGTTGGGTCCCCCCGTGGCCGACGCCGACTGCTGTGCCCGCGATCCCAGCTCCGCCACCTGGCTGGGGAGCACTGCCTGCTGGCTGGATTCCGCCCAAGGGCTGGATTCCACCGTGGGGAACTGCGACGACGCCAGCAGCGGCAGAGGCTGTGAGCGACGACTTCAAGATCGGGTTCAACGATGGCCTCATGGACGGTGCAAGCTCCGATCCGGCAAGTGGAGCTACGTCGGGTCCCAACAGGAAAGCCCGCTACGCCTCTTCGCCGAGCTACAAGTCCGGCTACGATCGCGGCTGGCACGAGGCCACGGTTCCCTACGGCGTCAAGGGCGTCGGGAGCGCTGGCATGGGCGGCATGCCCAGGCAGTGGTGGAGCGCGCTCCCGAGGGCGACCGCAGCCGATTTCGGCATGGTGTCGGGACACTACCAGAAGTATCCCCACCCGTGGGCCTGAACCAGAGCTAGCGCTAGTAATGGCCTGTCGAACAAGATAGGATCGGATCCCATGGCCCTCTCCACATCAGGTTGGCTCGGAATCGGTGGACTTGCAGCTCTAGGGCTCTACGCCTGGAGCAAGCACAAGGCCGCTGCGACGGCTCCGACAGCTCCGTCGCCCGCTGCTCCGCCGCCCCATCCGATGTCGGAGGTAATTCCGTTTCCGATCCCTGGAGTCCCTGGGACTCCGCCGGCTGTGCCGCCTCCGCTCCCGCCTCCGCTCGCATTCGACTGGCACCAGTTCGGTTACAACTTGGGCTTCACCGAGGGCGTGAAGGACAAGACCATCGGTCTGACCGAGATGAAGCCGGATCCTCCCACCGCGGAACTGTCCAAGGTCGGCGTCGATCCGGTGGCCCTTCGAGCCGGTTACGTCGAAGGCTACAATGCGGGCCAGGCGTCGGTTCCCTTCGTCAAGACGGGTCGTTGGCACGGTGATGCCTTCGTGCCGTCGTACTGGCACCCCGTGATGTCCGCTCGGCCTCGCTGGTAGATCCGACTCCGGGAAGGAAAGACTCATGGCTCTCACGACACAGCACTGGATCGGAATCGGCGGCGCCTATGTGGGCAACTGGTATGGCAACACTTACCTGCCGAACTACTGGCGACGCGTGACTGGCTGAGCACTCGAAGGAAAGGGTCACGATAATGCCTCTCACAACGCAGCATTGGATCGGTATCGGCGGCGCGGCTGCATTGCTCGGCTACTTGCTCTGGCCGAAGAAGGCACACGCGGCCACTCCGATCACGCCTCCGAAGCCGACGCCAACGCCACCTTCTCCCTACGTGCCGCCTCCGACGCCCCCGATCTCGAAGGACGTTTACACCAGCCCGCCAGCCGTTCCGTACGGGACCCCGACGCCTGGCTACGTGGTGCCCAAGGACTTCACCGAAGGTGAGGGCTACGGCAAGTCGGTTGGCGCGAAGTACGGCGCCACAGATCGAGACTCTGGCGCCGATCCGGTTCCGCTCGACGTGAAGGAAGAGCCAACCGGAAGCGACGACTACGTTTCAGGCTTTCGCGTCGGGTTTCCGCTGGGATACAGCGCCGAATACTACAAGCCTGGTGCAAAGAAGACCGCACCCGCAGGCTACACACCCGCAGCCACGAAAGACACTGGGACCGCGCAGGCCGACGGGTACTCTGCCGGCTACGCAGCAGGAAAGAGCGATCCCTCCACTTTTCCGGCTCCCACATTCGTGGCTCCATCCGGCTATCGAGACAAGCCGTCTGACCCGGACCTGTCGGCCTTCTGGGTCGCCGGTTTCACGAACGGATACAGCGACGGCTTCAAGGCTGGTCATGATCCCGACACGGGCGCTCTCATCTCTGGCTCACACACGGGTCAGGGCCTCGCGCGGTACACCTACTTGCCGTCCCACTGGTCGGCATTCATGCCGCGCACGACACCAGCGCACTATGGCATGTGGACACCGCCCGCTCGTCAGATCGGCATGGCGGGTGTTGGCTACACCTCTCACGGCGTGCCGGTGGGCGTGGCTGCGCGTCCGATGGTCGACTTCTCCGGTCGTCCCATGAAGCATCCCTACAGGTGATCAGGAGATGTCGCGATGTCTCACTTCATGCCTGCTCACTACCAGTCCGAGCCCGATTCCAATGCGCGAGTAGGGATCTGCCTTCCGTGTGATCTCGCGGGCGCGCTCGTGGGTGCGGCGGACTGTAACTGTCCCAAGGCGCTCTCGCTCTTGATGCAGCTCGGCGCCATCCACGCTGCACAGATGCATGCAGCCGAGGCAGAGAAGAATCCGAGTCATTGGACAGCGGAAGACTGGTACGCGCACATGCAGGAGGAAGAGGAGCTTTTTCTTCCGCTCTTGCCCGTCTCCATCGCGGCGCAGCTCCTCGAAGAGCACAAGCGATTTCGTATGGAGCTGGGAATCTACGGCAGCATCCGATCCGATGTGCTTCTGGGTCAGCACTTCCACGCTGAAGAACAGTGGGCCGAGTATCTGATCGCGCACCTGCCTGGTGACGCGGCGTCTGTCTCTGGAGCCGTCGAAGATACCAAGCCTGGAACAGACACAGGGAAGATCGCGGCCGTACTCGCCATCGGGTTCGGGCTCGCCATGCTCATCATGCGAATGATGAAGGCGCGCTAACCATGACAAGCATGACAGGCATCGTCGGCTACAGGCCCTACGTGACGCCCGAAGAAGCGCTCGGGCATGGCCATGTCGGGGCAGCGACAACCAGCACAGGATCCGAGTCGCGTCCAGGCTGGTTTCCCATCGTAGTCGTGGGCGGCATCTTTGCCATTGTCGGCATCACGCTGTACTTGCAGGCCACCGGCAAGATCAAGCCCTACGCAGGTCCGTACTATCCTCCCTATGGCGGCTACGGCTACGGCTATGAGCCTGGCCTGAGCTTTCGGATCGCCTAAACCGGAGGATGGCGGAAATGGTCGGCTACAGACTCTACGTGGTGCCACCGACGCCGCTGGTTGGTGATGCTCACGTGCATCACATTCATGCGCACCGCACACGAGATACACACGTAGGCGTCTTTTCGCCGAACACGCAGGCCATTCTTCCAGTCGCCGCGATGGCGGGAGCGATTGGCGTCTTCGGTGGCGTGCTCTGGGGATTCAAAGGAGTTCTACTTGGCTCGGCGCTCGGTGCGGGGCTAGGAGTCGTGGCCGTACATCTCGGCGAGACGGAGAAGAAGACATGATCCGAATGGAGTCTGGCTACGCCTATAAGCGTGTACGTGGCAACTGGGACATCGTAGTCGTCTCTGAGAATGTGACGGGCCGCGCTCGTTTCGTCGGCTTTCGAGACATCGACGGCAGTTCGATGGCTCTCTTCCAAGTGGGCAAGGGCTTCTACGCGCAGACGGCGGTTGGATCGAGGCACCCGAGCCAGCTCCACAAGGCTAGTCATCATCGTGGGCTAAAGGTGTCAAGACTGAAGTCGTTGCGGCAGCTCGGCTTCGACGAGACCAGGCGCTCTGAACAAGGCTACCGCGTCAAGTGCTCTCAGTGCGAAGCGCTGGTGATCAACGGTGTGCCGACTCACGAGGGCGGCTGCCCAAACAAGCCTAGAGCGCACGACGAAGATGAGGCTCGCCATGCGAAGTCCCGCGTTCGCATCGCGCCTGAGCGCACTTACGCGCGCTGCCTGAAGCGACAGACCAAGATGGGCCGCCCCTTCGAGCACGCCATGCGGCACTGTGAGGTGCTTGCGCCCGCGTATCCGTCTCTTCAAGCGGCCCGGGATCACGCGATGCCGTCCATCGCGGCCATGATTGAGGCGGAGCAGAGGTTCACCAAGAGGCTACCGGATCCGATGGTGTCGCGAGAGGCTTCCAGGAAGTACGTCAAGTGCTTCGAGCGCTGGGCTCGCGTGCTCGGAAAAGAGCGCGCGCACAAGTCGTGCATCGCGTCCGCGCTCGACGTGGCGCCTCACTACAGTGCGGGTTCAAGGCGGCGCATCATTCCGTTCGTCTCGAAGCAGACCCCGCAGTATGGGACACCGCAGACGCGTCCTGGGTTCTGCATGTACTGCGACAACCCTACGTTCAGAAAGAAGTACAAGGTCTGTGTGCGGTGTGCCGACATCATCGAGGGTCGACGGATGGGCGATGTCGGTGAGATCGCGGCCCAGAAATCTCGCGGAGATCGCGCCCAGGTCAAATCTCGCAAGTCGCGCCACGCGCGTCCGATGTCGGAGTTCTCGCAGCGAGAGTTGGACGAGGAGATCGGCAAGATGCTCAAGAAAGAGGCGCAGCACAGGAAGCCTTCGCCCATGCCGCCCTACCGGCTCGCCAAGTGTGTCGGCAAGAAGGTGATAGTCGGCATGAGTGAGTCCATGGCTGTACGCGAATGCGACGAGCAGTGGACCAAGATACGCGCGCTCGGAAAGAGGATCCGCGCAGAGGTTCCCAAAGTCCAGGCGGGCTACTTTGCCCGTACAGTCGGTGGTCTCTTGCGTGCAGCGGCGCCGAAGCGCTCCAAAGGAAGGAATCACGCAGAGGTGATCGGTCTACGCAGCCTCGGCACCTATGAGGCCCAGGTCTACGATCGGCTCGTTCGCCTTCATGTTCCGTCAGCACAGGCGTCGAAGCTGGTCTCCGCCAACTTCTCGACGATCGCTGTAGCCTTCCAGCGTGGAGATGATCCGAAGACGGCGGCTCAACAGATCGCGCTACGAGCTGCGGGGCACGTTCAACCTTGGCGAGATGTGCGCGCGTACGCGCAGTAAGGGAGACCCAGGACTATGGCCAGCATTAGCATCTCGAACTACCTCGCGCGCGCAGTGAAGGGCGTCGTCAAGGCCGCGGCGCCAAAGGCGCACGTGTGTCACTGCTTCATCAAGCACGCGATCACGCCCGCCGAGCGCAAGAGGGTCATGGAGAATCTGCACTACTCCCGTGAGCTTGGCGACATGCGGAGCGTGATGCTGGCGCTCGCGATGCTCGGCCCGTGCTCAAGTGCAAAGAAGGATGGAGCCAAGCCAAAGCGAATGGCTCCGCCGCGTAGCATCACGCGAAAGTGCATCGAGCAGAAAATGCGTCTGCGCGGGATTTCCGAGAAGAAGGCCATCAAGGAGTGTCACCGCGAGTGGCTGGAGTATCTGCGCCCGCGTGCGGCGCTTCCCAAGAAGCACACCCTCGAAGCGCTCGGTATGAGGGAGCTGAGAGTGAAGAAAAAGCACATGCCTGGCGCCCGACGCACTCGTCGCGAGAATGATCCAAGTCTCTTGGTGCCGGAACAGATCCCCGGATGGGTGCGAGGCACCAGTGGAGGTGCCAGTGGCTGGACAGCTCGCTCTCGTGGCTCTCGTGGTGGCTCCCGCGTTCACCAGCTCCGTTCCAAGCTCTGGATCAAGGGCGCCATCAAGCACAAGGGCAAGCTCCGCTCGCTGCTCGGGACGCCTCCTGGCCAAGTGATCCCTGCCTGGATCAAATCCGAGGGCTGCAAAGACCCGCGACGTACTTACGCGAAAGCGCTCAAGCGGATTCCTTCGGCCAAAGAGTCGCGCGAGTTCCAGAAGATGGCGTGCCTCGCGCGAACGCTCATGGAGATCGGCGCGAAGCGCAGGGTTCGAGTCCGCAAGGCGGCGTAGTCGTAAACAACTGAAGATTCAGGAGAAGACAATGACGAGAGGAAGCTGGCTCGGACTTGGTGGAGCGCTGTTGGGTCTCTTGTGGTGGCGACACAAGAGTGCGCAGGCAGCGGCAGCGGCCGTACCGCCTCCTTCACCGTTGCCGGCGTCGCCTCCGCTGCCGCTGCCCACAGCGCCCCCGCCGCCGACCGAGCTGATGCTCGATTGGCACAAGTTCGGCTACGACAAGGGCTTCGCGGCGGCACAGAACGAGAGGAAAGCGGGAACCGCCTACCACTCCAGTCCCGCGCTAGCGGCGGCCGATCTCTCTGCTGTCAAAGACCCCGTCGCGTACTCCGCTGGATACGCGGACGGATGGGAGACCGGATGGGTGGGTCCGATCATGACGCCTGCCACGACGCCCGTCATGGCTGACTGGCGCCAGGCCGGTTACGACAAGGGCTACGCACAAGGGCAAGCCGACAAGAAGGCAGGCGGACTGCACGCGGCGAGTCCAGCTCCGGCGGCTGCCGACTTGGCGTCGGCTGCGGATCCGGTCCTGTTCTCCACCGGGTACGCGCAAGGGTACGAGATCGGATGGGGAGCCCCGCTGATTTCTGGCTACGGCTATGACAACCCGTACCTCTACGGTCTCGTGGGCGCAGGGGTGATCCGTCGCCGTTCGTCGTCGGTTCCCATGATGGCTGCACCGATGGTCGCGCCGCGAGGCACCTCACGAGTCAGTGTGCCTGACTACGACGCCGGGTACAGCCAAGGACTCAAGTCGTGCACTAGCGATCTATACTCCGGTGGTTGGGATCCGGGCGATATGGACATGAGTCCAGGATGGAAAGCTGGATACGATGCCGGTTGCAAAGCGGGTCGCAGGAGATAGTCATGAAGTGGTGCCCGACTCATGGCTACGCGTGCGACGGCAAGCACTGCCACTGCGGTGGTGCTCGTGCTGACACGCGCACGGGTGCCGGTCCGCACGTCCTCCCGTTCGGCTACCAGCCGATCACCACCTGGCCAGGTCCATCTCCTGTGCTCAACATCATCCCAGGGTTCTCCGACTACGACCTCGGGTACAACTACGGTCGCGCGTCCTGTTTGTCTGGCGCACCGCTGATGATGCGACCTACGGCTCCGAGCGACGACTGGCTCACCGGCTACGACGAGGGTTGTGCTTCAGTTCGAGAAGAGCGTCACCGTCACTCGGGAAAGGGCCAGGGCTGATGTGGAAATGGATTTTGGTGGGTTACGACGAGGGTTGTGCTTCAGTTCGAGAAGAGCGTCACCGTCACTCGGGAAAGGGCCAGGGCTGATGTGGAAATGGATTTTGGTGGGTGTCGCGGCGGTCGGGACGTACATCTACGTCAAGAAGCATCAGGGTCCAAGTGACGCCGTTCCTCCAGTTCCTGGTGGAGCACCGGCCAAATGAGCTACCAATTCCTGGCAAACAGCAAGCAGAACATCGCATACGGGCAATCGAACGATGTTCATGACGTTGAAGTATGGGTTTGGTGGTACGAGCCAGCCCAGCAATATGTCATCACCGTCAGGAAGCCGGATGGGACCATCGCAAAAAACTGGCTCGGACGCTGGGTCTTCGACCAAGTAGCGAGCGCATCTGTAACAGAACCGCACGATGACGGGCCAGTCTCGTTCTACGATGATGCCAAAGGGATCCTCGAAGACGAAGGCATGGATAGGCAGTGGTTTTGGCCACATCCACCGTTGAAGGATGGAGGATTCTGGATCAACAAGTACAGTTCAAGCAACGTGGATGTCTTCTACAGGCAGGGTCCGCTCACCGTCTCTGCTACGTTGCTAACGTTAGCAACGACCGGGGATCACAAGGACAAGAGATTCTTGATTCACTGGTCCAGAATCGATCGATCTTCTCCGGATCCAACCAAGTGGCGCCAAGCCTACGGATGGTCTGATCCCATGGATCTTACGACTCCACCTGGCGCGTGAAAGTGAGCTGAGATGCACGCGCACGTTCACGTCGGTGTCTCTTCGGACCTGATTCGTCAGGCTGATGCTGTTGTGCGCGCGAATGCTCCCCAGCTCAACGCCGCGCAGCGCCAGATGGCACTCGCCATCGGCATCCTCGAAACCGGCTTCGGCGTCTCTGGCGACTGGCTCTTTGACGACGGGACGCCGTCCTACAACTGGGGTGGTCTGGTCGGATCCGGTACTGCGGGCAGTCTCCAGCACGGCGACATCGATCCAACAGGCAAAGGTACCCATTACGGGTTTCAAGCCTTCAACAACATGGACGAGGCTTTTCGCTCGTTCTTGCGTACATGGAGCAAGCCCGGCAACCAGGAAGCCGCCATCACGGGTGACGCACTCGCGACCGCGCGCTCCATGTGCACCAACGGATACTTTGGCGGCACCAAGGGCACCGCCGAAGATCGAGCGCAGCTCTATGCCCACGGCATTCTCAACAGCGCGAAGACGGTTGCGTCTCAGCTCGGCGAACCGTTCGCTGTGAACTGGGACAGCGCTGGTAGTGCTCCGTTGGTCGGCGATCGGTGTAACTCGACGGTGACGCGGGCTGGCAGCAAGAAGACGCCGCTGATCCTGGCTACGGTGCTAGCCGCAGGCTTCGGTTTCGCCGTGTACTGGCTCGCCAAGAGGTAGCGCCATGAGAATCCTTCCCTGGGCCATCGGTGTCAGCGCAGTCCTCTTCACGGGGACAGCGCTGGCCATGCGTCTGCGCAGCAAGCCTGCGCGCGCCATGAGCATCGCAGAAGCCCAGGAAGCCATGCGTGCCTACGCGAGCCGTGGCCTCGTGACCATTCTTGACGAAGGCTCACGCATGACAGTGGGCGGTCAGATCGCGGGTGTTCAGCACTCCTACCTCGACAACGACGGCATCCATCCACGCAGCAAGATCGACAACCTCGATCCGCGCTTTGGCGTGTACTTGGTCCGGCTCGATCAGTTGCTCCACAGGAAAGGCGTCACCGAGCTTCTGGATGCCGGAATCACGCATGGTGGCGGCAACCCGGATGACGTACACAACCAGGGTCGCGCGATCGATCTGGCAGGGCTGCGCGGGCCGCGGATCAACCTCAGTGTGCTCAAAGACTGGGGTCGAAAGCCAGAAGTGCGCAAGGGCGGTGGCGTTTACCGGCTCGGGCCGCTCGATGATGGGTACTACCTGTTCCGCGAGATCTACGACTTCGGTGTACGTGAAGGCGCAGACGTGAACACGCGCCCAGAAGGCGCTCCGCCATCTCGGATCGGATACGCGAGCTACCTGATCACGCCCGATCAGCCGAGTCCATCGCTGCACGCGGCCCATCAAAACCACCTCCACATGCAAGTAGGTCCGACATGAACATCGTCGGCCATCGTTCCTACAGCGTACCTTCGTACGTGACATCGCATGCTCTAGGAGCGCGCGTCGGCGCTGACGCTTCCGTCGCTATCGACACGTACAAAGACAGCAATGGCGTTGTCTGGACCATCATGGACAACTGTCCAAGTGGAGCACCAGCCGCCGATTGCACGTGGTCCACAGCGTACCGAGCGAGGCAAAACAGCTACGACAAAATCGACTTCATGGGCATGAGCGTCGACAAGATGGTCTCTTCCAACTCGATCGACGATCTGAAGTTGAAGGTTGACAGCTTCGCGTCCACACAGGCGCCACCAGCAAAGCTGGAACCGGAGGCAGTGCTGGTAGTGCCATTGCCAGAGCCACCAGCGGCGGAACCAGAAGCAATCCTGTGGGCGCCGTTGATGGTATCGCCAAGAGGCGGACCAGTACCAACGCCCGCGTCAGCGCCGCCAGTCGCATCACCGTCACCGCCGTCATCGGCTCCAGCACCAACTCCAGGGGTGAGTCCGGCGAGTCCTGCCAGTGTCACTAGTGCCAGTAGAGGAACGTCTTTGTGGAAATGGGGACTCGCTGCTGCGCTAGCTGCGGGTGGAATCTATTACTGGAGGACCAAGTGAACATCATCGGCGAACGATCCTACGAAGTCCCCTCGTACGTGACGGCTCCTACTCACACTCGCCATCCAGTTCCGCGCGCTCCGCACGTGGGCGCCATCCTCTTTCCCAAGGGAGCGGAAGACGCGCTTCGAGCACTCGTGCTCCCGCCGCTCGGTGGGTACCGCGCCTACCACGTACCCGTGCACGTAGCTCAGTCCAAGAACATCACGAAATTCGTGCGTACGGGTACGAGTCCAACACCAGATCCGACCAAGGAGACTTCGGGTCCTGGAACGGGAGCGGCCCTCGCCGTGGTCGGTGGCGTCGTCGCACTGGTCTTCCTGGTGGAAGCGGGGATGGGCTATTTCACGTACAGGGTGAGCCACTGGCTCCCAGCGAGTGCTATCATCGGCTTCCTGACGGGCGGTCCCGTAGGGCTCATCGCATCGAGCCTCGGCGGACTCGCGGCAGCCAGAAAGGGGTAACTCCAATGATCGGCCATTCGTACTACGACGTGCCTTCTTACGTGACCGGGTATGACTCGCGACCTGTCGCGTACGCACGCGTGGGCGCCGCGACGACGCCGACTCCTGGCGTCATATCGCCCGCGAAGTACGCCATCGGGGTAATCGGAAACGGAGCCATCGCCGCCGCGCTCCTCGTTCCGTTCGGGTTCAAGCAGCGCCACTTGATCTGGGGAAGCATCTTTGGTCTGGGCACGCTCTTCAACCTCTGGTTGGTCACAAGAAAGTAAGGCTCATGTCTAGCGCAGAAGACAAGGGTCTTATCGATCTGCTGGGCGACGTGTTCGACGAGTGCGCCGAAGCGGTCGAAGAGGTCACGGGTCGACCTGCGCCGCGCTTGCGCAAGAGCGCTCGGATCTGCCGCAAGACCAAGAAGACCGTCAAGAGCGTTGCGGTGGCGGGTCAGAAGATGCAAGCGATGGCCGCCAAGTCTTCTGTTCCGAAGGTCATCAACAAGATCAAGGATCGCGTCAAAGACGCGAAGATCGTTGGGTATCGTCCCTACGTGACGGCGGAGCAAGAACAGGAATGATGTCCTTCGGTGCTCGGTACGCTGGGCCTGCCCAGGTCAAGATCGACGCGACCCCGATCGCGCCGCATCTCTACCAGGGGAGTGTCCCTCCCTCTGGAAGAGCACTCGCGGATGCGCGCTTCACCATGCTGGTCCTCGCAGCGTGCGAGCACCAGCCGCGCTCTACCAATTTCCCCGGTCTCCGATCCGTCGTTCACGCACCCATCGACGACGCAATTCCTTCACCCGATGAGATCGCGACGGTCGTGAACGCCGCGAAGCTAGTGGCTGAAGAGATCAAGCGAGGCGGGAAGGTGCTCGTGACCTGCATGCAGGGCCGGAACAGATCGGGCCTCATCTCTGCCCTCGCCATCCGAAGCCTTTACGGGTTCTCGGGTAAGCAGGTACTCTTGCAGGTACAGACCATGCGGCAGAACGCGCTGACCAATCCGTCTTTCCAGCAGCTCCTCGCGGATCTGCCCAGCCGAAGCCCGAGGTAGGTCGTGCCCGTAGGATACAGAGACTACTGGTGCCCAGCGGAGGACGAGCTAGAGAGCGTCGGATCCGATTCGGCTCATGGTAGCCCGATCCATGTCAGCGGCGCGTACGCGAACGCTGGGCCTCAAATAAGTGGCACGAGCGGCGCTCGCGTTGGAATCATCACTTCCAAAGAAGGGGTAATGGCCGCAGTCAAGACCTACATCATTGCACAAAAAGGAGATGACTCTACCGCTAGTTATCATTCCATGTTCAATGATTATGCCGGACCGAAAGCCTGTCTCAACAAAGACGATCTCATGCGTTTTCTCAACAACGCCAACGCGTGCGTTCCTTCGTATCTCGGCGGTTGCGGGAAGACAGCAGACGGCGTGATCAGCAGCATGGACAAGAACGGCGACGGCTGCGTGGACTGGGAGGAGTTTCGCACTGGAGCCAGCCTTGAACCGGAAGGCCCACCGAAGCCGCCGCCACCTCCGGCGGATCCGGATGTGATCTCGGATGACGATCGAAACGCTGCGGCCGTTACGGACGATTGGATCGCGAGCAGCGCAAGCGGATGCCCGGCTTGGCCCTACACGATTGGTGGTCCCGAAGTGTGTCGTCGGATGTTCGAGACGCGTCGTTCGGAGGCGCAGGCAAAAATCGCTCGTATCGAAGGTTCACACCCAGAAGATCTAATGGTGTCCACCATGGTCCCGGGGGCACTGCTCTACGGCGATGCACTCGCGACTACGGATGCGGCTCATCGTGCTGTGCCGGGGCCGGCCCATCGCGCTGCATCAAAAGCTCCGTCGGCGTTCATGGGCTTAGCGCTTCTTCTGGCGATTCCGGTTGGCATTTTTCTTCTTGCTGGAAGAACGGTAAAGCGAGTGGAGACGCCAGCGTTAGCGCTCAAAGAAGGACTGCGACCATGATCGGCTCTCGACCCTACATGATTCCGGCGTACGTGGCCGAAGACGAGCGCGCTGTACGCGTGGGCGTTCTCTTTGAGAAGACCGAGATCAAGCCACTTCGCGAAGAGCCGACCGTCGTCACGTTCGACGACATGACGCGCTACCTGGATCTCCTCGATCCGCTCATCAGGAGCTACTGGAGAGACACGTCCCACAATCTCGTGTACGCAAACCCGCTCGGGTTCGAGTCGGATGCGGCCGACAACCTGCTCGAAGCAAACTCGCTCGATGGTTGCGATGACGAAGCCTTTGCTTCTGTAACGATGTGGAACGGCGAGACGAAGTGTCCGATGTTGACCGGCGATCTCCTGAGCGGCGAGCGCAAGGCATTCGAGGACTCTACCGCTTCTGCCAAAGCTGCGTTCATGGTCAATCCGCTCTTCAAGGCCAAGTTTCTTCGCAACGAGGCGCGGAGGTTTCTCGCCATCGCGCGTACCATTCGTGCTACGGCCAAGACCAGAAAGGTCTCCTTCACTCCTCCGCCACCCAAAGAGGTCAAGCTGAGCGACAACGCAGACACTCTCCTCAAGAGGTACCTAAATCTCTTCGACAAGGTGTGGGCGAACAGAACGAGCTGGGGAACAGCGGGCTGGAACACCAGCGACGACTTCAGGGAAGTCCAGGGACTCGACGTGGATTTCCAGAAAGCGCGGCTGGCGTACACCGACATCACCGGCCTGGAGCCGTCTATGGATCTGCCGAGCCACGTCGCTGGTGGCGAGTCCAAAGGCATTGGCGCCATTCCATGGACGCCGATCCTGGTCATTGCCGGACTCATCGCGGCTGCCGTTTTCCTCGGCAAGATCACTCCATTCATCCCCAAACCGGCAGTGGCGGTACCCGTATGACACTCACCGGCCATCGGTCCTATGTCGTCCCTGGCTACGTCGAGTCCGACGCGCACATGAACTATGGGGCTCGCGTAGGAAGTGACTCTGTCGACTCGATCGTTTCGAGCACAGACTCGCGCGCCGTGATCCTCAACCAGAGAATCGAGTCCTGGCTTACGGGACTCAGCATCAAAGCGCGTGCCGTCGATATGGCATTCGCTGCTTCCTGGAAAAAGTGGTACACGGACTGGATCGCATTCAGGGCCATGTATGCGGTCGAAACGGACAAGGGTCCTATGGCTGGGTTGGGCAAAGAGGCTGTCCGTAGTGAGGCTGAAGATCGCCTCAAGGAACTCTACATCTGGGAAGCTCGCTTCGAGCAGCAGAGAGCGGGCAAGGACGCCATGACGCCCGCGACCGAGCCTGACGCGAGTCAAAGTCAAGGCATTCCGACTTGGGTTGGCGTCGGCATCTTCGGCGCCATGGTCTACGGGATCTGGCGCTTTTTTCTGCGAGGTCACTGATGAGCTTTTCAGGACGATCCGGCAAGCGCGTTGCGCTCATCAGGCAGCTCGAAGCGTGGAAACTCGCAAAGCAAAACCCGATGGACGAAGACGGGCATCCCGCTCCACTGCGAGCGCTGGCCCTGCGCGTCATGGGCGATGGCTCGGGGCAGGTCGTCCAGCAGTGGCCGTGCGACGCGAAGATGGAACACGTCACACGTGCCGATGAGATTCTGAATTTCTGCGAACACTACGCGAACGAGGTCTCTATCTCGGGCGAAGTGATCGTGTTCGCGCTCTACCCATTCTTCGGAGCCGGGTCCTCGGGAGGCCGAATCGAAGGCGCTGTCTATCCGATCCAGATCGCGCCACAACCAAAGTTCGAGGGACCCGATCGGTTTGCCGCGTCGATGGACCTGCGCAATCCGAGCAACCAAAGCTCAACGGTTCTGCGCGAAGCTGTCGGTCTCACCCGTGAGAGCTGGGCGCTGGTCGGCGGCACCATGCGCATCACGGTGGAGAGCCTGGAAAGACAGGTCGAGAGGCTGACCGCAGAGAACCAGGCGCTCAAGACCGATCGCGAGCGGCTGTGGGAGATGCAGCAGAAGCTCATGGACCACCAGCTCGATCGCGAGATCCGGTTCCGCAAAGAGAACGTCCAGATCGCAGCGATGGAGGCCGCTGCTGGAAAGCTGCTGTCCTATCTACCCGTGGTCACGAGCAAGCTCGATCAGTTCGTCGCCGAGAAGTTCGGTGTGGCAAGTGGGACCCCGAGTGAAGAAGCCGATCGTCTTCGCGGGGCTCTCCACACCATCCTCTCCAAGTTCAGCGACAAGGACAAAGCCAGCAAGATCTTCACGGCGATGGAGCTGTCCGAGTCCGAGCTGGCCGTCATCAAGAACATCGGCGGCGAGTTCCTGATGGAAGAGAAGCACAAGAAGCTCCAAGAGGAAGCTCGTGCGGCAACCAGGGGTCTGCCTGGTGTGGTGCCGATCCGAAGGCTCCCAGGCATGGGCGGATCTGGGATGGGAGGAGAAGGGTGATGGCGAAGAGACTTACCAAGGTCCAACGAGCGCTCGCTATCGTGGCGCTCTGCAAGCGAGGGCTCATCTCCAAAAGACTGGCCATGCAAAAACTGGCCCAGATCAAGCAGAAGGCGAGCCCAAAGCGAAAGGCCCGTAAACCCCGCAAATCCAGTGCTGTTCATCGACACGACGGGGCTTGAGGGCTCGTCTGACCCCCGTGTGGGGTCCAACTTTCAGAACTAGCGCTCAAAAAAACGCTTTGCATCGGATCCAATTCTAGTGTTACGTTGGTCATGTTCATGGGCAGCTCAGAAGCTCTCGAAAGGACCGGGGACAAACGATGAACGCGCTCTCGCTCTACGGCTCGTCGGATCTCTCTCGCCGCTACGGCGGTGATGCCCTCGACGCGCTCCTCGACGGTGGCCGCAAGCGTCGCGCCAAGCGCCGCAAGCCGAAGAAGTCGAAGAAGCACAGCGCCGAGGCGCTCTTCGCTGCGCTCGGACTCGATGTCGCGCGCAAGCGTCGTCGTCGCTCGGCCAAGAAGCGCCGCACGCCTCCGCGTGATCCGCGCACGGGGCTCTTCCTCAAGCGCGGCGCGAAGCGTCATCAAGCCAAGCGTCGCCGCCACAGCGCCGACAGCGCACTCTTCGCGGCCCTCGGGCTCGATGTCGCGCGCACGCGTCGCAAGGCGCCCAAGGCTCACAAGGCGCCCAAGCGTCGTCGCGCAACACCCAAGCACACGCAGCTCATGCGCGCGCTCTTCGGTGCTGCCAAGAAGAAGAGGTCGGCCCCGCGCCGAAGCTATCTGAGCCCAGAGGGGTTCGGTCCCGAGGATCTGAAGATCCTCACGGCGCTCGGCAAGATCGCGCCCACCAAGGCAGCGAAGATGCTCTCCGAGCAGGAGCAGTTCATCCAGTCGTGCCAGAAGAGCGCCAGGGTCCAGAAGATCTGCAACGAGCTGTGGGGCTCGCAGAAGATCAAGCTCGCCCTCGCGAGCATCCGGCAGGCAGCGGGAGCGCTGTAGTCGTGAACGCCGCGTCTCTCTACGCGGCGATCGTACGAGTCAGAGCCCGGCAAGCACGCGCACGACGCATGCTTGCTGCGCTCGATTCGGCCCGTCGTCCGCGACGACGTGCGCGACGACTCTTCGGACCTCAATCGCTCGCAGAAGCGAAAGCGGCTCTGGAAGAAACGGAACGCAAATACGCAGGCTCTCGCGCCCACAAGGTGCGTCAGTTGATGCTGGACAATCCTGGGATAAGTGCTGCCAGGGCGCGGTCCATCATTGAAAAGCTCTTCGGCTTCGACCCGCTCGATGTCGATGCGGCCCGCGGCGGCTTCTTCGGCTTCGGCAAGAAGAAGCTCAAGAGCGGCAAGACCAAGGGTATCGCCAAGCAGGTGCTGAAGCTCCCGAAGGGCATCATCAGTCCGCACCTCTTCTATTACGTCAAGGGCGGTTTCCTGTACGCCAAGAAGCGGTAGACACTTCCATCGAAGGGAGCCTGGGACCATGAGCTTCCTTGGAAGCCTGTACGCAGCCGCGGCCACGGATCCGAAGCGCTGCAACCACAAGCATGTGATCGCGCTCGGTTCAGAAGAAACGGGGCTTCGATCCCTGTACTGCGAGCGGTGCCGCACACCCATGGCGCGCTACGTGTTCAAGGGTCAGTACGTCTACAGGCCAATCGGGAGCCGCAAACCTCCCAGCGACCGCGCTCACTCCTCGCCGAAGCGGGCGATTACACTTCAGACGCCACTCGGTCCAGTTCACTTTCCGAAGGGAAAGCGAGCTGGGAAGCTGGTCAAGTGCGCGCCGTGTGCCCCGCTCACCGGGATCCGTGCGCTCGACAGGCTCTTCATGGCCGCAGCGCCAGCGCTAGAGCCGAAGAACCGTGACCGCGCTCTTTCGCCCGAAGAGATAAAGGCGCTGTTGACGGATGCTCGTAAGAGCGAGCGTGAGCGCAAAGCCGCTCGCAAGCTCTTGCGGCCTAGGATGTGTCCTCTGTGCAACACGACGGATGTTGTGAGGGTTCACGGCCAGCTCGTGTGCCGTCACTGCTTGGCATCCACCAAGAGAACCTACGCCAAGCCAGAGTCTGAAGAGCGTCGTCCGCTGAGCTTCATGGATCGTCTCTTCATGGCTGCGGCGCCAGCGTCAGAGCCAAAGAGCAACAGCAAGGGCAAACGCAAGGACAAGCGCAAGTCTTCCGTGTCGCCGGCCGAGCCTCACCCATTCAAGCCGCTACGCAGAGCCCCTGCGAGACGCGTCAAGCTCCTGACCACCGCCAAGCATCCGCTCGGGAGCCGCCACATGGAGCGCGTGGCCGAGATCGGTCCGTACGTGCCTGGCTTCTACACCGTCAAGAACGAGAGCGGCAAAGCCATCGTCTATCGCAGGAGCGCCGTCGAGATGCGTCGCTACCCTGCGCACCTCGGCTATCCTTGCCCGTGAGCACTCACCATGAGTAACTTCCTCTACAGCGCCATTTCCAAGATCGCTCAGGCGGCAGCGTCACAGCGCAATCGCCCGCGCCGCGTTATCGTCCGCGGCGGCATCGCGACTATCATGGGTGGGCGCATGGAGGTAGTGAGGCGCGTTGTTGGTGTGCCTACCGGGCAATACAAAGTTGATAAGGACGGCTACGTTTCGGTCTACGACGACGTAGCGGGCCACTATGTCGTCAACACGGGACTCTCGTCTGCTCAGAAAGAGCGTATCCGTCGCCTTACGAGGAGCTAGATCTGATTATGGGTCGCACCGGATCCGACATCGCGTCCAGTCTCCTCGGGAAGTCCTATTCCGATCGTGAGGTTCTGATCGGATCTTCGGTCGCGAACCGCGAATATCCGAGCTGGCTCGGAGCGCTACGCGTCGCAGACGCAGGGTGGAAGGAGATTGTCGTCTTCGACAAGGACGCCGCGGGTGCTCCGCATCGTCTCGTGCTCCGCGTCGCTCCGCGATACTTCGAGCTGGGTACAGACGAAGACCCGCTCTTCATTCCCATGTGGCCCGTGACGGCGCAGAAGACGGCAGAAGCCTTCAATGCCATCCTGCCAAGCGAGAAGATCGTCGACATCATCTGGGAGAACGCAGACGTTCAGCTCCCAATCGGTCCTCCGTCTGGGTTCAAAATTCCAGGCAAGGACATGGAGGAGGTCCCGAGCTGGATCGCGCACAACGCGATCGTTCAGAAGCAGGCGAGCAGCCGCAGCGCGCTGATGGCGGGCGGCAAAAAGGACTTGGTTATCGGCCCCGGTCTCGACGGTTCCAAGGTCGCGATCTACTCGACACCGTTTCCTGGTCAGGGTCACCCGCTCCGCGAATACAGCACGAGCGTCGTCCCGAATCCATGGAAGCCGGGTACGACGTTCCATCCGCCACTCCACCAGCCGTACTCGACTATCCACGATAGCAAGTACAGCGACTACTCGCACGGTCTGAGACTCATCTCGCGCAACGCGAACCTCGACGGCGCCGAGGTGGATCTCGCTGGCCTCTTCATCGATCCGATCCTGTACGCGCTCGTCAGCGACCAGAAAGGCTTTTACCCAGCGTTCCCGAACAAGGCACTGTCGCTCAAATACGGCGTGGAGGAATACGGAGTCACCTCTGGAGCGGCAGTTGATCCGACCGAACCGACGCATTCACCATCTACGCTCGCATCGATCCTGCCCATTCCTGCGAGTCCCAAAGAACGCAGTCGCATGATCGTGGGCGGCGCGGTCGGCCTCGCCGCGAGCCTCATCACGGGTCTCACGGTCCCCTGGGCAGCAGGAGTGACCTTGCTCGGCGCCGTCATTGGTCGTAAATGGGGCGAGAGCAAGTAGCCATGGCCATCCCGCTTGTCGCCAGAATCGCGATCATGGTCCTCTTTCGAGAGGGAATGAGCCATCTCGGTCGAGGACAAGAGCGCGAGCAAATGCTCTACTGCGCGAGCCATCGCGCAAACGAGCTACAGCGTCCGCTGGTGATCATCGAGTCTTACGTGTCGGACGAAGGCGGCGCGCTGGTGACCGGGTGCTGTCCCTCGGATCAACCAGGAACGAGATCCGATCTGATGCACACCGGAGACATACCGGCCGGCGACAACAGCAGCGTAGTGTTCTGCTCGTTTTCGCTGGAGTACGTGCCAGACATCCGAAGGGCCTGGAAAGAGGTCATGCGCGTGGCTGGGAGCCCGTCCAACGTGTTCGTGGCCTACGCCAAGAAGTCTCTCTTCGGTCGCGGCAGGAAGTGGGTCATCGAATCGGCTCCACCACTCTCACCCGAGTTGAAATTCGATGCCGTGTCGCGACCCTACCCTCCTTCCGAAGAGGAGTAGTGAGAGTAGTGATGGTGATCAGCCATGATCCAGATCGATCTTGACAAGCTCTACTGGTTCACGAAGTTGAGCCTTCGTTTAGAGGGCCGTCGTCACATGCTCCCTGTTCAGCGACGTGGGTCAATGGCTCTCGTCGTGTCCATTCCGAAGAACGATCACGGCATCCCGAGCGGGTACTACATCGCAGCGCTGAGTCGCGCGGGTGGTCTAATTCCCGTCGAAGGACCCTATCGCACGCGCATGATCGCTGCGGTCGCATCGGTGAGCTGATGAGAATCTGATGGCTGCCAGTCTCAAGAGGAACCAGCCCGCCTTTCGCTGCTGCGTGTGCAGCAAGGTCGTGCTCGTCTGGCTCTCGCGTTGTCCGATGTGCCAGGAGATGAACCCGTTTGACGAGGTTGACATCCGAACTGTGAAACCAGAAGAGCTTGCCCCCATCGAGGACGAGTTGGGTCTTGACGAAAACGAGGACGAAGACGACGACGAGGAGCAGGACATCATCGTTCCGCTCGGTCAGATCGATGCGACGGAGCCGATCCGATTCAAAAGCGGAGACAGCGGGCTCGATCACGTACTCGGCGGAGGGCTCGTTCCTGCGAGCGTGGTAGCGCTCTTTGGACCGCCCGGCGTCGGAAAATCGACTTTGTTGACCAGAGTCGCTGTGCGCGTCGCGCAGAAGTTCCCGGTCTTCTATGCCGCAGGAGAGGAGAGCGCCGCTCGTGTTGCGAGGCGTGTGCGAAGGCTCAAGCTCCTTCGGGATTCACCGAACGCACAGAAGAACTTGCGCGTCATCGAGAACGCAAACGAAACGGATGTTCTCTGTGCACTCATCATGGAGCAGAAGCCGCTGCTCTGTATCATCGACTCCCTCGCGAGCCTGGCGAGCGATCGTACGACAGGGCGCCCTGGAGGTCCGTCCCAAGTCTCCTACGCTGCGAAGCTGCTTATCGAGGCTTCGCACGCTACCGGAACCAGTGTGCTTGCCATCGGCCACGAGACCAAGGACGGTCGCATGGCGGGTCCAAGCGTTGCCCGTCACGACGTGGACACGCTGCTCGCGCTAGAGCACATGGAGCTGAAGAAAGACGGCTCCTTCAAGCGATCCGACATCCAGACCGGGTGGGTGCGACTTCGGGCAGACGGCAAGAACCGCGATGGAGACACGTCGGCCGTAGCGGTGTATAAAATGACAGAGCACGGTCTCATTGGGATCGAAGATCTGGAGCTGGAAGATGAAGCAGACGGAAGCGCAGAAAATCGCAAACGCCCTCGCAAGGCGAATGGGAGCGCGTCCGCCAAGGGTCAAGGTCCAACGGCTTCGCCGGAGCGGGTGGAGCGGCCGGTACATTCCAGAGCGCGGCGAAGTGCTCGTGCAGTACGGGCGCGAAAGCGGCCCGAGCCTGCGGAAGACACTGCTCGGCCATGAGTTGGCCCATTGGGCTTCACGCGTCGTCTACTGCGATCGCAGCGGTCGCGCGCGTACGTGCAGCTACAAAGGCCAGCACAACACGCCCTTCTACCGAGTCCTGAGCGAGATCCATCAAGCTCTCGGGACACCCAAGCACAAGGCGCGAAAGCTCGAATCGCGCGCTGGGTATCATCCCCCGGACGGCTGGATGGCGGATCGTGCTTCCGATCGCGCTTCTGACCGAACACGCGGCCTCTACCCTCGTATCGAGGGCGTTCACAAGGCGGACAAACGCACAATGGTCTCCGAGGGCATCGCATCTGCCATCGGACGATACGGTACTGGTTTGCCCGTCTCCGACGCTGATGTGGACCATCTGGCTACGCGTATCCTGGAAAGAATCCCGCCCACGATCCGAAACCCGCGGGCATGGGCCGTCACGGTGACGAAGCACTGGCTCCTCGATCAGAAGAAGAAGAGGCTTACTGCGCCGCGTATCGAAGCGCGCAAGCGCGAAAAAGAAGCCAAGAGAGAAGCGTTCGCGACCATCACCGCATCGCATCGATCTGAGCTTCGTGCCATCATCGAAAACACACTCGCGTCTCGCGGAATCGGATCCGTCACAAGGGACGCGTTGCAGTACGTGTGGTACCTCTACGGCCAAGGCATGAGCGACGCGATGATCGCGCAGCGCATGCCGGGTACCCAACGCGACCAGCGCTACCAGTGGAAGCACCGAGCGCTCAAACTCATCATGCCGCGCGCGTCAGGCTCGCTACGCACCTTCCTTCGTAAGCCGCTGAGTCCGTACGGACATCCGCTGAGATCGAGAGCAGCCTAGAGGAACAGATGGAAGAGAAGAGAGACCCAAAGGTTGTTTGCATTGTGAACGGCCCCTACCTCGTCTACGGACAGAACGTCGTTGACGTGGACGGGAGCATTCACTTCCACGACAGCGACAACAACAAGCCCATCGCGCTCTGCGCGTGCGCTCGCTCTTGCAACAAGCCGCTCTGTGACGGCTCTCACAAGTCGGGAGCGTCTGGAACATGATCTCTGCTCATGACATCGGAATGCCGAGCGAGCGCATTGAAATGGGTTGTCCATACTGTGGGCAGCTCGTTGTGGTCGATCACCACAGCACCGTCCATAACCATCCAGTCTGCGCCTCGTTCGTGGTGATGCCTGCCCACGAGTACATCGAGAAGTGTGTCGCTGTGCTGAAGAGCGAGCTGCACCTGGAGCCGAACTGATGCCACAGGACAAGGACAACGCCTCCCCCAAGCCAAAGCTCAAGCTCGTTCAGGACCCGGAAGCCAAGCGGATCCCGATCGCGCTCATCCTGGCGGTGCTGCCGGACAACATCCGTAGTGAGTACGACGCCGAGTCCATCAGCAAGCTCGCGGCCCAGCTACGCGAGCAGGGCCAACTCCAGAGTGTACTTGTCGAGCCACTGGAGAAGCCGGGTCCCAACGGCGAGCTTTTCAAGCTCGTAGCCGGCTACAGGCGCTACCTCGCGGCCAAGGAAGCGGGCATCGATCACCTGTTCGTCATCGTGCGTCAGTTCGAGGACGAAGCCAAGGCGCTCGCCGCCAACGCCGCCGAGAACATCGAGCGCGAAGTTATCTCCCTCTACGATATTGTCCGTAGGATCCGGGATCTCCTGGTACAAGGCTGGTCCGTTAGCCGCATCGTGCAAGAGACGGGCGCGGACCCAGAGCTTACGCCGCAGATTGCGACGCTCTTGCAGGAGTGTGCTCCCGAGCTGATCGCGCAGCTCCGCTACGACGAGAGCGCCAAGACGCTCAGCAGGCTAGAGTGGGCGAGCAAACACATCACCGGCCTCACGAAAGAGCAGAAGTTCAAGAACCAGATCGAGTGGTGGAAGAAGCGCACTGCGGAAGACTGGCGGGAGCCGCGTCCGAAGAAGGGCAAGCCCAGGTCCGCGAGCCCGGAGAAGATCGCGGAGCTTGCAGAGCGGATCCGAGCAGCGCGCGGGCTTCATGGAGCCAGCGGCTGGGTCGCTCTGTCACCCGAGCAGGCCGAAGCCGTCGCCAATGCGCTCGCGTGGTGCGCTTCTCCGAAGGGCAAGAAGGTCCCACTGTGACCGCGAGGGCGAGCACGCTCGACGTTCAAGACGTGGCCGCTGGCATGCTCGCTCGCTACTCCTCGCTAGCTGTAGCGATGGAGATGGCGCACTGGCATGCGATGGACTACCCGGAGGGAGATCCGAGGCGGGTCCGATGGCAAGCCGTGGGTCGCAAGATCAGAGAGCTGGCTATCGCTAGATGCAAGAGGGCATCAAGGGCGTCGCGATGACACGCATGCGCAGCGTGCTCATGGAGCTTCCCAACGGAAAGCTCGTCTTCGTAGGTGGCGCGCGCACCTACCGCGCAGCCATCGCGATGGCCGTGCGAGCGATCAAGGGCAACCTGTACAAACAGCGCTACCGCCTTTTGTTCGATGGGTCGACTAGCGGGTTGCGTTCTGACGTGACAGCACTATAGTCCACTCCGATGGCACGCAAGGGTCGTTTCGTTCGTACACCGGAAGGTAGCTTCCGAGACCGAACGAGCGGTAAGTTCGTGTCCAAGGCGAAGTGGGAACGTGAACGTCAACGCATTCAGAAGCGGGCACCATCGAAGCCTGCACCGAAAGCTCCGCCGAAAGCTCCGCCGAAAGCTCCGCCGAAGCCTGTAGGGGCTCCGCCGAAACCCAAAGCCCCGCCGAAAGCGCCGCCGAAGGTCTCTTCTCCACCACCAAAATCACCACCGAAGGCGCCACCAAAACGGAAAGGTCCACCTGCTCCCACTCCATCGAAAACACCACCATCCAAGGCGCCATCCAAGGCACCAACCGAAGTGACGCGTCCTCCCAGGGGGATGAAGTGGCCCGAGGGTGAGGAGTACCCAGACGTGTTTGAGGTGGACGACGAAGACTACGACTCGGAGGCGTAATGGGAACAAGTCACAGTCGTCTCAACGTCAAGATCGAGAACATCCGAATCATGCTCGCTGGTCCGGCGTCACGCGAAGCGAAGATGCGTGGACTACTGGACGGTCAGATTTATCGCAGGATGCGAGCTGCGTGTCCTGCGTACTTCAGCGACAGTGGTCTCACGGCAAGATTCGCCAGGAAGATCGCCCAGAAAACTCCGTTCCAAGCCTGGAAGAACCCGAGACGCAGAAAAGAGTTTCTATCAATCCTGTCGCTCGATGTCCTGTACGCCAACGGCAGGAAGGGCTCTACCGGGAAGTTGAGAACAGGCTGGAAGTGGTGGGTAAAAATTCGAGACGACAGCGAGAACCTAGTGATACCCGGCGAGGCCGTATGAGTTCCGAACAGAGAAAAACGATCGACGAGATCGTCCACGAGACAGCGGAGGTCGTCTTCACGGAGATCGGATCCGTAGATGGTGGGCGCGCTGGCGTTGTGGCCATCAGCGAAATCCTGCCGAGCGGACTTCTCACGCGGACCGTGTGGCGTTTCGTCAACTGCGACAACCTGCAAGCGCAAGCCACTGGACTCCGTCAGATCGCGGACATGATCGAAGGCAAGCTCGGCAAGCTGGATGCCGTCTCGTGACGACAAGAGGTAGGAGATGCGCGTGATCCTGAGCTACGAAGAAATTATCCAGGCTTGTACCGAGTGGGCCGAGAAGCATCACGGCCTCACGGAAGACGGTATTGCAGAGATGCGTGTCACACTCGGTGGTGAGGCCGTCTCCCGCGTGAAGACGGCCAACGTCGAGTTTTCTGTAAAAGCCAGGCGCGCGTACAGGGATCCAGGGGCTACATAGCATGGCGAGATGCAATGGACCCAAGAACGGTGAGCCGTTCGCTGAGCGATGCGGCGCTCTCGCGACGTGGGTCTGTCCATCGGGACCACGCTGTGACTCCTGTGCAGAACGCGAAAAGGCTGCCATTCAAGGAGGATCGTGCCTGCTTGCCATCATGAGCGAGTCCAGAGGCGTCTCTCGCGAGACGCTGCTCTCGAAGTACAAGAGGATGCAGTAATCCGATGGACCCCATTCTCGTCGCATCGTTTCCAAACGCAGCAAAGCGTCGCTACGACATCGAGCGCAGCGGCTGGAACGCGCACATCAAGGTCGACTACGACGAGAAGCGTATTCCCATGTTTCGAGTCAAGCGCGTTGCACTTTTCCTCTCGCGAGGAAGGCTTACGGTCTTGCATGCCGAGGTCTGCGAGACGCGCAAGGGTTATCACCTGCGCATCTGGCTCGACCGAGCCATCGGTCCCTACACGGCGCTCAAAGCGCAGGAGATCCTTGGAGACGATCCGATGCGTCAGAAGTTCAATCGGAAGCGCGTGCGCAAGCACAGGCCCGGTTGGAACGTGCTCTTCAACGAGAAGTGGCGTGGCGAGAAGTGCATCATGCGCGAAGAGAAGGATGACCAACTGTCTGCGACCTTGCTAGAAATGCTGCGGCCCAAAAACGGAGACCAGTGACCATGACCAAAGAGGAAGTCGACAACAGGGTAGAGCAGGCGATCCGCCAAGGGGCTCAGTTCCTGCGAAACATCCAGATCCAAACCGGCTTCGAGATGCGAGCGGTCGATCACTCGCTCCAGCGTCTGCGCAAGGCGGGTCGAGCCAAGTACCAAGCCAAGGACGGCTGGGCGCTTGGGGGAACCGGGGGAACAGCGGAAGGGGGAGCGTGATGGGCCTCGGTTCGAGGACGCCCACGAGCAACGACAGGGAGCCTGCGGTCGACGACGTGGCGCGCAAGCTGGCTGGAGCCAACAAGGACTACGTGGTGATGACCGAAGAGGCGACTCTCCGAGCCCTACAAGACCTTCACCACCTCCGCGAGCAGGTGACCGATTTGCAGCGCAAGTGCACCGCGCAGGAGATCGAGCTTCGCGGACTGCGTACCAAACGCTCGAACCTGTCGAGTCAGGTCGAAGCGTTCATGCACGCGTTCAATCAACCCGCACGTTCGACTCCAGGGCTTCCATCGAACGACAAGTGGATCCGACTTCGCGCGGAGCTTGTTCTGGAAGAAGCGTTCGAGCTTGCGATGGCGGTTTTTGTCGAAGATCCGCGCCTTCATGACCTACACGAAAGAACGATCGGGTTCGTGCGAAGCTCGTGGATCGACGTGGATCTCGTCAAGGTCGCCGACGCACTCGCGGACATCGACTACGTCGTGGAAGGCATGCGGCTCACTTTTGGCATCGACGGTGGCCCAGTCGCGAACGCAGTGCATTGCGCGAACATGGCAAAGGTCGGCGGTCCAATCGATCCAGTGACCGGCAAGAAGCTCAAGCCACCAGACTGGGAGGCGCCGGACATCAAGGGGGTCCTCGTGGCCCAGGGATGGAAGAATGTTCTTCCCGAGTTCTAGTCCACGAACCCAAGAAGAATAGGAGAAAAGTCATGTTCTACCCGAGCCCAAGGCCGCTAGTTCGACGCTTTCTACTGGTCTCGCTGGTGGTATTCGGCGGAGCCGGACTCGCATGGCTCGCGTTCTTCTTCGCAAGCGAACGCGTCGCGCTTAGCGTTGTGCTGCTGGCCATGTTTATGGACGGGTGGATCGCGAGGAAGGTCATGCACGAGGAGGATCGGTAACCACGATGAACTGTCGAATTTGTGACGGGAAGTGCGAGAAGGAAGACGCGCAGTACAAGACACTCTGTCGCACGTGCGGACAGAAGCGCGAGACGTACGCGGCAGCGGCGCTCACAGGACTTCTAGCCTCTGGACATCCGATCGACCACACGGATCTCGTTCGCGACGCGTTCGAGTGTGCAGAAGACATGGTCAAGTTCGATCGGGGCAGCGAGAGTAAGTGAGCGGGTGATGCAGATGATCGTAGTGGACGAGCTTCGCGTCTGGCCGCACGCGCGACCACCGTTTCACCGCGGTTCTTGCCACCTGATGTACGCAGGCGGCGAAGACATCGACGGCGATCTACACGCCTTCGCGGCTCGCCTAGGACTGCGTCGCGAATGGTTCCAGAGCCATCCGCGCTACCCACACTACGATCTCACTCCCACCAAGCGGCAACTTGCCGTGCGTCTCGGAGCCCGCGAAGTGACGGCACGCCAGATGGTACGCGCAAGGCGCCAGACAGCCGAAGCGCTCAGAGTACCTGGGGCGTCCAAGTGCATGCTGCGGGAGGTGCGTGATGGGAATGGGTGAAGTGCAAGTCGTGATGTACGAAATCGGCGATCGCATCCGCTACCGCAGCGACGGCGCGATGGCCACGGTCACCAGCGTTGTCGGTTGGTACGTAAATCTCCGCCTCGACGCCGGTTCCGTTGCGTCGATCCACGCGAACGATCTACACGACGTTGCCGACCTCGCTCCCTCCACCCAGCGGAGCCAGCGATGACCGCCTCTGCGCGCGCCGATGCGATCCCGGATGGGATCTATCGAGCAAGAGCTGCGCACACGGGGATGGGCAAGGTTCAGTTCCGTGATGGCGATGTCATCCACTATATCTGGATTCGCTTCTTTCTCCTTGACCCACCCTACGGGGGGCGACTCTTTGAGTGGCGCGGCTGGCTCACGCCTGGAGCCATGTACGAAGCCGCGCCCGTTTTGGTGGCTTGTGGCGCCAGACTCAAAGACGATGACGTGACGGACCTAGATGGCCTCGACACGTACGCCGTCAGCATCCACATAAAGACCATCGAGTGTGTCGAGGCCCCGGGTGTGGTCAAGACCTACATAGACTCCATAGAGAGATCGGATCCGTTGGACATGGGAGCTACTGGATCCAGCAAGAGCGCGTAGGTTCTGCGGTTTTTCGACCTAGGGCTAGCGCTAGGATTCTACCCGGAGTCCAGGTAGCATACGAGCCATGTCCTATCCGGGCGCCCGCGCTAGGGCTCAAGCTCCAGTCGGCATTGATGTCGTCCTGGATCTACCGCTAGACCCAGCGACTGGCTGGCTCGGTATCTCTGGCACGGTCGCATTCGTTCCAGCGCCCGTTCCGCCGACCGTAATCATTTACTCGTCGGCGGCTGCCGAAGCGGTCTCTGCCATTCCTGGGCTTGCGCCACCTGCGTCTCTGACGGCCATCTATGCGAGGCTCCTTGGCCCACCAAACCTGGCCTCGCAGTGGATCCAGATCCACCTAGGTCCGGCCGTTCCTCTCGCTGGAGCGGTGCCGTTTCTGGTGGGTGACATCATCACGCCTCCGGGCGGAAACACGCAGTGGATTCCGCCTGACGAGATCAACAGGACGGTTGGATACTTCGTGGTCACGTCGAGCACGCAGGATACCTACACTCCAGTCGTAGCTCTCTCCATGATCACGCGGGCACTTGGGAGACCGTAAGCCATGAGCCTTGGCATCGGCGTCCCGAGCCTCACCGTGCAGCCGCAGCCGAGCGGCGGCGGCGGCGGCGGCGTGGTGCTCCCGTTCTCCGGGGCGATGACGGGGCGCGCCGCGGCGGTACTGAGGGCGCGCTTCCTGGGTGACGCGCCCAACTCGTCCTTCGTCGCGGCGGTCAACTACCCGGCGACGGGACCGAGCGCCAGCGCGACCCTGCGCGTGAGGCCGACCGCGAACACGATGCTGACCGCCACGAACTTCCGGGTCTTCGTCAACAACGTCGCCTCGGGCCTCGTGGTCGTCGTCCCGGCGGGGAGCACCGTGATCGCCACATCGACGCTCGCGCTCGCGATCGTCGCGGGCGACCTCCTCGACCTGCGCGTGGACTCGACCGCGGGCGGCGCGGGCAGGTCGATCCGAGCAGGAGTCACGGTCGTCTTCTCCTAGCAGACGGGAGCGGTAGTTATGGCGGTAGAGAGCGAGATCGTAGGGACGATAGAGATCGACGGCGATATCCTGCCTTCGATCGAACCGGGCGATCCGCCGGCCGGATTCATCGGTACGCAGCTACAGCAGTTCGCCGAGGTCCACGCGGGGATGGTCGTGGGGGGCGACATCCACCTGCGCGACGACGATCGGAACGCGCACTGGGTGCTGCGCGAGGAGACGGATCGAATCGTCGCAATCAACAAGATCACCGGCAAGCGCTACGCCATAGTGCTTACCTCAATCGAAGACGAGTAGAAGGTTTCAAGAAAAGAGGAGCATCTGATGTCCATCATCCTAACGACCGTCGAGGAACTTCAAGAAGTAGGTGGCGATCCGG